>Ga0315912_10000239_pt1 | contig 117047 bp, 115 predicted proteins | sample VfabasoilMG_FD_204469 | JGI IMG/M metagenome (GOLD analysis project Ga0315912, IMG submission 204469) | Garden soil microbial communities collected in Santa Monica, California, United States - V. faba soil | ecosystem: Environmental > Terrestrial > Soil > Garden | place: USA: California... | reverse complement strand
GAAGAGAAGGGGCTCGTCGTGTCGCACTACGGCGATCCGACGCCGCAGCGCGGCGGGCGACCCAAACGCTACTTCCATCTCACCAAGAACGGTCTCGAGGCGATCACGCGCGCCCAGCGCGCGTACCAGCGACTGCTGCGTGGTGTGACTTTGCCGAGGCTTGCCGATGCCTGATGCTGCGCTCGCCGAACGTTTGTTGTCGCTGGTCATGCGGCCAGAGCGCGCGGCGGCAGTGATCGGCGATCTGCTCGAGCACGTGCCGCGGAGAAGCCAGGCGTGGTTCTGGTTGGCGCTGACACGCACGGGATGCGCGTGCGTCGCCGGCGATGTCATGGCCGCGCCTCTGTCGCTCGCATTCGGTGCGGCGATCGTGTGGTTCGCCTATATGGTCGTCGTGATCCTGCTTGGGCTCGCGTTGCAGCTCGTGCTGCTGATCCTCGGGCTGGCCTTCAACGTTGGCGCGGCCCACACGGGTGTGGAGTTGGTCGCTGGGGCATTGACGTCGTTCGTCTACCGCATCGCGCCGTCCGGTCTTGCATCCCCGGCGGAGTTGCTGGTGATCGTCGCCGTGGCCCCCTATCTGACGGGCACCCGCCTCGCACAGATCTGGCGCGAGCGCGCCGTCGCGTTTGTGGCTGTCGTCGGCGTCGTCTGGTTCGGACTCGTCACGCTGGTGCCGCTTGCCGCTGTCACGCACCGTGTGGGGCGTGGCCATCTCCCGGTCATCCTGCTGTTCATGCTGGCGGGCGTCGCGCGCGCGATGCGACCGGGAAGTACTTCTTCTGCGTCCGCTCCGCCCACTTGATCACAAGCATCGGATCGGACCGAACGCGTGGCGAAGGTTGGCGGAGAGAGTGTCCGCAACGCCTACCTCTGAGCACGGCTGCTAACGTAAAGAAATTCCCGAAAAATAAGGCGAAATCGCGTGCAGTTTGTCTAGGTGCGTCTATTGACGTGTGGGACAAGCGAGCCGACGATGTGGGACAGCGTGTGGGACAGAAATAGCCCGCTCCACGCGGACGCGGACACGGACCGCAGAGGAGCCCACCGATGAAGGATAAGAAAACAGAGCCGGGAAAGCGCGACGGAGCCGCGTCACGACTGACGGCGCTCCGCGTCCGCACCTTGAAGGAGCCCGGCCGCTACGGAGACGGCAACGGGTTGTATCTCGCTGTCGAGCCTTCGGGCGCGCGTCGATGGGTCCTCCGTGTCGTCGTGCGAGGCAAGCGAAGTGACCTAGGACTCGGCTCGGCGTCACTGGTTAAGTTGGCCGAGGCGCGCGATGAAGCCGCACGACTGCGGAAGATTGCGCGCGAGGGGGGCGATCCCCTCGCTGAGCGTCGGCGTGAGCGACTCACGATGCCGTCGTTCAAGGACGCAGCGGAGCAGGTCCACGCGACACACGCCAAGAGCTTCCGCAACGTGAAGCATCGGGCGCAGTGGTTGAAGTCACTCGAGAACGACGTCTTTCCGATCATTGGAGATCGCGGAGTCAACACGATCGAATCGAGCGACGTTCTGAAAGTGCTCTCTCCCATCTGGATGAAGAAACCCGAGACGGCGCGCCGACTGAAGCAGCGGATCAAGGTGGTGCTCGAGTGGGCGAGGGCGTCAGGGTTCCGCGGCGCGGACCTTGCGAACCCGGTAGACGGCGTCGCGCGTGTCCTTCCGCGCCACAAAGGCGACAAGGCGCACCACGCAGCGCTCCCCTATTCTCAGGTCCCCGCGTTCGTCGAGACGCTGCGCGCGGTCGAAGCCAACGACGCGACCAAGCTCGCCTTCGAGTTCCTCATCCTCACGGCCACACGCACGAGCGAGGTCATCGGCGCGCGCTGGAGCGAGATCGATCGCGAGGCGAAGATGTGGACGATCCCCGGCGACCGGATAAAGGCAGGCCGCGAGCATCGCGTACCGCTGTCGCCGCGCTGCCTCGAGCTGCTCGAGCGCGCCGAGGCGATCGCGGACGGTGGCCCGTTCGTGTTTCCAGGGCGGTTCCCTGAGAGGCCGCTCTCGAGCATGGCCTTCCTGATGGTGCTCCGCCGACTGAAGCGGGATGACATCGTCGTCCACGGTTTCCGCTCGTCGTTCCGTGATTGGGCAGCGGAGCGAACCAACGTCCCGCGGACGGTGTGCGAGGCAGCGCTCGCGCACGTCGTCAAGGACAAGACTGAGGCGGCTTACTTCCGCAGCGACCTACTCGAGCAGCGGCGTTCTCTGATGGACACGTGGACGGCGTTCGCGACGACGAAGACCGCGCAAGTCGTCACGATGCGCGCCTGAAACGCGCTGATTCGTCTCTGTGGGATGGGTCGTGGGATGAGACGCGCGCTCTTGAGAGAACGCGAAGAAACTCGGCGTTCGCCGGCGGACCTCGTCTCCGCCGAGGAGGTATCGGCATTCCTGAAACTTGAACCCGAGGCGATCGGCGATCTCGCTGCGCCTGCTCTCTGGCGCCTGCTGCGATCGCTCACGCGTGAAGAGGTCGAACAGGTCAGGGTGCTTCAATGGCTCGCCGTGCTGCAGGTGGTGGATCCCGAGTCGCTCCGCGACCCCGCACGTCGGGGCCGTCGATTCGATCGACTCTTTCTTTCCGGCGACGAACATCGTCAGCTCTCAGAACAGTTCGACGCCGACGTTACGGCGCTCCGGACGCGATTCGAGCACGGACCCGAGCCGGGAGAGACACTCCACCAGCTTGGCGAGCGGCTGCTCACGCAGCTCCTGTGGCTGGCGACGGAGCGTTACGCGGGCCTCTGGAACGGCCTCCGTCTGCCCGCCCCTCGAGGGCGACGGCCATCGTTCAAGATGGCTGCGCGAACGCCGGCGCCGGCGGGTGGACGACCACGGAAGATAACCGCCGAGAGCGAGGCTTGGTTCCTCGCCGAGATCGACGCCTGGAGAACGAGACTCGCAAAGAAGGGGACCCGCGTAACTGATGCGAAGGCACTGCGCCACAGCATCGCGAGTTACTACTACAGGCGCTATCTGAGTGAGGGCCTCTCAGACGCCGTCGCGAAGCGCGAGGCTCGCCGCATGGCGCAGGGCCCGGTTTTTCGCACGCGGCGAGTGACGCTCTCCAACCTCCGAGGCCGTCTCCGGCGCTGACAACTTCTCCCGTCAACAGCCTTTCTGAATTTCTGTCGAGTTTTCGTAACGCGCGCCCTCGCGTCCGCACTGTCTGGATTTGTAGAGTGTGGGCCGAGGAGAGAGAAGAACGATGGCGCGCACCATACCTAAGGAATCCATTCCCGCGGCCCGCCCCGCCGGATCCGTCGTCAAGAAGGTGTTCACGATGGAGGAGCTGGTCACCGTAGTCGGCCGATCCCGTGCGTCGATTCTCGACGGGGCCGCGGTCGCGCCGATGGTTTGTCTCGGAGGTCGAGGAGTGGCTCGCGCAGCGGGCAGCCGAGCGCGACCAGCACGTGGCCTGAGCCGGGAACGCGCGTGTGGTGTCTGGGGGGATCGATGACCGGAGTAAGACCTGCAACACATCGACGGCGGCAAGTCGGAAAAGGGCGACCGACTGGTCGCATCAGGAGACGCGGATGGCGATGAATGCTGTCAGCTTGCACTTAGGTGAGCAGTGATCGGGGCGCGGACGATCCGCGCGCAATCGAGCCTCTTCCCTTTCGCGCGAAGCACGTTCTGAGAGTAGAAGACCGCGAGCAGGCTCTCGCAAGGGAGGTCGAGCGTCTCCGAACGACACGCGACGCCAAGCGCGTCCTCGACGCGGAGGAACGGAGCGCAATTGCACCGCCGGAGATTCTCACCTTACGTGAGCTGCTGGCGCGACCTGTTCCAGTCGAGTCGTGGCGGATCGAAGGTTGGCAGCCGATTGGCTGTCGCGTCGTGTTCGCCGCTCCGCAGAAGGCCGGGAAAACGACCCTTGTCGGCGCGCTCACGCGCTCTCTGGTCGATGGCGATCCCTGGCTCGGGCGCTACCGCGTGCAGCCGATCGTCGGCAACGTGACCATCCTGGACACGGAGATGGCGGCGAGTCAGCTCGCGCGCTGGCTACGCGAGCAGCAAATTGCTGCTGACGAGCGCGTGACCGTCGCGACGCTGCGAGGCCACGCCGCCGGCTTCAATCTCCTGGACCGAGAGATTCGGAGTCAGTGGGTGCAACGGCTGCGAGCGCAACGCACCGGCTACCTGATTCTCGACTGCTTGCGGCCCGTCCTCGACGCCTGCGGCCTGGACGAGCACCGAGATATCGGGCGTCTTCTCGTCGCGTTCGATGCACTCTTGCAAGAGGCTGGCATCGGCGAGGCGCTGGTCGTGCATCACATGGGCCACACGTCGGAGCGAAGCCGGGGCGACTCCCGTATTCGTGATTGGCCTGATGCCGAGTGGCGCATCCTCCGAGAGAGCGAAGACTCCGCATCTCCTCGCTACATCGCGGCCTACGGCCGCGACGTGAACATCCGCGAGAGTCGGCTCACATACGACCCCGCGACCAGGCGCCTGACGTTCGGCGAAGGCTCTCGTCGAGACGCGGTAACACGTGCGGCGCTCGAGGATGTCCTCGCGGCGCTCACCACTGCGCCGGAGCCCCTCTCTATGCGACGTATCGAGGAGGCGTGTGCAGGGCGGGGGCACTCGCGGAGAGCCATCACCGCCGCCATCGGAGCCGGGATCCGCAAGCAGGCGATCGTCGTCGAACCCGGTCCCAAGCGGGCGATGCTGCACCGACTCCCGTCTCAGTGCGCCAGTGCGCCGCAGTGCGCCACGAGTGCGCCGGCGCACTCAGATCGAGGTAGTGCGCCAGTGCGCCAACGCCCTTATAGGGCGGGGCACTCGCACACTCAGACTCAACGGACCAAAGCTCGAGGCCGGAAGGACAAACGTGCGGCGCACTGATTCATCTCTCAGCCGAGGGCTGTGTAGCGCGCGGATGGCAGGTCCGCGCCGCTCGACAACGACGGCGTCCGCGCGCAGCACAGCCACGCCCTGGCGCGTGTCTGCGCTCGCTTCTCCAGACCACGACGGCGGAGTCATGCTCCGCCCGATTGCTCGTCGATCCCCAGTAAATAAAGGCGACCGCTCGGGCCATCCCACATGATCGCCCACATCTTCGTTACCGCCGGCGGTACGAGAGGCAGCAAGATGAGGAACCGTGCCCAATCGGTAAGCCACTTTCAGAATCGACACCGCCCTGGGCGCGACACCGACCCAAGGCTGCAACGGGCAAATGCGTCGCGCGATCGCCAGGCCACGCGGACATCTGCGATCGCTGAAGGTCTGACACTGAAGCAGATCGAATTCGCTCTCAATTGGCTGGCGAACGGCTACAACGCGACTGCAGCATACAAGGCGGCGCATCCCGAGGTCACGAGCGGGACTGCACGGATCGAGGGGCATCGGACCCTAGCAAAACCTAACATACGGGCGTGGCTGCTCTCGCAGCTTGAGAGCCGATGGGCGCAATACGAAATGAGCGCCGACGAGGCCTCGGCGCGCGTCGCCATGGACGCACGAGCGGACATCCGCCTGCTATTCGATACGAAGGGTCGAATCCTTCCGCCGCACGAATGGCCGGACGAAATCGCGTCTTCGGTCCGCTCGGTGCGACAGGGCAAGTACGGGTTGGATGTTCGCCTCAACGACAGCCTGGCGGCGCGACGGCTTATTCTCGAGCTGACCGGCAAGTTCCGTTCAGCGGGGCACGCATTCGGCGATCTGGCCCAGATCCTTGCGGAAAAGTGGGACAAACAATGATGACCTGATGTCATGACACGAGGGGTTCGACCCGCGAGCCCGTTCCTGTTCTCGCCGAACTCGGCCGGGACCCGCCATACGCCATACGTTCCGGGGAAAACTCCGACCCAAGAGCACGCGGATTTCTCCGGCGCTGTTCGTATGCTTCGTTCACGCCGACGTGAACGAACGCACCCGCCGGAGTCCGACGCCGGCAATCTGGAAGGTCACGAATGACGAGCCGTACGCCGCTCGAGAGAAAGATATGGAATCGAGGCAGACGGAACCTCCGCCGGCGATTTCAGGACCGATGGCATCAATTCGTCGAACCCCGCGGGCCGTTCGTTCACTCGAATCACTGCATGACCAGAGACCCCTCCGCGAACGAGCCCTTTCTCCTTGATTAGCTGCCCTCTGTCGGATTCGAATACAGGCGCGAAGGGACCTAACATGTGGCGAACGTAAACAAGAACAACAACGGTGCGACGGTCGGTTATGAAGCCGAACTCTGGCGCATGGCCGACGCCCTGCGCGGCTCGATGGATGCTGCGGAGTACAAGCACGTCGTCCTGGGCCTGATTTTCCTCAAGTACATCTCGGACGCTTTCGAGGAGCAGCATTGGAAGCTCCAGGCAGAGAAGGCCAAAGGCGCAGATCCTGAGGACCCTGACGAGTACCGCGCCCTGAGCATTTTCTGGGTGCCACCAGAAGCTCGCTGGGTGCACCTAACGGCGCAGGCGAAGCAACCGACCATCGGTCAGCTCGTGGATGACGCGATGGCCGGGATCGAAAGAGACAACCCAGCGCTTAGAGGAGTGTTGCCCAGGGACTACGCGCGTCCTGCCCTCGATAAGACGCGCCTTGGCCAGCTGATCGACATGATTGGCAACATCGCCGTCGGCAACGAAGCCAGTCGCTCAAAGGACGTCCTCGGCCGGGTCTACGAGTACTTTCTATCGCAGTTTGCGAGCTCTGAAGGCAAGAAGGGGGGCGAGTTCTACACGCCGCGCTGCGTGGTCAAGCTGCTAGTCGAGATGCTCGAACCCTATCGGGGCCGCGTTTACGACCCCTGCTGCGGTTCGTCGGGCATGTTCGTCCAGTCTGTGGAGTTCATTCGCGCGCATGCCAAAGGCAATGGGAACGGGGGCAAAGCGAAAGCTGACATCTCGATCTACGGGCAGGAATCGAACTACACGACGTGGCGGCTAGCGAAGATGAACCTTGCCGTCCGCGGCATCGACGGTCAGATCGCTCACGGCGACACTTTCCACAACGACAGGCACCCGGACCTCAAGGCAGATTTCATCCTAGCAAACCCGCCCTTTAATGTCTCCGACTGGGGCGGCGAGCGTTTACGCGATGACAGGCGCTGGCAGTACGGTGCACCACCAGAGGGAAATGCCAACTTCGCCTGGGTGCAACACATCGTCCATCACCTCGCACCCACGGGCGTCGCCGGTTTCGTCCTCGCGAATGGCTCGATGTCGTCCAATCAGTCCGGGGAGGGTGAGATCCGCAGGTCCCTGAACGAGGCTGATCTTGTGGACTGCATGGTCTCGTTGCCTGGCCAGCTTTTCTACTCGACGCAGATCCCCGCGTGTCTCTGGTTTCTCTCGCGCGACCGCAAGAACGGCAAGTTCCGAGATCGCCGCGGCCACTTGCTCTTCATCGACGCTAGAAAGCTCGGCCGCATGGTGGACCGCACCCACCGCGAACTGACAGACGAAGAGGTCGCCCGTATCGCGAATACGTACCACGCGTGGAGAGGAGAGAAGGACGCTGGGGAATATGTTGATATGCCCGGTTTCTGCAAGAGCGCCACGCTGGACGAAGTTCGCAAGCACGGCCACGTTCTGACTCCTGGCCGCTACGTTGGGGCCGAGGTGCAAGAGGATGACGGTGAGCCGTTCGAGGAAAAAATGCAGCGGCTCACCGCGATGCTACGCGAGCAGCAGGCCGAGGCCGCAAAGCTAGATGCCGCTATCACAGCCAACCTGAAAGAGGTCGGGTATGGCGGGTGATGCGCAAGGGGTCCACACCCCTTCAACAGTGACTGGGCTTCCCTCCGAGTGGTCGTGGCAGCGCATCGACGCAGTGTGTGAGGGGGTGTTCGATTGCCCTCACTCGACGCCCCTCCTCACTGAGGATGGGCCCTATCTCGCGCGTTCGCAGGACATACGATCCGGCGTTTTTCGGACGGACGAAGCGGCCCACGTGTCGGACGCCACGTACGACGAGCGGATTGCTCGGGCCGAGCCGCGACATGGCGACCTGTTGTACAGCCGTGAGGGAACGTATTTTGGGATCGCGGCAGAGGTCCCTGCAGGAGTCCGCTTGTGCCTTGGCCAACGAATGGTTCTAATTCGCCCCCATCCGACGGCCGTAGACTTTCGCTTTCTTCGTTACTGGCTGAACTCTCCAGTAATGTCGCTCCATACGGGCGGATATCGAGACGGGAGCGTCGCAGAGCGCCTCAATCTACCGACCATCCGCGCATTGCCTGTTGCCGTACCACCGCTCTCAGAACAACGTGCCGTCGCCCACATCCTCGGCACGTTGGACGACAAGATCGAAGTGAATCGGCGCATGAACGAGACGCTGGACTCGATGACGCATGCACTCTTCAAGTCGTGGTTCGTGGATTTTGACCCTGTCCACGCCACACTTGAAGGACGCGAGCCCTACTTGTCCAAACCCCTCTCTAACTTTTTTCCAAACGGTCTAGTGAACTCAGAACTCGGTGAAATTCCGGTGGGTTGGAGAATCGAGGCACTCGGCGATCACTTCGATGTTGCGAAGGGGGTCAGTTACAAGGGAAGTGGTCTTGGCAGCGACGGCGTCCCACTCCATAACCTGAACTCAATCTACGAGGGTGGCGGATATAAATATGAAGGCATCAAGTATTACTCAGGCGAATACGCTGACCGCCATGTCGTTCGCCCGGGCGACCTGATCGTCGCGAACACTGAGCAGGGTCACGACTGTCTTTTGATCGGCTACGCGGCCATCGTGCCTGCTCTCTTCGGTGATCACGGAATTGCGAGCCATCACATCTATCGCCTGAGACCGAAACCGGAGACTTCGCTAACTGCTGCATTCCTCTGCTCACTCTTGAATTCGCCACAGATGCACGACGTAGTGAGTGGCTATGCGAACGGCACAACGGTCAACATGCTCCCTATCGACGGCCTCCAGAAGCCGCTCGCTATCTGCCCCCCTGAGGGCTTGGTAGCCGCGTTCGACGGGATCGCGTTGCACGCTGAACGTCGTCGCGAGGAAATGATCTCCGAGTCGCACACTCTTGCAGCCTTGCGCGACACGCTACTCCCGAAGCTGACCTCAGGCGAGGTACGGGTGAGAGATGCGGAGACGTTCATAGGGAGGGTGGTCTGATGGCCGACGCCCTTGCTGGGCCCTTTGTGATGCATGGCGCCCGCGATGCTATCGCGGGTGGGCTGGTGCACATCGAGCAGCAGGTCAAGAGCATTGAGATGGCCGTGGTGGAGAACCCAGGGCTCGCATTTGATCTAGCGAAAACCTTAGTCGAAAGTGTGTGCCGCGCGGTTCTGGGCGAACGCGCTATCACGTTCAGCGAGGACGATGACCTCCCGAGGCTATTCAGGACTGCGAGCCAGTCGCTACCATTCTTGCCGGTAACTGCGAGCGATGCGGCAGGAACGCGAGAGAGTCTGGCGCGAACACTAAATGGCTTAAATACGGCGATCCAAGGCATATGCGAATTGCGCAACCAGTGTGGATTTGCTTCGCATGGCTCCGGCAGTCCGCGCCCGGTCATGGAAGCAGTGCAAGCACTTCTGGCGGCTGAGGCCGCGGACGCGATCGTTGGTTTCCTGTATAGAGTCCACCGCCAGGATCGCACCTTGCCGCCGCCACCATCAAAAGTCTATGAGGACAACCGAGCATTCAACGATTCGGTAGACGACACACACGGATCGATCCGCGTATTCAATGAAGAGTTCTTGCCAAGTCGTGTACTGTTTGAGCTTGCTCCAGAGCCCTATCGCGTTTATTTGGCCGACTTCAAGACCTCCGAAGAGCGTTCAGTCGATGGATTAGAGGGGCCCGAGCCAACGGAGTCGTTGTCGTGACCGGACGCGACTTTGCGGAATCCGTTATAGAAGAAGCTGCTCTCGCCTGGTTCGAGAGCACTGGCTGGCGGATCTCGTTCGGCCCCGACATCGCTCCCGAGACGCTTACCGCAGAACGCCGTGACTACGGTGACGTCGTACTAGCCGGCCGGCTGCGCGACGCCTTGGCGCGCCTCAATCCGACGCTTCCCGCCGAAGCGCTCGAGGATGGCTTCCGTAGGATCACGAGGCCGACGGGTGCGGAAGCGATCTTCCGCAACCGCGCAATACACCGTATGGTGGTCGATGGCGTAACGATCGAACACCGCGCTTCTGACGGCACCATCCGCGGAGCACAGCTGCGGGTAATCGACTTCGACGATCCTGCGAAAAACGACTGGCTCGTCGTCAACCAGTTTACGGTCGCAGAGAATAAGCACATCCGGAGGCCGGACGCCGTGGCATTTGTCAACGGCGTTCCGCTGGCGGTGCTCGAGCTGAAGAACGCAGCGACCGAGAGCGCGACGATCTGGGCGGCGTTTCAGCAGCTCCAGACCTACAAGTCGGAGATCCCGTCGCTGTTCGCGAGCAACGCCGTGCTGGTCGCCTCCGACGGCGTGGAGGCGCGTGTCGGCACGCTGAGCGCAGGGCGTGAGTGGTTTAAGCCTTGGCGGACGATTGCAGGCGAGAAGCTCGCAGATGCGCATCTGCCTGAAGTGCAGGTGGTGATCGAGGGCGTGTTCGACCAGCGCCGGTTCCTCGATCTTGTGCGTGACTTCCTGGTTTTCGAAGACGATGGCAGCGGACGCCTCGTGAAGAAGATGGCTGGATACCACCAGTTCCACGCAGTGCGGGTGGCCGTCGCCGAAACGTTGCGGGCTGCCGAACGAGTCGGGATGCCTGAGCGTGTTCGTGAGGAGCCGGGCCGCTACGGCGCCAGCCCAGGACCAGGAGGACAGACGGGCGACCGGCGAGTCGGCGTCGTCTGGCACACACAGGGCTCGGGCAAGAGCCTGACAATGGCGTTCTATGCGGGCCGTATCATTCGCGAGCCGGCGATGCAGAACCCGACGGTCGTCGTGCTGACCGACCGCAACGACCTCGACGATCAGCTATTCGGAACTTTCGCTCGTTGCCAAGACCTTCTGCGTCAGCCGCCGGTACAGGCGACGAACCGCGCACACTTGCGCGAGCTGCTTTCGGTGTCCGCGGGGGGCGTAGTGTTCACCACCATCCAGAAGTTCTTCCCTGAGGACAAGGGCGACCGTCATCCCATCCTTTCCGAGCGCCGAAACATCGTGGTGATCGCCGACGAAGCGCATCGCAGCCAGTACGATTTCATCGACGGCTTTGCGCGGCACATGCGCGACGCCCTGCCGCAGGCTTCATTCATTGGCTTCAGCGGCACGCCGATCGAACTGGCGGATGCCAACACGCGCTCTGTATTCGGCGACTACATCAGCGTGTACGACATCCAGCGAGCCGTACAGGATGGCGCGACTGTGCCCATCTACTACGAGAGCCGGCTCGCGCACCTGGCGCTGAAAGACTCAGAACGTCCGCGGATCGACCCGGACTTCGAGGAGGCGACTGAGGGCGAGGAAGTCGAGCGAAAGGAGAAGCTGAAGAGCAAGTGGGCACAGCTCGAGGCGGTCGTGGGATCCGACAAGCGGCTCGCCATCATCGCGCAGGACATCGTCAATCACTTTGAGAAGCGACTCGAGGCGATGGACGGCAAAGCGATGATCGTCTGTATGAGCCGGCGCATCTGTGTAGCCTTGTATCGTGAGCTAGTACAGCTTCGTGCCGACTGGGCACACGACGACGACGCGCAGGGCACGATCAAGGTTGTGATGACTGGCTCCGCATCCGACCCTCTCGACTGGCAGCAGCACGTCAGGAATAAGGCAAGGCGCGAGGTTCTAGCCAACCGTTTCCGCGACGCCGCCGATCCGCTCCGCATCGTCCTCGTTCGTGACATGTGGCTCACTGGTTTCGATGCGCCTAGCCTCTCCACGATGTACGTGGACAAGCCGATGCGCGGCCACGGCCTGATGCAGGCCATCGCGCGTGTGAACCGTGTGTTCAAAGACAAGCCGGGCGGGCTGGTAGTGGACTATCTCGGACTCGCCCATGAGCTGAAAGCGGCCCTCGCCACCTATACCGAAAGTGGCGGCACCGGACGCACAGCACTCGATCAGGAGGAGGCGGTTGCGTTAATGCTCGAGAAATACGAGGTCTGCTGCGCGCTCTTTCACGGTCTTGACCGCTCGAGGTGGGCAGGCGGCTCGCCCCAGGAGCGGCTATCGCTGTTACCCGCGGCGCAGGAGCACATCCTCGCGCAGGAGAACGGCAAAGACCGCTGTGTCCGCGCCGTTCGTGCCCTATCGCAAGCGTTTGCGCTCGCCGTGCCTCACGAGGAGGCGCTGCGCATCAGGGATGACGTCGCATTCTTCCAGGCTGTGCGGGTAGTGCTTTCCAAACGGGCGACTGGTGACGCGCGCCCAGAAGAGGACTTGGATTGCGCGGTGCGGCAAATTATCTCTCGCGCTGTCGCTTCCGAAGGCGTCGTGGACATCTTCGCCGCGGCCGGACTTCAGAAGCCGGACATCTCAATCCTCTCCGACCAGTTCCTAGACGAGGTCCGCGATATGCCGCAGCGCAACCTCGCGGTCGAGCTGCTCCAGAAGCTGCTAAAGGGAGAGCTTGCCCTGCGACGACGGAAGAACGTCGTTCAATCGCGTTCTTTCTCGGACATGCTCGAGCAGACACTGCGCCGCTATCAGAATCGCGCGATCGAGGCGGCGCAGGTAATCGAAGAGCTGATCGGCTTGGCGAAGGAGATGCGGGAAGCCAGTGCTCGCGGCCAAGCGCTCGGCCTCAGCGAAGATGAATTGGCGTTCTACGACGCGCTCGAGACGAACGACAGTGCGGTTAAGGTTCTTGGCGACACCACGCTGCGAGCGATTGCGAGGGAGTTGGTGGAGAAGGTTCGTACAAATGTCACCATTGACTGGACACTGCGGGAGAACGTGCGGGCGCAGCTACGGGTGCTAGTCAAGCGAATATTGCGGAAGCACGGTTACCCGCCGGACAAACAGGAGAAGGCCACTCAAACGGTGTTGGAACAGGCGGAACTTCTATCGGGCGATTGGGCGCTGAGCTGATTTTCTGGGCAGCGACGAGTCTGAGTAACGGAGAACGATGGGAACCAAGTGGTGGGAGTACTACGCGGTTCGGTACTTTGCTGGGACCGTGATCGGTGCGGCCGTCGTTGCATTTCTCAATGTCGAGGCGACATCTCCGTTCCGGGACGATTTGACGACCATTGTGAAGTCAGAGACATCGTTCTTGGGAGTCGGCGTCTTCGCGGCCTTGGGTTTTGCGTTCTGCTACATCGCAAGCTCACCGATGCTCACGTTGCACGCCGCCCGCGCTCATCTTCGCTTCTCAGCTATCAAGACGTCCCCGCGGACTACTCTCATTTGTCTAGTTGTTTCAACGATTGTCACCGTCGTAGCGCTCTGGCGCTTTCTGCCACCATTGGCAGCCGCCGGTATGGGAATTGTCATTGGCGGTCAGTTTGGTTTGATTCTGCTCTCCGCGATGACCAACTTCTCGGTGGTTGAGTCTTTCTATCGAGTTCTCGCCGATATTCGCGCGAGAGCGATGTCCGCAGGGACTGAAGCAGGTTCTCCGGGATCTGAGTACATCACGTCGTACCGTCACTTGCGCGAGCACGGGAATGCCGTGACCATCGTCGCTCTCGAGTTCGTTCTCGCTTATGCAATCCTACACAGCCAATCGAAAGCCGGCGCTATTCTCCTCGTGTTCATATGGCTTTTGCCCGCTAGTTTTGCTTGGCTCCTGGGTACAGTGCTGGAGAGCCGCCTCGTCTCAAGCGGCGGACAGACGGATAAACCTGGTGAAGTGGCCTCTCTACCTCAGTGAGAGTGAGAGAGGTCCTCGCGCAGAGCCGCAACCCATAAGGACACTTCAAGGGAGCCTCAGACACTTCATGGCCACTCAGACTGCGAGTAACTGATGATTCGGGAATGGCGACTCAGCCGCTTTAAGTCTGTCGAAGGAACAGCCACACTTCCATTTAGACCGATTACGATCCTGGCTGGCCCCAACAGTTCTGGAAAGTCCTCGGTGATTCAGAGCATTCTGTTGGTCGCTCAAAGTCTCGCGAGTCGGGTACCAGATCGTCAACTGGTACTAAACGGCGAACACGTCAGGCTGGGCACTTTCGCCGACGTCCGGAACCAACAGGCAGATGAATCATCCATCGAGTTTGGCTTTGCCGTCGATCTAGACCTTTCCGACAGCGAAGCTACTCTGACTCGATCCAGAGATTCATACCTAGCCTCGTTTCTTCGGCCGATGGGCGCCGAGGTGTCAGAGCTGGCGGTGTTCGGCGATCTTGCCTTTGGACCTGCGGGAGCAGCAGCTGAGGGCTCGTCAAGCCCATTGCACGCCGAAGTTAAGAGTGCGTCGTTTCGAACGACCATCAGAGGCCAACAAGCGACATTGTTTCCGGGTGACGAAGAACACACCAACGCGCCAGATGTAATCATCGAACGCCGCACTGACACGCAGGTCGAACAACTACTTTCGACAATCGATACAAGTGCGGTGACCGAGAACATCAGCAGTCTTCGTCAGGCCCTACGATACTCGCTTCAGCTATCGCCGAGAGCAAGGCAGTCGCTTCGGCGAGGACGCTCCGACGTTCAGATGCAGGATGCCCCTGGAGAAATCGTCGCTACTCGGCTGCAGCATTTCCTGCCAGCAACCCTCGTCATGAAGCAACACGCACTACAGCGCATTGTTAGTTCGAGCGTGAGGCGGATAGGCACTCTCTCCGCCACACAATTGGACGCGGTCCTTGAGCGCTGGTCGTCGTCTCCGGATGCGCCAAGAGCCGCACTTGCAGCCGCCATTAAAGAGCTGGCTACCCAAAAGGTGGAAACAGTCGCCCACTACGTGCGGAGCCTTCGAGTTCCCCGCACCGACCCTGAACCAATCAAGGAGCTTCTAAAGCGAACCGAAGCGCTCGCGGGCGATCCGTGGCCCAGTGCGATGACGGCCGTTGAAACCCCTCTTCCTGAAGAGCAGGCTCTCGCGTTCGAGGGTCTTCATACGTTTTTTGACGGAATTAGGTACCTGGGTCCACTCCGCGACGATCCCAAACCCCTGTACGCAATGTCGGGGGCCGTCGATCCTTCCGACGTAGGGTCGAAGGGACAGTACACGGCGGCAGTTCTCGATGTAAACGCTCCTGTTGAAATCGAATTCGTTGCCCCAGGGGCATCAACGACCAGCAAAGCGCGTTTTAGCGAAGCGATCCTGCTATGGCTGCAACATTTCGGGATGGCTGATGCGATTCGAACGAGTGACGAGCCGAAACTTGGACATCGGCTTCTTGTCAGGCCCACAGGAATCCGGACCTACGTGGACCTTACGAACGTGGGTGTCGGTGTGAGCCAGGTATTACCGATCCTTGTCATGGCCCTCATTTCGGCGCCAGGTTCTGTACTTCTTTTTGAGCAGCCCGAACTGCATCTCCACCCAGCCGTTCAGTCGCAGCTTGGAGATTTCTTTATCGCGGTTGCGCGCTCGGGTCGCCAATGCGTGGTCGAAACTCACAGCGAGTACCTGATCAACCGTCTTCGCCTCAGAATCGCTGAGTCGGAGCAGAGTAGTGGCTTGCAGGAACTCGCCATAGTTCACTTCGTCGAGAGGCCTGGAGCTGCGAGTAAGTTCACGCCTGTCGTGATCAATACTTTTGGTGCGATTCCCGAGTGGCCACGCGGCTTCTTCGACCAAAGTCCGAATGAGTCAGAGGCGATACTTAGAGCAGCGGTAAAGAAAAAGGCCGCTATCGCCGCCACCCAGAAGAATGAGCGTGGCTGAGCGTCACGTTCTCATAGATCCGTACGTGCTGGCCGTGCCAAACGATCCGGCCACAATAGGCGCGTACGTGTCTGGGTTGCTGACGTGGCTTCCCGTGTTGTCGACTCAGCGCAACGAGTGCTCTTGTTTTCAGAGCGCTCTTCCTATCCTGTTGGAGGAAGGTCGCTTTCCGACACACGACACCCTTGCGCCGCTTTTCGCGAGAGCGGCCGCACAAGAGTTTTCGCTAGTCGACTTGCTCCAGATGATCCGCGTCATCGCAGCAACTGAGCCATTCTTCGAACACTTTATTGATAGGCGCGCTGCTGCCGCCACAGAGATTGTCATTGTGCCGGCGACGATTCTGCAACGACTCGGTGAGCGACTCGGTGCAGCAACGCGTGAAGCGCTTGTCTTGACCGCAGTCGCTCATGACCGGGGATGGTGTTCGCATCGGACTTACTGGGCCACCAGCATCTGGAACGAACCTGACGAATGGATCACCGCCAGTGCTAACGTGAGCTTGGTCGAGCTGTTGAGTGGTGACATCGAGGCTTTTGATCGGGGGGTCCAAGGAAGACTCAAAGTTCTCACGGCAACGGCGGAAGTTGCGTTCGGAGGCAGCATTGCGGATACCTACCAAAGTCCCGCGTCAGCCGTTGCTTTGGTCCTTCACCGTTTGCGCCAATTCGATGCTCAGATCCCAGATGCCGTGGTCGTCAGTGCGGGCGACCAATTCGTGAGTTCTCTAGAGGAGCACAACCTACAGGCGCAACAAGCGATTCTTGAGACCGTATTCGAGCGTGCTGCCTTCGCAGCGATAGGTCGGCTCCACGAGATTGCTGGCGCTAAACTTCACCCGGTCAGAACGACACAGGCCGCTGATTCACCGCAAGTTGAACGCGCTGACGGCGCAAAACTATGGCGGTGCATGGTCACGAAAGCCGGGGCCGGCTATCGCCTCCACTATTGGAGCCTTCCAGGCGGAGGAGTCGAGCTAGATGAAATACTGGTTGAAAGCGTCGTCTGATCCCGCGGGTAGGTCGTCTATTGGGCCACGAACGTCAGGACTACCTCCTTACGAAGTCGCCTCGCTAGGTCGCTGCCTGAATCTTTAGCCTCTGGAGGAGGCAAATAGCGTCGATTCCTGGGCAGGACTCGTCGACGCTCGCCTTCAAGTCGAAATTGCTGATTTACTGCCAAGGCCTTGATCGCATTGGAATTCTTTACAAAGGTGCCGCGGATATTGCAATCGCCAACAACAAGAACTGCCAGCCCGCCGGCACGTAGGACTCGGCGCGTCTCATGGAGAACTTGCCGAATATCGCGCAGGTACCTCGTAAACATTCCCTGGTCCGCAGAGGACAAGTGTCGAGTTCCCACTCCCGCTCTAAATGCTCGGAGAAGATCTGGGTCCGTCGCCTTGTCTGACCGGCCAGCCTCTGTTCCGATGTTCGCGGAACGAATGGTGCGCAGTTCATCGAGTGAGTGTTGCATCCAAACGAGCGACAGCCGATGCCCGCGCATGTAGTCGATTGCGTTTAGGTACGGTGGCGAAGTAATCACGAGATCGATCGTGCCGGAATCAATCGGTAGCTTGCGAGCATCGCCAACGCGAATGTGTGCCTTCGGTTCACGACGTCTAGCGCCGCAAAACGGTGCCGCATCAATCATTTTGCGAACAGCGCGCTCGAAATGCGCCAAAGGTCGAATGGGTGCTACGTCAAATGTCCGATGAGGACGACTGTGCGACACATCCATCGCCAATGATGCACCCGCCTGCTTAACGATGATCAATCTTGAAAATGCGCACCAGAGCATGCGTCTGACGGCGGGGGGACGGATGGCCGTGATCGCCTGTGACAATGCAGCAAGCTGCTTCCGATTGGTGAGATCAAACCAATATCTTGTATACGCCCTCGTCTGCTCGTCGGCGTCTAATGGGTAAGCGTCCCTGGAGCGAATGCGTCGCCAGTCGCGGCATCGATTCACAACACTGGCAGCAGCCTCGGTGACAGCAGTGGGATTGACGTTCGCGCACCACGTCGACGCTATGAGTACGGCCAACGGATCCGTGTCGAATCCAACTGCATGATGCCCCAGCGTCCGCGCCGTGACGACCGTCGTGCCAGAACCGGCCATTGGATCGAGAACATGAAGCGGATTGCTACCGACTTTCGCCTCAAGAATCGTCCACGGAATTGACGCCGCCATTCGTGCGGGAAAAGGATGAATCGGACGAGGGGTCATCGGCTTCCCTTCCGTTGCGAATCGCCGGCTCCAAAATCGGCCGCAGAACCAAGGACCTTCATCATCGCGGCTGGTCGATACTCCACTGGCATCTTCTGCACATGACCTCGCACCTCACGGATGATTCGTTCAGGAGGAACCTCCAAATAGACGACATCACCATCGAGTGTCACATACTGTGGAGCAAACCGTTTGACACTTGCCATCCATTCAGCGAGTTCCGGCGCGGTGAACCGCTTCATCTCTTGGTTAACCATCCGAACGGCCGCGAACTGAACAGGATCTCGCAGCTGCTCATCTTGCTGCAGGTCCCAGATCGCATTCAGAATTTCCGGAACGGGCCACTCGGCTGGAGCCTGCTGCTTCGCCTCTTCAATCCATTTCCGGCAATCCATCGGTGTTCGACAAACCTCGAACAAGGTTCGCAGTTGTGGAAAGGCTAGCCGATGTGTTGAAGCGACCAAAACAAGATGAACCAGGTCCCTCACGGACATCAGCGTGACGTTTTGAGTCCGCGCATCGACGTTAACAGAGCTGCCGGCGTCCTCCTCGCCTTCAAAACCTGGAGCGACAATCAATGCGAAATCAGCACCGTATTGCGCCCGGTGTCGACCTACGCCAGCGATGTTCAAGTCCTTAGCCTTTACCCTAGGCCTGCCGCTACTCTTGGCGTCGTAGCAGACCGAATAGTCGCCGCGACCAGCTTTCGGATTGCGAACACCTACGATCGCCCGTGCGATGCCGTCGGGCTTTCCACTACCGCCAAGCGGCGACACCTCGAATCCGAGAGTCGACAGCGCGCGCCCCACGGCCTGTTCGAGCTGAGTATCAGTGGTAACGCTGTCATTCAACAATTCCGCGACTAGTGTTGGAGCCAGCCTCTGGCTGTAAACCAATTCGCGCAAGAAGCGATCCCGGCGGTGCAAGATGCGCTGCACCATCTCCGACTCAAGTCCTTCTTCGATCAAGTAGGCTTCGGTCAGCACCTCAGCGACAGCCAGCAGCTCGAACGGCTCCGCATTCGAGAAATGGTCTGCGTAGTTGGCGTAGAAAGGGTGTAGAGCGTTGACGTAGACAATCCCGTCAGTTGGATGAAAAATCGCAAGTCCTTGCTCAACGCCAATAGTGGCTAGCTTGATTTCTTTGATGACTCCCTGCTGCGAATCGACCTCTAACTCCAGTCGATCCATCAGCGCCTTGCGATCCTCAGCGCTTACGAGACGGGGAACCTCTGTGAGAATGAGACCTGGAATCTTGCCTTCCAGAACAAGACGGATGGCGTTAACGAGGGGACGACGCGCAAGACTCTGCGGCGTAGATCCGACCCTTGTCGTAATACGCTCTTTTTCTTGTTGTGTTCGATTCCAATCAGTATAGAAAACACGCGCTTCATTGAATTTGCCTTGGATGTACTGGCGTAGCGCCTCCACTCCAGGCGTCTGGAGAACCGCTTCTCGCGTTGCCCTCAATGCGTCATCAAGGCCGTCTGCTTCTACAACCATCCGGAATCGAGCGAAAGGACCATGGGAAAGTGCTGGCAGACCAAAGAGAGCGTCGTCGATGTTGATCAGCCTCTTCCGAACAGTCACAAAAATTCCGTGACTTCGTCCCCAATCCGCAGCCTTTCCTTTTGTCAGAAGGTCCTCATACATTTCGACGATTCCGTACACGGGTCCGAGGCCCGGAATTCGAACACCGGCGGGATCCGTCAGAACGTCGAGTTTCTGGGAGGTGGCGACTTCGTCTTCAACGCCTATAGTCCACGTCCGAAGAGGCGCTATCTTCTCCTTCGATGGCTCCAATATCACCCCGTTCACAAACAATCGGAACTGTGGTGACATCGGCAGTGCCGTCGACAAAACCCACTTCAACCGCCCCAGCTTCAACGAAAATGCGAGAGGTTTGAAGTCGCTTACCGCCGCGACTGTCCATGTCTTCGCTGCCTCTGTACCGAAGAGCCTCAAGGAAGTTGCCGCATCACCCATTCGAGATAAGAGCGGCGCTAGAAGAGATCGGGCCTCTGCCTCGGTAAGTTCACGAATAGGCAGCTCGATCCTCGACTCTGCTGTCTTGCTGCGATCTACCTGATGGAAGTCCATCGTGACTGCCCGGTAAGTCGCGCTCACTTTTGTGATGTGCGTCAGCTGATTGGCAAGAACGTAGCTCGCTAACTTTCCTATTCCAAAGCGGCCGATGGCTGGCCTCGTCGGCGACTCGCGGCCGACCTCCCGTTTGCGGCTGGACGCGATCTGCCAAAGCTCAAATAGCCCGGCCTCGTCCATGCTGGTTCCGTCATCGGCGACCCAAATCACTGCATCACTTGCGTTGATGTTCTCTGGGATAACGACGTGGACGCACTGCGCCAGAGCATCGTAGGAATTGGCGACAAGCTCTTCGAGAGCTTTGTTCGGACTGGAGTAGAGTCCCGCTGAGAACAGCTCGATGATTCGGTAGCTGATGCTTACTGGAATCGCGGTCTTCTGCGTGCCTGTCGTTTCGAGCGCCTTGACGATGTCGTTCATTCGCGGCCCGGTGGGACTCCTGCTGAACTGTGAGCGAAAATGGTGCGCCTAGAATCCCGTCACACGCTAAACCGAAGACAGATTATGGTTTGCAGGTCTTGGTCGTGCTCTAGAGTCTACATCGTCGCGCTAAACGGGTTCGCTCCTAGAGCTTGTTCTCTCAGCGAGGTTCCCGATGCAGATCGCGTCTGCTCGAGCACTTCGGCAGATCTCTCGCGGGCTCGCCGCAGTTCCGTGGCAGTTCGATGAATCCGACCCACGCAGATCTCTCATTCGACTCAATCCGATTGAGCGCCGGACTGTTTGGCTGGCGACACCAGATGACACCATCACGAACATGCCCACGTGCATCGGGATCACCCAGAGTGTTTCGACCTTAACCCACAGCGAGAGTAGTCACGCGAGAGCGTGAGCGAGGGTAGCTCCTAGGAGGAATTGCGCTGTCACGGAAGGCCGATAGGAATGTGGGGTAAAAGGTGGGACGAAATCTCACAATTCGAATATTTGTTCCTATTTGTGAGTGTTTTTGGCGGAGAGAGTGGGATTCGAACCCACGGTAGAGTTTCCCCTACACACGCTTTCCAAGCGTGCTCCTTAAACCACTCGGACATCTCTCCGTACTTGCGGAATCAACAATTTGCGGCCCGCAGTTGAGCCCGAAACGCCAAATTGTGTCAGAGATTGTGTCAGACCTCCTAATGTCCCGCGATCACTTACAGGCGACGCCTGCCGCTGAACCAACACATTCCCGACGCGGATTCCAGTATAGCCGCCGACCCACGCGACAGTGCCCGCCAAAGGTCAGGGGGGCTGATGCCCGGCAGCGAAGCCGAGGAGTGGGACGCAATGAAACCGTCGTAAACGCAGCCTCATGGAGGCTTGGCCTTACACTCGTCAACGTGACACTCGGCTCTACAGTGCTTTTCGATCCACTCCCTGTGGGTCGCATCGGAGTTCGACTCGCCGATGAAGAGGTTGTTCTTGGTACAGACTTTTCCACGTTCGCCTGGATGATCGAGGAGTTCGTCGCACTTGGAGCAACAACCGTGCATGTCACGAAGTCGGCTCCTGAGGTGCGACTGGTCGGTCAAATGCCACGACTGCTACGACGTCGGGTGACCATAATCGACGACGAGCCAGAGACCATGTCCACCGCGCTGATTCTTGAACCGATCCACGAAGAGTTAGGGTGCTGGATCGAGCGCGGAACACTACTGTTCTCGAAAAAGACTCCACCCTCCACACAACGTGCCGTCCGACAGATTGGACACGGCTTGCACGCTCTCGCGGTGGGCCTAAACCATGGGACGCAGGTCGGACTGAGCGCGGCGGCGTTTTGCAGCGCGCTAGAAACTATTCGATCGCAAGCTCGAAGCCCGGAAGCTAGGGCCACGTGCAGTCAACTGCTCGGCGTAGCCAAAGCCTACCGGGAAGTCGCATTCGATGCTCCGCACGCAAAGGCTCTGGCGCCTACCAGCCTACTGAATCTCTTCGATGAGTTGGTGAACAACGAGCGCTACCTGACATTCTCCAGAGCGGTCGCCAGGATTGGCTCCGTGTCTGGACGCCGCGCTGCACTGTCTCGGATTCGATCGACAGTGCGCTCTCTGTTCTCAAGCCCGCCCGCTGCCGCGAGACTGGAGAGCGTCACGAAAATCGTGAGCGTTGGAAGTGGCAAAGCATTGCCCAAGGCGGAAGCGCTCTTTTCCATGTTCTCTGTGAGGAGAATGCCGGTGCTGGTCGATCTCGCACAGGCGAAGAGGCTAGCACTTCGGCGCTGGCTTGCCGCGGGAGCCTCGGAACCCTTAAACCAAAGCGGGCAACGCTTGTCTCACGGTGCTGTTAGGTGGCTGCCACCTCTGGCCTCGGCAAGCCCGAGCGCGCCCGGCGATTCGCTTCTCCACATGGGAAGGGTTGGTGAGTTGCGAGAAGTGCTCGCCGCTTTCGAACGCAGCCACTCCAGTCGCCAGTGATTCCACTAGCCGAAAACACAAACGCTCATCGGCTGAAGGCGATTACTCGCATGCGATGAGCGCGCGAGCTTCGAGCATTCGTCTCGATACATGAGCAACGATGCGCGATGCGTGACGAACTGGCGATGATTGTGTGATTTCGAGGAGTCACAATGGACAACTACGAACACCCACAACCCGGGAAAACGTATATCAGTCGAGTCTCAAGGACTTCAACGACTCGCAACGCCGTATTCGCATCGCTACGAAGTTAATCGTCCACCCGGACACGTACGCCTTCCACCCAGTGTCTCTGCTGAACCTGCAGCGACTAAATCCAATCGAGGCAACCCGTTCGAGCGATTTCCCATCCGTGCGCCCTGGGATCCAAATGTTATTGATTCGTTAAGATTGTAAAGGATATTAAGCCAGATGGTATGATCCGGCGCCCATCATGCCTGAGCTTGCCAACCGCATTACCGCACGCCTCTCTGCGAACGGCTTTCCGCTCATTCTCCTAGGCGGCGGCGCGATTATTTCGTTGATTCCCGTTCTGTCTCTCTCGCTTTCAGCGTTCCCCTCGGCCGACGACTACTGTCTCGCAGTCGAGTCGCTCAAGGGACCCCTCCAGATGCAGATCCTCATGTACCGTGAATGGACCGGCCGCTTTACGTCGTCACTGCTGCAAGCCCTGCTGTCAAGATGGGATCTCGCCGGCATCTATCCTTGGTTCTGTGCGGCGACGCTCGCGGCGACAGCCAGTGCGCTGTATGCGTTCGTCGCAGTAGTGGTTCGCTGCGAGCTGTCGCGCACTCAAATCGCGGTCGTTACTCTCGTGGCTATGGCGGTGCTGCTCGACGGAATGCCCTCAGTGACAGAGGCGTTCTTCTGGATGGCAAGTGCAACGACCTATCAGTGGGTCCTAGTCGCGTATCTGGTTTGGTTGACTCTCCTGCTCCGAATCGTCACGGCTGACTCCGTGAACGAGCTGACACCTGTTCGCGTTGGGGTTGTGGGACTGACCATTCTGCTGCCAGGATTCAACGAAGTGATGATGCCGGTCGTGTTGGCCACCGTAGGAACATTCGCACTTGCCACCTACCGCTCCACACATCCCAGCCGCCGGTTCATGTGCGTGCTCTGCGCCGTCGCGGTCGCTGCCACCGCAGCATCATTGATAGCACCTGGCAACGTGATTCGAAGTCATACGTACCCGGACATTCCGACCCGACACAACGTGTACTTCGCGCTCGCAGAGACAGGACTGCGAACCTGGCGTTTCGTTGTGCGCTACGGCCTGTCTGGCGAACTGTGGACATTTGCAGTAGCGACCTGGTGGTGGGCTCCGCGCGTCACGATGCGAGCCATGATCGCCGCGCGACGGTTCCCTCTTGGCGGCACGTGGGGCTTCAGCCTGTTGCTCATGACCGTCCTGTATTTGACTCTCTTCCCTGTGTACTGGGAATACGGAACGGACAACTACACCGGGGAGGGGCGCACGTACAACGTGACGTACATGGCGTTCTGCGTCTGTGTCGTGTGGTTCGCATGGACGACACTGTCTGCGGCTTCTGCACGGTGGCCGGAGATGAGCGCGCGAATGCGTATGCACCATGGGCGTGTGGACTGGGCGGTCGCAGCTTCGCTGGCGATGCTGATCGTGGGCTCTCCCAGTACGACACAAGCTCTCCGCGCGGCCACGCTCGCGCCACACTACCTGCATGAACAAAAGATACGCGAGAGGATCCTGCGGGCGTCTGGCAATCAGCAGCAGACTGTCGTGGTCAACGCGATCAGAGTCAAACCTTCGGGACTCTTCTGGGGAGACATCCAACCCGACGCGCGGCATTGGATCAACTCGTGTGTGGCCAAGTATTACGGTGTCGGCTCGGTACGAACACCCCGTCCCCCATCGGTCGGCGACAACGGGGAGCCTGGGACGTGACGCCACGACGCTGGCCGCTGCGTGTGGCCTCGTCGTGTACGTTCAGTGTGTCGTCGCTTAGAACGATCTGCGGCACACGTTTGCTTCGTGGCTGATCATGAAGGGTGCCTCGCTTCGATCGGTGGCCGAGCTCCTTGGCCATCGCGGTCTGCGTATGGTCGTGCGATATGCGCATCTCTCGCCGGCCTACCTTTCGGCGGAAGTGCGTCTGTTGGATCCACCAGCGCCGGCACCGCCGCTCGCGCAGCTCACAGAGAAAAGGGCAAGAAAACGGCAACGTGCCACAAAGCGCGATCAGCGCCCTGCGAAAGTCGTGAATTTCCGAGAGGAATTGGCTCGCCGCACTGAACGATTTCCGCAACTGGCTCATTCGAGCGGCGTAAAACGCTATCGATCTTCGGACCGGTCGCGCAACCGCTCGACACACGGCACAAAGTAGTATGCGCCGCTGAGCGGCGTCGTGTATCGGGTGAGCGCATCGCGCACGCCGGTCGCGAGTCCGGACATACTCTCCAACATCGCGACAAAGGGTTGCTGCTCGGCGCTGAACCCGACGAACATGGTGCCGTGGTTCATGACGGTTCCGTAGGGCATGTTCCGGCGGAAAATTCTGCCGAACCGATCCTGGTCCGTGCTCGCCACATGGGAATCCGGCGCCTTGTCAGCGATCTCGACGCTATCGGCCTTTCTCCGGCCGATGACGGTTTCCTGTTCTGTCACCGCGAGGGATTGCCAGATCGCGGTCCGATGCACCCATTTCTGCAGCAACAGAATCGAACCGCCGGCGCCGGGCTTCCCAGAGCCAATGATCGCAACGTCCGTGGCGTCGACCAGGCTGGGATTCTCCGACCCGTCGATGAAGCCGGTCAGATCGCGATCGTGATGATAGGGCCAGCTGGAGGTCTCGTCGGCAACGACCGCCAGTTCCGCCAACTTCCCGATCGCGTCCCGAGACACGTCGAACACCACATCGTACGCGCTACCGGAAATCCAGAGCACGGCATCGTGTTGGGTGGCAGGCATGACGAAGCCGTCCATGCCGATCAGGTTCTGATTGAATCCCGCCATCGCAAGCGGCGCGTCCTCAGGCACCACTCGCGCCCACAATTCGGGACGGAATCCGGCCACCAAGTTGACACCGCCCATGGTCGTCCTTGGCTCACGCAGCGACGAGACCGCCGCGACCAGTTCCTGCCCGTCCCGGCCGGGTGACAGATCGAATTCCAAGTAGGCATGGGAGCCGGTTCCCAATGCAAAGATGCCCGCCTGCGGATTGTTCACAGGATGCAGTGTAGAGCAGACAGGCGGCCCGATCCCGCATGCGCAAGTGCGATCCTGCGAGTTGGCGCATCGTCAGACCTGCGCGGCACCTCCGTCTGCGAACAACTCGACACCATTGACGAAGCTCGAGGCGTCAGAGGCAAGGAACAGCGCGGCCTCGGCGATTTCCCGTGGGTCCGCGACGCGTCCCAGCGGAATTGCACTGGCGAGGGAATCGACGAGCCCCTTGCCTTGGTCAGGCGGAACTAGCCCGAGGAGCCCGGGCGTTCTGGTTGCGCCAGGACTCAGCACATTGACGCGGATCCGACGCGACCTGAGCTCGAGAATCCATGACCGTGCAAAGCTCCGGACGGCAGCCTTGCTCGCACCATACACACTGAAGTTCTCGTTGCCGGTGGTTCCGGTTGTTGAAGAGCTCAGCACGACCGCCGCGCCGTCCCGGAGAAGGGGTAACGCCTTCTGCACCGTGAACAGCGTCCCTTTGACATTCGTGTCAAACGTCTCGTTAAAATGCTGCTCGGTGATCTGGCCAAGCGGCATGAATCCGCCGCCACCCGCATTCGCGAAGACGATATCGAGGTGACCTGCGTCCGCCGCAATCTGTTCGAACAACGCATCGAGGTCCGCGAGATTGCTCACGTCCGCCCGAACCCCAGTGACGGGCGGCCGGATCCGTGCTTCGGCCTTGCGAAGCTCGGACTCCCGCCGACCGGTGATGAAAACCCGCGCACCCTCCTGGGCAAACAGTTCAGCCGATGCGAGGCCGATTCCCGACGTGCCACCGGTGATCAGTGCCACTTTTCCCGCGAGTCTACCCATCGCTTTTCCTCGTTACGTCGGCGGCTCCGATCTGGCTAGCGCGCCGGCGCGGGTCTGTGGTCGGTCAGGCGACCTTCGCGACCTGCTGCTGAACAAACGCAAGGATGTCGGCATTCACCATCTCGTGATGCGTGGCGAATAGCCCGTGTGACAGACCAGGGTAGACCTTCAGTGTCGCGCCTTTCACCAGCTTGGCCGACATCAGTGCCGACGCGCCGATCGGCACAATCTGATCATCGTCGCCGTGCAGAATCAGCGTGGGGACGTCGAACTTTTTCAGGTCCTCGGTAAAGTCGGTTTCCGAGAAAGCCTTGATGCACTCGTAGCTGGCCTTGACACCGGACATCATGCCTTGCCGCCACCAGTTCCGGATGAGACCTTCCGACACCTTGGCGCCGGCTCGGTTGAACCCGTAGAACGGACCGCTAGCGGTGTCGAGCCAGAACTGCGCCCGATCTCTCCGGTGCGCGGCGCGCAGTCCGTCGAACACCTCGATTGGCAGCCCCCCGGGATTCGCTGCCGTCTTCACCATCAGTGGTGGCACGGCATCGAGTAACACCGCCATTGCCACGCGACCCTTGGCGCGTCCGGCGCCATGGCGGCCGATGTAGCGGGCGACCTCTCCACCGCCGGTGGAATGGCCCACATGAATCGCATTCTTCAGATCCAGCGCTTCCACGAGGTCCATCAGGTCGTCCGCATACGTATCCATCTCGTTGCCATGCCACGTTTGCGCGGAACGGCCGTGACCGCGGCGATCGTGCGCGATGCACCGGAAGCCGTGTTCGCCGAAGAACTGCATCTGGGCGTCCCAGTCGTCGGAACTGAGCGGCCAGCCGTGGCTGAAGACAATCGGCTGTCCGCTACCCCAATCCTTGTAGTAGATCGTCGTTCCGTCGGTCGTCGTGATCGTGCCCATTGGCGTTCTCCTTTAGGAAGCGTGATGCGTCCGGTCGCCGCTATGCTCGAGTTCGCCGCGGTCCGGGCAGCGGAGTAGCCAGCGAGTGTCGGGGTGGTCACGACACGGGAGTCTAGGAGTTCGCTTCGCGCGCCGCTATCACGGATTTCCATGATCGCGGCAAACGACACACGGGAGTTATCTTGAAAGGCACCGATGACCAAGCTGGACTTCGTCGTCTTCATCGTTGATGACGACGTTCGGATGTGCGAGGCGCTCGCTGAACTGTGTTCGTCGCGCGGCGTCGAGTCGGTGGCGTTCGGCTCCGTCGATGAGTATCTTGCCTACTCGCGACCGGATCGTCCCGCGTGCTTGGTGTTGGACGTGAGCCTGCCAGGCCTGAGCGGCCTGGAGTTTCAGCGGCAGCTTGGCGATTCCTATCACCCACCGATTGTGTTCATCACCGGCCATGGCGACATTCCGTCTTCTGTCCGCGCCATGAAGGCGGGCGCGATCGATTTCTTGACCAAGCCTTTTACGCCGGATGCCCTCTTTGGCGCGATCGACACGGCGGTCGAGACGGATCGCCGAGTGCGGGTCGAACATGCAGAGCGTGCTCGGCTCACGGGACGATATTCCACACTCACGCCGCGCGAACGCGAAGTCCTGCCACTGGTTGTCAGCGGTCTGCTGAACAAGCAAGCGGCCGCAGAACTCGGGATCAGCGAAGTCACGCTGGAGATTCACCGACGACGCGTGATGCAAAAGATGGGAGCCGATTCACTCGCTGATCTCGTGCGCATGGCCGAGCACTTGCCCATCCGCATCACGAAACGGGAATTACACTGAATGCAGACAGCGCAGAAGAGTGTCGTCGCCATCGTCGATGACGACGAGCGGACGTTGGAGTCGCTCGGCGATTTGCTTGAAGCGGCAGGATTCGTCGTCCGCGCCTACTCGTCAGCCACGGCGCTGATTCACGAGCGCGGTCTGTCGGGTATTGATTGTCTGGTGTCCGACATAGGGATGCCCGATATCAGTGGACTCGAGCTACGCACGATCGCGACAACGCAGCGTCCGGATCTGCCGGTCATCTTGATCACGGGCCGTCCGAAGGCCGCATGGCTGGCGACGTCGGACATCGATCCGGCGCGATACTTTGAAAAACCGTACGACGGCCGGAAACTGGTGGCGGCAATCTCCGCGGCCATCGCAGATGCACGGGGTAAGCGCTCGTGAGCGACCGTACACTGGCCCGGTGAGGACACCTGCGATTTACTGCGGCAGCGGCAGAGTAAAGCTGAACGTCGTTCCGATGCCCTGATTCGCGGACGCCCACAGGCGCCCGCCGTGGGCTTCGACAATCGACCGGCTGATCGCGAGTCCCATTCCCATGCCGGAAGCCTTCGTCGTATAGAAGGCCTCGAACACCGCCGCCGGATCCGTCAGGCCGCAACCCTGATCGGACACTTCGATGAGCATCTCGGTCCCCTCACGCCGCGAACGAATCTCGATACGTTTGGCGCCGTCCGCCACATCGATCATGGACTCAATCGCGTTGTGAGCCAGGTTGAGCAACACCTGCTGAATTTGAACCCGGTCTGCCAGCACAGATGCCGCTTGCACGTCCGTCTCGACGATGAGTGAGTTATCGCGGCAGTCGACAGCAATGATCCTGAGGACCTCCTCAACAACGGCCGCCACCTCCAAATGCTCCTTGGCAGGCGAGACCTGCTGGAAGAGCGCGCGGATCCGCGACACGACGTCGGCTGCCGAGTGTCCGTCGCGCACGATGCGGTCGAGCGTGGTCAGAGCTCGTTCGATGTTCGGCGGATCGTTCGTCAGCCACGTCTGACACGCATGACCAGCGGTGACAACGGACGCAAGTGGCTGATTGATCTCGTGGGCAAGGGACGCGGACAGCTCAGCGATCGTCGCCACTTGGGAGGCGCGTGTCAGCCTCGCATGCGTGCGCTGCAGTTCGACCTCCGCGCGCTTGCGCTCGGTGATGTCCATGACTGCGCCAGCGAACTCGGGGTGTCCTGCCTGATCTCCGACGTATTGAATCAGCACGCGTACGTGCTTGACGGAATGGTCTGGCATCAACAACCGGTGTTCGAGCTCCATGTTCGAGCGCTCTCGCACCATACGATCGACCGTCTCCGCCACCAGAGCACGGTCATCCGGGTGCACGCGGTCCATGATTCGTTCCACGGTTGGCGTAGTGCTCCGCGGATAGTCCATCACACGGTAACTTTCGTCGGACCAGATGATCTCTCCGGTCGCCACCTTCAACCACAGGCTGCCAGTCGAGGTCACCCTTTGCGCTTGCGCCAGGAATGCCGCGCTTCGCCGCAGTTCCTCCTCGGCGCGCTTGCGATCGTCGACATCAATCAGAAGACCGTACCATCGCGTCGTCAGCCCGTCGGGGTCATCGAAGCGCTCACCAACCGACCGAATCCATCGATATTGACCATCCGCCCGGCGAAGCCGGTAGACATCCTCGTACGAGGAGGCTGTCTCGACTGCTGCTCGCCACCGGCTGGCAACCGTTTCCTGGTCTTCAGGATGAATGAGATGAAGCCATCGTGCCGCGGAGAGCGCCGAGGCGGAGTGGCCAAGGTACTCGACCGCACGTTGGTTGAGGTACTCGAATTCGCCTGCGGCATTGCGGCGCCACATCATCGCCGGAAGCGTCTCGACGAACAGTGCTTCCGCACGGAGCATCTCGGTGCGCCTTAACGCCTGCTCGGCCTGCTTACGATCGTCGATGTCCGTATTGACGCCGTACCACTTGATGATGCTGCCGTCCTTGTCGCGAAACGGGCTGGCACGGAAGTGGAACCACCGATACACGCCATCGTGACGCCGCAGGCGCGCCTCGGCCTCGCCGGGTGCGCCCGATGTCAGAGAGCGGGTCCACGTATCGGCCAGACCGCCCACGTCCTCGGGGTGAACGGCGGCGGTCCATCCGCTCTCTCTCGCCTCTTCACGCGACAGGCCCAGGTAATCGAGATACTGCTGGTTGAAGAATTCCGCGTTGCCATCTGGACGGGCTGACCACGCGACGGTCGGGATCGCATCGATGATTAACCTGAGGCTGTGTTCGTTTTCACGGCTCGACTGCTCAGCGCGCTTCAGGTCATCGATGTCCGTCAGCAACAGATACCAGCAACTGATATGGCCTTGTGCGTTGCGCGACGGAGTGCCGCTCGTTTTGAACCACCGATACACGCCGTCGAACCTGCGGAGGCGCTGTTCAACCTCAAACGAAGTGTCGGTCGCGATAGCGTGCGTGAGCGCTTCGACGGCTTGCGGAACGTCCTCGGAGTGAATCGTTCCATTCGTGGACCAGTTCCGAAGGTCATCCAGTGTTCGGCCGCAGTAGTCAATGATTCGTCGGCTCGCGCCTTCGACGCGGCCGTGCGCGTCCAACACGGCTGTCAGGCCCGGAATACGGTCGAGGAACTCCGTGGGTCCATGTTCTGATGCGGCCAGCGTTTCATCGATGGTGTGAAATCCGACTCGCGTGTTCATGTCAGTTCACTCCGTGGCGGTTGGCTCGACAACCCTCGATGAATTGTGCGACACCGCGCTGCTCGGGCGAGAACTCTTTCGTCGTAAGCCTACACAAGAACGCCAAAGCGCGGCGCTGAGGAAACGGCCGCGCCGCCCGGAGGACCCGGTTTGGAGACCGGCTCTTCGCGCCCTCGCCGAAATGACAAGTGTGTCGCTCTTCTGAGGCGGTCAGAACGATGATGCGAAAGTGATGATGCGCGAGACGAGTGGTCGAGCAGCCCGCTCTTCGTTCACTTCATTAATATTGCAGGCTGGCTCGCCGCACTGGACGATTTCCGCAACTGGTTGATTCAAGAAGCGGCGTAAAACGCAGGTCTTTCGCCACTATTACGCCTCCCTTCTCACTCTGAACCGGTTCAGAGTGTCGCGATGTGAAGAGGCGCCGACCACCACCGCAGTCGCCGCCCTCGCGCCACCGCCCGACGAATTCCCTCCTGGTGATCGATGATACGAGCCGGCCGCTGCATCATTGGGCCCAAGGCATGGCCATCTGGTCACTGTCCGCTGATCGAGCGCACAGATGCTGACTACCGTTGAGCTATGCTGTCGCACGGAAGCAGCCATGCCTCAGCCCATTATCTTTGTTGGCGGTGTGCACGGTGCCGGGAAGACAACGCTGTCTAAGCGGCTCGCGGAATTTCTCCCCGCGGCCCACGTGACGGCCGGTAGCCTCATTCGAGAAGCCGCGTCAGCGGAGCACGTGGTGACGGTTGGCGCGCAGGACAAGGCGGTGCTCGATGTGAACGCGAACCAAGTCGCGTTGCTGCGTGGCCTGGCCGCTTACCAAGCTCGGACATCCGACGATCGGCCGCTTTTGCTCGACGGCCATTTCACGCTGACGAGTCCGGAGAACGAGATCGTCGACGTTCCGTCGGCAGTGTTTGCGGCTATCGCGCCGGTGGCGGTACTGCTTGTTCGGACGAACCCCGCCGTGGTTCACCAGCGACTGGCGGCGAGGGCGCCCGAAGCCCCCGCGCCTGACTTGATCGTCCGCCTCGCCGAGCGTGAGAACGAACGGGCGAACGCTACAGCCAATGCGCTGACGATCCCGATCTTCACGTTGGCTGGTGACGCATCCGGTGAACAGGATCTGCAGGTGGTCGTCGATACCCTACGTCGTCGACTGCGTGGCCTGGCATGAACAAGCGAGCGCTGCTGGACACGAACATTTTGATTCACCGGGAGGCGAACAAGGTCGTTCGCGACGATATTGGTACGCTATTCCGATGGCTCGACAAGCTCGGCTACGAAAAATGCGTCCATCCGGATTCGGTTGGTGAGGTCAGGAAGCACGCGGATCCCAACGTCGTCGCAACGTTCGAGCGCAAGCTGTCCAGCTACCGGGAACTGAAGACTCTCGCAGCAGACACATCGGAAATCGCGACGCTTCGGGCGGATGACCAGACCGAGAACGATCGCGTGGACACGTCGATGCTTGCGGAGCTTGCCGGGGACAGGGTCGACATCCTGATTACCGAAGACAGAGGCATTCACGAGAAGGCGGAAACCCTCGGCCTGACCGGCCGCGTTTTTACGATCGACGCGTTCCTCGAGAAGGTCACAGCCGAGAACCCCGAGCTCGCCGATTACAAGGTTCTATCGGTCAAGCGCGCGTTCTTCGGGAAGGTTAATGTTCGGGACCCGTTCTTCGACTCCTTCCGCGCGGATTATCCGGAGTTTGATCATTGGTTCAATCGAAAGGCTGACGAGACAGCGTACATCTGCACCTCGGACTCCGGCGATATCGTGGCGTTCCTCTATGTAAAGAAGGAAGGGCTAGACGAAAACTACAGCGATATCGAGCCGAGGTTTGGGAAGGCAACCCGGCTGAAGATCGGGACGTTCAAAGTGATATTCAACGGGCACAAGCTCGGTGAGCGCTTTCTAAAGATCGTCTTCGACAACGCCCTGCGTGGCAACGTGGATGAAATCTACGTCACGGCGTTCAGGAACACCGCGGAGCATGACCGCCTGATTCGATTGCTCGAGGATTGGGGTTTTCGAGAGTTCGGGACAAAGGGCGATAAAGGTGAGAAGGTTTGGGTCCGGGACTTCAAGCCTGCGGTAGATTCGCAGGATCCGCGAAAGACCTTTCCCTACGTGTCTGGGAGGTCCAAAAAATTCATCGTCGCGATCAAGCCGGAGTACCACACAGAGCTCCTGCCCGATTCGATTCTCAAGACTGAAAAAAGCGAGAAGTACCAGCACGACATGCCGTATCGGAACGCGTTGAGCAAGGTGTTCATCTCGCGGTCGATTGAGCGTGGTATGCGCGCGGGTGACCTGGTCGTGTTCTACCGGACAGCGGATCGTGGCGCTGGCTATCACACGTCAGTGGCGACGAGCATCGGAGTCGTCCAGGGAGTCATCGACGGTATCCCCAATGTGCGGGCGTTCATCGCGGCGTGCAGGAAGCGGAGCGTCTTCACCGATCCCAAGCCCGAGGAATTTTGGGACGCCAAACCGAATTGGCGCCCATTCGTACTAAACTTCCTATTCGTGTATTCGTTGCCAAAACGACCGAATCTGAAGGCCTTGCAGGAGAACGACATTATCCAGGCAGCGCCGCGCGGCTTCGACCCGATGAGTGACGACGCGTTCGAGCGGTTGCTGAAGGTATCAAATGCCAAAACGGGTTTTGTTGTCGGTTAAGCCTCACTTCGCCGAAGCGATTCTGGACGGCGACAAGACGTTCGAATTCAGACGCCTGCTGTGGCGGCAGGACGTCACAACGGTCGTCCTCTACGCTTCGAGCCCCACGTGCAAGGTTGTTGGCGAATTCACACTCGACGAGGTACTGACGCTTCATCTGGATGCGCTGTGGAAGACGACGCGTGAGGGCGGAGCGATCGATCGCGACTACTTTAATCAGTACTTCGAGGGCCTGGAAACCGGGCATGCACTGAAGGTCAAGCGGACCCGTCGATACCGTTCTCCCTTATGCCTGAGGAAGGATTTCGGAATCAGTCATCCACCTCAGTCGTTCCGCTACCTCGAATAGTCAGCGAACCGAGCGATCGACGTTTCGTTCACGATGGTGGCGGAAGCGAGGGAATACCGAGAATCACTCGCGCTATCAAGAATGAGCCCCGAAGAGCGAGAGAAGTATCTTGAGCACCAGGAGATCGCGGCGCCGAGCGACGCTTTGATCTAGTCGGGTTCGCTCTGGATGAGCTGGCTCGCCGCTGCTGCAGCATGAGCGGGACGATCGCCTTGCGGCTGAACGTCACCTGCGCGGGGATGTTCGGAGTCTCGCGCTTCGTTAGGCCGAAGAAGTCGAGAAACTTCCACGTTCCGAGCCCGGTCTTGCGGCCCTTGACCTGGAACACGTCGCGGGTCGGCGGATCGCCCCGTTCAACGACGAAGTCGTCGTGCCAGTCACAGTAGATGCAGACGTGCTTCTGCTGATGATCCAGTAGTCGAGCACGCGCCGAGCCGCGCGTTCGTATTGATAGTCGTATCGCCGCCCGGTTTTGGCCCCGGATCGTTCGGGTGGCGCGATGTCGCCCAGTCGCGTCATCCGACTCTTACCCCTTCCGCACTTTGGTGCCACTCATAGGAGCGTGCCAGTGACGGCTCGCCTTCCTCACGCCGAGTACCAAGAGGACTGTTCGCAGCTCACAAGTGAGATTCCCTGGCCGCGCGTCACGCTCATGGGGCCACATCGAAACATCAGGGGTTTCTTAACCGATCTCGCCTCTACGCCGGCCTCGCTTTTGCCCCTTCCGCGCTGCCCGCCTTATAACGCGCGCGCCCGTCGCGCGCGCGACGCATTCTTCGCGCGCTTGGACGATCCGCGGCGTGACGCGCCCGCCGGGGGCGTGACTTCATGTTGGAGCTCTGCGAGTGATGCCCGGAGTCGCTTCAACACCTCGGATCCTTGCGGTGTAATTCGATAGACTCGCGGATCCCTCAAACCCCTGGGCTCCGAAGACCGAAGCCATCCTCGACGTGCCATCCGCGCGAGGAGCGGATACAACGTCCCTGGGCTCAGACGATAGCCATGCCGATGCAGTTCTTCCAGCATCCAATGTCCGTACACGCCCTGCTCTTCGGCGTGGTGGAGGATGTGAATCTTCCAGAACGTGAGCAGGAACTCACGGACAACGGGGTCCTTCATGGTCAGTACCCTAACATCATGCGATCACACGGCGGGCTTGTTTTCACGCGGTCGCACCTCTGTGCCTGGACGTAATTCATCAGTTCCACGCCCCGCGATTTCATCGCCGGCTTTCAGATCCCCGAAGACTTCCACAAGCGGTCCCGATGTGAGACCTGTCTTGACGTCCACCCATTCGGTCTTGCCGCCACGGATGCGAATGACGAACGTCCGGTCGGTCGTTGAGGCCACACTGCCGCTCGGCACGAAGAGCGAGGGACCCGATCGCCGCACCGGCCAGCGCACCTGACAGAACGTGCCTGGCGCGAGGCGCTCGTCCTTGTTCGTCACATCGACTTCGACCGCCATCGTTCGCGTGCCCACATCGACAGCTCGAGCGATGCGCGCCACAGTCCCGGAGAAGCTGTCCGTTGGATGGGCCGCGACGGAGAACGAGACCATCGCCCCCGCTGGCATCGCGGTGGTGTACGCCTCTGGGACAGGCACAATCAGACGAAGACGATTGATGTCTACCACCCGTAGCAATGGCACTGATGATTCACCACTCGATGGCCCGACAAGCGCGCCGGGATGCACGTTGCGCTCGGTGACGACACCGGCAAACGGCGCCGTGACCCGGAGGTAGCCTTCCATGTCGCGAATGGCATTCAGCGCCTGGCGTGCCGCCTCGATCCCCTGCTCCGCAGCCACGACCTGACTTCGACTGGCGTCAGCGCTCTTCTCCGCGAGTACGACGTCGTTCCCAGCCACTACACCTGGCGTGGCGGATGCCGCTTTCAATCTCTCGAACGTGCTCTTGTCGGCGTCGGCCTTGGATCGCGTAACCGCCAGTTGGGCTTCGGCTGCCTGCAGTTTCGATTGCGCCTCCGCGCGCTGCGCCACCAGCTCCGGTGCTTCGAGTGTCGCGAGCAGATCGCCAGCGCGCACGCTCGAGCCGCGATCCACCATCACGGTCTTCACGAATCCAGTGACTCTCGGAAAGATCGCGACCTCCTGATAGGCCGTCAGCTCACCTGGCAGCGACAGTTGCACATCGAGCGGCTGCTCGACGACGCGCACGACATCGATCGTCGCGGGACCCGTCGCCGCGGCGACGGGCGTCGATGAAGATGCATCGTTGGCATCCCGGCAACCGACGACTATGGAGGACGATACCAGCGCCAGCGTGATCAGCCACTTGCTCAACGCGCTTCGTTTCAGACCACTCATACCTACCCTGCTTGTGTACGGAAAGCGCTGACCGGGTCGTCCGGATCCAGCGATGGCGATTTCGCGCTCGCGGACTGCTGCACGAGCGAATAGACCGATGGCAACACGATGAGTGTCGCGATGGTCGCGGCTGCCAGTCCGCCTATCACCGCGCGGCCGAGCGGCGCCGTTGCCTCTGCGCCCTCACCGAACGCGAGCGCCATCGGGATCATCCCGGCAATCATCGCGGCGCTGGTCATGAGCACGGGACGCATGCGGGACCGCGCGGCCTCGATTGCTGTCTGCAGCGGAGAGCCGCCGTCGCGACGCGCCTGTTCGGCAAAGGTCACGAGCAGGATCGCGTTGGCCACGGCCACACCGGTCGCCATGATCGCGCCCATGAACGACTGGACGTTCAACGTGGTCCCTGTCAGCGCGAGCATCACGACGACACCAGCGAGCACGGCGGGCACGGTGGAGATGATCACCAACGCCAGCCGCAACGACTGGAAGTTGGCGGCGAGCAGAAGAAAGATGACGACAATCGCCACCGCGAGTCCTGCGCTGATGTTGGTGAACGTCTCCCCCATCGCCGCGACCTGACCGCGCACAGAGACGGTCGCTCCGCGCGGAGGCGCTCCGGCGCGCTGGACCGCCGCGTTCACTTCCGCAGCAGCGCGTCCCAGATCCTCTCCCGATATGTTCGCCGTCACCGTCACCATGCGCTGCCCGTTCACGCGATCGTATTCGCCGACGATGGTCGTGTTCTCGATCCGGGCCACGTCACCGAGAAGGGGCTTCGCAACTCCGCCAGATGTCACCGGCACCACCCGCAGGTCCTCGAGTGTCGTCATCTGCGGTTGCGGCACCTGGACCTGCACTTGAAAGGCGATGCCGGTTCGCGGATCCGCCCAGTAGTTGGGAGCGACAAATCTGCTGGACGACGTCGCCGCGGCAAACGATCGACCGACATCGTCAACAGTGACGCCAAGCTGGCCAGCCATCTGTCGATTGACGTTGACCTCGATGGCCGGATAGTCAAGGGACTGGCCGAACTGCAGGTCGCGGAGTGATGTGATCTGCGCGAGTTCGTTCCGTACTTTCGACGCAAACGCGCGCGTAGCAGCGAAGTCCGGACCCATCACTGCGACTTCCACGGGTGTGGGCGCACTGAAGTTCATGATGCGGCTGACGATGTCACCGGGCTCGAAGGAGAACTGCGCGTCAGGAAATCTCTCCACGAACGCCTTGCGCAGCCGCTCGTGAACCTCTTCGGAGCTCATCGCAACGTCCGGTCGCAGCGCCACCTGCAGCACACCTTCGTGGGAGCCGCCAGTCCACAAAAAGATTGTGTTGATCGGGTACGACGATGGCTGCACGCCGACGTAGCCAAGCGTAATGTCGACGCTATTCGGGCCGACCGTTTCGCGGATCACATCGAGGACTTCGCGCCCCAACTCTTCCGTCGCCTCGAACTTGGTGCCAGCCGGCGCGCGAAACCGCAATTGAAACGCCTTCACACCACTCGGAGGAAAGATCTCACGGCCGAGCGACAAGCCGACCACGGCAACGACGGCGAGTGCCACGACGAGGTACGCACCGACGAGGACGGTGCGCGCGGACGCGAGCCGGCGAAGCAGCGAGTCGAGACGGTTACGAAGACGCTCCACCCAATCGTTGCCGTAAGCGCGGTCGTGACGGCTCTCGCCCAACCACCAGATCGAAAGCACCGGCACGAGTGAGCTCGAAAGCAAAAAGGACGCGATCATCGCGAACCCGACGGCGAGCGAAAGCGGGACGAAGAGCGATCGCGAGACGCCCGTCATGAAGAACGAGGGCACGAACACGGCGACGACGGCAAGCATTGCGAGCAATCGCGGTACCACGACCTCGCCACTGGCGTCGAGCACAGCACGCGCGAGCGGCACCCCGCGCGAGCGGTGCGTGTGAATGTTTTCGATCGCGACGGTCGCTTCGTCCACGAGGATGCCCACGGCCAGCGCCAGGCCGCCGAGCGTCATGATGTTGATCGTCTGGCCGACGCCCCAGAGCGCCACCACCGCAGCGAGCAGCGCAAACGGAATCGTGACGACGACAATTGCCGAACTCCGCCAGTCGCGCAGGAACAACAGCACCATGAGACCCGTCAGCAACGCGCCGAGCACGGCTTCGCGAAGCACTGATTCGAGCGCGGCAGACACGTTCGTGGACTGATCGAGCTCGTACGAAACCGCGATGTCATCCGGCACGAGTGCCTGGAAGCGTGAGAGGTTCGCTCGCACCTCACTCACGACGGATAACGTCGATGCGTCGGGACGCTTGGTGACCGGGATATAGACGGCTCGTCGGCCGTTCACGAGCGCATACGCGGTTGGAATGTCCGTGCTGTCGCTGACCGAGCCGACGTCGCGAATCGAGACCGGCGTTCCCGCACCAGTTCGAATGGGCAGGTCGAGCAGATCGTTGATCGGGCCGACAACGGAGTTGATCGGCGAGATGCGCGTCTCATCGCCAATGTTGACGCTACCGGACGGCATGATGACGTTGCCGGTCGTGACTGCGCGAATCACTTCGTCTGGCGCCATACCGTACGATCGCAGTCGATTGGGATCCACGCGGATCACAATCGTGCGCTGGCTGCCGCCAAACGGCGGCGGCGACGTGAGCCCGGGCAGCGTGGCGAACTGCGGACGTACGCGATTCAGGGCGAGGTCCTGGATTTCGCCCAGGCTGCGCGTCTCGCTTCGAAACACGAGGTAGCCCACAGGGACGGTGCCGGCGTCGAAGCGCATAACGAAGGGACCGACCGTTCCCGGCGGCATGAACGCACGCGCGCGGTTGACGTACCCGATGGTCTGCGCGAGCGCCTCGGACATGTCGGTGCCCGGATGGAACGTCAGCTTGAGCAGCGACGTGTTCTGAATCGACTTCGACTCGACGCTCTCGATCCCGTTGATGTAGAGGAAGTGGTACTCGTAGTAGTACGTGATGAAGCCTTCCATCTGCGCGGGGCTCATGCCGCCATAGGGCTGCGCCACGTAGATGACCGGTAGATCAAGATCGGGAAAGATGTCGGCGCGCATGCGCGTGACGGCGAACACGGCGGTGAGAGCGACGGCGATGACCGCGACCAGGACCGTAATGGGACGACGAAGCGCGGCGCGAATCAACCACATGGTTACTTCACCCCCGACGTGCGGAGCAACTCGATGAACGGCGCGATATTGCCCTGCGCTATGGCGCGCGCAAGAAGCGACCGCCACACATCGACGCGCGCCACCCCGTTTTGAAATTCGGCTGCCACGAGCAGGTTCTGCGCCTCGGCCACCTCCACGATGCCGGCGAGTCCGGCGTCGTAGCGGGCGCGGGCCTGGGATTCGCTTTGCTGTGCGGCGGCCAGCTGAATCGGAGTGTTCTGCGCAATCGCGCGCGCCGCGTCGACCATCGCTTCCGCCGCGCGTTGTTGAGCGGTGACCGTGAGCACCGACTCGTCGTAGCGTGCGCCCTCCGCCCGGGTCAGAGCGCTTGCCGCAGCCTGCCGCGCGTGCAGGCTGGAGAAGTCGAAGACATTCGGGAAGACGACCTGCACACCTACCGCCCAGTTCGTGCGTTCGAGACCGAGGCCGTCGGCGCCGCCATCGAATGTGCCATCAGGATTCCCCCCGCTGCCGCGCCCGAAGACACTCGACTGCAGATAGATGCGTGGATAATCCGTCTTCGCGAGCACCGTCTCACGCGCCCGGGCGAGTTCGACGGCAGCCTCGCTGGACTGGAGGAGCGGATGTTCGGCGGCCGGAGTGGACGACGTGGCGCCGGGTGGAACGGTGTCGACCAGCCGCGACGCGTTGACGTCGACCACTCCGCCGGGAATACCGAGCATCTGGCTGAGTGTGTTGCGAGCGATGACCACGGCTTGTCGGGCCTGAATCGCACGGGTTCGGGCGGCTGCCAGTTCCGCCTCGGCCCGTGAGGCTTCGGCACCCGGACGCAGTTGATTCTCGACCAGCACTCGCGACGCCCGCGCGAGCACATCGCGCCGCTGGACGTCCGCGTCCGCGGCCGTCAGCGCCTGCTGCGCACTGACGGCTCGTAGAAACGCGATCGCGACAGCGTTCTGCACACCGAGCCGCGTCACATTCTCGTCGGCTCGGGCACGGCGGACGCCGGCCTCCGCTTCCTGCACTGACGATCCCCTCAGCCCGAAATCGAACGGCTCCCACGTGAGGAGACCACCCACGGCACTTCCCCACACGCTGTCGCTCGACGGCGACGACAGCACCGGGCCCGAAATCGACGGCAGGACCGATTGCGGCAGCACGAGCCCGAACGTGTTGTTGGCGGTCGCGCGATTGGTCTGCCAGAACGCATCGAATCGCGGCAAATAGGACGACCTGGCGACATCGACGTTGGCCATCGAGGCATTCGACTGCTCGAGTGCCGCCCGCACCGTCGGATAGTGTTCGAGCGCGTACCGCAGTGCCTCCTCGAGCGAAAACGTTTGCGTCCCCGTCGCCTGCGCATTGACTCGCACGGAGTCCGCGAGAGCAACGAGGATGACCACTACGGCAAGTCGGCGTCGGTTCATCAGTTCACTCGTTCGTGAGCCATCCGGGTTGATCAGCCTTTGTTGTCAGACGAGGACGATCTAGTATCGATTATCGACTATCGATACCGATAACGAACGTCGAGCTTAGTATGGCGGGGCCATCCGGTCAAATACGACGGGATACGCATCTCGGAGGCGCTCAATGACAGCACCAGCGTTACGAGTCCACGGCATCCGCTACCAGACGCGTGATGTGGATCGGGCTATCGCGTTCTACACAACGCAACTCGGCTTCGAGCTGAAGCATCAGCAGGGCTCGGCCTTCGCGAGCGTGTCGCGCGACGGTCTCGACATCCTGCTCAGTGGTCCGGGCAGTTCTGGGGCACGTGATCTGCCTGGTGGAGCGCAGCAGTTGCCGGGCGGCTGGAACAGGCTCGTGCTGGCGGTCAGTGACCTTCCGTCGTTCGTCGCCACGCTGAAGCAAGGAGGGAACGCCTTCCGCAGCGATATCGTCTCGGGCCCTGGCGGCCGCCAGATTCAGCTGCTCGACCCCGATGGAAATCCTATTGAGCTCTTTGAGCCAGCTGCTCGGACCGAGCAGACCTCACGACGTTCAGCAAGATGAGAAGGAAGCGGGCCATGAAACCGAGTCATCGAATCGTTCCTCGGCGTCACGTGATATCACCATCACGCCGGGACTGGCTCGTCACCGCGGGGCTGGCAAGCGCCGGGCTCGTATCCGCGGGCGTGGCGCTCGCGTCTGCCCGCGAACCTTCCGGGCAGAAGTAAGGAGGAACACGACGCTGGAGAAGAAGACATCGCGCCGCCAGAAGATCTAGTGCGCGAGCACGGCGTCCTGAACCGGGTGCTGTTGATCTACGACGAGACCGTGCGACGCCTTGACGCCGAGCAGGACGTTCCTCCGAGCGCGATCCGAGACGCCGCCGCGATCGTGCGCTCATTCATCGAGGACTATCACGAGAGGCTCGAAGAGGCCTATCTCTTTCCGCGTTTCGAGAAGGAACACCGGCTCGCAGACCTGACGAGCGTGCTTCGCACGCAGCATCGGGCTGGCCGCCGGCTGACCGACCAGGTCACGCAACTAGCCTCGCTTCAGACGCTGAAGGAGGCGGCCAGGGCGGACATGCTCAAGAGCACGTTACGCCAATTCAATCGCATGTGCCGTCCACACGAGGCACGTGAGGTCATGACTAGCTAGCGACCCATGGAGGAATTACAAGTGGCCCACAGTGTCACTTGGCCTTTCTTACAAGCGCGTTGCATTCAACGTTGCTCTTGCGACGCTGTTTTCGGCGCTAAGAATCTTCGCACCCACCTCAGCTAGACCGGCGCACTCCTTGCAACTGGCCCGGTCCTTCCCCCAATGGCAGGGTTTTCTCTCCATCGTGCCGCCCGAGATTCGCGTTTGTCTTCGGCGTTTCGCCCCTATTCGATCGTTCTGCTCGCCTGCGGGCTCTCCATCTCGGTGGCGGCGCAAGAGGTTTCCAACGAGTATCGGCTGAAGGCCGCTTTTCTCTCGCGCTTCCCCCAGTTCGTCGAATGGCCCACTGAGACGACCGAGGGGCGGCCGACCGTTGACATCTGCGTTCTCGGTTCCAATCCGTTTGGCGGCGTACTCGACGAGCTCGTCGAAGGAGAACAGCTCGATGGGCGGGTGCTGAAGGTCCGCCATCCGAATAGCGACTTTCGTGACTGTCACATTCTGTATCTGCCCGCCGCGCAGCTCAGGCGATCCGACATCCTCAGGCAATTGGCCTCAGCTCCTGTCCTCACTGTCAGTGACGCGCCGACGTTTCTTGATGAAGGCGGGATGATCCAGCTGTTCCTTCGGGATCAGCGGCTTCGATTCAATGTCAATACGGCCGCGGCGGATCGTGCCGGCCTCCGTTTGAGCGCTCAACTGCTGCGGCTGGCTCAAACCGTTCGACGGGGGGCGCCGTGAAGGACTGGTACGCGCGACTCCCGATTCACCGGCGCCTTGTGGTCATGGCGATGGCGGTGACAACTATCGCGCTGTCACTGGCCGTGGCCAGCCTTATTGCTGTTGATCTCTGGCGCTACCGATCGCTAGCCAAAGACGACACGACCGCGCTCGCGCGAGTCATCGCCGAAAATGTGGCGGCTGCGGTGATCTTTGAGAATCCAGAAGAAGCACAGGACATCCTGGCAACGGCGGGCGTGCGAGAGTCCGTGCCACTCGCATGCCTCTACCTTCCAGATGGAACGCTCTTCGCGCGTTTTGAGCGCTCAAGCCACGACTCGTGTCCGCGTACTCCAGCGACCTCGACGATCGCGCTGACCGTGACCGGAACGTCGCCGATCATTCGTCGCGGACGGATGGTCGGAACGGTTTACGTCGAGCGCCAACTGCTGGAGTTCTGGACGAGCGTCGCGGTCGCGGTTCTGACAGGTCTTCTGGTGCTGGTGGCCGCAGGTGCCATTTCAGTTCCGATCGCCAATCGTCTTCATCGACGCATCTCGGTACCCATCACTCAGCTGGCTCTCGCGGCGGGCCGTGTGCAACCCGACGCCCCAGAGCCGCTGCCGGCAATCACGACGGAGCTCAACGAAATCAAACAGCTCGTCAAGGCGTTCGCTGACATGCTCGAAAGAATCCGTCACGCGAATGAAGCGTTGCGGGCCAAGGAGACCGAGCGCGAAGAGCTCCTGCGTCGAGAACAGTACGCCAGTCGCTTAAAGGACGAGTTTCTCGCGGCGGTGTCTCACGAATTGCGCACGCCGCTGAATGCGATCAGTGGGTGGGCTCAGATTATCGCGATGTCGCCGAGCGACGCGTCGACGACGGCAAAAGCAGTTGCCACCATCGCGCGAAATGCGAAAGCGCAAGCGCGCCTCATTGACGATCTCGTGGACGTTTCGCGGATTGCTGCTGGCAAGCTGACGGTCAAAAGTGATCCGATCGACGTGCGCGAGCCGATCGAGGCAGCGGTGGACGTCTGCCGCGCCTCCGCCGTCGCAAAAAACATCGATCTGACGGTTCGCCTTAGTGGCCACATCTGCCTGGTAAAGGGCGATCGCGATCGATTGGAACAGATCATTGGAAATCTCATCGCGAACGCGATCAAGTTCACCGACGCCGGCGGATCAGTGGAGATCGCGATGCAGTCACTCGATCGGGCGTATGAGATCAACATCAGCGACACCGGGATCGGGATCGCCGAAGACTTCCTGCCCTTCGTATTCGACCGATTCAGGCAGGCCGACGGCAGCATCACACGCGAGCATGGCGGTCTCGGACTCGGTCTGGCGATTGTCAAGGAACTGACCTCGCTGCACGGCGGATCGGTGAGCGTTCAGAGCGCCGGGCGACGAAAGGGCACGACGTTTAGAGTTCGTCTCCCCGCCTTGCTCGAGACAACCAGCGTCGCCGAGGACGAGACCAACCTCACGAGGTTCACTGACGATGCGCTGGTTGGCGTACGGATCCTCGCCGTAGACGACAACGCTGATGCGCTGGAGGTCCTCGCACGGGCGCTCTCCCTTGCGGGCGCCGATGTCAGAACTGCGTCGTCGGGCACACAGGCATTGGAGATGTTGAACGAGGAAGTCCCCATGATTCTCCTGTGCGATCTCGCAATGCCAGACCTCGATGGCTTCGAGGTACTACAGCGATTTCGCCGCAACCATCCGGTCGCCGCAACCATGGCGGCCGTGGCGCTCAGCGCTCACGCCACCAGCGAGCACCGTGCGCACAGTCGTGAGGCTGGATTCAACGGGCATCTGGCAAAGCCATTCGGCATTGAGGATCTCATTTTCACGATCCGGTCAGTACTGCGTTCGACTTCCTTGGAAGGGTCTCACTGATGCCCGGATACCTCACGCGTGCCGTGCTGTGTACGTCTGTCGTAGTTCTTGGCGGCACCGCACTTGGCGCGCAGACGACCGCCGATCTGAAGCGGATGTCGCTCGAAGAAATGCTGTCGGTGAATGTATCCACATTTTCGAGAGTGCCCGAGCCATCGAATCGTGTGCCGGCGGCCGTCTTTGTCCTCACCGGTGACGACATCCGCCGATCAGGTGCGACCTCGTTGCCCGAGGCGTTGCGCCTCGTCCCTGGTATGCAGGTGGCGCGAATGGATGCGTCGCGCTACGCCATCGGCATTCGGGGTTTTGCCGATCGGCTCTCGCGGGCGATGCTCGTACTGATCGACGGGCGCGCGGTGTATTCACCGCTCTTCGCCGGGACGTATTGGGAAGTCCAAGACACATTCCTGCTAGATATCGAACGCATCGAGGTCATTCGGGGACCGGGCGGCTCCTTGTGGGGCGCCAACGCCGTTAACGGCATCATCAACATCATCACGAAGCGCGCGGGCGATACGCAGGGGTGGGTTGTCACTGCGGGCGGCGGAGGCGACCTGTGGGGCCCGTTTGGCGTGCGCTACGGCGGCGCTATTGGCGACACTCTGCGAATTCGCGCGTACGCAAAAGGCTTCGATCGCGGCGCACAGTTTCATGCCGACGGTAGCGACTTCGACCAGTGGCATATGGCGCAAGGTGGATTCCGGGCGGACTGGTCGCTGCCTCGCTCGCGGACGTTCACGCTGCAGGGCGATCTATATGAGGGAGCGCTTGGGTCACGATACGCCCTGACGTCGTACACGCCGCCGTTCTCGGAGACGTTCTCGCGCGAATCACCACTCGGCGGCGGCAACGTGCTCGCCAAGTGGGCCGGCCCAGTTGGCTCCCGAGGTGAGTTCCAACTGCAGACCCATTTCGATCGCACCACGCGTGACGAGCGGCCGGTGGCGGAGAATCGGAACACATTCGACGTGGATTTCCAACACCGATACCAGCGGTGGCAACGTCACGACCTGGTCTGGGGCGCTGGCTACCGCGTCAGCGGCGATGAGATCACGAGCGTGCCGCCAACAGCATTCGTGCCCGACAGTCGAACCGACAATCTGTACACCGCATTTGCGCAGGACGAGGTCACCATTCTTCCCGATCGCTTACTCACGGTCGTCGGCGCCAAAATCGAACACAACGCTTACAGCGGTTTCGAGGTGCAACCCAGCGCGCGTGTCTTGTGGACCATCGCTCAGAAGCACAGTGTGATGGGCTCCGTATCACGCGCCGTGCGCACGCCGTCACGAGTCGAGACGAACTACACGACAACCTCTCTCGTAAGTCCGGCGCTACCGTCATTCGTGCGGTTACTTCCGAATCCAGGCTTCATGTCCGAAGAATTGGTGGCATACGAGCTCGGGTACCGCGTGCAGCCGTTGCCTCGCTTCTACGCGACCGTTTCCGGCTTTTACAACTCGCTCGATAACGTGCTGAGCACAGAACTCGGCGCTGCGTTCGCCGAGACGATCCCTGCACCGCCACGTCTGATCCTGCCGGTCATGTTTGAGAACGGACTTCACGGCCACAGCCACGGCGTCGAAGTCGCAGCGGATTGGCGCGCAACCGATTGGATACGTGCAACTGGTTCGTACTCGTACGTCAATATCCAGTTGACGCGCGATGTCGGCAGCAACGATGTCTCGCAAGAGCGCAGAAACGAAGGCTTGAGCCCTCGTCATCAGGGACAGATTCAGGCATCATTCGATCTGCCGGGCCGCACAGAAGTGGATTGGATGTGGCGGTATGTCGGCAGCCTTCCTGCCGGCCCGGTCCCGGCGTATGCCACGTCAGACGTGAGAGTCGGATGGAATGTAGGGTCGGGCCTCGATCTGGCGATCGTGGGCACGAACCTGCATCAACCGCATCATCTGGAATGGCCGAGTGGTGGCAGCGCCAACACGGAAATCGAACGCCGCGCATATGTCCGGGTGACATGGAGGCGGTGATGTTCTCCGCGGTCGCATATACTGGATCTCAACTCGGGAGACGAAGGGTGCAGCGGAATCTCTGCTGCAGGTAGTTGGATGGTCGGGCCGCCATCCTCTGGTCGTTGCGAGACCAGGAGGAAACGATTTTGGCGGCTCCGTCACCGGACTGCTCACGAGTGTTCTTGCACTGGCGGTCCTCGCCAGTGATAGTCGATTTCCTTCCGCGCCTCGTTCACGACCTCCAACGCGTCGCCATCGAGTTCGTCTCCCGAGCCGATGGCGACGTCGGAGGCGAACATGCTCTTCAGGACCGCATTGGCCGTGCTCGTCGCGTGGCTCATCGGCGTTCTTGCGACCGACAGCGGACGTGACCTCGTACATGTATTGCTGCTTGCGGGCCTCGCATTGCTGCTGCTCGCGTTTCTCCGCGCGCGCGACACAGCGGTACGCCGCGCAACGAGCGATCCGGATCACAAGCCATGACGCATGTGGGTTCAAAGACGATCGCGTTTGTCCTGAAAAATTCGCTGCTGTTGCTCATCGGCGCAGCTGCGGCCGTCCTGTGGGCCAACCTCGATTCCTCGAGTTACCGTGCCGTCTCTCACCCCCTGCACTTTTGGGTGAACGAGATCGGGATGGTGTTCTTCTTCGCGCTCGCAGCCAAGGAGGTTTTCGAGGCCACACTCCCTGGCGGATCGCTGGCGTCATCGCGACGAGCATTCGCTCCGCTCGCGGCGGCCGTTGGCGGCATGGTTGTACCGGCACTGATCTACATCTTGTTGACGTCGCTGCGCGGACCGACCGATCTCATCCGCGGTTGGGCGATCCCCTGCGCGACGGACATCGCCTTTTCCGCAATGGTTGCCCGGCTCATCTTTCCACCAACGCATCCGGCGATTCCATTTCTCCTCCTCCTGGCGATCGCCGACGACGCTCTCGGCCTCGTGATCCTGGCCGTCTTCTATCCTTCCGGCATGTTGTCTCTCGCGGCGCCATTGATTCTCATGCCAGCCGCCCTTGCGCTCGCGCTTTGGTTGCGACGCCGCCAGGCGCGTAACTTCTGGGCTTATGTGATTGGTCCAGGCACACTCTCGTGGGCCGCCTTGTACTTCGGAGGCCTGCATCCGGCGCTCGCGCTCGTGCCGATTGTCCCCTTCATGCCTCACAGCCCGCGCGACCTCGGTCTGTTTGACCATCGAGAGGTGTCTCGGTCGGATACGCTCAGCCACTTCGAGCGCTGGTGGGCGGTGCCGGTGCAAGTCGTGCTGCTTCTTTTCGGATTCGCGAATGCAGGGGTACCGTTTGGGCAGATCGGTCCAGGCACGTACTACGTTCTTGCGGCGCTTCTGTTAGGCAAGCCGATTGGCATCCTACTGTTTGCTGGTGCCGCGATCCTTGCTGGCGCGCACCTTCCCCGGGAATTGCGCATGGCAGATCTCGTGACGCTTGGCATCACGGCTTCGATCGGTTTTACGGTGTCGTTATTCTTCGCAACAGCCGCGTTCTCAGAGGGGCCAGCGCTGGCTGAAACCAAAATGGGCGCACTTCTGAGCTTCGTCGCCGCACCGGTGGCGGTCCTGGCGTCACGGGTTTTGCGGGAACGTACGTTTAGGCGGGGTTCGGCTTGCGCTCCGTGATGAGATTCGGCGGCGAATGTGGATCGGCCTTCACGTGCGACCAGACCTGCTTACAGTCATCGCAGCGGTAGTAATCCACGACAGCTTCCTTGCTGGCGTCAGGAAGGACTCGCCCCGGCTTCTGACAGATTGGACAGAGGCGATGCGGCATGTGCCACGGCGCAGGATTCATAGCTGATCGGGACGGCGCGAAAGGAGTCGCCGCGTCGCTTCGATAGCTCGAGCGGATTTCAGCACGTTGGCTTCGATTAGTTTGATGGCCCTGAGACGACTACGGATGGTTCGCGTTGACCTCCCCACGGCTCGCAAAGTGTTGCCTAGCGCAGACGAAGTCGCTCGCATGGGTTCCCTCCGCCAAGAAACGGCTAAATGAGGAACCCGCCGAGTGGCAGGAGGCTCAGAGCTAGACGCAGCCTATCATGAATCGATCTCCCGGCCTTCCAACGTCAGTTCCCATCCAAGTCCGCGCCGTCTCAACTCGCTCTCATATACAGACTCGCCACCGATCGCGCGCGACAGCGACGTCGAAACGGCCGTCGCGAGGATCAACGGCAGCACCATCGCGTAATCTCCCGACAGTTCGAAGACGAGCACGGCAGCCGTGAGTGGTGCGTGAATGCTGGCAGCCGTCGTCGCGGCCATCCCGACCAGCGCGTACGCACCAGCATCGGGCGTGAACGACGGAAACATCATCGTGACGAGTTGAGCCCAGAGCGATCCCGTGGCCGCACCAACAAGCAGCATGGGAGTGAAAATCCCTCCTGGAACTCCAGACGCCACGGACGCGCTGGTCGCAACGATCTTTGCCAAGAGAAGCAGTGCCACCGCCGGCGTCAACAGTTGATGATTCAGGATTTGATTCAGCGGTTCATACCCGTTTCCGGCCACAGTCGGGAGCCAGATGGCGAGCAGCCCCACCGCGAGGCCACCCATCGTCGCGCGGCACGGCTGAAGTCGGAACGCACGCTCGGCCAGTTCCTCCGCTCGTCCCAGACACCACTTGAACCCGGCAGCGACGAGGGCTGCCACGGCACCGAGGATCAGCAGCCACCACACGTCGACAGCCCCATGGACGTCGAACGCTCGTTGCCCGTAGATCGGACCCGCGCCGACGATCGCTCTCGTGACCATCGCCGCGATCACGGTTGCGGTCATCGTCGGCAACACGGCCGTCGGAGTCGCGATGCCAATGATCGTTTCGAGTACGAAGAGGACCGCAGCGAACGGTGTGTTATAGGCCGCGGCGAACCCGGCCGCAGTGCCCGATGCTACCAACACACGTGTATCGTCGAGCGAGACGCGAAATCGCCGACCGACGGCAGCACCGAGCGAGCCGCCGAACTCAATGAGCGGGCCCTCACGTCCAATGGACATGCCGGACGCGATAGCGAGAGCCGATGACGTGACACGCGACACGGTCGTGCGCAATGACAGCGTGACGCGCCCGAGAACCACGGCCTCCATGACATTGCTCACGCCCTGTGACGTCGGTTGGCGCCAGCGGGCGACGACGCCGGCGGCGAACCCTCCGGCAGTGGGCACGGCTATACGCAACCACCATGGAAGCCGGACGATGGCTGAGACGACGTTATCTTCGGCAAAGACGGACTGATACCAGCCGGCGAGGCTGGCGCGAAAGCCTACGGCGAAGAGCGCGGCACCGAATGCAACCGAAATGAGCGCGCTGACGAAGCCAAGGCGAGAGCGCACAGGGATCAGCGTATCAGCTTGGATCGGAAGAGACGCGCCGGCGAACCGAGGGCGACGATCTACTTTTGTCGGATTCTCTCTGCAGCGTGGCGCATCCGTGCCAGGCGGCGGCGCTGCGGCGGCGACAAGATGCGATACATCTTGTACAGCATCAATGTCCTGCTGGCATTCCGCTTGGCACGCGCAGCCTCCAACTGGTCGATTGAGGCACTCACGAGCGCCTCATCGAGATCGGCTCGCGCGATGATCTGCTGCACGTACTCTTCGAGTCGGTCGAGTTCGCGCCGGAGCCTCTGTCGATCGCTCAGGGTCGGGACGAACACCCCCTCCAAATCCTTTACCTGATCCGAGGTGAGCTCCAACTCGCGCTGCACTTTCGCGTCGTGCCACCACTGGTACGCCTGCGCGTGGATAGACGCGGTCAGCTGGACGACGGCCCAAATGACGACGGCTCCCGCTACTGCAACCTGCACGAGTAAATCATGGTGCCGGTGAACCAGAACTGTCCGAAGGCGCCATGTCAACGGCGATGGTCCCCGTCGCAAGCGATAGATTTGCGACAAACGCTCCGCGGTAGAGCTCATACAACGCCTGTCGCTCCTCCGGGAACTCATCGTATAGCGTCTGCATGATGGTGTAGTCAGCTCCCGGGACCACGGGATCAAGCACATGGACGTATGCGATGTTGCCATCGGGCAACGGATTCTTGATGCGCATCACTTTCCAGCCGGCCAACTGCTGCCGGCGCATTGGATTGCTCGACTTGCTGAGTGCCTCACGCAACTTCGTCATCACTTGTTCGAAGTCGGCGGTCTTGTCCGGCTTGATCGCCATCGTCCATAGCGCGATATCGCCGTCGATGGTGAACCGCTGAGGCTGGGTCTGCTGGGAGCGTCCAGCACCGAGGTTGAGCGCGGCCAGCGTGACCATCGCAACGGTCGCCAGATTTCGTAGGATCATTCGTACCCTTTCTGGCATCGCTCTCCAGCGACGCGACAGTTTCGACATTACACACGCGGCCCGCCCACGTCCTCATCTGTTCGACCGGCGAAGGGTGCACCCTCGGGTGTAACCGTCCGCAAGTACGCGCCGGGACCGATAGCTCTTCGCGCCATGACGTGCATCAAGTCGGTCCCGGCGTTTCCTCCCTTCCCTTTCGAAGACGCGACGTAGGCCAAACAGTTAATACCGTTAGCTGCGGAGACGCCATCCGGTCGAGGGGGGAGCAACAGACACTCTTTCGGGGGACTCGTGCATAGAAGCGGGCTTCAGAATCGCGCCGAGATCGAGAACTCCCCCCTTGATGGGATGTCACAACCGCCTTAGCAGGGGTACGCTTGGTCAGTAGTCGCTGGAGATGGTGGAGGTCGGTGTGCGATTTCGAACCTGGCCTGTGGCAGCAATCGGGTTGAGCAGTCTGCTGCTCCTGATCGTCGTTTCGATGCTGACATTGTCACGAAAGGCCCAAGACATCTATGCGGGACTTGATCAACTGAACACACATCACCACGAGGTCGACGTCAAGCTCCGGCGTCTCCGATCCGACGTCAACCTGTCCGGGATCTTCGTACGAGATTACCTCTTGGATGTCGCGCGCGATCACGGGCCTCAATATCGCGAGCGGCTGGCCGAATTCCGCAGAACAAACCTGGCGACGGCGGCGGAGCTTCATCTCCTCGACGCCACACATTCCGCGCGAATCGAAAGCCTCGTCACTCAACTCGACGAATATTGGCGAACGTTCGAACCATTGTTCGATTGGACGAGCAACGAGAAGATCTTCCGCAGTGCGAGTTTCTTGCAGCGGGAGGTCGTGCCACGACGGGAAGCCATTCTGGAGATCGCACGAGATATCGAGGAATTGAACAATGCGAATCTGGCGTCGCAGCAAGCCGAAGTCGCCCGCCGGCAGAACGCCTTTCGTGCGGACTTGCACCGGCTGCTCTCGCAGACGGTCCTGCTCGGCATTGCTGTGGCGGTCACGGCCGTAGTCCGTCTTCGACTGCTCGAGAAGCGGTCCGCGGAGCAACGTGCCGCTGCCGAGGATGCCGAACGTCAGACGCGAATGCTCTCACAGCGGCTGGTGGCGGCACAGGAAGGCGAGCGGAAGAATCTGTCCCGCGAGCTGCACGACCATGTAGCGCAGGTTCTTACGGGATTGCGAATGGAGCTGGGCGCGATCGAACGGGCGACACCGGCCGATGCCTTGCGAATCCAGAGAGCCGTGGTTGAATGCCGCCAACTCGTCGACCAGATGTTTCGGACGGTCCGCGATTTGGCGCTCGGTCTGCGTCCCAGCATGCTCGACGACCTAGGCCTGCAGCCAGCGCTCGAGTGGCATGTCCGCGACTTCACACAACGATATCGCGTCGGTGTGGAGTTAACGGTCTCAGGAGACCTCGGCGTGCTCCCTGATCAACATCGAACGTGCGTGTACCGTGCAGTCCAGGAAGCGTTGACGAATTGCGTTCGACATGCGCACGCGCAAGCGATCCAGATCATCGTCACTGGTCGTGGTGATCGACTCGGTGTGTCAGTCAGCGACGATGGTGTCGGGTTCGAGCAAGAGCGGCGCCGTGACGGGCTCGGTCTGCGGGGTATCGAAGAGCGCGTCAAGGAGTTGGGCGGCCTGATGACTGTGCGCAGCGTACCCGGTGCTGGTACGACGCTCTCGCTGCAACTGCCTCTGCAAGTGACCGAAACGGAGGCGCCGCTTGCGCGTGCTGCTGGCTGATGATCACGGGATCGTCCGGCGAGGTCTGCGGGGGCTGCTGGAAGAGGCCGGACTATCGGTCGTGGCCGAAGCTTCGGACGGCCTTGAGGCCGTCAGGCTGGCGGAAGAGCATCATCCTGACTTGATGATTGTCGATATCGGCATGCCACGACTGAATGGCATCGAAGTCACAGCCCGGTCGCAGAAGCTTGAGCGCGCTCCGGGCGTGCTGATCTTGAGCATGCACGCTGATGAATCGTATGTCATTCGCGCCCTCACGGCCGGAGCCCGCGCCTACCTGCTCAAAGATGCGACCGATGAGGACCTGCTCCCGGCGGTGCGCGCGGTGGCGGGCGGCAAGCACTTCTTCAGCCCAGCTGTCGCATCGGTGCTCGTCGAGGATCACGTGCGTACTCTGCGAACGAGGGGGCTGACCGACTCGTACCATCTCTTGACTGATCGCGAGAAAGAGGTGCTCCATCTGCTGGCCGAAGGACGGTCCAACAAGGAGGTGGCCACTGTCCTTGACGTGGGACTATCGACCGTCGAAACCCATCGCGCCAATCTGATGCAAAAACTCAATCTTCACAACACGGCGGAGATCGTGCTGTACGCGGTACGCAAGGGATTGATCGTGTGACGCCCGACAACTATGTCTTACGATGTTCTAGGCGTCTCGCCTGACGATCTTCCCGCGACGCTGCTCGACTTCATTCGGGTTCACATTCCCTCGTTTCAGGCGGCTGAGGTGCTCGTCTTCTTTGCCGCGAACCCTTATCGCGACTTCACGCTCCAAGAGATCAACGCAGGGCTGCGACCGGCAGTCATCGCCACGTCAGCCGTCAGAACTTACACCGCGCTCTTCAGCGACGGCGGCCTGGTGACCGAGACGAACGGACGATTCAAGTACGGCCCGGCATCGATGGAATTGGAGCTCAGAGTCGGCGAGTTAAGACGTGCGTACAACGAAAGACCCGTCACACTGATCAACGCGATCTACCGTCTCGCGGACAGCAAAACTCGGTTGGTCACTGATTTGCGCAGATCTGAGGAGGGATGAGCGATGACGCCTGAAGGTCCCTCAGTGATGACATTGACGCCGTCTTCTTTCACAAGGCAGAGAGCGTGTATCCGGTCTTATTTCGACTAGGCGATTTTGAAGTTACGAGCTTTGGCGTGTTGGTGGCGATCGCGGCCCTCGCCGGACTCTGGCTCTTTGCCCGAGAGCTGACCAGAAGTCACCTCCCAAGTGACGCCATTGACGCCGCCGTCGCAGGCGTGATCGGTGGTCTGTTGGGAGCGAAGGTGCTCTGGGCTCTCGAGTTTTCACGGGAAGCCTCTGTTATCGAGTTGCTCTTAAGCCGCGGCGGTCTGAGTTGGTTTGGCGGTCTAATTGGGGGTGTCGGAACAGGGCTGTGGGTGCTGCGGAGGCGAAAGATTCCGCTCGTTCCCGCATTGGCAGCGGCGACGCCCGCGCTCGCGATCGGTCATGCGATTGGCCGAATTGGATGCTTCATGGTCGGCGACGATTACGGGCGTCCGAGCAATCTGCCCTGGGCCGTCGCGTTTCCCCAAGGGCGCCCACCCACGTCGGTCCCGGTGCACCCTACGCAGCTGTATGAGGCAATCGCGCTTGCCGCGGTTGCCTGGCTATTGATGCGGTGGCGGCGCCATGGCGTACCGGACCGCGTGCTCTTGGGTCGTTATCTCGTACTAGCCGGCTCCATGCGGTTCGCGATCGAGTTCATCCGCGTCAACCTGCCGGTAGTAGGACCCCTGACACTGGCACAGTTGATTGCCTTCGGTCTCATCGTTGTGGGAGTCATGCTGGCCCGTCAACCCCTAGCGGCCTACAAGAGTGCTTCGACCCCTACCATCAAGAACTGACGAAGGATCGTCATGACGCGGAGCAATCTACCTAGGACCCGTGAACCCTACAGGGAAGCTTACGCTTACCCGGTCGGCCCGGTCCCTTTGCTGCGGGGAAGGGTTTCAGACTTCTACAACGGCTGCTGACTGCATCGTAAAGCGACGCTCGAACAGGTTGCTCGCCGGGCAGAAGACGAGATCTGCTCCGGCGACGGGATTGGCGAGCAGGTGCGTATCGATGTCTGCAAGGTATTCCGCTTGATAGTCGCAAACCGAATCATCAAAGTGTAGAACGGTAAACACGATGCGCCGCGCGGCCCGTTGCGGGTCTTCGTGGTCGAGTTGTTCGACGGCGTGCTCCAGTGTCGCGCTCACTTTTTGCAGCATCTGCGGTGTCACATGCACTGGCACACGAAAGGCGCGAATCTCGCCGTGAGCGACTCGGTCCCGCCGATCCGCCTCGACCTGCGACATGTTGACGGTCTTGACCTCACAGAGTAGCCGGTTGCCATCTAACATGGCCCGCAAGTCCGGCGTTTTCTTGTCTTGACGTTTGATGAACTCCACTTCATTGCAGCCGATGCTTCGCAGATACGCGTAGCCCTTGGATTCGTTAAGAGTATCGAACAAGGACTGCCATCCCCGCTTCTCGTCGCGCGCTGTCAGGAAGGGTATCGCGCGTTCTTTCAGGTCACGCCACGCCTCCGCGTCGAGCACACCGAGCGGACGCTCCACCTTCATGTAGACATACCGCACGTGCTCGCTTTCAACGAGTCGTTCCGCAAAGTGCTGGAAGTAGGCGTTCGGATGTGTAGGATCCGGGACCGCGTCTTTGAGTTCGTACAGGCGGGGAAACTCTTCCGCGAAGGGTCCTTGCGCGATCTGCATTTGAAACCTACGTGAGATGGCCTACTCACCAGTTTGAGGGTGGCATCGCCAACTGTCAAAGAGAATTGCCGAACGAGATTGAACTCTCCCAGTTGGCCTGCCTACCTTCACGAATCGCGGCGCGGGTATGGCCACCGAGCGATACACCCCCGGACTTCACGGACAACAGGGCTAGCCTTACACTTGAGTTAGTGCAAACGCTGGAACTCGTTGAGCGCGTCTACGAACTAGTCGAAGCTCGTGAAATCGACAAGGCAGTCATGGTGTGCCTGAGACTGGCGAGGTCGGTAAACGACACCGTGAACGTGGTTATGTTCCTTCGTGAACTGCATCCCGACGTTCCGCAGCTCAAGTCGGCCCTCTTCGCCGAGACTCAGCACCTCGATCAGGCGGCCCGCGAGCAGGTATGGGAGGTGACGTTAGAGCGCTGGATTCAGGAGCGCACGTTCTCGCATGTGCCTGGGTCTGACGATAACAGCAAGAACGTTCTCGGTATGGGGGCCGGCGATCTGCTTCGGGAGGTTGATGGTATGGAGAAATCCATCGAAGACCTCCGCCTTCCGCCTGGACTTGGTGAATACGACACCGCCGCGTTCACTGATCAGCACGTCAGACTCAAAGGAGAAATGCGGCTCAAGATTCGCGCGTGCAACGAAGTCATCGAGCGTATCAGGGCACGGTGTCTCTACTATGCCATGCGACTGGAGAGCCAACTGAAGGCCGAGGCCCATACTTCGGCTTTGCTGGGCAGCTTCCAGCGTGATGTTCATAACTTCTACGCCGAAAAGTGTGAGCCCGTGTTTCAGAGCCTTCGCAAGGCAGCCAGTCTGCTCGGCTCAACGAACACCGAGGACCACGCCCTGCTTCTCACCTGCGTGCGGCGTGCCGTCAAGGGCGCAGCGGACTATCATTATCCGCCTCGGTCAGAGCCCGTCACATGCTACGACGGGAAAGTGAGAGACCTTGGTGACGAGCAATACCTGAATCGACTGCATGAACTGTGCGCGCAGCACTTCGACGCCAACGCTTCAACGGCCATGCTCCGTGCTGAGTTCGAGTATCTAGCCGTCTTTCTTCGTCGCTTGAACGACGTAGCTTCGAAGGGAGTCCACGCACAGGTGTCGCCGGTTGAGGCCAGACAGGGATTGCTTGGCGTCTACACGTTCCTCTCGAACGTGATTGCCAAGCTCAACGCTCCTGCGGTCAGCGTTTGAGGGCGCCGACTAGCGTCCTGTCCAGCAAGGATACTCAATCCAGGCAGAGATGCCGGCCTTCTCACGCATCGCGACTATGCGAGGCGCTTTCGCATCACCACCGCGGACACTGGACACGCTGATTGGAATTCGATCGACGTCCGCACCGACGCTGGAACGTCGTCGCGCGCGATCTGCTCGAAACCAAGCTTCGGGAAGAATTGTTCGGCCGTTGTTGTCAGCAGAAATGCGGTACGTGTGCCTCGGTCTTTCGCAATGTTCAGCGCTGCATCGGTCAAGCGATGGCCGAGCCCTTGACCTCGAGCGAGTGGATCGACGACAACCGATCGCAAGAGAGCACCGTCCGAATACAGCTCCACCGCCGCTGCCCCGACCACTTCACTCCCCTTCTTCGCTACGACCATCGTCGAGACGCGCTCGTCGATGCCGTCGAGCGGAAGGTAGTGCGTCTCGAGCAGGCGGCGGACTGCCGGCAAATCGCTCGCTTCTGCTACTTGAATCACCACACCGGCCTCAGCCTCGAGGGGCACAGCACGCACCACCCGTCGGCGTGCTCATGACATAGAGCTCACCAAACGCTCGCTGGAACTGTTTCCTATCTTCTGCTGTCGTTCGAACCTTGGTCAGTGCATCAACCGCAGCGTTCAGCACTGCCTGCACCGTGGGGTCCAGCGAGCGAGCAACCTGGTAGTGCATCCACACGCCATCTCGCCGCACGTCGACCAAGCCTGCACGTCGAAGATACGCGAGGTGCCTTGACACGGTGGGCTGGGGCAATTCGAGGCTGTCGTGCATGTGGCAGACGCACACCTCGTTGCTTCCGAGCAGCGCGAGAATCCGCAGACGTGTCTTGTCCGCCAGCGCTTTGAACACTGATTCGAGCTGGTCAATGGCCGCTCGGGGCTTGGTGGCAGTTCGTTTCATATATTCGTATTGACACATATACCACACGATCAATATATTCGTGTAGGCGAATATTTAGGAGCGACTCCGATGGACACAATCAAAGACATCGTTCAGCAGAAGTATGGTCAGGCCGCCCTCCAGGCGCGCGCCGGCCACAAGGCCGATTGCGGATGTGACACATCGTGCTGCAACACCATCACATCGAATCTCTACGACGAGACTCAGGCCGCAGCAATCCCGGTGGAAGCTATGCTCGCGTCACTGGGGTGCGGCAATCCGACTGCGCTCGCGGAATTGAAGCCGGGCGAGGTCGTGCTCGATCTGGGCTCAGGAGGCGGCATCGATGTGCTCCTCTCCGCGAAGCGTGTCGGCTCCGCCGGGAAGGCGTACGGTCTCGACATGACGGACGAAATGCTCACGCTCGCCCGCGAGAATCAGCGGAACGCGGGGCTGACAAACGTCGAATTCCTGAAAGGAGAGATCGAGCACATTCCGCTACCCGACGATTCGGTTGACGTGATCATTTCGAATTGCGTCATCAACCTGTCGGCCGACAAAGACCGCGTGATCGCGGAGGCCTTCCGCGTGCTGAGGCCCGGCGGTCGCCTAGCAGTCTCCGACATCGTCGTGACGGGTGGATCAGTGCCGGAGCCCGTTCGCCACAGCATGGAACTGTGGGTTGGATGCATTGCCGGCGCGCTGGAGGAAAGCAGCTATCGCGAGAAGCTGGCGCATGCCGGTTTCGAGCACGTCGACGTTGAGGCGACGCGCATCTACCGCTCGGACGATGCCCGTCAGTTCCTCGGCGAGGCGGGATTGTCAGACGAATCCGTACTCGCACAGATCGACGGGCGCTTCATGAGTGCATTCGTGCGTGCACAGAAGCCAGTGGCGGCGACACGATCCTGTTGCGCATCGACCTGTTGCGCCTAGGGATCGTCCGATCAGCAACTGCCTCACGTCGGAATTTACATCGTCGTCATGGTCGCGGCTTATGCTGCGCGCTCGTCATTCGCATACGCGGATATGCCCTCGGCGGCGAAGAGCCAAATCGATCTGATGTTTCGGGCGTTCTCGGACCCAATCCGTTTACGGATTTTGAGTCTCATCGAGCCGGGTGAGCTCTGTGTGTGTGATCTGGTGGAAGTTCTGAAATTGCCGCAACCCACGATCTCGCGACACCTGTCCTACCTGCGGCGTGCCGGCCTGGTGAAGGTACGTCGGCAGGCGTCTTGGAACTATTACGAACTCGCGCCGGCCCGATCGGTGTTCCACACAAAACTGCTCGAATGCTTGGGAAGTTGTTTCCGTGACGTTCCGGAAATGTCCAGCGATGCAACCACAGCGCGGGCAATTCGGAAACGTGGCGGCTGTTGTTGACGCAAATTTTTTTGGCTTGCGATATTCGCTTAAGCGAATGACAGGCAAGGAGAACGAGGCGATGGCTAGCAGGGCGCGACAAAAGTTGATAGTGGCAGTGTTCGTCCTCGGCAGCGGTGCTTTGACACTCACTGCCGCCGACGTGGACCAAGCACTCAGAGAAGCGGATGGGAGGCGCAAGGCTGCGGAGACTGGAGTCCGCGATATCAAAGCCAAGTCTCAGGAGCAGGCCGGGCAAGCGCGCGCGCTTTACGCAGAGGCCGCTTCACGCAACAACGCCTGGTTGGAGGCTGTGTGCCAAGCGATCCAACAGGGCTCGTCGAGCGCGCCGAACGTGTCCGCGATGGTCGAACCAGCGGCGACCGCCCTCGTTCAGTGGGTCTCGGCGCGCAATCGCGCTCTCGGCTTGCCAGAGCTCACGTCGCCAATCGGCGACACCGTGAAGAAACGAGTAATCGCCGACTTGACTGACATATCGAACGAGACGTGGAGCAGGAATCGGAACGCCGCGGAGCAGAAGCGGACGCAGGCCGCAACTTCGTTGAAGGAGCGATTGCAATGGAGGAGTTGGGAGGAAGTGAAGTAGTGCGGAGCCGTGCTCTCGTCGCGGAGGGCGTGGGCACCGCTCTTTTGCTTGCTGCGGTGGTTGGGTCAGGAATCATGGGCGAGCGACTCGCCGGCGGGAACGTCGCGATCGCACTGCTCGCAAACACACTAGCCACCGGAGCTGCGCTCGTCGCTTTGATCCTAACCTTCGGTCCGATCTCCGGTGCGCACTTCAATCCGGTGGTGTCCCTGGCCAACGCATCCCAGGGTGGGATCAGTTGGCCGGTCGCACTGCGCTACATCGGCGCTCAGCTCATCGGAGCTCTCGTGGGCGTCGCGGTTGCGGATGTGATGTTTGGTGAACCGGTCTACGCGTGGTCGCAACACGCTCGAAGCGGACTCCCACAGATTTTGAGTGAAGCCGTTGCCACGTTTGGCCTGTTGTCTGTGATTTGGGGATGCGTGCGACGTCGACCTGACGCGGTCCCTTTTGCGGTTGGCGCTTACATCACCGCCGCGTACTGGTTCACGTCTTCGACGTCGTTTGCGAACCCGGCAGTCACAGTGGCCCGAGCAATGACTGATACGTTCGCCGGTATTCGGCCCGTTGATGTACCGGGCTTCCTCGTTGGGCAGATCGTCGGAGCGGTCGCGGCAACCGCTCTCTTTCAGTGGCTGGCTCCCGGGGTGAGCACCGCCGGCGTCGTCTCAGCCGCTGAAAGCGGACGCTGTCCACGTCCGACGACGCACGGCGACGCATGGTCTGCCGAATCAAAAGAAGGAATCTCGTAACATGAGCGAACCTCGATACAACGTCCTCTTTCTGTGCACAGGTAACTCGGCACGGAGCATCATGTCCGAAGCCCTTTTGAACTTCTGGGGTAAGGGCCGATTCCAAGCGTTCAGCGCCGGGAGTCATCCCAAGGGTCAAGTGCATCCATTGGCGTTGGAGATGCTCCGCCGGAATCGAGTTCCTGCGGAGAACGCCAGGAGCAAAAGCTGGGACGAGTTCGCGACGCCCGACGCGCCAGCATTGGATTTCGTCTTCACCGTCTGCGACAACGCGGCGCAGGAGGTGTGTCCGATTTGGCCGGGCCAACCCGTCACCGCTCATTGGGGCATTCACGACCCCGCAGCCGTCGAAGGGACCATCGAGGAACAGGCGCGCGCATTCAACAAGGCGTTTCGAGAACTCGATGCTCGCGTGAAGCTCTTCACGAGCCTGCGGCTCGAGGCGCTAGACAAGATGGCGCTCCAAAAGGAGCTCGACGCGATCGGACACCTGAGGGAGGAACGCCAGTTGCGATGACCGCGCTCACGCTCCCAGATTTGTCATTCGGTTCGCAAGGCCCGCAGCGGCTCGATTCGGCTCGCGCGCCACGCTGGGATCGAAACTGCCGCCAACGCCACGAGACCGCCGCGTTCCCAGATGCGAGGATCGGTGGCAAGGTCGCGTACGTCGATCCGCACGTTCGTAGTGAAACGCGCACCGCCAGAATTCGCGTCGAGGTTCCGAACCCACAGCAACAATTGCGTCTCGGGATGTAGATGTCACGGTCACGACGCCGGAAACGAAGGCGCAGTCCATTCTCATACCGTGTTCCGCGGTGCAGAATGTCGCCGATCGCACCGTCGTGTATCTGGCTGACCGACAAGCATCAGGCCGATTCATCGAGCGAGAGGTGCATCTCGGAGAACTGTCGGGCGACCAGATTGTCGTGGTCTCGGGTCTCCAGCGCGACGATCAGGTCGTGAGCGTCGGCAGTTTCGCGCTCAGGGCCGAACGCGAACGACTGGGACTTCGGACAGCGCCGTGATCCTCAAGCACCGACGTTGCTCGCTCCAAATGTTGCGAGACAGTTGTTACCGTCCCGTCGGTAAACACAGCGGCCTTGCTCGGGACCGACCCGTCGGCTTGTGTCGAACTCCGTCGCTCCGCTTTTGTTTCTGACCCTCGGCTACCTCGTCAAATCATCTATCCGGCGGTTTCGTCGTGCGTCGAGCTGTTGAGTCCACTCCGAGAACTTCGACCACTGCACATACTGCCGCTTCGATGGTGCCCACGTCGTCAGAACTTCGGTGACTGCTTCGATGTATGACCAGTCCGCCCGAGGATGAACGACCACGCTCTCGATAACGGGCTCTGGATCCCAGTCGATCGGCGAACCGAACGTGGTCTGCTTATGCTCCGTCGGGAATTGCCAGCCAGGTACCCAGCCGTCAAAGTATCCGACGCGAATTTCAGTTTCATGAGCGAACTCCTTGCGCTTGAGCCATGCGGAGTAGAGCACTGAAAACTGGAATGTCGGATCCTCAAAGGCATTGGGGTCGATGTATTCGACGTGACCGACCGGAAAACCCCGAAGCAAACGCCGCAATGCGCCGTAGGTGGTCTTGAGCGCGATACCATCACGCGATCCGCAGTAGCTATGCCACATTTCTAGCGATTCGACGGCGCCGATATGCCAGCAGCTCACGTAAAAGTGGTGCCGCACCTGCTCCAGTTGACGACAGTGTTCGGGAAAATGGCTTTCGAGTTGGCCGCGCCGTTCAAAATAAACTCGCGCTCGCTCGAGCATCGGTGGAGGAACGCGCCCCTCGAACTGGTCCTCAAAAAGGCTGATCGGCGTGAACCAGAGCTGCTTCTTGGAAATCATCCATACAAACTTGTGCAGGTTCATGTACCGCCATACGACGGCGTTGTCACCCGGGGGCTGTCGGATCCGATCGCAGAAGGCGCGAGGAATTCTTAGAGTCACCGCAGGCACGACCACTCCTGTTGAAATCGCTTCCGATCTTTCCTCAGGCTTAAGGCCTTACACGCGCGCAACGCCGCCTGCGCCTTCTCCTTGGCTCGCTGGACCATCGCATCAACTTTGGCTTGTGCGCCGGCAATGAAATCTACCTCGCCGAGAATCACGCCTTGCAACCGAAAAGTCCTGGTGCAGACGTAACAGCGAACTTCGATGGCTTGTTGACCTGCGCTTGCGACGTCGAGACGGTCCGACCCGCAATTAGCGCAGAACGCCAGGCAAGGCATCAGCGTTTTTCGGCCTCGCCGCGTTCGAGGAACTGGCGGAACTCCGCCTCGCTCTCGAATCGGATCGTCATGCCGCGTTGCCCATTGCTAATGCTGATTGAGAACTGACCGCACTGGTTCTGCTCACAGCGGCCTTGTTGAATGATTGCGCGCGGCACGTTGAGATCGCGCCGGTCCTGCCAGTCGAAGATTTCCATCGCCATCCAAACCGCATCAAAGGGTAGATTGCATGGCGAATAAAAGGCAAATACATGCGGAATTATTGGGTAGAACACGCCGTAATCGACAAAGGCCGCAGGACAGAAGAGACGAGGGGAAGCAGATGCCCGTCGGCCTTCTCTCACGCGGCGTCTTGCGGGTATCTACTACCCGAATGCCTACCGTAACCTTCCCGAGGCCACATCCCAATCGAGCGAATTCCTAACGAATTGAGAAGCGTGCTCTGTGGCATTCGCTGTGGAAGTGGTGGTCATCGAATGTCACCACGCCAACGATTCACTTCTCGTACCGCTGAGCAAGCCGTCGCGCACTCGAGAAGGAATCGCGCGATTTCGAAACGAGCACAACTTGCGGCAACGGAACGCTGGCGGAGAGATCGCCGCCCCGCACTTCTTCGATCGCTCGCAAGTGAAAGCGATGGCCTACGGTGGTCACGAGCTTTGATGGGGGCCCTGATGGAGGAACTACATGTGGATGATTCCCTGGAGCATCTACTCGGATGTTCACTGCATTCCCTGGGGCGAAGCCGGTACCCTCAGGCGATCGCGATTGCGTTGGCGTTGCGCCATAGCTGGCGGCCCGATGACTTGGCGGACGTTATCAGAAGACTGGACCTCAGTCGCCGCTAACGCTGATCTCTGCATCGCCCTGACAGACGCGACTCCGCGGGAGCCGACAGAACCGCTGTCCCTCGAATTGAAATGCGTCGATCTTTGACCTATCCCAGCTCGTCTAATGCGATAGCTTGTATCATTCTGTACTGTGCTGCTGTGTACAATACCTGTACTGAACCTACGTTCTTCTACTTACTTTCATCTCCTCCACTTCGATCTCCACGCCGCGGCTTTGCCCAACGGGCCTGCGCTGCTTTACGAAGCGCTTCACTTCTCTCCGCAGCTCCGACGTTGCGCCACCGCGCCGCACCTAAGCCGACAGCCTGTCTTTTCACAGGAGACGGTGACAGTTTTCGACTTGCAAGGTCCAGCATTTCCAACGCGAGATCAAGCAAGACCTCCGGCGGAAGCCCGCTTTGTCGCATGATGCGACGCAACGTAATCGTGCGTCGAACACCCAGCGCGCTCGCCAAATCCGTAGGAATCGGTGCGTCTGACGAGGGAGATCGCTTCGAAGTTGACATGCGTATGCTCGTACTGTTAGAACGATCCTAAATTCAGACGACACCACGCGGGAGGTTCTTCATGGCCTGCGACTCCGTAGTCAGCTTGTTTCGACGCGCGAGAGTGATGGTGTTCACGGCTCTCCTTCTCTGGCCCAGCCTGGCCTTCGCCCAGTCTCCTTGGGAGCGCGCCGCGAGCAATCTCGAACTGACGTTTACAGGTCCGCTGGCGAGATCGCTTGCACTCGTCGCCATTGTGATCGGTGGCCTCATGTTCATGTTCGGAGAGTCAGGCGCAAAGCGCCAGATCTCCGGCATCGTGTTTGGCGGTGGACTCGCGCTTTTCGCGACACAGTTTCTCGTCTGGTTGTTCTGAGACGTTCGTAGCACTTCTCGAGGAGCAGCCATGCCCGATCGCCCGACGTATCGTCCCGTGTACAAGGCGCTGCATCGCCGCCTGACTATCTGCGGCGTTGACAGGCGCCTGTTCTTCCTTTCGCTGCTGCTCGGCGCGGCCACGTTCAACCTGTTCTACTCGTTCCTCGCCGGACTACTTATGGCCGGCGGGTTGTACGCGTTTGCCCTGTCGGCGACAGCACGTGACCCGGAAATGCTCCGGATTCTACTCGCTTCGTCGAAGTCACGCAGACGATACGACATCGGAAAACACACACGGATCGACGTGGAGGTCGCGCCATGGTGAGGACGGCGCGCATTCTTCGCGACTATCAGGACGCGGGCAGCCTCAACGGCCTGCTGTCGATCTGGGGGTTTATCGACGATTACACATTTCTGACTAAAGCGGGCCACGTCGGACTCGTCTACCGCGTGAGAGGCGTCGACTACGAGGGACTGTCACATCCGCAGCGGCATGCATTGGCTCACCGCTTCGAAGCGGGCCTCCGCCTGCTTGACGAACATTGTCGCGTCTACCAGTACCTCCTTAAGCAGACGGCCGCACCGTTTGTCGCAGGAACGTGTCCACAGCCCATCGCCAACGAAGCGATTCAGCGACGGACGACGCACCTCAATGGCCGCCGACAGGAGCTCTATGACCTGTCGCTCTATCTCGTCCTCCTCTACGAAGCGCCACACGTGCTGCGACGCAGCACCAAATTGCAGCAGCTCTGGACTGAACCGCTCCAGGCTATTCGCGAATGGCTCTCGACTGATCACGCAATAACGATGATCGAATCCGAGCTCGATCGCGCCACGGCAACTCTCCAGCACAAGGCCGAAGCACTTGAGGTCCAGATCAGCGATGTGAGCCCCGAACGCCTCCGCAAGACAGACGCATTTCGATTCTTTCGCAAATTGCTGAACTACAACCCAGCCGTCGTCGACGCCGCGCGGCTTACACACGACACGCATCTTGACTACTTCATCTCAGACTCAGCAGTCGACTGCCATCGAGATCATCTCCTTGTCGGCGATCGTGTTGTGAAAGTGCTGACTACCAAGGAGCCACCGAACCAGACCTTCGCGTTCTTGCTTGAGGACGTGTACGAAATACCCGGAGAGTTCATTGCGTGCCTGGAGTGGCAGCGAATCCCGAGCGATCGCATGCGGCGCGATGTTCAGAGTCGGCGCCGGCACTTCTTCAACAAACGCGTGTCGATCGTGAACTATGTCGCACCAGAGACGCAGCCGGACGAACTGCTGGTTGACGACTCAGCGAACGCAACGGTCCGCCAGCTCGGCGATGCGCTGACTGAATTGGAAGTGCACGGACACTTTTTCGGCCAATGCTCGTTGACACTTGTTCTGCACGGGATTGATGCGCGCGCCCTTCACCACCAAGCGGCGGAAGCAATGAAGGCCATGGCCGTGCACGACGGCGGCCTGTTCGAAGAGACATACAACCTGCTGAACGCCTGGCTGGCCATCGTTCCCGGCAACGGCGCACACAACCTTCGACGGTTCGCGCTTCTCGAAACCAACGCCGCGGATCTGAGCTTTCTGTTCACACTCGATCATGGTGAACCTGCAAGTTCACACCTGAGACAGGAGGCGTTGGCGGTTTTCGAGACACCCCATCGCACGACGTACGCCTTCAATCTGCACGTTCAGGACGTCGGCCACACCCTCGTTTTGGGGGCGACAGGAAGTGGCAAGAGCTTCCTGCTCAATTTCCTTATTACCCACGCTCAGAAGTACATGCCGCACACGGTAGTGCTCGATGTGGGCCATAGCTACCGCAAGCTTTCGACACTTCTCGGCGGACGCTACGTCGAGATCGGTCTTCGGCAGCATGGGGTCACCATCAATCCATTTGCGCTAGCCCCAACACCAGAGCATTTGCACTTCCTGCATGCCTTCGTCCGCGTGCTCTTGGAGGGCGATGATGGCTATCGCGTCAGCGAGCTCGAAGACCGTGAGATTTACGAATCCGTTGAGAATCTGTACGTCCTTGACCGGAGCCAGCGTCGACTCTTCACGCTAGCGAACTTGCTACCCCGTTCACTCGCCATCAGGCTTCACAAATGGGTAGGCGAGGGTCGATACGCGAGTCTCTTCGACAACGTGGAGGACACGTTGACGGTTGAGCGGGTGCAGGTCTTCGACTTCGAGGCGATGCGTGCCTATCCAAGCCTGCTGGAGCCACTGCTTTTCTACGTACTTCACAGGGCCGTCGCGGGTATTCAAGACCCGACGCAAGCCGCGGCGCTGAAGATCTGCGTACTCGACGAAGCCTGGCGATTCATCCAGCACCCGACGCTCCGCACCTACGTGCAGGAAGGACTCAAGACGTGGCGGAAGCACAACGCCGCCATGATTCTAGCGACACAGACCGTTGAAGACTTCACGTCCGGCGACCTGTTGCGAACCATCGTCGAAAGCTGCCCCACCAAATTACTGCTGGCGAATCCGTCGCTGGACCGCCGGCGCTATGCGGAGCTGTTTCAACTAAATGAAATGGAGCTGGACCTGCTGACAGGACTCATTCCGCGCCAGCAGATTCTGCTGAAACGTCCGGACCTGGCCAAAGTCCTCACTCTTGCTGTCGATCCAAGAAGTTATTGGATCTACACCAACACCCCCATCGACAACGCGCGGGTCGCAGAGACGTTTCGCGAATACGGCTTCGAGGCGGGCCTGGACCGTCTCGCAGCCTCTGCGTGATTCATGGGAGGTGTGTCATGGCCACTCGAGTCGTATTTGGTTTCGCTGTTGCGCTCTCGCTGATCGCGACGACATCGTCATCGCAGTCTGTCCAAGCTCAAGGCACCGGCATTCGCGAGGTGTCAGCGTCCGCCAGCAGTCTGATTCCCCTGCAGACTCGCCTGCGCTTCACGACTATGGTGGTGCTTCCCGAAGGCGAGGAGATCCTGGACGTCATTTGCGGCGACAAAGACTTCTGGGTCATCAGCTCGACGCACAACATCGCACACGTGAAACCGGCGAAAGAAGGCGCCGCCACAAACATGAATCTTGTGACGGCGAGCGGAGCCGTCTTCTCATTCTTGTTGACCGAGAAGGGCGGCGCAGCAACGCCTGACCTGAAGATCTACGTAAACGCGGACACCAGTGCGTCACAAGGCAAACCCAAGTACTACAGCGCGGCCCAGGTCGAGGATTTGCGCGCGGAACTCGCGGAAGCGAGGAACGCCGTGGACGCCGCCAATCGTCGCGCGACCGAGTCGATCGCGGAGTATCAACAGCAATATCCGTCGAAGCTGCAATTCGTCTACGGCTCTCCCAAGTACGTCAAACCGTTCTTGGTGCGCTCGATCTGGAACGACGGGCAGTTCACGTACATCAAGTCTGACGCGACGGAGCTGCCGGCAATCTATGAGATGAAAGACGGCAAGCCTGCCCTGCTGAATTTCCAAGTACACGAGGGCACCTACATCGTGCCCAAGGTGTTGGACCAAGGCTACCTGGCGCTCGGCAAGGAGCGATTCGAATTCCTGCAGCAGGGGCGGTGACGTATGGTCGACTTACCTCCCACAAGGCCCGAACATGATCCGCCGCCGGCCCCAGTCACGGACCATCGGCCGGTGCCGCGCGGCGTGCTGCCTCGCGGCATCCAGACGTGGGTGATGGCCGGTGTTGCGGTCGTCATGTTGGCCATCATGTTCGCCGTCGGACGTCCAGATGCTCCGCCGCGAACCGTGTCAACAGCGGCGTCGGCGCAGCCGCCAAGTGCGGACCGCGTTCGCGACTACCAGGACCGCCTGCGCCTGCTTGAATCTCAAGCCCAGCGAGACGCTCAAACATCAGAGCCGCCGCCAAACGTTCAGCCTGTGCAGGACGACGACACACGAACAGCTCTGCCATCGCAAGATCCGCTCGCAGAAGAGCGGAAGCGGCGTGAATACCAAAGCCTTTTTGCCAGTAATGTCGTTCTAAGTCGGCGTCCGGAAAATGAGCGACCTGATCTCGGACGGAGTACGTCTCAATCAGCGCCGCAACGATCAGATTCTACGAGTCCATCGGTAGATGAAGTAGCCGATGCGGTCGTCCGAGCGACAACACGCACAGCGGGGCTCCCTCAGAGCCCGACGGCGCAGTTTCCTGCGCAATCTCCCACGCCGGTTCCTTCATCTCAAAGCATTGCGAACAACCGTTCGAGAAGCACACCAGAACAGACACCACCAATCAGCGCGGCAGGACCTCTGCACCGGGTCTTAGAAGGCACGGTTATCGACACCGTCCTCACTAATCGGCTCGATGGTTCCAGCGCGGCACCGGTCAACTGTCTCGTGACGAATGCGCTCTACTCGCACGCGGGCCGGCAAGTGCTCATTCCGGCGGGAGCCCGCATTCTCGGGGAGACGAAGCCGGTCCAGGCGTTCGGCGAGACGCGTCTAGCAGTCGCATTTCATCGGCTGCTAATGCCGGACGGTCGAACATATCGCCTCGATCAGTTCCTGGGACTCAATCAGATCGGCGATGCGGGTCTCCGTGATCAGGTCAATCAACACTATCTCTCAACTTTCGGAGCCGCAGCCGCGGTCGGATTGATCAGCGGGCTTTCTCAGTACTTGGGAGGCGCGGGCCTTGGCAGCGGCGAAGGCAATCGCACAATCGTGATCGCCGGCGGTGTCGGCGACGCGACCTCACAAGCGGCGCTCCAAGTGATGAGCCGCTTCCTGAACCGGCTGCCAACCATCACGATTCGCGAGGGACACCGCGTCAAGGTGTATCTGACGAGCGACATCGAGCTACCAACGTACGCGGTGCCTGGGGCGGCGAGCCTTTTCTGACAGGAGAATCCGATGTTCCACAGACTCCTATACCTCGTCTCGTTTCTGAGCCTCGTCGCAGCCCCGGCGCACGCTCAGTTTGTTGTCATCGACCCTGCCAATCTCGTGCAGACAACACTGATCGCGTATCGCATGCAGCAACACTATGCGGAGCTGCGCGGAGAGTTTTTGACCATCCTCCGCATGGGCCAGGGTCTGGGGAGCATGGGTCGCTATCAAATTCCGACGATTCCAATAACCGCACACGACCCGGGGCGCTGGGACTTTGGAAGAAGCTGGCTTCAGGGTCTTAACACCGGCGACGCCACGGGAGCTGCGTACCTCGCAACGACGCTTCCACTGCTTCGACCGACCACGCTTCCCCCAACGTTAACAGCCGCAGCCAGGCAAGCCATGGCGCGTCAATACGCCACGATCGAGATCACAGACTCGGTCGCGATGACGGGCGGTCACCAGGTCGCCTTGGCGCGCGGGTATCACGGCCGTTTGCAGGACGCCGTTCAGTCGCTGGAGAGTGACGTGCTGAACGGGCTCACGAGCTACCACGAGATGACCGCAGTCCTCGACAAGATCTCGGCCGGCGAACTTCTCGCACGCCGACAAGACATGCTGTCGAACCAACTGCTGTCGCACGCGCTAGAACAGCTACTCGCACGAAGCAAGAGGCTTCGGGACACCGAGGCCGCGACCATCAACATGCAGTTGGTGACCTGGCGAGACGCGCGCGCGGCCAATGAGGCCTTCGTGGCCGGCACAGGCAACGCGCTGAAGACATGGCGTCAACCCTGAGTATTCGTACTGAAGCGTAGGAGGTCACCATGCGACGTCTGCTGCTTGCCGCTATCGTCGTCGCCTTCGCTCAACCGCTCAATGCACAAATCTCGGTTCACGATCCGGCGAACACGGCTCGAAACGCCATCTCCGCCACTATCAAGGAGTACTTGCTGGAGACACAACGAGAACAGCACGCCAAGCTCACGCGCATGGCACAACGACTCAGCACCGTCGCCAACTTGCGACGCTTCGCCGTGCCAGAAACACCCCTTTGGCGCACGCATGGAGGTGGCCTTCTCTATGCGAACGGCATCAACGATGCCTTGAATTCCGGCGATGCGACCGGCGCTGCCTACCTCGCCGTAAGCCATCCCGTGGTGAGCGCGCGAGCACTCCTTGGAAGGCTGACGCCCGCAGCTCTAAGGGCCATGACGAGCCGCCTCGCAACCATCGAGCTCGCGGACGCCGTGACGATCTCCGCAATCAACGACGCCGGATCGCTGCGACTCAATGGGCGAGAGCAGGAACTTCAGGCCATCGACGGTCTCGAATCACAGGTCATCGATCCTTCTAACGAACAAAGCACAACAGCGGTCCTGGAGAAGATCAGCGGCGCCGTGCTGATTGGCGCACGACAGCGTCAGGCGCGCAGCCAACTGCTAACCGCGCTCGTCGAGCAGTTACTGATCGATTCCAAGCGCGACCGCGACGCGGACGCCACCGCTATCAATATGCAGTTGGTAACGTGGCGCGACGGCAAGGCCATCAACGAAGCGTTCGTTGCAGGCACCGGGGACGCGTTAAGAAGATGGCGCCAGCCCTGAACCGCCTTGGAGAAGCGATATGCAACTGAACCTCTTGCCGACGGTCCAGCAGGCGATCACGAACTTATTGACAGTCTACGAACCGGAATTCTTGCGGTTCGGATATGGCCTGTTCCTGTCGTTCGCGACCATTCTGATTGCCTGGCAAGGCATCCGAATGATGTTGTCGCACGACAGCCTCGGCGAGCAGATGTTCGACTTCGCAAAGCTCCTGATGTTCATCTCGTTCGGCTATGCCTTCATCAGGTTCTACGAGACTCCTCTACCCGGAATGGGCGTGTCTTTCAGCAATCTGATTACCGATCAGGCCGGTTACTTCCAAAGCGTCCTCGAAGCCAGAGCCTTCGATAACATCTACCGGCACTTCGACGAGTTGGCCGAGCACTTCCTGCAGCCGGATCCATGGTCGATTCTTGCGAACCTCATTTACTGGACGGTTCTGCTGCTGATTGCCGTCGCCAAGGCTCTCTCGCTGGCGGTAATCGCCTTTGGACTGATCGCCAGTGCCGTCTGTGGGCTGCTCGGACCGATTTTCGTGCCGTTCTTCATAGTCCCAAAGATGGACTGGTTGTTCTGGGGCTGGCTGAAATCGTTCATGCAGTACTCGTTCATTCCAGTGGTGGCGATAGCGTTCCTGATGATCTTCGAGCAGTTCGTCTTTCGGTACGTCACGACTCTACCGCCGACGATTACCTCTGCGGAGTATGGGGTGTATGCGCTGCAGGCAGTGGCGGTAATCGTGACGTTCTGCATTGGGATGATGCTAGTGCCTTCGCTGACGAATTCGATCTTCTCAGGTAGCTCTGGAGAGACCCTGCTTCACCACATCAGGGTCGGTCGATTCCTGGGGCGGTAGGAGGTAGTCGATGCCGAAACCCTACGCAGCAGATCCTCGTCACGCCTACAAAGAGACCCCTCCGGGAGTAATGAGAGTGATTCTCCTGGCCTTCGGTGTCGCGCTTGTTCTGGGCCTGACATCCGGGGTGGTGTGGGTTCTGTACAACCTTCTATGAACGGCAAAGGGGAACTCGATGAACGCCACCGTTGCCGATCTGAATCCGAAAACGCTCGAGGGCGCCAGGCGCCAGTTTGTAGAGCTCTACGGCTCGGCGCTGGTCATGAACACGTACCTGAAGATCGCTCTCGTTCTCGTCTCCCTGGTCGCGCTCGGACTTCTCGCACTCAACTTTCACACGGCCACTAAGTACTCCCAGATCAGGCCGCTTGTGATCCGAATTGACGACGTCGGGCGCGCCGAGGCGGTTCAGTACGACGCCGCCGGCTACCAGCCGCAGGCACCAGAACTGAGGTACTTCCTGACGCAGTTCGTTGTAAAGCACTTCAGCAGATTACGAGCGACTGTGCAGCGGGAGTATCCGGATTCTTTGCTTTTTCTCGAGCCATCACTAGCCGACGCCACAATCGCCCAGAACGAGCAAAGTCGAGTGCTCGAAACCTTCCTCACTAGTCCCTCTGCCGACGAAGTCGATGTCGTTGTGCACAACGTGAGCCTGAGCGAACTGGCGACGCCACCCTACAAAGCGTCAGTGAACTTCCAAAAGCTGCTGTATTCACCTGGAACGCGGCAAGAACGGGCTCGTCAGACGTTCATCGCTCAGATCGATTTCTCGCTGCGCGATCACGTGCCCAACGAGTTCATTCGGGTGAATCCGCTTGGTTTGCAGGTCAGCTACTTTCGCGTCGATCAGGCGTTCGAGGAGGGCAACCGATGATTGCAAATGTCGCCTTCCTAGCAGCGATTACCACCTTCCTGACGGTCGCGTCGCTAGCTGGCGAACTGTCCTTTCTCGCTCCTTATAAGGCGGGCCTCTTTCGCCATCACAGCACGTCGATTGGTTTGGCGATCCTGGTTCTCTTCCTGAATCTGTTCGCCGCCTATTACGGCATCGCACGGTGGCTGTTCCTCCGTGACACGGGACGAAAGCTCTCACACATGGACCGGCAGCTCGGATCCAGGGACGCCGTCCTGCGAGATCTCCATCGCGACTTGAAGGTGTAGGAGTGCCTCCATGTGGCGTGACATCGATCCCCGTCCTGAAGAACGAGAACGCCCTGATCTGAGCCGTGGATCCAGTAGCGCTGAGGATCGTTCTAAACCGTCGACCAGCAACCCACGAGACGTGTTCTCACGTGACTTGGATCTGCCTCGCGGCAGCGTTAGGCGACCGGTACGAGATCGCGATCGCTTGGTTCATCTGCGCGAGTCCGAGGTTCGCGTTCTTGCTACGACTGGCGCCTTTCGGGTCGTCCCGGCGACGGATCTGGTCGACCAGCGGGGCCGTCCGACGAATCCGAGACAAGGAGAGCTCCGCCACCTGCGCGAAGAGGGTCTCGTCGAGACAAGGCCGTACGTCGTCGGTCGCGAAAAGACATCGCTGGTGACCTTGACCGAACGAGGGCGAGAGCTCCTCGAGCGGCATCGACAGGACCGCGAAGGTGCACGGCCACAGGAGTTCTATGCCGGTCTCGTGAAACCGAAAGAATTGGCGCACGATGCGCAACTCTATCGGGCCTACCTCCACGCGGCTGAGCGACTGCGCCAAGGCGGTTCGACCGTCCGGCGAGTCGTTCTCGACTACGAGCTGAAGCGAGACTATCAACGGTTCCTGCGACAACGGAATCGAGATCGCCGGCTGACCGAGCACGATGCCGATGTGGCAGGTCGTGAAGTCGCCGAATGGGCTGCGCGACATGACCTGCCGGTCATCGATGGCCACGTCCATTTTCCCGATGTCCGGATTGAATACGAGCGCCCCGACGGCGAACGAAAAGTCGAAGACGTCGAAGTCGTCACCCCGCACTACCGCGGCGCCTATGCCGCCGCCAAGGGTTGTACGGGCTTCAGTTGTTATCGCATCGATGCCGGCGTCGGGGGCCGAGGCGGGCGCTCAGGCCGCAGTCCTGATCCTCGGACCTGTGAGGAGTTCCTCGGATGACCAATGCCGAACGTGTCAGCGCCGTTGCTTCCCTCGGTTTCACAGAGCGCCAAGCCTCGTTCCTCGTGCTCGTGATGCTTCATTCCGGTGTGTGCCTGGGTCGCCAGTACTGCACGTTTGCAGGCATCGTGCGTGGCCAGAAGATGGTCGACTTCTTTCACAAGCTGGTGGTGAAGCGATTCGCGACACCCTATTCATGCGGCCACAACAAGGCACGCATCTACCACGTACACCGCGCCACGCTCTATGACGCGATTGGTCAGCGCGACGTCCGTTTTCGCAAGCGCACAGCGCTTGCGCGCGCGATCGAACGCGTGATGCTGCTCGACCATCTCATCGCCCATCGAAACCTTGCCTGGCTCGGCGCCGAACATGACAAGGTCGCCCACTTTCTCACCACGACGTCGCTGCGGGGAGAGGAGCTTCCGCGATTGGTATTCGGTCGCGGAACTGACGTGACGATCCGGTACTTTCCCGACAAGTTTCCCGTGGGCGTGACGGCGGACGGTCGCTCTCATGTGTTCCTCTATCTTCTGTCCCAGCCGACCGCCGATGACTTCAGAACGTTCCTTCGCCGTCATGCGGACCTACTGCGGGTTCTGCCCGCCTGGTCGATTCGCCTTTTGGTGCCCACGGGGGTCGAGACTGAAGTCGTCGACGCGTACGAGGCGGTGTTCCGAGAGGAACTCGGGACTCCGCTCAACCCGACGGTCGCGAACGAATTGCGCTGGTTCTATCAGACGGCTGACGTCACTGGAACGGTAGACAGTGCGCGATTGAGGAGGGCGCGCCGAGCCTTCGGCTCGCCGCGCTTTCGCGCCATTCGTAAAGCCTGGCTTCAGGATGGCGACCGCGTGGTCGATGTCGCGATGTCTTCAAGCCTGGCGGAGGCCATCGCCCGCCAGAGCGGCCGTATTGAACGCCATGAACTATCTCGTCAGTACTTTCATCTCGCTTCCCTGGTGGGCTCGGCCTGATCGTCGGCGTGGGGGAACAGGAAGGGGAACAGGGTCTCGCGCGGGGTGTTCCCCCCTTGCAACTGCTCGCTGCCCCTTGGGAACCGAGCGGCCTAGGAAGCGCAAATCGTCGAGCCGAGCGGCAAGTGGCTGCTTGACGCGGGCTTGCGGCGACGTCCTTCGGGCGGCGGTCTATGCCGCCCGCAGTCGGTCGGCTGCACGCATGCGCGAAGCAAGAGGAGGCCGTGGCGTGAGCGACCACGAGTTGTGGCCGCGAATGCGATCACGTCCGCGGCCAGCGCGGGTCGCTCACGCCACAGCCGCTCATCTGTCTGGACGGTTCAAGAGTTCGGTTTTCTGCGCGTGGACACCACCGCACAACCGTACTCGCTTTTCTGCCGCGTTCCGTCGCGCACAGTGCTGCGAATCAGCTGGCGATGCTCTCACTCAAGTCGTTCATGGAGGAAGCATGCCGCTCATCAAACCGCGTACCCGTGGGAAGCAGTTGGTTCGGCACATCGCGCGGCTCGATTGCGAAACGAACGAGACGCTGTTCGCGTATGCGCAGTTCCTGGGTGAGCCGACCGACTACGTGCTCAATCAGGTGATCGATACCGTGCTTGCCAAAGACAAGGAGTTCCAAGCATGGCGCACAGAACATCCTGACTCGTTCGTGCCGCGTTCTGGCAAGAGTTCACACCGGGCACGAGGGTTGGCTCCGCGTCCAACCAACCCCGGAGATCTCGCTGCCGTCGGCGGTGGAAGACGTTAGCAAAGGCGTGACGTCATGGTGCGCAAGGCGCTCGAACAACGGACGGTGCTTGCGATTGTGATCGCGATGGGCGTGGGCGTTCTCGGAGTTCACGCCTATCCGATCGATCGAGAAAACGTGTACCTGCAGTTAATCGAGTTACGCAGCCCGGGTGTGTTTCTCGTACTTGTGTATGGCTACGCTGCGCTGTGGTTTACCACTCCGTTCTTCGTCCTTTCCATCGTCACTTCACTGGCAACGATCGTGGCTTACAGATATCCGACGGCCGAGCGCACAGAGCCACTACCTGCGTACGTGCCGCCGGAGCATCGCGAGTCCCCAATGCTCGTTCTCGGCGAGGTGCATTTCGAAACGACAACCGGGCGCGGCCCGGCACCGTCATGGCTGACGATCCCGCAGCGGGGCCTCTACACCGGCGTGATGATCGTCGGCGCAGTCGGAACCGGCAAGACGTCCGCCTGCATGTATCCGTATACCGATCAACTTCTACGTTGGCGAGCGAACGATACGGAACGAAAGATCGGCGGCCTGGTCCTCGAGGTAAAAGGTGATTTCTGCCAGCAGGTTCGTAGCATGCTGGCGCGCGCCGGCCGCGAGTCGGACTATGCCGAGATTCGACTTGGCGGCGACGTTTGCTACAACCCGCTGCACAACGATCTCGATCCCTACGCGGTCGCCTTCGCGATCGCGACTTTGGTCAACAACTTATTCGGCAAGTCCAAGGAACCCTTTTGGCAGCAGGCGTACACGGACTTGCTCAAGTTCGTCATCCTGTTGCGGCGGCTCGTTGACGGCTACACCACGTTTGCTGAGGTGTACCGCTACATCCTCGAAGACACCAAGATCGAAAGCGAGATCAGCACGCTAAAAGCGTCCTTGAACCAGCCTCCCGAAGTCATCGTTGTTCCACTTGAGAATTACGAATTGCAGGTCGTCGGAATTCCCTGGACGAATTGGTTTCACGACGGCCCCGCCCACATGGCGCACCAGTACGGTGCCGACCTGGAAGCGGCGCTACACGAATCCCAGGTTCCATTCGAGGTGAGACGCGCAAAAGGCACTGCATGGATTGAGCGGAAGCATCAGTTGGAGGCGGTGGACCGCTGGTTCACACACGGGTGGAGACGTCTCGACCATCGACTTCGGTCATCAATCACCGAAGGGATCGTCGTATTCCTGTCGCTCTTCGACGAGAACCCATCGGTACACCGAACCTTCTGTCCCCCCAGAAGCGCCTATACATCGTCACCCGGTCCCGGCCAGCCTCGGCCACTCGAACCTCTAGAAGATCTGCTGGAGTCAGGCCATGTGCTCGCGCTCAATTTTCCAGTGGGCCTGAACCCCGGTCTCGCGCGTGCACTGGGCGTGATGCTCAAACTGGATTTCCAGCGCGCCGTACTCCAACGCATCCCCAAGATTGCGGCACATCCCGGCCGCGTCTGGCGCGATCTCGTGTTCGTCTGTGACGAATATCATGCGTTCGCGACTGTAGGCGAAACGGATCCCACGGGAGATGAACGCACCTTCGCGCTATCGCGGCAGGCACGTCTCATTCCTATCGTCGCAACCCAGAGCGTGAGCTCGCTCCGTTCAGCGCTGCCAGGCGATGAAAGCTGGCGGACATTGCTCCAATGCTTCCGCACCAAGTTGTTCCTGGCGACAAGCGATGAATTCACGGCTCGAGCCGCGGCCGATCTCTGCGGCCGACGCGATCGACTCAAGGCGCACTACACACTGTCAGAGGGTGGGCAGGGCGCGCACATCTCGTTGCTCACTGGACGCCCAACGGCCGCCAAGCAAACCGTCAGCGCTAGCAAAAGCTATGCGCCACACCATGAATACATCTTTCCCCCACGCGTCTTTACCGAGTTGCAGAATGCTCAAGCGGTCGCATTGCCTTATGACGGACTCAATCCGATGCGCCCGCAGTTCTGCTATCTGAAACCGCACTACCTCGATATCCAAACAAGCTACTTCGACCATGTCGCGCGAGGTGCCTTGTGAGCAGCCTCGACCGCATTCTTCCCTTCTTGAAACCGATTGAAGACCTGATTCTCGATCCGACGATTACCGAGGTGATGGTCAACGAGGGTGGCCGACGTGTCTTCGTGGAACGCGACGGAACGGTGGAGAACGTTCCAGCCCGGACGCTGGAGACTCGCAATCTTACGGTCGCGATTAAGAACATCGCCAGGGCGTGCGGCGACGAAATCTCAGAAGTGCAGCCGCTGCTGGATGCGCGTCTCGAGGACGGCTCTCGTGTCGCCGCGATGTTTCCACCCTGCGCGGTGGCCGGACCGGTTCTGACGATTCGCAAGTTTGCACGGCGCTACAGCTTGGAAGACCTCGTCGCCGTTGATTCAATTCCGAGCCCAATTGCGGCAGAACTTGTCTCCGCTGTCTCGAACAGAAGGAACATCCTGATCTCCGGCGGCACTGGGACCGGGAAAACAACCCTCTTGAACGCGCTGGCGGCGCACATTCCGGATCGCGACCGCATTGTTCTAATCGAAGAAACAGCGGAAATCCATCTCGATAAACCGAACGTGCTTCGCCTGGAGGCGAGACGAGCACAAGCCCCGCTTGGCCAGGAAGCGCCGTTACCGGCGGTCACGATCGCGGATCTGCTGCGGGCGGCGTTGCGACACCGCCCGGATCGAATCTTGGTCGGCGAGGTTCGTGGCGCAGAGGCGTTCGACCTCTTACAGGCTCTGAATACGGGCCATCTGGGAAGCCTGAGCACCATCCATGCGAATTCTGCGGAGCAGGCATTCACGCGCCTCGCGCACTGCGTACTAACAGCGAATGTTGGTCTCCCCCATCACAGCACTCGCGAAGCGATTGCGCTGGCGATTCACCTAGTGGTTCACATCGCGCGCCTCGGACCACATCGTCGAGTGACGGAGCTCATTGCGGTCCAGGGCTATGACACGAATACAGATCGCTTCGCTCTGGAGTCCCGACTGCAAGTGCGGCAAGACCTGGAAGGAGTAGCTCCATGACATCGCCATGCATTCGCGGCGGCCTTCCCGTGCTCGTTCTTCTCACCCTCAACGCTTGTGGCGGTGGATCATCGGGACCGACCGGTCCGAGCGGACCACAGTCGTTTCTCACTGGAACATGGCGAGGAACGATGACGATTCAGCCGAACCCAACGGCACCCCAGCCACCAGCACCTGTTACGGGAGCCGTGACATGGATCTTCGAAGTGGTCCCGCAGACGAACCTGCAAACGTTCCGCACAACCATTCAGCCTCAGAACGGATGGCTGCCGAATACCTTGACGATGTCGACAACCATGATCCCGGGCAATACCCCGCCCGCGCAGATCAGCACGCAAGGCGAATACGACTCGCCCCGAGGATGTCGAGGCAGCTTTGCCAGTTTTGGTAATGCGGATGCCAGTCGCATTCAGGCCGATGTGACGGGCGTGGATTGTCCCGTGCCCTTCACCGGCACCGTGACGTTGACGAAGGACTGACACGTCATGGCGCTGATCGACCGGAAAGCTCCGCTCCGCTTCTTGAGCACGGCGTTCGAACCCGCAGATTGGATCGCCGTATTTCTCAAAAACTATCAGACGGGCCAGACGGCTCAACGAGTGGTGGCTGTCGACGAAGCGAGAGCCGCGCCCTTTCAGCGTTGGCTGCGGCGTCAGAACGCTCACCGGTGGAACGTCTATGTGAGTGTCAATGCCGTCCGACCCGGACGGTCTCGTGCAAAGGACGCCATCGCCAGTATTCGACACGTATTTCTTGAAGAGGATGCGGACGGTCCTGGATTGCTCGCAGCTTTAACCACGCGTCCAGATCTCCCACCGCCGTCATATGTCCTGCACTCGTCGCCAGGGCGACTGCATGTCTTCTGGCGTGCCAGAGGCTTGGACACTTCCACGGCCGAAGATATCCAGAAGCATCTAGCGGCCGAACTGCAAACCGATTCGGCTGCCACGTCGTGCGCGCAGACGACGAGGCTTCCCGGCTTCGCCAATCACAAACGCAAAACGCCTTCGCCGGTCACGATCGAATATCTCAGGCCTCGAGCGGTGCTCCAGTTGCTCGACTTTCCTGGTCTGACACGATCCCCATCACGCACGATACTGATCGATCGTGCGGCCGGCACGAATCCCGCCGCTCGTGCCCGCCGGTTTCTCGAGTGCACAGAGCCGGCAGTGTCGGGAGATCACGGTGACCTTCGAACCTTTCGGATCTGCTGTCGGCTAGTGAGGGGCTTTGGGCTCTCCGATGACGAAGCGCTGGCTGCGATGTCGGAATGGAACCAGCGATGTGAGCCTCCGTGGTCCGAACGCGAGTTGATCGACAAGCTCCACAACGCGAGGAAATACGGCCGAGAACCCTTCGGCGGCCTCTTGACTCATGCGTAAGCTCGTATCAGATATTTAATACTCATGGCCATGTCTATTGACAATCGCGACTATTGGTTGTATTGATGACGAATCCCGTCACCACGCACTCGCCCACAGGGCTGTGCGTCTCACCACCCTGTTCGCCAGCGTCATCACGACCCGCGCGAACCAGCCGCTGCCATTGGTCTCAGGCCCTCGGCAGTCTTGGAGAACAACCATGTCCAAGTCCAAAGGCGAACTCGTGTCCGTGAAGATCATCCCGAACGAGCAAGGCAGTCCCGCAGGGAAGCTTGCCGACGCGGAAGTGATCTTCGAAGCCGATGCAGGCCCGTTCAGCGGGATGAAACTGATTGGCTTTGCAGTATGGGAACGTCGCGATGGAGGGAGAAACGTGACATTTCCGGCCCGGCAGTACTCCGTGAACGGGGAACGCCGGACCTTTGCATTGTTGCGACCCGCTAACGGAGAACTCAATGCTCAGGAGGCGATCAGGCAGTGCATCCTCGACGCGTACAGCCGCGCCCAGGCTCACGACTGACCGACCAAAGGTCTCAGGCGGTGCGGGCCAAGCCCCGCCGCCCGGGACCATCGTTTTCCCGAGAGAGAGGCCAGAAGCCGATATTTTCCGCCGGTGACTCAAGCCGGCACTCGTGAAAGGACGTAACCATGGAGACGGTGACGCGCTTTGCGGAACGACAGACTGGTGCGATGTCGTCTGTGCTCGCGCCAAACCACGAAGCGGCGCGCGCCCTCTCGGTGACCGCCATCTATCTCCTCTCAGAGGATGGACGAAAGGCCTCGCTCCTCAATGGTGGGGACGGCCGTGCGGTCCAACGAATCACATTGCAAGTGCCGGCGAATCGATTGCACCTTGTTGCCGTCGACCAACAAGGCATCGCGCGATTGAAACTGCGGCCACGCTACGAGGTGGACGGCGCACAGCACATCGTGCGCTTAGATGCCGCGCCTCTCTACGATGCGCCCCCGACGATCGACGAACTCTATCGTGCGGCTGCGAAGAACCACGAATTCGAGGCGACCTATTTTGCCGCTCGTGACACTGCACGCTCGAGGCGCAGCGAGACCGAACGTGCGTTTCGGGAAACCATCGCTGAAGCGTTTCTAACCGACCGAGGCCAGCGTGCTATCTCGCATCCACCTCCGACGCTGAAGCGCTGCTATCTCGACACTGATAGAGGCCGCATTCTCTTCGACGTGGGCGCAGATCAGGGCAGAGCGAAGGAAGTACCCGTCGAGGCACATCGCAGGTTCCGCAGCGACCTTCGCGAACGCGATGAACGGAATCGCCAGCAGCGCGCTGCCCAACTGAAACTCCACGAGGAGAAAAAGCAATACGTCAACGAGTGGATCGCAGCGAACGGCACCGACGAGCAGAAACGCCGTCAGGCAGCGGGCATGCTTCCCATGGACGAAGCGATTCAAGGCATCACCGATGAAATCTTCGCAATTGGGGTTGAGCTGCCCGTCTACGTCCACGACGGCGCAAACCGATTACAAACGTTCCTTCGCAAGGCCACAGGCGAGGCTGACGTAGTCGTCGCTCCTGCGGACGTGATTGTCCGCAGCGGGCATGCCGTGAAGGCGACAGCTGCACAGTGGGCGGCGATTCAGCAGCTAAGAGAGCGTGTCGTGGACGCGAGCGTCGTGCTTCGTGAGCACGTCTTGTCCTCGAAAAGTCGTCAGCCTCCGAATAGCCTGACTGTGTTCGGTGCACTGGTTACCAAGAAGCACGGACCGTTCGTGCTCCGGCGCGAGTACGTCGTAGGCGAGTCCATCGCGGGCAAGTGACCCAATTCGGCTGTGTGTGACAGCCGAATCGACGGGCGCGCAGTTGGCAAATCTCTCGCTGTGGCCGTCCTGGCCACCCCCTCACGTCGTCCGACGCGAGGCTTGTTCCACCACGTCGCCCTCAGGGCACGCAAGAAAGGAGCACTCCAATGAACGGAATAGGTGTGTCTACCGTGACAGCGTACACGGCTCACCGGGAATGGGCATCACGCCCACCCGACGAACGATACGCAAGTGTTCAAGCGCTCTACGATGCGGCGCGCGTTCGTCGCCTCCGCACTGAAGAACGAACCATCGAGACCGTCGCTCTGAGGACCGAAGCGGTGGCACCCGACGCACTCGCCCTAGACGATGCATCCGGCCACCAAGCCGCAATCACGCACTGGACTTTCGAGCAGCTTGCCGCGATCGCCGGCGCGCCGCCGAAATACCTGCGAACGCTACCCGCCCTGATCGCGTCAGACGCGATCAACTACGGGTTGCGTCATCAACGTCGCGAGCAGCATCAGCTCCTTGTCGACCGCGACAAACCATGGACCGTCCACGCCGTTACCTCACCGAGGTACGCGAGAGTCCATCACGACGAGCTAGCCGGCCGGGTGCTCGAGCTCATGGCCCAGAACCCAGGCTGGTCATTGCCGCTCGGCTACAAGGACGGCGTATTCGGCGCAGAACGGATTCCGTCCGGCGCCTATCTGGGAGACCGGGACATGTTTCTGTTCCTAGTGGACGGCAACCGCGATCTCGACGACCCAACCGATCCGTCGCACGCTGGTTTGTTCCGCGGATTCATTCTCCGGAACAGCGACGTCGGTGCCGCCGCCCTCACCCTGGATGTGTTCCTCTTCCGCGCAGTGTGCGGCAATCACATCATCTGGGGATTTCAGCACGTTGTCGGCTTCCGGCGCCGGCACGTGGGCGTATCGATTCAAGAGGCCTGGACGACGTCGCTCGACAGCGTCCGGACCGCTCTCGATACCGACACCGCACACGATCGCTTCGTTCTCCTGCGGGCGGCGTCCCAGGAAATTGGACCGACACGTGACGCGGTTGTTGATGCAGCTGTTCAGCGACTCGAAGTGTCGCAGAAGCAGGCTGCCGAGGCGTACACGCTGGCAGAGACGTTCGAGACAAATCCCCGATCCATTTGGGGCTACGTGCAAGGACTTACGCGTTTGAGTCAACGCACGCCCTGGCAGGACGGACGATTCACTCTCGATCGCGCGGCCAGTCGCCTGCTGACTACGGTCCACTAGACCGAGTCATTCGCCGCTCGGGCGCAGCCCCGCGGCTCCCCTCTCAACACAACGGGCGTCGGCAACAGGCCACGTCCTTTATCCGCCCCTCGCGGCATCCGTCGCGCAGGCGACCGCCCTCGCTTCCAGAGCCGGGTGCTCTGCCCGAGGTGTCTGCCATGCGCGGCGGATCCAGATGGCTACGGAAGGAGAGTTACATGTCGAAGGAACCATTCACACCGACGGCGTCTTCGCGTGGTCACCGCGTCAGAGAACTCGTCTGCGCGTATCGTCCACTCCGCAACGGCAACGGACACATCATCGACGTGCCAACCGTTGTCCTCAAGGATCCGCGCACAGCCGCATCGGTGCTCGCCCCGCTGATCGCCGATCAGCCGGTCGAAGTCTTTGCCGTGGCGTGTCTATCAACCAAGTACCGCTTACTTGCCTGGCATGTGGTGTCGCGCGGCACGCGCGACTCCAGGCCGGTATCCATGCCGGACGTGTTCGTGCCCGCGTGTCTCACACCGGGCACGACGGGATTGATGGTCGTTCACAACCATCCGAGCGGCGATCCCACACCAAGCCCGGACGATGCACGACTGACACTGCGCTTGTGCGCTGCGGCAGACGTGCTCGAGCTGCCACTGCTCGATCACCTCATCGTCGGTGAGGGGAATCGCTACTACAGCTTCTGCGAGGCCGGGCTCATGGAAGCGTCTCGCTCACGCCAATGAATACAACCCTGCCGCTTCGACGTGGGAATTCTGTGGAAGCGCTCGGCCGCGTCAAGGCTTCGCTCGCTGCGCTCGCCGCTGGCGCGGCCTTGACCCGGACCTCGCACTTCACACGGAGGGCATTTATCGAAGCGGTGGGGGATCTCGAAGAAAGGAGAACTCTCATGACCGAACAGACGCTCACACCCAACATCACAGTGACGATCGGCCACCACACGCGGATTTACTTCGCGTTCGTGACCACAGCACCGGCGGACCTCGATTCGCCCGCGACAGTCACCCTCCATGCCACAACGTTCGCGGACGTTGTGAACTTCGCAGCCGAGCCAATCGCTTTCGACAGCAGCCTCAGTTCGATACCGGCACGGCTTGTCCTAGTCGATGCGATGGAACTCGCCTGGCAACGCGCGAAATATCGCGGCCATCAGCATCGACTGCTCGCAGCCGATCCCGGGCTTGTCGGACTCAACACGCTCCAGAACTGGTTATGGCAACGGCTTCAGTCGCCGGCAGGTACCCAGGTGGCGGCGTGACACGGGCACTTCACTCGTCGACGTTGACTGCTCGCCAGGAGGGCGAGCCATTCAGGAGGTTCCATCATGGTCGTCAAGATCGTTCCGAACGACAAAGGCAACCCGCCAAACAAACTCGCGGATGCCGAACTGCATTTCACCGACGGCGTGCTCGAGGGCTTGAAGCTTGTCGGCTTCGCCGTGTGGGAACGAAACAGCGGATCTGGCCGCAACGTCACGTTCCCTTCCCGTCAATACACCGTGAGCGGCGACCGTCGCAGCTTCGCGCTGCTGCGACCAATCGCTGACGCCGCCTCGCAAGAACGCGTGCGCGAACTTGTGCTGCAGGCGTACTCCGAGCACGAGGAGACCGCGACGCAAGCGGCTTCGTAGGAAAAGCTACTCCCCGGACGCTGCCATCGTGGCGGCGCCCGGGAGTTTCAACCCGAGCGGAGGCAATCATGGCGAGCGTTGAAGCAATCAGCGGTGTAGCATTGGACAAGTCGTTTACGAGTCCGTCTAGTAAGACCACGCTCACGGATGTCGAGGTCGCGCAGCGGCTGGGAGTGTCACGATTCACCGTGCGGTCCTGGCGGCTCAAGGGTGTCGGACCACGGTTCCTGAAAATGGGCCGGGCCGTTCGATACCGACCTCAGGACGTGGACGACTACGAACGGCAGGCTCTCGTCGAGACGCAGGCGCAATCTGGTCACATGCCCATGTGATCGAGCTGCGGTCAGACGCCAACAGGCACGCCCGGCCATTTCTCACGTGCTTAGATTGCAGACTTCACGCGATGTCGCGTGGTCTGCATCGTGTCGACGGGAGAACACCATGGCTCTCTGGAAGCGCGGCCGACGATATTGGACGCAGGTCATGATCCACGGCGTCCGAATCCGACGACCGCTCTGCCCAATTGGATCGAGTCGCGCGACGACGAAGTGGCAGGAAGCCCTCCAGCTCGAGAAGGACCTAATCCGTGCCGCTATGGACGGCAAGCTCGGTGCACACAGCGCCCCCACAAAGCTCTTCGACGCTTGCGACAAGTTCCTGGTCGCGAAAGAGGCAACGGCCAACACGAAGCGCGCGGTCGAATTCGACCGTGAGCGGTTGGAAGTCGTCAAACGTCACTTTGGCGACGTCAAGCTCTCCGCCATCTCCCGTGAACTGATCGAAGGCTTCCAGGCGAAACGACGGCTCGAGGGTGCGAGCAACCGAACGGTCAACATGGATGTCGGCGTGCTGCGACGAGTTCTGAAGCGGTTCAAGCATTGGCACCGACTCGAAGACGACGTGAAGATGCTGACCGAATCAGGCGGCGCTCCAGTGGGGCGTGTGCTCACAGACGTTGAGCAGGATCGCCTTTTCAAGGTTGCAGAGAGCAACGCAGAGTGGCAGCACGTATACTGCGCCGCCGTGCTCGCGGCGAATACCTCCATGCGCGGCGTAGAGATCAAGCACGTACGGCGGAAGGACGTGGATCTTGATGCGAAGGCGTTGCACATTCGCAAGAGCAAGAACGAAGGCAGCAAGCGACTGCTACCTCTAAACGACGAGGCATTGTCGGCAGTCAAGATGATGCTCGAGCGGGCAGACAGACTCGGCCACGCTGACGCGGAACACTACCTATGGTGCGCCAGCCAGCATCACAAGCTCGATCCGACGAAGCCTTCGTCCAAGTGGGACACGGCTTGGCGCGCGCTGCGCGATGCCGCTGGTCTGCCTAGACTCCGGTTCCATGATCTGCGCCACACGGTCGTAACGCGCCTGCTCGAAGCCGGCGAACCTGATCACGTCGTGGAGTCGATCACGGGCCATCTATCGCGGCGGATGTTGGAGCACTACTCGCACATTCGCTTGTCCGCGAAAAAGCGGGCGCTGGACAGGCTGTTAGATCGCGGAACATCTGCCGGCTCAGCGAAGTGACGTCTTCAGGTAGCTCCATTGGAAGTGGGCAGTCGCTGATGAGGTAGGATCGCGACCGGTTCGTCCTCTTTCAAACCAGCACAGAAGACGAGAGCGCGATGTCCAAGACGAGTAAGACTCCGGCCACGCCCGAGGAGCAGGCTAAACGCAAGGAGCAGACGGCTCAGAAGAAGCAGCGCGAACGAGCGGAGTTTATGGCCGGCCTGGCTGCCGATCTCGAAACCGCGAAATCTGCAGTCGGGGAAATGGAGCAGAAGCTCAAAGACGCGCGCGAGAACGCTGTAACTCATAGGGCGCTCGTGAGCCATCTCGATGGCTTCTACCAGGAGATCGACAAGCTCTCGAAGAACAAAGGAGTGTTCGAAGCGACGGACCTCGTGGTCGAGGCCATTAACGACATCATCAAGGACGCCAAGCGGTTCGCGGCTGGCGATCTATATCTGGACCGAACCAAAGAGTTCGTGCCGGCGGGGCAGAACCCTCCCTATTCAGATGTCCTGTTGGTGGCGCGGACGGTCCAGCAATTCTTGAAGCGCTGCGAGCAACAGGTCCTCGACCGGGAGAAGAACGTCGCCAAGGCGTTGCGTCAGGCACAGACCATCTCGGCCGCGCTGTCTTGCTGGATCGAAATCGACGATCAGCCGACCAAGGAAGACGTTGCCGAGACCATGGTCGGCAAGCCAGTTGATTCTTGGTTTTATACCGCCCAGGACAATGAGGCCTATTTCGATATCGACCGCCTGAGGAAGCTGGGCGTGCAGGGAAGTCTTTCGGCCGAGTAGCGGACACGCTGAATGGCAAAGACGTCTGGCTCGCTCCTTCTCCCCCACGTCTCGCAATACGACGTGGATTTTGTGATCCCGCGCGTCGGCGTGGATATTCCGGTCTGGCTCGATCCCTTCCTCCTCTACAAGAGCCGGGACCCGGAGTTCCGGCGCCTGCACGAGTTGACCATCACGGCGTTCAACCACGGCATCGATGCGGTCAAACGCGGCGAGTTCGACGATGCGTATCGGATCTTGGATTTCCCCGAAGAATCCGCCGTGGGTTTTGGCTACACCAAACGCGGGAAAGCCGGGTCAGGAGTTGGGAGCGGCACGGCGAAGCTGTTGGTGAAGACGATCGCCAGTTCGCCCGGTTTGCAGGAGCGCAAGGTCCGGCATGTAGAGGAGATGCAACTCCTAGCAGCGCGCATCGGAGCCGACCGCGTCAGCGACATCGCCGTCAATATCCTGAAACAGTTTCTGATCGACTACACGCAGCGGCAGGCCGCGCTCTGGAAGCTGCCGCTTAAGAGCGGCGTGCCGATTTCGCACGTGTACGATCATGAAGCCGCCGACTGGATCGACACGTACGCCGACGTGCCCGTTGACGAAACGAATGGACAACCAATCTTGCTGGTTCCAAGGAGACTGGTGCGGCGCCTGCCATGGATCAACTACGACGACTTCTTGAAAACGGAGTTCCGAGCCTATCTGGCGGCGCGCCGGGGAGCTCCGCAGCGAGGTCGTAAACGGGTGGCTCCCGCCGAGGCCGGTGGCAGTCAGCACAAGACCGAGGTCGTTAGCGTCACGCGCGCCGACGTCGCCCTGATCGAGCGATACGTCCGCACCAAGGAGAAACAATCAGCAGGTGCGAAGCCGGACATTGACTACATTGAGGAGAACTCCTGTGAGCAAGCCGAGAGTCTTCTGGCACGCCTCAGTGCGCTGCCTTCTGGGCGGGAAGCGGCACGCGATTATCAGTTTCTGGTCCTCGAAATCCTGAACTACGTCTTCAATCCGGATCTGACCGACGGGCAACCGGAAGTGCGAACGTTTGATGGAACGGAACGGCGCGATATCGTTTTTACGAACGAATCGGACGAAGCGTTTTGGGACTACGTACGCACTAGTCACGACAACATCTTCGTGATGTTCGAAACGAAGAACACCGAAGACCTCGACGCTGCGGCCGTAAACCAGACCGCCACGTATCTGGGGGATCGCGTCGGCAGACTTGGAATTATCGTAACGAGACAGGTGCCGTCAGAAGCGATGCAGCGAAAGATGTTTTCGGTGTGGAACGACTCGTCACCGCGCAAGACGATTCTGACTCTGGCCGATGTTCACCTTCAGCAGCTTTTGGAACTTCGTTGCAGGAATGCCTCACCGACAGCGTGGATGCAGAAGCACTACCGCGCGTTCCGGACATCAGTGCAGTAGCCGTACGAGCTATTTATCCGGCTGGGGTGGCGGCTGTCTGGCGGCCCTCTGACGTGGCGTCAAAGCCTGCGGCTCCCTACGATTCCCGTGGAGGGATACAATCGGTCGTCGGTACGCGTCTGCGGTCGTTCGAATAACTGATTCCCGAAACCGTGTCAGAACGGTGTCACATGCCCCCTGAACCCGGTCAAACACGCTGATTTGCGGGGACAGTCCGATGCACATCGTTGTTGCGAGAAATGGTTGGTGGGAACTGCGTTAGTGCGTTTCGATGTTCGTCAGCACGCGCGAGCGGAATCAATTTCCAAGCGTGCTCCTTAAACCACTCGGACATCTCTCCATCTTTAGAATCAACGAGTTGCGAGCGGCGTGGAACAGTGTAGCGCAAAAGGCTCCTTCAAATCTTGCGGTCCCCGAATCGATTTGTCTGCAGCGGTTTGCGGACGTGCGTCAAGCGATTGTGTCAGGAATTGTGTCAGACGTCCGAATGTCGTCGGATCACTTACGGCGATTTCGTTGAGTTGGTGGTTGCCGCTCACCGCTCGAAACTTACTCAAGGACCCTAGGTGAACACATAGGTCCGCAAGGAGTATCGCGACGCGCTTTTACGCGCGCCGCGTTCACAACCTCACGCTTCGGTGGAAGACAGGCTGGTTGGCGGCCTGAGCGCGATCGACGCCGCGACGAGTATCGACACGGCAAGTGCCAGACCGAGCACGACCAGCGACACCACCCCGTCCGGCTTCGCGATCATCAAGAACACGACAGCCAGACCGAATGCCGCGCGCGCGCTCAGCGAAATCCGCCGCAGGGCCTCCGATCGCCGCGCGAGTGTGCCAGCGGCGATCATCGCAACGATTCCTCCGTACGATGCGCGGATCCATTCGTTGCCAAGCACCCCGAATCGTGCACCCAGGTAGAAACCGGACAACACGGTCAACGGCGCCGCGAGTCCAAAGACGCGTGGAGTCGCTTTTCCCGATGGCTGGCCACCGAATGCTTCGAGTGCGAGGCTGGCAAACATCGTTAGTACACAGATGACGTGCACGAACAAGACCAATGAGCGAATCACGATTCACCTCTTCCTCTACCGGCAAGGCCGGCGGTTGGCACTCTCACCAGCTCCTGTCACTCTGATCGAAGATCCAGATCAGAAGGAGTGCGGACAGCGTCGACTATCGGCCTTCGCGCAACTGCAGCCGGTTGCCGTCAGGATCCACAAACACTGCGATATGGCCCCACGGATACTCGAGCACGTCTGTTTCGAACGTAACGCCTCGAGACTGCAGTTCCTTGAACGCCTTCCGGCAATCCGGCGTCTCGATCGTGCACGCTGCCGGGATGCGGCCTTGAAACGCCTGGCCCTCGCCGGGCTTTCCAAGCCAAAGCACGAGCTGAAACTCCTCGCCTTTGACGCCAACCGTCAGGAAGCGCGGGCCACCACCCGGAGTCGGATTGTCGGCGCGCATCTCGAAGTCCAGCACTTTTGTGTAGAAGTCGAGCGCCTTGTCTTGGTCGCTGACGAACTGCGTGACGTAGACGACTTTCTTGAACAGCATGATGTTCTCCCTTCAGCGATCAAGACGAATCAGGAATGCCTTCGTGACAGGTGCCGCCTCCTCCCAGCTCGAGATGTTCGTCAGCATGACGCGCGTGCGAAGAACTCTTCCGGAGTTATTCACGCTCTCGAGCTTGCGGCGTTGAGGACGTTCGCCCGATGCTAATGATCGCGTTCACGATGGGTTGTTGCCTCCACCCTTCAGGACGAGTGAGGAATGGACCTGTGACACCGTACGATGTCGACGTGCATCGCTGTCACAAGCGGCCCTCGTCGCCCGTCTACCGTCTAAGAAGGCAGGAAGAATGGGAGCGACCGAGCCATGGCAGTGATGGAGTGGAACGGACCAGCGTTCGAAGCATACCGACCGCTGTTGTTCTCGATTGCCTACCGGATGCTCGGCAGCGCCAGTGAAGCCGACGACGTCCTTCAGGACGCGTGGCTTCGTGCGCGTCAGGACGAGGACGCCGACGTGCGCTCCCCTCGCGCCTACCTCACCACTATCGTCACGCGGCTGTGCATCGACCATCTGCGCAGCGCCAAGCGGACTCGCATGGAGTATCCAGGACCGTGGCTGCCTGAACCGATCGCGGAGCCGAATCAGGAATCCGCCGAGCTCGCCTCGTCGCTGACGACCGCATTCCTCGTCGTGCTAGAGAGGCTGGCTCCGACCGAGCGAGCGGTCTTCCTCTTGCGCGAGGTGTTCGATCTCGACTTCGACGAGATTGCGACGAGCGTCGGCAAGAGCGAAGCAAACACGCGGCAGATCCTGACGCGCGCCCGCCGGCACCTGCACGAGTCACGTCCGCGCTTCACGGTGTCGCGCCAGGACTCGGAGGACATCGTGCAACAGTTCAGGCACGCGTGCGTCACAGGCAACGTCAAGGAGCTGATGGCCGTGCTGCACGCCGACGCGACCCTCATCGCGGATGGCGGCGGCAAGGCGCTCGCAGCGACGCATCCCGTGATCGGCGCGGGTCGCATCGCCGAGTTCGTGGTCGATGTTGTCGGCAAGCTGCGCTGGTCGGAGTCGGATCCCCAGCTCGTCACGATCAACGGCGCGCCTGGCCTGCTCCTGCGCCATCCGACCTTCGGCAACGGCACGTACTCGTTCGACATCGCGGACGGCCGCATCCACGCGATCTACGTCGTGCGCAACCCCGACAAGCTGCGTGGATTCCTCGACCACACGCACTGAGCGTCGGCAGGGGCGCCGAGAGAATTCGAATTGTCACCGCCGCCCGGCGCGTCACGTCTACAGGTGTAAGCGCGGAACTGCGCGAAGGAGTCCACGTGAGCGAATTGACGAACAAGGCGGCGTTCAGACGCTTCGCCGACGCCGTGAACAGCGGCGACATGGAGCTCGTTTCCGAAACGATCGATCAACTCGTCGAACCGGATGCGCTCATCCGCACGCCGCTGCCGGGCGCGGCGACCGGCGCGGCATTGCTGAAGGAGGTCTTCACCAGGCTGCACCGGGCCTTTCCTGATCTGCATCTGACAATCGAGGACCTGGTGGCGGAGGGCGAGAAGGTCGTTGCCCGGGATACGGTCACCGGGACGCACAAGGGCGACTACATGGGGCTGGCACCGACAGGAAAATTCATCAGTTACCCCGAGATATTCATCTGCCGTTTTGTGAACGGCAGAATCGCGGAGACCTGGGGCATTGTCGACGTGCTCTCGCAGCTTCGACAGCTGGGCGGCGCCCTTCCGGGAGGCTCGCAACAGGCCTGACGTCCGTCGCGAACCAGGAAAGGTTGTACCAATGCCAGTGTGTGTCGTCTGGGAGTCGCATTTTTCCGCCGAACATGCCGATGCAGGTCTCGAAGTTACCGAAGCGATCTGGCTCGACATGCTGGCGTTTGCGGGATATCTGGGGCACGAGCTGATCCGCGATGTCAGCGATGCCGGTCACCTCATCGTGGTCAGCCATTGGGCGACGCGATCCGCGGCTGATGATGCGCGGGACAAATATGCAGGCCATCCCACTGCGCAACGAGCCAACAGCCTGGTCACGGAACCACGACGCAGGACTGTCGGGGTTCGCGTCTCGCCGCCCAGCCACGGATGACCGATGTCACATGTCCCTTCCTGACGCGTCCTCCATATAGGCCCCCGAAAGCCGCGGGTTGTGACCGGAGGGTCGGAAAGGAAGGGACATCATGCGTGTTTTCCTCACCGGAGCGAGCGGCGCCATCGGCCGCCGGCTTGTTCCCCGGTTGATCGATGGAGGCCACGAAGTGATCGGGGCGTACCACTCGCCGGCGAGCGCCGCGCTGCTGCGGAAGCTTGGCGCGAAGCCGGTCAGGCTCGACTTGCTCGACGCAGGCGCGGTACGCAACGCCGTGCTCGAGAACAAGGTCGAGGCGATCGTCCACGAAGCGACCGCGTTGTCGACTGTGAAGTTCGGCCGCAACATGGACGCGGTGCTCGCCAGGACCAACGAGTTGCGAACGAGCGGCACCGACGTGCTGCTGGCAGCCGCGCGTGAGGCCGGCGTGCGCCGATTCGTGGTCCAAAGCGTTTCCGGCTTCAGTCGCTACGCCCGCGTGGGCGGACCGATCAAGACCGAGGACGATCCGCTCGACTCCACTCCGCCGAGGAACTTCGAGCGAAGCGCCGCCGCGCTGGCCTACCTCGAAAAGGCCGTCACCGGCTTCGGCGGGATCGCTTTGCGCTACGGAGCGTTCTACGGCGCCGCGAACGACGGCACGGTCGAGCCCGTCAGAAAGCGCCAATTCCCGATCGTCGCCGACGGCGGCGGGATCTGGTCGTGGATTCATCTCGACGATGGCGCTGCGGCAACGGTTCTCGCTCTGAAACACGAGGGTCCGGCGATCTACAACATCGTCGACGACGATCCTGCTCCCGTGCATGAATGGCTGCCGCTGCTCGCCCAGGCTCTCGGCGCGAAGCCGCCCCATCGTCTCCCCGAATGGCTCGCGCGTCTGCTCGCAGGCGAGTTCGTGGTCGTGCTCTCCACCAAAGCGCGGGGTGCCTCGAACGCAAAGGCGAAGCGGGATCTGGAGTGGGCACCGCGCTATCCCAGCTGGCGCATGGGATTCCCCGCCGTCTACGCGGGGTCAAGAGTCGACGTCCAACCGGAGGCCGGCCGCAGCATGAAGGCGCTGGAACACGGATCGTTTTGAGGTGAGGAGTCATGTTGTTGCAAATCACTCCCGTCGAGCGGGCGGCTCTTCAGTTGCTGGCGGATGGGAGAAACCACGCTGAGATCGCGACTCGTCTCCAGACGAGCACTGGCGAGCTCAAGGCGACGCTGTCCGTTCTCTATTCACGATTGGGAGCCCGCACACCTGCCGACGCCATCAGGGCGGGTCTGAAACGCGGGCTCTTGACGGCGACGTTGCCTTCGAGCTCGCCAGCATCAGTCGACTGCGCGACGGGAGTTGGATGAGCAGCCACGCGCTGGGTTTCGAGGAGATCCACCACACGCAGCTCGCGCTGGTTGGTGGCAAGGCCGCGAACCTGGGAGAGCTTTCGCGGATCGAAGGCCTTCGCGCTACCAGCCGGCTTCTGCATCACGACAGACGCCTTCAGCGGATGATGGCGCAAGCGCGACCGATGGGTGATCGGCTCGGTCGGCTGTCGCGTCTGAAGCTCGCGGTCTGTGTCAGAACTGTGTCACATGCCCCCCCCGAAACCACGGTCAAACACCGTCGTTTACGGCGACACGTCGACGCATATTGATGTTGCGTGAAGTAGTTGATCGGGAGTGCGTTGGTGGGTTGTGATGTGCGTCAGCACGCGCAAGCGGAATCAATTTCCAAGCGTTCAACCACTCGGCCATCTCTCCGTCTTTAGAACCAACAACTTGCGAGCGAGCGCCAACTGATTATCGCAAACGCCAGTGACAACGCGCGCGTTGAGTTCGATCCCATTTGTAATCAGCGATTTGAAGCAGACGTGGGGAGGGTGCCTTCTGAGAATTGTGTAAGAACTCACAATGTCCTTCGACCACTTGCGGCGATCTCTGATCGATGTGCGAACGGTAACGACCAGCGCCGAAGCACTGCTGGCGGCGAGAGCTCTTGCAGAAGCGAATTCTTCACGGTCTGCTGGAGCTGCGCTGGCGGATGACGTTCGCTCCCGACGCATCGTGGAGCCGCAGGGGATCTAAGTTTTTTTGGTTTGTACACATGCGCGCTTTCGCCGAAATACACATCCGCGCTTCCACTACCGTTTCCGACAACGTCGGATGCGGATGGATCGTCAGCTTCAGGTCTGATGTGAGCGCAAATCGCGACCGGGATTTTCCCGACTTCCGCGAGCACCACGACCACGGTTTCAGGATTTGTCGGAGTCCGATCTCGGAAGGATAGGCGGCGGCATCCTGCCGCCGGCATGCTTGACTCCCCAGTCGACCATCGCGCGCAGGACTGGCCGCAAATCCTCACCTCTCGCGGTGAGCCGATACTCGACACGGGGCGGGTGATCGCTATACCGCCGCGACTCGACGACGCCGAGGCTGACCAGCCGTTTGAGGCGGTCGGTCAAGGTGTTCGTCGGGATGCGTTCAGGTGATTCCACCAGCTCCGCGAAGCGCCGCTTACCGCGAACCAGGTCGCGCACGACGAGCAGGGTCCACCGGTCGCCAAGCACGTCGAGCGTGCACGACACCGGGCAGCGCGATCGACGCGGCGCCGGTGCTGCCGCATGTTTCTTCGGCGTCGTTGTCATCTCGGCCTACTCTCCGAGAGTCACTTGCACAATGCAAGTTACTAACGATACCATACGCCGGCATGCCGCCCAACGGCCGCGTGGTCGCCGGCGCCGTGCTGACCGCGATGGCGTTCGTCCCGGCGCAGCTCGCCGCACAGGACTCACCGCCGCTCCGCGGGCCCGCCGCCCCGACGGTCCGCGCCGTGCGCGGCACGATTCGCGTCGACGGCCGGCTCGACGAGGCACTCTATAGCACGACCGAGGCGATCGGGTCCTTTGTGCAGCAGGAGCCGGACGAAGGGAAGGCCGCCACCGAACGGACCGAGGCGTGGGTCTTCTTCGACGATGACATGATCTACGTGGCGGCGCGCTGCTGGGAATCGCGTTCCGAGCGACGCATCGCCAACGAGATGCGCCGCGACACGAACCAGCTTCGGCAGAACGACACGTTCGCAGTTCTGCTCGACACCTTTCACGATCGGCGCAACGGCTATCTGTTCACCGCGAACGCGATTGGCGGTCTCGGCGACAGCCAGATTACCGACGAAGGACCGCCCAACGTCGATTGGAACACTGTTTGGAAGTTCGAGACCGGCGAGTTCGACGGTGGCTGGACCGTCGAGATGGCCATCCCGTTCAAGTCGCTGCGCTATCAATCCGGACGCGAGCAGACCTGGGGCATCAACCTGCGTCGTGTCGTCCGCTGGAAGAACGAGTGGTCGTACCTGGCACAGGTGCCGCGCGCGTTGACCACGTTTCGGGGCATCCTGAAGGTGTCGTCGGCGGGGACGCTGGTCGGTCTGCAGGCGCCGTCCGGCACGCGGATGATCGAGCTGAAGCCCTACGCGCTCTCGGGGGTGGCGACCGACATGACCGTGTCGCCGCCCACGTCGAACGACGCGACAAACCGCATCGGCGGGGATCTCAAGTACGGCGTCACCCAGAATCTGATCGCCGACCTCACCGTCAACACAGACTTCGCGCAGGTCGAAGTGGACGAGCAGCAGGTGAACCTGACACGGTTCAACCTGTTCTTTCCCGAGAAACGTGACTTCTTCCTGGAGAACCTCGGGACCTTCGCGTTTGCCGGACGCGCGAGCGCTGGCCTCGGGGCAGGAAGCGGTGTCACGCCGTATCTCTTTTTCAGCCGCCGGATCGGTCTCGACGCCGGGCGCGTTCCCGCGCTTCGTGCCGGCGGACGACTCAGCGGCAAAGCGGGGCGTTTCACGATGGGCCTGCTCAGCGTCCGTACCGGCGAGCTTGCGCCACTCGAAGGTCAGTCGCAGGGCATCGAGCCGACCACCTTCACTGTCGCGCGTGCCAAACGCGACATCCTGCGCCGCAGCAGCATCGGCGCGATGGTCACCCATCGCAGCGCGACCCCGGGTCGCGTTGGCTCGAATCTGGGCTACGGCCTCGATGGGACGTTCTCCTTCTATCAGAACGTGCGTGTCGACACCTACGTGGCCGGCACCCAGACGGAGGGCCGATCCGGCGACGATGTCAGCTACCGCGGCCTCTTCGACTACAACGGCGATCGCTACGGGTTCACGGCGGAGCGGCTGGTGGTCGAACCGAACTTTCTTCCAGAGATCGGGTTCCTGCGTAGAACCGATATGCGGCGCAACTTCGCGCAGATGCGCTTCAGCCCGCGGCCGACGCGCATACCACACGTGCGGAAGTTCACCACGCAAGCGAGCATCAACTATCTGACCAACAATCAGAACCGGCTCGACACGCGCGAGATCGTCGGAGTGTTTCAAACCGAGCTGATGAACACCGACGTGGCCGGCATTATGTACACGGACACGTTCGATCGTCTGGTGCGCCCATTCGACGTCGCGCCGGGTGTCCGCATTCCCGTCGGCGGATACGACTTCCACACGATGCAACTCTCGTACACCGGCGGTCAGCAGCGAAAGATCTCAGGTGCAATCGTCTACGAGACGGGTACGTATTACGGTGGCACCCAGCAGTCGATCTCGGTCAACTCCGCGCGCATGGAAATCACGCCTCGCATGTCGGTTGAACCGAGCGTGTCCCTCAACTTCGTCGATCTGCCTCAGGCCTCTTTCGTTGCCACGGTCTTTCGCACGCGCGCGACGTACACCGTCACCCCGCGTATGTTTGTCAGCGGCATCGCCCAGTACAACTCGACCACGACCTCGATGGGCAGCAATCTGCGTCTCAGATGGGAATACGCGCCCGGCAGCGAACTGTTCGTCGTCTATACGGACGACTACGACACCGAGTCTCGCCCTCCGTCCAACGCCCTCCGAAACCGCGCTTTCGTGGTGAAAGTGAATCGCCTGTTTCGACCATGACCGATACCATCGAACAACCAACGAGGCGCGCAACGGCACGGTCGAAATCGCGATTCGCGACTACGGCTTGGGCATCGATGCGGAAGAACTGACACGCGTCACGGGCCGATTCATCCGCGGTCGGTCGGCGTCAGGCGCGGGAAGTGGGTTGGGCCTGTCGATCGTCAACCAGATCGTCAAGGACAACGCGGCGGAGCGTTGCGCCTCGAGAGCGCAAGAGGCACCAGGACGACGGCGGTCATCGTGCTCCCAGCCGTAGAAGGCGGGCGGCTGCTCTACTGACTCACACGCCGGGCTCGAGCATCGGGCTCGGTGGAAAACGGCGCCCTTCACCGCTTCGGTCCGCGCTGGCGTTCGCGGCTTCGATGCGATTGACGACTTCCAAGTACGCCCGCGCGGCGGCTTCGAGAATATTGGTGCTGATGCCCGCTCCGCGATAGGTGCGCCCGTTGTGCTCAACGGTGACAAGTGCTTCGCCCTGTGCATCCTCGCCGACGGTCACACTGTGCACTTCAAACGTGCGCACCTGAACATGAATTCCGGTGGCATGGTCGATGGCTTTGACCACGGCGTCGACGGGTCCGTCGGCGGTGTGATCATGGGCTACGACACGCCCATCGATGTGCGCGAGCCTGATCGTCGCGCGCGCCGGTTGATCGTCGTGTGTCGCGACGCTCAGAGACTGCAGCGACCATGGCCCTGCGGCTTCGGTGTCCGAGCGCATGACCAACGCTTCGATGTCGCCGTCGAAGAGCTGCTTCTTCTTGTCGGCCAGCGCCTTGAATTCTTCGAACAGTTGATTGAGTTCGGCGTCGCCAACGTCGAAACCGAGATCCTTGACACGCTCGCGGAACGCGTGTCGGCCGCTATGCTTGCCGAGCACGAGGTTGGTCCGCGACAGCCCGACATCTTGAGGCCGCATGATCTCGTAGGTCGAGTGATGCTTGAGCATGCCGTGCTGATGAATGCCGGCTTCGTGCGCGAAGGCGTTTTCACCGACGATGGCTTTGTTGCGCGGAATAGGCATGCCGGTGATCTGCGACACCAAGCGACTGGTCGGAAAGAGGCGTGTCGTATGAATCCCGGTATGCACGCCGAGCACATTCTCTCGGGTCTTGATCGCCATGACGGCCTCCTCGAGCGAGCAATTGCCGGCACGTTCGCCGATGCCGTTGACCGTGCACTCGATCTGCCGTGCTCCGGCGCGCACCGCCGCCAGGGTGTTTGCGACCGCCATCCCCAAGTCGTCGTGGCAGTGAACCGAGAGCACGGCTCGATCGACGTTGCGCACGTGGCGTATGAGGTACGAAAACACTTCGAAAAACTCTTCTGGCACCGTATAGCCGACGGTATCGGGGACATTAATCGTTGTGGCGCCAGCGTCGATGGCGGCTTCAACGACCTGCGCGAGAAACTCGAGCTCCGTGCGCGAGGCGTCTTCCGGCGAGAATTCAACGTCGGCGCATAGACTGCGTGCGAACGTCACCCCTTCGACCGCCATCTGGACGATCTGCTCCTTCGCCATCTTGAGTTTGTGTTCGCGATGAATGGCGCTCGTGGCGAGGAACACGTGGATGCGTGGACGCGCGGCATCCTTCAACGCGCGCCACGCCGTGTCGATGTCTTCTCGAGTGCAGCGCGCGAGACCCGCGATGATCGGGTCGCGGACTTCGCGAGCCACCAGATTCACCGACTCCCAATCGCCGCGCGAGGCGATCGGAAAGCCGGCTTCGATGATGTCGACCCCCAGATCCGCGAGCGCCTTCGCGAGCCGCAGCTTCTCCGGCTGCGTCATGCTGCAGCCGGGAGACTGCTCGCCATCGCGCAGCGTCGTGTCGAAGATAAGGACGCGGTTGGGGTCGGTCATCGTTATCTCGACGATGGCGCGGAACAGGCGAAGCTCGCGGCGTCGTTCACGTCACCTGAGCCGCGGTATTGCGCCACCTGCGGATAGGGGCACAGTGGCCGAGTGAGCGGCTTGGACGGATCATCGGTGGCGCGTCCGGTACCGACCAGCCGCGCTGGCGCGACGCCTTGCTCGACCCATCGCTCGAGAGCAGTGAAGATATCGCGCTCCGGATCCTGTCGGGTGGCCGCTCCGCCGCCCCCGTTGCCGAAACTGTTGGGGCCCGAGCCGCCACCACAGTGCGCCATCCCAGGCACGAGAAATAGCCGGTAAAAATCCTCGGCCGGCGGAGCGCCGGGCGTGCGCGCATCCGGGTAATTCGACAGAAAGGCGCGCACCGTCTCGTAGTACTCGATCGAACTCGACGCTGGAATGGCGGCGTCTCCCCAGCCGTGGTACTGAATGAGCTTCCCGCCCGATGCACGGAACGACCGCAGGTCAGGGCTGGTCGCGTTGAGGACCGGTCCGGCCTTCGCATCCCCGATGCGCACGTCGCGATCGAAGTCGAGCATCCGGAAATTCCACTTGGGGTCCTCAAATACCGCCGCTCCGTAATAGCTGTTGCCGAACGCGAACTGGATCGCACTTGCGGGGTTCGCCGGCGTGATCCACGCGCCCCAGCTGCCGGGCACAGCTTCGGTCCCGGGCGGCTGTCCGACAAAGAGGGGGTCCTGCGTGCGCGGATTGCGCGGTCCCTCATAGATCTTCTGGAGTGCGTCGACCTGCGCTCGAGGCAGACAATCGGCCGCGTCCGCTCCTTTGCAGACGAGCACGGACGGATCGAACCTGCAGGCACGCGGATTCTCGATCAAGCCGTCGGCCACGCCGTCGAGACGGTCGCAGGCGGCCATGACGGCGCGCTGGATGACGGGGAGCTTCGCAGGCGGGATCGCGCTATCCGGCGTCGCCAGGAGCGCGCGTTCGTTCCAGACGAACGCGGTGAACAAGCGCGACCAGTTGTTCGCCGGGGCGCCGGCCAGGATACCGTTGAAATCTTCCGGAAAGCGCTGCGCCTCCATCAGCGCTTCGCGGCCGCCGTCGGAGCAACCGTCGAAGTAGCTCCGCTCGGGGTCTCTGCCGTAGAACGCGCGGATGATCGCTTTGGACTGCACCGCGGTCTCATGAACGGCGCGATACCCAAAGTCGATCAGTTTCTCCGGATGTCCTATGGCCCAGTCCGCGCCGCCGCCACCTTCATGGCCGTTGTCGGTGCCGGCGACCGCGTAGCCGCGACGCAAGGGCTCGGCAAAGGAGGCAGTGTTGATGGCGCCTGCCCAGCCGCCGTTGCCTTCCTGCCGGTACTTGGCGTTCCAGGCGGACGCAACCGGCAGCCAGAGGGCGAACTTGATATTGGAGTCGCGGCTTGGACGAATCACGCCGCGAACGTCGCAATGGGCGGGTATTGTGCCAGGGCTCGCCGGCGGCGCACCCGGAGCGATGGGCGTCGGTGCGGCGCCTTCCGGCACGTTCGTCGCCGCGGTGACGAGCGCGTAGGGCAGCTTCAGGTTCACCAGATTCTCGCATTGCTGCGCGTACGCAGCGTGGCCGCTGAACAGGATCGCCGCCGGTATGAGCCACGAAACTCGTGTCAGCACGTTGTCTCCTTTTGCCGACCTCAGGTCGGCTCCACATCGGTCACAGGGGCGAGCGTCAGCTCGGCTACCGTCATTTCCCGCATTCTGAACTTCTGAACCTTGCCGGTCACGGTCATCGGGAATTCGCTGGTGAACCGGACATACCGGGGGATCTTGTAGGTGGCGATCTGGCCGCGACAGAACTCGCGAAACTCCTCCGCGGTCGCGGTGACTCCATCACGCAGCCGGATCCACGCGCACACCTCTTCGCCGTACTTGTGATCTGGCACGCCAATCACCTGCACGTCGCTGACCTTGTCGTGGGTGTGCAGGAACTCTTCGATTTCACGGGGATAGATGTTCTCGCCGCCGCGGATGATCATGTCCTTGATGCGGCCGGTGATCGATACGTAGCCCTCATCGTTCATGACGGCGAGGTCGCCGCTGTGCATCCAGCGCGCCGCGTCAATTGCGTTGGCGGTTGCGCTGTCATCGTTCCAGTAGCCGAGCATGACGGCGTAGCCGCGCGTGCACAACTCTCCTGGCATGCCGCGCGGAACGGTCACGCCCGTGTCGGGGTCGACAATCTTGCATTCGAGGTGTGGCAGCACGCGGCCGACGGTCGACACACGAAGCTCGATCGGATCGTCGGTCGTGGACTGGAACGACACCGGAGACGTTTCGGTCATGCCGTAGCAGATGGTCACCTGCGGCACATGCATACGGCCGATGACTCGGCGCATGACCTCAATCGGGCAGGGAGCGCCGGCCATGATGCCAGTGCGGAGCGTTCCGAGCTGGACACTGCTGAAGCGAGGATGGTCCAGCTGCTGGATGAACATCGTCGGCACCCCGTAGATGGAGGTGCAGCCCTCGGCCTCGATCGCCCGCAGCGTGGCGTCGGCATCGAATGACTCGCCAGAGAGGACCACGGCGCTGCCATGGGTGACGGCCGCCAAGTTGCCGAGCACGCAGCCGAAGCAGTGATAGAAAGGAACCGGCAGGCAAATCCTGTCGTGTTCGGCATACCGCAACACTTCGCCAACGAAATAACCATTGTTCAGGATGTTATGGTGCGAGAGCGTCGCACCTTTCGGTGACCCGGTCGTGCCCGAGGTGTACTGAATGTTGACCGGGTCGTCGAACTGGAGCGCCGTTTCACGCGCCTGGAGCTCGCGCGCGTGAACTCGATGAGCGAGATCCAAGAACTCAACCCAACTGATCCCACCAGGTTCCGCGTCGGTGCCGAGATAAACAACGCGGCGCAGTGCTGGCACCCGACGGGCCTCGATGGGCCCGGTGCCCGTCGCCATCAGTTCCGGCATGAGCCCGAGCAGCGTTTCGGCATAGTCGGTCGAGCGAAACCGGCGGGCCGCAATGAGCACGCTCACGCCCGATTGGGTCAGCGCGTATTCGAGCTCTCGCAGGCGATAGGCTGGATTGATGTTCACCAGAATGGCGCCTGTCTTTGCAGCCGCGTACTGCGTGATCATCCACTCCGCGCGGTTACCGCTCCAGACGCCGACGCGGTCGCCGCGCTGCACCCCGAGCGCGATCAGCGCGCGGGCCGCGCGGTCGGCCTCCTGGCGGAGTTGGCGGTACGAGTAGCGTAGCTGCTGATGACACGCCACGAGTGCGTCGCGGTCGCCCCAGCGTTCGGCCGCACGGTTCAGGGCTCCGCCGATGGTGTCTGCGATTAGAGACGCGGTCCCGACGCCGTGAACGTAGGAGAGATTCACCTCGACGCCCTCATAGGGATCGGGGCTTTTCGCGTGGCGCGGTCCTCACCCGTGCTCCGCAACGCCTCAACGAAATTCTCGACAGCATTTGGCTGTCCATCGTTGTCGCGGTAGACGAGCGTCAGCGCGCTGGCTGTCGGCGCAGCCGCCAGAGGGATCACGACCAGCCCGGCAGCGGCGGTGAGGCTCGAGACGGCGGTGCGCGGAACGATCCCGATGCCGAGACCGTTGGCAACGGCCTGCTTCAGACTGTCAATACCTGGCATGACGACAAACACTCCTGCGGGAGGCGCGGAATCATCGGTGACACGCGTCGATACCGGCGTTGGCACCGGAGCACCAGCCAGCGTGACGAGCCGGTCGGCGTGCAGAATCGTCATCGGCAGCTCCCGCCAGGACGCGAAGGGGTGCGTCTTCGGCAACAGGACGCAGAAGCCGGCCGAGAGGACCGGCACTCGCACTGAAGACAATGGCGCGGGCACACGTTCCCTCGTCGTGACGCCGATGTCGATGGTTCCCGCTCCCACTTCCGCGAGGATGTCCACGTCGGCCACGCAACGGAATTCGATGCTGACATCGGGTTGTCTGGCGAGGAAGATCGACAGCGCCGCCAGCAGGACGTGAGCGCCGGGTTCGTCGCCGCCGATCCGCAGGACCGCGCGATCCCGCTGCGAGAGTTGCCGAATCGTTGCCGCCGCTTCGTCGGCCATTCGGAGCAATCCGATCGCCTTGGGCAGAAGCGCATCGCCTGCCGGCGTCAGCGCGGCGGACTTCATACGGCGATCGAACAAACGCTCGCCCAGATCCTCTTCAAGGCGGCGGATGGCTTGGCTCACCGCCGGCTGGGTTCGACCGAGCTTGATCGCGGCACGCGAGAAGCTGTGTTCTGCGGCGACCGTGACGAAGACTTTGAGTTCTCCGAGCTCCATGGGTCCTCAAAAAGCAAAAGGGCCATCACCCTTTCGGATGATGGCCCTTTGTGTGGTGAACTTGTGGGAACTACATCATCCGGCGGCGAGGGTGCTTCCCAGAAGCAGCCCCAGGCTAAGCAGGAGGACGCCAAGCGCCAGTGCGAGGATCGACACGACCGACACGTCGGGCGTCAGTGCCACGACGCCGGAGTTGCCGCCGGTCCTCAGCAGTTCCATGAGCGCGGATTATGGTTGCGCCCAGCTTCGCGTGTCAAGCGTCAGCCCCCTTGTCCGCCGAATCGGCGTTCGAGAGACACATTGTGTGAGGGTCAGACAGAACAAGCGGAGACGCGTTCTCTTCAAGCGAACCCCTTGATAATCTCCGCCGGCGCTCGGGCTGGTCGAGCGAAAGGAGGTGCCCGCCGTCTGGCACGGTCTCGGCCCGAGCACCAGGAATCGCCGCCACTGTGCGACGCCGCTTTTCGCTGAGCGACCAGTCACTATCCCTATACACGACCGGCTGGAATGCCGATCTGCCCGTAGACATCGCGGGCGTTCTCCCAGAGGTGGGCGTGCTCACGGCCCATGATGACCATCATGTATCATCCATAGCCGTGACCCTGGAGGAGTGATGAAGGTAACGCGTGAACAGGCGGCGGCACGTCGGGAACAGATCGTCGACGTGGCCAGCGAGTTGTTCCGCGCTCGCGGCTTCGACAGCGTCGCGATCGCAGAGATCATGAAGTCCGCCGGCGTAACCCACGGGGGCTTTTACGGGCACTTCGACTCCAAGGAGCAGTTGGCCACCGAAGCGTGCGTGCGAGCGAATCAGCGGAACCGGTGGGACCGCTGGATGGACGGGCCAATCGAGCGACGGTTGGACCGCATCGTGCGCGCGTACTTGACCAAGCGTCACCGAGATGATCCTGGACACGGGTGCCTGCTTGCCGCGGTCGCGTCGGATGTCGTACGACAGCCATCACCGGTGCGACACGCGTTTACAAACGGTCTCAAGTCGAAGCTCGATCTGCTTCTGTGCCTGATGCCGGGGCGATCGGCCGCGGCGCGAAAAGAAAAGGCGCTCGCGACCATCGCGGGACTGGTCGGGGCGCTCATCCTTGCGCGTGCCGTAGATGACCCGCAACTGTCGACAGACATCCTGTCCGCCGCATCGAATGAGATCGCGCGATCAGCGAACGTCTGAATCCCAGAGAGTCGGCCTTCCGTTTAGACAGCAGCAGCTTCGTGCGGGTCCTCCATGTCGATGGTTTGGTGACGTAGTCATCGGGCCCAGTTCGAAGCCCCGCATTTTGTCGGCACGTGATGCTCGCGCCGTAACAAAGATCACTGGGGCCCGCCGGTGGCGAGGCGCTGGCATAGGTCGAAGCCATTTGCGTCGCGGGGAGCGTGACATCGAGGATCAGGTCTGGGGCGAGCGTGGTACGCCGACCGGGCGTCGTCAACGGTCGACGCGAGGCAGACGTGAAGCCGTCGATTGGCAGGTTATCGGCGAGCAGTCTGGCGATGCCTGGAGTGTGGCCGGCGAGTTCTACTGACATCACCCGGCATTGCCGCGACCCTACGGAGTTCCGTTGATGTGCAAATGACCAATACGTGACTCCGACCACATGACGTACGCGCCAACATCACTGTAGTGCTCCGGTATTCCAGATGTCTTGGGATCAAAGTGCATCATGATCATCCAATGTGGGGCGATGGCGAGAGACGGGCTGACCTGGTCATCTGGATCCGTGATGCTTCGTTGTGTAGCGCCCGCAAGCATGTACCAGATCGGCGGCTTTGAATTCATCGAATTGCACTGAGGAGGCTCGGCGACGTTCTTGAGACTGCCAGCCCGGCACACGAATCCGTTGTTGCCGTCGCGAAGTGTGACTCTCTTGCCTTGTGCATCGGCGCCCTCGACGCGCGCCCCGTCTGTGACATGCTTCGGCCCCGCAGAGAGAGCACGCGCGATCTGAACCTCCGTCGGCTCGTTCGATGCTGCCACTGCGTTCGCCTTGCCATCGTGCACGCCCATTGCCGGCATATGACCGGCGTGCTCCGACGCGAGGTGCTGTGTCGAAGGGCCTACCGCCTGCCCCATGATGTGCAGGTGGGCATAGGGGGTGCCGGGCCACAGGATGTATGCACCGGTGTCCTTCTTAATCGCCGACAAACCGGAGGCCTTCGGATCGAACGGCCAAATAATCATCCACTGCGGACCGATCTTTACGGTCGCACCGGAGGCGCCGCCTTCCGTTGCGCCCGATTGCATGTAGATAATTCCGGCCTCCGTGTTGGAGGGAGCCGGCTTGCCCGCGGCCAAGTCTGCGCTCCACTGTTGCGCCGCTTGATTCGAGCACGAGGCCGGACGACCGACGACTTTGGGGTTGCCGGGCAAGCACGTGAAGCCGTTGTTTCCTTCTCGCAAAACGATCTTCTTGCCTTGCCCATCGCTGCCCTCGATACGCGCCGAGTCAGTCACGTGCTTGGGCCCCGCCTCAATCGCACGCGCAATCTGAGTCTCTTTCGGTTCACCCGCAGCACCGATGCTCTCGTCGATCGTCATGTAACCCCGATCGGGGGCGTTTGGGACTTGCGCTTCGACTGCTCCCTGAATCAGAAGCAGAGCCGTTGAAAGGGTGATCGTCAAGCGGCTGCGTTGGATGTATCTCATGAAACCCCAGTCGTCGAGAGTGCCTTTAATGACTTCACATGCGCCGTCCGAAGGTGAGAAAGTAGCGCGCCAACGGCGTCGGCGTGGGCATGACCGGTGTAGACCCCTTGCGCAGGAGCCATGTCCGCGATAGCACGGCGCCCCGCAAAACAATTTTAATGTCGGTAATAATGATGTTCGTAATATAAGAAAGCAAGCCCTTCGATCAAGGCGCTGTGATCGTCGCGGCTTCGGGCTCGGAGTTTCCCCGATCGTGGCTACCCGTTGTACGAGACCACGGCGCCCGCACTGTGAAAGTCCACCGACTGAAGCGCGCCGACTGCTCGCTCAACGGACACGGATGGTCGAGGCGCTCCCTCGGCACACGGCATTCAACTCCACCACGGTTCACTCGCCATCGGGAACATACGCCCGCGATTTGCGCGCGGTATCGATTGAAGATCGCGTCGGTGTGGATGCGTAGTCGGCGGCTGTGGGACGGTTGACGATCATAGACTGCAAGCCAGGCCTGATGCTCTTGTCGTCCAGGAACTGTTTGAGCCCTGGCTGCGACTCTGTTCGGAATCGCGAAGGGTCGCCTGATCGAGCTTCGCGCACAAGTAGTCTTCGCTTGCACTCAGGTCAACTCTCGGCCACGGTCACCGGCGAGGTTTTTGCGAGTCGCTCGGAATATTGACAGCATCGAATATTTAGATGATAAATAACATCAATACGACCTTGACGTCTTACGGTTCAAGGAGAACAGGCAGTCATGTTCATCACGAAGAAGCATCTTCATCGACGAACATTCCTCAAAGGTACGGGTGTGGCCATAGCGTTACCCTTCCTGGACGCGATGGTCCCAGCCGCCACTGCGCTGGCGCAAACCTCGGCGCAGGGCACTCCGAGATTCGTCGGCCTGTTCGTGCCACACGGCGCGGCTCCCGGGTACTGGGTACCCGAAAAGGAAGGCGCGCTGGTAGGCGAGTTGCCATTCAACTGGAAGCCTCTCGAGCCGTTCCGCGAACAGACGGTGATCTTCAGCGGTCTGCACGCACGCTCAGCCGAGGCGCCACCCGGCGTGACGGGTGCAGACCACTGGGTGGCCGCCGCGTTCATGTGTGCGGACAAGCCGAAGAAGACCGCCGGCGCCGACGTCTACAACGGCACGACCATCGACCAGATCATCGCCAAGAAGATCGGCGCCGAGACGCTGATCCCGTCGATGCAGATGGCGGTCGAAGACCCGGGTGCCAACTCCAGCAACTGCGGCGAAGGGTACAGCTGCACGTATACCAACACCATCTCGTGGTCGTCGCCGACGACGCCGCTACCGATGGAGCTGAATCCTCAGGTGGTGTTCGAGCGGATGTTCGGTGACGGCGCGAGCGCGGAACAGCGTGCGTCCCGGCGCAAGCGCGATCAGAGCATCCTTGATTCGCTGAACAGCAGTATCAAGCGGCTGCGCGGCGAGATTAGCGCGTCAGACCGAGAGCGTCTCGATAGCTATGCCGAGAACGTGCGCGAGATCGAACGCCGGCTGCAGATTGCGATGAAGGCCTCGACGGTTGCGCCGGAAGACTTCGATGTGCCGGTGGGCGCGCCGCAGTCGTTCGACGAGCACATCAAGCTGCAATTTGATCTGCTCGCCTTGGCTTTCCAGGCGGATATCACCCGTGTCGGCTCGCTGCTCTTCGCCCGTGACCTCACCAACCGGACCTACCCAGAAAGTGAGGCCCCGACATCGTCGTTTCATGGCGTGTCGCACCATGGCGAAGCCCCCCGCCAGATCGCGGAACTGTCGAAGATCAATCAGTACCACGTGAAGATGGTGGCGCATCTCGCTGACAACCTGAAGAAGGTGAAGGAAGGCGACGGAACGCTGCTGGATCGCACGCTGATTCTGTTCGGCAGCAACATGGGCAACTCCAACCAGCACGTGCACTATGACGTGCCGCACGTCCTTGTGGGCGGTGCGAACGGCAAGCTCAAGGGCGGCCGTCATCTCGCTTATCCGAGCAAGCAGGTGCCGACGGGCAATCTGCTCCTGAGCGTCCTCGATCAGTTCGACATCCACTTGGACAAGATCGGTGACAGCACGGGCCGGCTGGAGAATATGTGATGTTCATTTCGAAGAACTCTTCCGCGTAGAACGTCCTGAAAAGCGCTGGCGTAACGCTGGCGTTCTCATCAGGCGACCCCCTTGATGAGCTCCGCCAGCCGCTCGGGCTGGTCGAGCGAAGGAAAGTGCCCGCCGTTTGGCACGTTCTCGGCCCTGACACCAGGGGACGACAACGCCAGCCAGGACACCGAGGATCAGGAGCAATGGAGTCAGGCGACAGGCTCCGGTTGCATCGACGACAGGGCTTGCTCATCGCTTGCCGCCGGCTTGATCTTGAACCAGATGGCGTACAACGCCGGCAAGAACACCAGGGTGAGAACCGTCCCACCGAAGGTTCCTCCGATCAACGTGTACGCCAGCGTTCCCCAGAACACGGAATGGGTGAGCGGAATGAACGCCAGCATGGCGGCGAGCGCGGTCAGAACGACCGGACGGGAGCGCTGCACGGTGGCCTCGACGACGGCATCGAATGGCGCCAATCCATCCTTCTCGTTGCTGCGGATCTGACCGATCAGGATGAGCGTGTTGCGCATCAGGATTCCGGACAGCGCGATCAGCCCGACCAGCGCGTTGATGCCGAACGGTTGCTTGAACAGGAGCAGGGTCGGGATGACCCCGATGAGGCCGAGCGGTGCGGTTGCGAACACCATCGTCATCATGGAGATCGATCGGACCTGGACGATGATCGTGATCAGCGTGAGCGCGATCATGATCGGGAAGAGCGGCGCCAAGGCGCGATTGGCCTTGCCGGATTCCTCGATGGAGCCGCCCTGCTCGATGCGGTAGCCCGCCGGCAGTCGGGCGATGATGGGCTGCAGCTCTTTCCATATGACGGTGGACACGTCCGGCGGCTGCAAGCCGTCGGCAATGTCTCCACGCACGGTGATCGTCGGCGTGCGGTCGCGACGACGCAGGATCGGGTCTTCCATGGGGATGTCCACCGTTCCGATCTGCGACAGCGGAATCCGTTGGCTGGCCGTTCCAACCAAGGTGAAATCGCCAATCCTGCTCGGATCGAGCCGCGCGTGGCCGGCAGAACGGGCCGTGACCTGCACTGAACGGATATCTTCGCGGACGTCGGTGATCGGGATGCCGCTCAGCAGGAATTGGAGCTGTTGCCCGATGTCGCTGGACGTCAAACCGATGCTCTGGAGCCTGTCCTGATCGAGCGCGAATCGAAGCGACGGCACGCGCTCGCCCCAATCGCTGTTGGTCGTTCTCATGAGCGGGCTGGCATGCATGACGGCGAGTGCCTGCGCCGCGATGTCACGCAGCGTGTCGGGGTCGGGCCCCATCACACGGAACGCCACCGGAAACGGCGAGTACGGGCCGAACACCAGCTGGGTCACCCGCACCCGGGCCTCCGGCGCCAGACCATGGGCCACTGCCTGACGCAGCCTGAACTTGAGGGCTTCGCGCGTCTCTTCGCTGTTCGTCAGCACGACGACTTTCGCGAACGAGGGATCCGGTAGCTCCGGTGCCATGGCGAGATAGAAGCGCGGCGAGCCCTGGCCCACGTACGCAGTCACGATCGTGGCTTCCGGCTGCTTGGCCAGCCACGCTTCGACCTTGGCGGTGGCGTCACTCGTCTGCTCGATCGACGTGCCATACGGCATCTGCACTTCGACCAGCACCTCCGGTCGATCGGACGTCGGAAAGAACTGCTGCTTGACCACGCCTACGCCCAACACCGCGACGATGAACGCACTGACCACGCTGCCGGCCACCAGCCATTTGCGGCGAATGACCAGACCAAGAGCCCGGCGGAAGCGGTTGTAGTGCGGCGTGTCGTAGATCGCCGCGTGCCCGCCCTCGCGCTTCGCGATGTTCGGGAGCAGCGTCACCCCCAGGTACGGCGTGAACACGACGGCGACGACCCAGGATGCGACTAGCGCGATGCCGACGATCCAGAACATGTTGCTGGTGTACTCGCCGGCGGTCGACCTGGCGAAGCCGTTCGGCATGAAGCCGATCGCGGTCACCAGCGTACCGGCGAGCATGGGTGCGGCGGTATGACTCCACGCATAGGCCGCGGCATCGATGCGGTCGTAGCCTTCCTCCATCTTCACGACCATCATCTCGATGGCGATGATCGCATCGTCGACCAGGAGTCCCAGCGCCAGGATCAACGAGCCGAGCGTGATGCGGTCGAAGTCCTTGCCGGAAGCTGCCATCACGACGAACACTGCCGCCAGGGTCAGCGGAACCGCCGCTGCGACGACGATGCCAACGCGCCATCCCATGCTGAGAAAGCACACGAGCATCACCACGCCGAGGGCGAAGAAGAACTTGACCATGAACTCGTCGACGGCGGTCCGAATGTTGACGGACTGGTCCGTGACTTTGGAGAGGCTCATGCCCAGCGGCATCTCCGCGTTGATCGCCGCCGCTTCCATCTCCAGCGCCTGGCCAAGCTCGAGGCCGTTCCACGCCTCGCGCATGACCACGCCGAGCAGCAAGGTCGGTTCGCCGTTGTTGCGGATCAAGAAGGTCGCCGGATCCTCGTAGCCCCGCTTCACGTCGGCGAGGTCGGAGAGCTTGAGCGTACGGCCCTGAGCGGCGACGGGGGTATTCCGGATGGCCTGCAGATCGTCGATCGCGCCGTCCAGCCGGATGAAGACCTGCGGGCCCTTGGCTTCGATCGAGCCCGCGGGCGTCATGACGTTCCGGCTGTTGAGCGCGGCGAAGAGGTCTCGGGGGGACACGCCCAGGGTCGCGAGGCGGTCGGAGGAGAACTCGACGAAGATCCGTTCCGCTTGCTCGCCGATGATGTTGACCTTCTTGACGCCTGGCACGTGTAGCAGTCGTTGGCGCAACGCCTCTGCTTCCCGGACAAGGCGCGCATGAGGCTCACCCATCGCCTTTAACGCATACAGCGCAAACGTCACGTCGGAATATTCGTCGTTCACCATCGGACCGATCACGCCACGCGGCAAGTGAGCCGTTTCGTCGCCGAGTTTTTTCCGCGCCTGATAGAACTCCTCGGGGACGTCGGCGGGCGGCGTGCTGTCGCGCAGGACCACCATGGTGAAGGCGAGACCCGGACGCGTGAACGTCTCGGTCCGGTCATACCAGCGGAGTTCCTGCATCCGCTTCTCCAGCCGTTCGGCGACCAGTTCTTCCATCTCCTTGGCCGTGGCTCCCGGCCAGATGGTGACGACGGTCATCTGCTTGATCGTGAACGACGGATCTTCTGCCCGGCCCAGGGTCAGGAACGCCACCACGCCGGCGATGGAAATCGCGAGCAGCAGGAACAGCGTGACGGCGCGCTCGCGAACGGCGAGCGCGGAGAGATTGAGGGCGCTCACGGCTGGTCCCCGCCCTTGACGGCCACGCGTGCGACGGCCGCGGGCCCTGTGAGTCGCACGTGCTCGCCTTCGTGCAGCAGATGCGCGCCGAGCGCCACGACGCGATCGCCCGCCTTGAGTTCGCCGGCGACCGAGGCCGCGTCGTCGCCGAGGGCGGCGAGGTGCACGCCACGCCAGGTGACCTGAGGCGTCTCCCCTGTTACCAGCCATACGCCGGGTCCCTTGCCCGGATCGAAGATGGCGCCGATCGGTACCCGCAGCGCCTGGGCGGACCGGCCGTCCGGGATCTCAATGGAGATAGTCGAGCCCAGCGGTGCGTCTGCCAGACGGCCCGCCAGCACGTAGCGAGCCTCGAACGTCCGGGTGTGCTCGTTTGCGGCGTCCGACAACTGACGTAGTGTCGCGGGGCCCACGAGCCCGCTTCCATACAAGCTCGCCCGTCCTGTGGATCCGATCGCCGGGCGCAGCGTTTCCGGGAGCTCGATGACCGCCTCGCGATGCCCGACACGCGCGACCCGAACGACAACCTGTCCAGCACCGACGACCTGCCCCGGCTCGGCCAGGGTTTCCACCACTACGCCGTCCGCGTCGGCGAGCAGTACGGCGTAGCCGGCTGCGTTGCGCGAAACGTCGGCCTGGGCGTTGGCCCCGTTGAGCTCAGCCCTCGCCGCCTCTGCGGCCGTCTTCACTTTGTCGTAGGCCGATGCCGAGACCGCGCCGCTGGAGACGAGGTCGCGATATCGCGCCTCATCGTCCGCCGTCTGGCGCGCGCGCGCCGTGGCGGCGGCGACGGCCTCTTCCTGCGCGCGCGTGGCGAGCCGCAAGTCCGTGGGATCGATACGCATGAGGGGCTGGCCGCGCTTGACGGTCTGCCCGGTATCGACCAGGCGTTCCAGGACCTTGCCGGGAACGCGGAACCCCAGGTCGCTTTGCACACGCGCCGCGACGATGCCGGTGAACGAACGCTCCGCGTGGACGGAGGACTGCACCGTGGCGACCCGCACGAGAGGAGTCTGCGTCCGCGGGTCAAGGGAAGCCGTTGCGTTGTGGCATGCCGCCACCGCGAAGGGCACTAAACCGACGACGAGGAATGGGAGCGCACGGCGCTGAAACATGGAGACCTCCAGAAAAACCGACGTCCCCACGATATGACTAGTGACTATGATTGTCAATGGTCACATTGTATATTTGAGCTTCCTAGGGCGCCAAGCTGCGCAGGACCAAGTTGGAAAGCTGCACAGGCGCCTCCTCGGCCACATCGAGGTTGTACTGGAGCAGGAGCGGATTCACGTAGGGCTGGACGACGAGATCGATCGCCTGCACCGTCTCGTCGAGCGGTGTCTTCCGTTCGAACTCGCCGCTCTCCCGTCCTTCGAGGACGATCTCCGTCAGGAACTGCCTGATGCGCTCGCGGTAGGTGCGGACGGGCGACCACTGCTCGCCGGCGGCGTAGGCTGCGATGTCGTACAGCTTGCGATCGTTGAAGAACAGACTCACGCTGGTTGTCACCAAAACCTTGAACATTTTGCGGAACTTGTCCGTTGGCGTCGTCGCGCCCGCCACCGCCTCTTCGACCGTCGCGACGATGCTACTCAAGGTCTTCGCGCAGATGGCCTCGCCGATGGCCTGCTTGGAATCGAAGAACTTGTAGATGTAGGCCTTGGAAAACCCGATCGACTTGGCCAGGTCGGAGACCGTGGTCTTCTCATAGCCGTAGTGGCTGAAGTGCTCCCCGGCCGCCGCGACGATCTGCTCTCGAACCGTGTGGTCGGCTGGGCCGCGCGATTGGGAGGCGGACGACGTCGTGCCATTCATGCGAACAGAATACCTCGACTGCTTCCGCTTGACAACTAGTGACTATTTAAGATTATAGTCACTAGGTGGTTCATCTCGCCGAAAGGACGGTCATGCGCACCCACCCCCGCTCTCTCGCCCTCCTCCTGAGTGTCAGCGTCTTCACGGGCTGCGCGGTTGGCCCGAACTACAGGCCGCCCGAGATCGCCCTGTCGCCGCGCTTCCTCGGTCAGGACGGTGTTGCGCGCCGGGAGGCTCAGAACAAGGCAGACCTTCAGGCCTGGTGGGCCGGCTTCGAGGATCCTGTACTAACGCGCTTCGTCGCCCTGGCCCTCGAACAGAATCTGGACATCGCGCAAGCAGCGGCACGTGTCGATCAATCGCGTGCCTCATTGCGCCAGGCCGGTGCGGCGCTGCTTCCATCGGGCGACGTGAGCGCGCACGGTGCGAAAGTCTACCAGTCGCTCGAGACGTCGCTGGGACAGGTGCTCAACGCGACGCCCGACTTCGACCGCACGGGCAACTCCTACGAAGTCAACCTCGGAGCGAGCTGGGAAATCGACGTGTTCGGCGGTCTGCGGCGCGGGCGGGAAGCCGCACGCGCGGAGTACGCGGCGTCCGAAGCCGGCGCGGTCGTGACACGGCTCGCCGTCACCGCGCACGCCGCGGATGTGTACGTCACGATCCGGGGCGTGCAGGCGCGCATCGCGATCGCCAAGCGGCAAGCCCAGACACGCCGGCAACTGCTCGCCCTAGTCAAGCTCCAGTACGAAAAAGGGATCGCTGCCGAACTTCAGGTGAATCAGGCCGAAGGTGCGCTCGCGCAGGTCGAGGCGCAGATCCCCGTCCTCGAAGCCGGACTTGATGCGGCGATGAACGCGCTGGACGTCCTGCTCGGCGTTCAGCCGGGCACCTATCGCGCCGAACTGAGCCCGGCGCTGCCGGTCCCGGTCGCCCCGGGTCTGGCTGAGACCGGTACTCCGGGCGACATGATCCGACGCCGGCCGGATCTCATCGTGGCCGAGCGACGCCTTGCCGCCGCCAATGCGCGCATCGGTGTCGCGATATCGGAGTACTACCCCAAGTTCTCGCTCGGCGCGCTGCTGGGTAGCGCCACCACGATCTCGAGCGGCAATCTCTTTACGAGCGGTGCCGGCCAGGCCCTGGGCATCCTCGGACTTCGCTGGCGCCTGTTCGACTTCGGCCGAGTGGATGCGCAGATCGCCGCCGCGCGGGGCCAGGAGGCCGAAGCGCTGGCGGCATATCGGCTGGCCGTGTTGCGGGCGACCGAGGATGTCGAGAACGCCTTCTCCGCCCTGGTCAGACGCGAAGCGCAGGTCGGCATCCTGACGCAGGGTGAATCATCGTTCGCGCGTGCGCGGGAGAACTCGGATGCCGCCTACAGAGGGGGCGTCGTGAGCCTCATCGAGGTACTGGATGCCGATAGCAACCTGCTGGAGGTGCGCGACGCGAAGGCGCAGGCGCAAACCGAAGCGGCGCGCGCCGCCATTGCCTCCTTCCGGGCCTTGGGAGGCGGATGGGATGCGCGACATGCCGGCGGTGCCGGCCCCCCCACCGCGACCCTCGATGAACAGGTTCACGCACGTGGGCAGAGCACTCGGTGACACCGTGCTGATTTTGGTACTCCGTCCCGCCGTGAATGCCGCGTGGTTCAGAATCACGCGCGGTTCGCACACTGATCCCTTCATGTCTGAGCACGGGTAAACGCCATGACGACAACAGACAACTCATGGGTTCTCATCACCGGCGCGTCGAGTGGCTTCGGCGAGGAGTTCTCCCGCCAGTATGCCGAGCAAGGCCATCCTCTGGTTCTGGTCGCGCGACGGCTGGACCGCCTTCACACACTCGCCGAGGCACTGCGCCAGCGGTACCGCATCGATGTCGTCGTGGAGCGCGTCGATCTCTCGGATGTTGCGGCAGTCATCCAACTGCATCAGCGGCTACGAGAGCGAGGCATTGCGATCGACATCCTGATCAACAACGCCGGCTACGGACTGCAAGGCCCGTTCGTGGATGGCACGCTGGACGCGGCAGTGGCGATGCTGCAGCTGGATGTCGTGAGCCTGACTGCGGTCACCCACGTCTTTGCGCAAGATATGCGGACACGCGGACGCGGAAAGATCCTGCTCGTCGCCAGCCTGCTGGCCTACCAGGGCGTGGAGAACTTCGCGGTCTATGCGGCCGCCAAAGCGTACGTATTGCGTCTGGGTGAGGCCCTTCATCGCGAGCTTAGACGCGAAGGCGTCACGGTGACGACGCTGTGCCCGGGCATGTCGGACACCGGATTCGCCACAGCGGCGCAGCAGAAGATCACGCCCGCGTTGAAGCTATTGATGATGCAGCCGGCACCCGTGGTGCGCGCCGGGATCCGCGCGTTGCAGGCCGGGCGCATCAGCGTGGTGCCCGGCTGGGCGAACAAAGCCACGGTGATGTCTATCTGGGCAACGCCTCGCTGGCTGCACCAAGCCATTTTTTCTCGCATCATGAACGCATGACGTGACGCGTACGATGCGCTCCAGCGGTGACGGTTGATTTGCTGGTTTCGAGATCCCTCGACGGATGTACTCTCTTATCGCGCCATGTTCGTCGGTGTTTGTCGGCGTAACTCGCCGCTCGGATTGTGTCAGAACTGTGTCACATGCCCCCCCGAAACCACGGTCAAACACCGTCGTTTACGGCGACACGTCGACGCATATTGATGTTGCGTGAAGTAGTTGATCGGGAGTGCGTTGGTGGGTTGCGATGTGCGTCAGCACGCGCAAGCGGAATCAATTTCCAAGCGTGCTCCTTAAACCACTCGGACATCTCTCCGTGTCTTAGAACCAATCCTTGCGAACGTCGATTCGAGGCTGGAAGCCGGATTGTCAAAGAGGCGATGGAACCAATCGACGGCATTCCAGTATAGACGGCGACGCCTCATGATGTCGCGCCAGGCGGCATTCTGGCCAGACTCACGGGCGGAAACTATCGAATCATGCCGACCAAGAAAAAACGCACCGAACCAAGACCCGCCGCGAAGTCGCCAACGATTCGAGGGCTCAATCGAGGACTCGCGCCTCGGCTCGTTACGGTCGGACTTTCCGGGCACGGCGTCTCAGCGCTACAGCCACAAAGGCGGAACCGATCAGCAGCATCGACGTCGGTTCAGGAACGGGGGTGTATTCGATCTGGCTGGGAAGGAAGACCTCGAGTGCGAGCAGGCGATGAGTCCCATTGGGCGGGACGATAAACGGCGCTGGAGGGTAGAACGCTTGCTGGAAGGCGAGGCCGCCGAACCTCCCGCCGCAGCACTCGAGGACGAGCGCCTCCCCGCTATTCACGCCAATCAGTTGCCCGGTTGCAATTCCAAAGCTGACGCTTGGGCGGCTGAGGCTCTCGGGCAACGATGCCCCGGCCGCCGTTAACGTGAAGTGGAGGGTGATGTTCGCATCCAGTCCGTCGTAGTTCGTTGCCGTGCTCATCAGGTCCAGCACTCCCGCAGAGTACGCAACGAAATCGGTCCACGACTCGCTGAGAGGAGCGGCGCTTTGCAAGCGGGCGTGCAGATCATTGGCAGGGTTCGGATCGCCGCACCGCCAGCAGAAACTGTCAGTGTTGTTGTCGGTGAAGACCGCTCTGACTTCGAGCGTGAAGAAGTCTGGGGTGAAGAGGATGCTTGCGTCGGCGTGTGACGCCCACAGCGTCAACGCGACAGTCAGCATGACGCGGCGCATGAAACACCTCCTTACGAAGGATGCGACGTCAGACCAGGCATTATGCGCGCGCACGTGGCCGGCATCAAGTAACGACTTTTCGCCACAGGGGAGCGACCCGAACGCCGATGTGGTTTGCAGCTATTTCGCGTCGTGAAAGATCACACCGAGTGTGTGGCGGCGTCCGGACCGCAGACGGCTGACGCCGTGGCGCATGTTCACGCGATAGACGCCGCGCGTTCCCTGGACGGGACGGTGACGAACGGCGAATACCACGCCGTCGCCGCGACCGAGCGGCACGACTTCGGCCCGCGACTGCATGCGTGGCCGTTGCTCGGTCAACACGAGCTCGCCGCCGGTGAAGGTTTCGCCTGGCGCGGAGAGCAGAATCGCTACCTGCAGCGGAAAGACATGCTCACCGTAAACATCCTGGTGCAGCGCGTTGAAGTCGTCCTCGACATACTGAAGTAACAGCGGCGTCGGCCGGGTCTGACCAGCCGCATGGCAGCGCGTGATGAAGTCGGCGTGCGCATCAGGAAAACGTTCCTGGAGCCCCATCGCTTCGCTCCACCGGTTGGCAATCGGCGCGAGGTGAGGATACAGAGCCGTACGCAGGCCCGTGTTCGTTTCGGGCAG
>Ga0315912_10000238_pt1 | contig 117090 bp, 92 predicted proteins | sample VfabasoilMG_FD_204469 | JGI IMG/M metagenome (GOLD analysis project Ga0315912, IMG submission 204469) | Garden soil microbial communities collected in Santa Monica, California, United States - V. faba soil | ecosystem: Environmental > Terrestrial > Soil > Garden | place: USA: California... | reverse complement strand
CAGCGCAGCGGGCGGATCAGGTTAAGAAGTGTCCTGGCACCGTACTCACCTACAGGGTGAAGAAGTGCCTGGCACCGTACTCACCCGCAGCGGATCAGCGGCCGCAGCTGTTCTCGAGCGTGTTCTTGGTCTGGATCCCGAGCGTTCTGCGCGTCGCCAAGAGCTTCGCCACCGCCTCCGGCGACAGCGGCTTGACCGTCCCCACGCAGTTCGCCAGCCACAGGATCCGCGCCGTGTGCTCGAGCATGTCGAGCTTCTTGTAGGCGTCCATCAAGTGCAGCCCGAGCGTCACCGACCCGTGGTTCTGCATCACCAGCGTGTCGGAGCACTTGACCAGCGCGCGGATCGACTCGGGCAGCTCCGGCGTCCCCGGCGTGCCGTAGGGCGCGGTCGGGATGCCGCCGATGGTCACGATGATCTCGGGGATCACCGGTACCTGCATGTCGATCCCCGCCAGCGTCAGCGCCACCGCGTGCGGCGGATGGCAGTGCAGCACGGCCTTCATCTCCGGCCGCTCGTGGTAGGCGACCAGGTGGATCCCCGCCTCGCTCGAGGGCTGCGGTCCGCCGTCGACCACCCGCCCCGCCAGGTCGATGCGCGCCAGGTGCACCGGCGACAGGAAGCCCTTCATCGCGCCCGCGGGCGTGATCAACACCGTGCCGTCCGCCAGGCGCGCCGACAGGTTGCCGTCCGCCCCGACGATGTAGTTGCGCTGGTAGCACAGCTTGCCGAGCTCGCAGATCGCGCTGCGCAGGCGCGTCTCCTCCTCGGTCCAGCCGCGTTGCCCTGCGCCGCGCTCGGGTGCGTCGCTGCTCATCGCGCTCACCCCTGCGCCCGCGGCGAGCGCTGGTGGTCGTACACGAGTTGCCCCTCGCGCTCGACGTAGTCGACCACGCCGACCACGATCGTCTTCGCCGCCGCGCGCGGATCGCCCAGGATCTGGCGCGCCGAATTCCCTTCGTCGAGCACCAGCACGCGGTCGCCGACGCCCGCCTGCGCGCGGTCGATCCCGATGCGCGTGCGTCCGGCAGCTCGGCCGTCCGGTCCGATCGGCCGCAGCAGGAGCAGCTTCTCGCCGTCGAGCACCGGGATCTGCACCGGCGACACCACCGTGCCCACCACGTCGGCCAGGAACATCAGGACCTCCGCGCGGACTCGCGCCCGATCTCGCGGCCGAAGCGCACGGCCTGCTCGACGAAGCCGATGATCGACGCGTCGACCGGCACGAAGGTCTCGGGGCAGGCCAGCGCCGCCTCGCGCCCGTCGACGAAGTGCACCAGGTCGCCGGGCCCGGTCGACACCACCGCGCTGGCCACCAGGGCCTCGCCCTGCGCCGCGCCGTGCTCGTCCAGCGGCTGGATCCACTGCAACGGCACGCCGGTCAGCCCCGGGTAGCGCTGGGTCGCGACCACCCGGCCGATCACGCGCGCGAGGTACATCTCAGGAAGCCCACTTCTCGTAGACGTTGTCGCCGCCCAGGTCCCAGGAGTCGACCACCGCCATGATCACCGCGTCGCAGGGCTTGCCCTCGGTCAGCGTGGTCTGGCGCGCGCTCGAGCCGCTGGCGTACAGCACCATGTCGTGCGTGCCCGCCCCGACGGCGTCGACGGCCACGACGTACTGCTCGCGCGGCTTGTTGTGCTGATCGTGCACCTGGACCAGCAGCAGCTTCTGGTTCTGCATCTTCTCGTCCTTGCGCGTGGCGACCACGCTGCCCACGACCTTGCCGATCAGCATCGTCACTTAGCTCCTCTGCGCCGGGCGCCCGTCAGCTCTTGGCGAACACGTCGACCATCTTGCCGCGCGGCAGCGCCTCGTCGAGGAAACGCTGGCGCAATTCGCGCCGCACGTAGTGGATCATCTCGGCCCAGGCCGGCGCCGGCCGCCGCGCGCCGAGCCAGACCAGCGCCCGGCCGTTGGGCAGGCGCACCGGGCCGCGCAGGTAGCCGGCCGAGGAGGCGACCAGCGTCGGTTGGGCCACCAGCTCGACCCCGATCAGTTCGCGGATGGCCTGCGGCACGCGCGGGTTGCCGGTGGTGACGTAGCCCAGCGATCCGCCCTGCTCGCGCGTGCCGCCGTCCTCGCTCTGGCCGCGCGCCTCGCGCTGGAAGTCCTCCAGCGAGTGGATGCGCTTCTTGATCTCGTCCAGCAGGCGTTCGGCGTCCTTGAAGCTGCGCAGGTCGTCGCGCGGCAGCTCGGCGCCGCGCAGGAAGATCATGCGCGCGTCGATGGCGGCGCCGTAGAGCGTGTCGAAGTGCTCGCGCTCGTCGGCGTAGACGCGCTTGAGCGTCGCCTCGTCGTAGGAGCGCTCGACCCACAGGCGCGACAGCGCGAAGCAGCGCACCGTCGGATCGTCCGCCATGCTCTCGGGCACGATGCCCTGGGCCGCCAACAGCTGCTCCCAGGGGATGCCCTTGTACTTGGGGTCGCGCGCGATGTCCTCGCGGCGCTGCGCCAGCTCGGCCTCGACCGCCTGGGCCAGCTTGCCGGGCGCCAGGTCCGGCATGCGCGCCAGGACGCGCTTCTCGCGCAGCAACTCGAAGCAATCCTCGCGGATCGACTCGGGCGTCAGCGTGCGGCGCAGCGCGAGCAGGAACTCGGCGCCGCTGACCGTCAGGCCCGTGGCGCGCGCGGCGATGCCGTCCTTCCAGGGCGCGAACTTGAGCTCGAGCTTGCGCTCGGCCAGCACCTCGTCGAGCCACAGCTCCTGCTGCTCGCCGGTCACCGCCGCGTCGTCGGACTTGCCCAGCGCGCGGCGCGTCAGCGTCTCCTGCACCACCGCCAGCTCGAGCAACTCGCGGAATTCGCTGCGCGTCATGCGCACGCGCTCGAGGTGGCCGGTCAATCCGCCGGGCTCGCCGGAGAGCAGCATCTGGCGCTCGATCTCGACCACGCGCGCGTCGATCGTCGCGCGCGGGACCTGCAAGCCCTGCTCGCGCGCGATGGCGGCCAGCATGCGCGACTTGCACAGGTGGCGCAGCGCGGCGCGCCCCTCCTCGGAGTTGGCGCGGCGCGCGACGAACAGCGGCTCGAGGTCCTTCCACGTCACGCGCGCGTCGAAGGCCTGCGCCACGACCTCGTCGTCGGCGAAGCGCGCGGGTGCAGAGGCCTGGACCGCGCCGGCGACGTCCGCGCAGTGCAGTCGGGGAGTGGCGAGCGCGAGCAGGAGGGCGAGGGTCAGCGACATGGCGCGGCGCGAGGAGGATATCGACGCCCGCGCGGGCGGGATAGTCCGCGCGCGGGGCGCGTCAGCCGCCGCCCTCCGGCTGCTCGGGCGCGCGGCGCGCCACGCGCTCGCCGAGGGGCTCGCCGGCGGCCTCGCGCCCGCGGAGTGCGCGGCTGTAGTGCACGTAGTGCAGCAGCGCGCGCAGTTCCTGCCGCTGGGTCTCGCGGTGGGCGGCGTGCAGCTCCTCGAGCGTCACGGCGTGCTCCTTGAGGCCTTCCAGCAGACGCAGCAACTCGGCCGCCTGCTGCGCGTGCCGCGCCTCGCAGGCCAGCCACCAGTCGCGCGCGGTCGGGCTCGCGCGCTCGAAGCACAGCTCGCCCTTCAAGCGCTGCACGCGCGCGCGCAGCACCGGCTCGGGCACGGTCTGGCCCAGCGCGCGCGGCGGGCGCGGCGCGCGCCCGCCGGGCACGCCCAGGGGCTCGGGGCGCAGCAGCGCGTCGCCCAGCGGTTCGCGCTCCAGCGAGCGCAGCACCTCGGCCGTGCCCGGCAGCTCGAAGGCGCGCAGCACGAAGGCCTGGCAGGGCGGCGTCTGGGGCAGGAAGAAGGTGGCCGGCGCCCCGAGCATGAAGTGCTGGGGAGGGCGCGCGATCTCCTCGGGGAAGAACAGCGCACGGGCGGTCGAGGTGCGCTGGCGCGAGACACGCTTCCACTCGCCGCGCCGCCGCGGATCGGGTTCCTCGAACTCGACCAGCAGTTCGGCGCTCATCGTGCCCGCCAGCGCGGCGGCGTACTCGGCGTCGATGCGCTCCAACCCGGGCAGGAAGATCTTGGTGTTGAAGCCCGCCAGCACGACGTCGCGCGCGGCCTGGTAGAGGTAGCCGATCTGGCCCAGGCTCTGCACCGCCGCCACGACCGAGACGCGCGGGCCGCGCAGCGTGTTCACCGCGGTCTCGAAGTTCGGCAGCCTGCCGAGCGAGCTGGCGAACTCGTCGAGGATCAGCGACACCGGGCGCGGCAGCCGGCAGCCTGGCGCGCGGGCGGCGCGGCGCGTCAGGTGGTCGATCAGGCTCTGGCAGAACAGGTTCCAGACCGGGCGCAGCCGCGGCACGTCGGCCTCGCGCATCTCGACCACCAGGATCGTGGGGCGCTCGATCAGCGCGTCGAAGTCGAACTCGGCGACGGAGGTCACCGCCGCCAGGTCCTGGTCGCGCCAGGCGGAGAGCCGCATCACCGCGTCGGCCAGGATGGTCTCGGCGTTCCAGGAGCTGCTCTTGATGTAGGCCAGGAAGTTGGCCAGCCCGGGCATCTCGGCGTGGGCGCGGACCCACTCGAGCAGCGCGTCGCGCGGCAGCTCGAGCACCTCGCGCACGCGGGCGAAGCTCGGCTGCTCGCGCTTGTCGGTCGACAGGCCCTGCATGATGCCGGCGATCAGGTTGATCGCGCTCGCGATGAAGAAGATCGAGTCGCGCGAGTCCGGGCGCACCTCGGTGGCCCAGCACAGCGTGTGGGCCAGGGCGAAGGTCGCGGCCTCGAGTTCCTGCGGATCGCGCGGCAGGTCCTGCAGCGGGTTCCAGCCGGCCGAATGCGTGCGGTCGCCGAAGTTGATCACCACCAGCTCGTGCTCGCGGCCGCGCGCGGCGGCGGCACGGTGGAGGAAGGGCAGGAGCTCGCCCTTGGCGTCGAAGACGATCAGCGAGCGCTCGCGGTCGGCCAGGTCGGCGAACAAGAGCGGCATCACGAAGGCGGTGGTCTTGCCCGAGCCGGGCTGGCCGACGATCAGGATGTGGCGGTTGCGCTCGAACTCGCTGAAGACCAGCGAGCGGTTCCAGAGCACGCCGAGGCCGAGCGGCGCGTCGGGGTCCTCGACCAGCGGCGACCAGCGCGTCAGCGTGGTCGCGTGCGGGTCGCCGGCGGGCGCGCACATCCAGCGCTCGAGGTCGGCCGCCTGCGCCAGGCGCGCCGCGCCGTGCACGGCGTCGGGGTGGCGTCGCGGGCGGCGCGGCTTGGCCTCGTCGGAGTCGAGGAAGTCGCGCTGCTCGAAGGGGGTGGAATCGTCGGCGCGGGCCGGGTCGTCGGAGGGGGGGAGCTGGGGCATGGGGGGCGCTGCTTTCGGGCGGTGGGGACGGACTCCGGGCGTGCAGGGGCCGCTGCGCGGACCCGGAGGTCGTGGTGGCGGACGGGGAGCGGTCCGCGACGCTGGGTGCGGCTCCCGGAGGCGTGGGTCCGCACCGTGTTCCCCGCGGGGTGCTCCGCGAGGCGCGACGAGCTCGAGGCGGAGCGGAAGGCGCGTTCCTGCCGGAACCACCGCGGCTGGATCGCGTCCAGCACGGCACGACGGCGCAGCGTCGTCACCCACCTCGTGCGCCGAGCCTGAGGCACACGAGTCCCCCCGAGTTTCAGCGCGCCGATCGTAGCGCGGAGTGCGCAGGGCGGAAGAGCGCGCGCGACGACTTCGCGTCGCGCCGCGACTTGCGTTCAGCACGCGCATCCACACGCGCGGTCAACGGCGTGCAGCAGCGCGAGTTGCGAACTGCGCACGCGCAGAGCGCCGCACGGAACTTCGTGCACAGCTCGCGCGCGACGCGCCGAGCGCGGCATGGGTACGGATGTTGCGAACGGTCTGCGCCGCCTCGCGACGAACCGTGCTCGTCGCCCGACCTCGGTGTGCTGGGATCAACTCGACGCCCGGGAACAGCTTCACGCAGCGTGCAGCTGCTCGAAACGCACCGCCTCGCGGACCGAGGCTCGGCTGACCTGGAACCAGGTCGCGACCCTTGACTCCGAATCGCCCGCGGCGATCGCCGCGGCCAGCACCGCGGTCGGCACCCCGCCATCGTCGACGATCGGCCGCCCGTAGCCGCGCTGGGGATCGAGCAGCACCGAGTGGCCCATGACGAGCGGCCACCAGCGCGTCGGCAGCCCGTCCGAACCGAACTCGAGTTGCAGGAACGTCTCACGCACGATCGCGTCGAAATGCGCCTGTCCGGTCAGGATCTCCGTCCAGCCACCCTGGCGGCCGATGTTCGACGCCTGTGCGAAAATCGAGCGGCCATCGGTGAAGCAGCGCTTCGTGCTGAAAGGAAACGGGTGTCCGAGCAGCGTGCGGGCCCGATCGTGCGCCTTGCGCAGCGTCGACCAGGGCACCTCGGCGGCGAGGAAACCCCGCACGGCTCGCAGCTCCAGCAGGTCGCAGAATCCGAGTTCGAGAGGCGCGCTCTGCCCGTGCCTCCCGCCTCGGAGCCACGTTCGAACGCGCGCGGCCGACACGCCGCACAACCGCGCCGCCTCGGCGGGAGAGTACGTCCCGATGCCGGTCTGTCGCGGAGGAATTCTTGCCATTCGCGCGCCCGGATGTGACGGCTCAATTCTGCTTCGGAAGGCTCGCCAGGGCCTGGCGCACCACGGCCAGTTGGACCTCAGGCAGCGAGGCGAGTGCTCGGTCACCCAACGCCCGCGCGGTGTCGTGTGCACCCGCGCGCCTGGCGGCTGTGATCAGGGTCGCATGGGTATCGCCCGTCGGGGCGAAGGCGATCAGGCGGTCGGCGATGCGCTGTGCGGACTCGTTCTGCCCCAAACCGACGACCGCCTCATACATGGGGCGGCAATCCTCCACGACCGCCGCCTTGAGCATCGGCTCGACGCCTTCAATGGCCTTGCGCGCTTCATCGGACATGTGCGGCGGCGCTGGAAGGACGCCGTGCCGTTTGATTCGTCCTTCCACGAAGCCCTCGGGCCGATCGAAGAGCTGGAGCACGTCCCCGTAACGGCGATCCTCGACGAGAAGGGGCAGCAGGTCCGTCCCGAAGGCGATCTTCAGCGGGTTCTCAGCGCCCTGTCCTTTCGATACGCGGTCGTAGAGTTCGAGCGAACGTCGCGATGTCCCAAGCGTGCGATTGAGCGCCACGAATTCACGAGCAGCCGTCCCGTCGTCGGGTTTGGCGACGAGCCGTACCTCCGCAACGTCTCGACGCGCCCGGAGCGCGTCGAGAGCGGGCGGATACTCTGCTCCTAGCCTCTTGATGTCCCCGAGCAAGATGGACAGGCGGACTCCGGTGTAGGCCCTCGACTTCTCGCCGTTGTCGAAGCACCAGAGGTACTCCGCCAGCGCCTCCTCGTACCGGCCCTTTCTCGCCAGGGCATCGGCGTACTTGCCGCGGGACATTGGATCGTTCTCGTGACCGGCCAGCGCCAGCTTGGCGCGCGAGATCGCGTCCCTGCCTGCCAGGGCGTCGTTCACCTCGCCCAGGAAGGTGGGGCCATCGCGATAGCCGAAGAGCCGATCGATCTCGCTGCCATCGGGACGGAGCAGGAGGATCGTCGGGTAGCTGTTGATGCGGAAGCGCCGCGCGAGCTCGACCTCCTTCTCGGCGTCCAGCTTGATCGCGATGCCGTGCTTGCGGCCCCACTCCAGGACTGCCGGGTCCTTCCAGGTGGTGGCATCGAGACGCTTGCATGGCATGCACCATGTGGTGAAGAAGTCGATCACCACCGTCCGCTGCTCCTTGGCGGCCAGCGCGAGCGCCTGGTCGTACGTCGCGTCCTGGAAGAAGCCGTCCCCGCGAGCGAGCAGAGCGGCGGCGATCAGCACGAGGGGTTGCAGCAGCATGCGCGACTCTCCTTCAGGACCGGATCGGCAGCGAACTCTGCGGAGGCGTGAAATCGTGCGCCGCACGACACCGGCGAGCTCCGAGCGCCCCGTTCGTGTCCGGACATGCTACCTGATCCCGAACCTGCCAGCCGCCCCCCCCGAGCCGGTGCTGAAGTCTGGAGGGCGGCCGGCGCAGCCAGGCGAGGCCGCCCGCTCCACAGCTCGCCGTGGAGTCACTCCGGTCAACTGGCACGCTTCGAGGACCGCGGTTCGGCCCGACCTCGCAACAACCCCTCGACGCTCAGGTCCTCGTCGATCTCCGGCCAGTGGATGCCTCGACCGTCGCCGATCAGGCGCCACTTCTTCCGCTGCGAAACCTTGGCGTGCAGCAGGCGCGGAAACCACGCCAGCGGCACGCTCACGGAGCGGCCGTCCGCGAGGTCGACCGAGAGGGTGTCCGCCGAGACGGAGACGTCGACCGCGCGCGGGTCCAGCTCACGTTTGGAAGTACTCATGCCATGCCTTCAGGAAGCGCGACCGGTTCCGCTGCACCTCGCGCTCGAGTCGTCGCAACTCATGTCCCGCGAATCCACTGGAAGAATCCAAGGCTACTGGATCGAGCCAGAACTTGGCTACAGCACCCGCCTGTTCGACATGCACGTGGGCTGGCTCGCGACCCTCGTTGCTGTAGAAGAAGAAGCGGGTCGAGCCGATCCGGCGGATGGTCGGCATGCGGTACGAAACGTACCAAGCGAGGAGGTGCCCCTCCAGGCGGTGGTGCCGGCCCGCCTCGCCCCTGGCCCGCCCCCTACCCCTCGAGCGTGAAGCGCACCTCGTTCTCGACCACGCGCACGCGGATCAGCTGCTGCTGCCGGCCTTCGTGGGCCAGCACGAAGCTCGACAGCGGCGACTCGAGGTCGCGCTGCACGACGCGTCGGATCTCGCGCGCGCCGTAGTCGGGCGAGAAGCCGCGCGCCGCGACCCAGCGGGCGACGGCGGGCGTGAAGGCCACGCGCAGGCTGCGCCGGCGGGCGCGCGCGGCGAGCTCGGTCAGCTGGCGCTGCGCGATCGCCTGGGCGGACTTCAGCTCCAGCTCGGCGAACAGCACGGTCTCGTCCAGGCGGCCGAGGAACTCTGGGCTGAAGAGCCGCTCCAGGGCCTCGATCGCGATGTCGCGCAAGAGCTCCTGGCCGAGCACCTGCGTGCGCTCGAAGCCCACGCGGCGGCGCGCGTCGACCATCTCCGAGGCCCCGGCGTTCGAGGTCAGGATCACCAGCGTGCGCTCGAAGCTGACGCGCCGGCCCTTGGAGTCGGTCAGCGCCCCGTCCTCCAAGATCTGCAGCAGCAGGTTGTGCATCCGCGGGTGGGCCTTCTCGATCTCGTCGAAGAGCACCACCGACTCGGGATGCTTGGCGACCGCGTCCGTCAGCTGGCCGCCTTCCTCGTGGCCGACGTAGCCGGGCGGCGAGCCGATCAGCTTGGCGTACTCGTGCGCCAGCGCGTACTCGCTGCAGTCGATGCGCACCAGGCCCTTGGCGCGGCCGTCGGCGAAGACCTCGGACGCCAGCGTGCGCGCCAGCTCGGTCTTGCCCGTGCCCGTGCGGCCCAGGAACAGGAAGGTGGACAGCGGCCGGTTGGGCGCCGCCAGCCCCGCCGCCGACTTCTCCAGCGCGCGCACGGTCGAGCGCACGGCCGCGTCCTGGCCGACGACCTGGCGCATCAGCCGCCGCTCGAGGTCGCGGATGCGCCGGCGCAGCCGCAGGTGGAAGTCCTCCGCGTCGCCGGCCTCGGCCTTGGCCTCGGTGCGCGGCTCGCTGCTCTCCTCGCCGCGCGCCTCGCCGCGCAGTCGCACGGTGTGGATGTCGAGGCTCGGGTTGACCTCGACGCACAGTTGATAGAGGAGATCCTCGGCCAGCAGCGGGTCCTCGGGCACGAGCTTCTCGAGCCGCGTGCGGAAATCGACCCGGAACTCGGGCATGCAGGTCTGGACGACCAGGCGCCGGTAGCTCTGGCGGTTGAGCGTCGCCGTCGTGCCCGCCTCGAGCGCCGATCCGTCGCAGATCAGGATCTGCACGAAGGCGTCCGCGGGCTCGAAGTAGCGGTAGACCGTGCGGCTCTTGCTGGTGTTCAAGGGGAGGGTGGGAGGCCGCCGACGGCTGGCGTCCGGGTGGGGGGCACCCGGCTCGGCGCCGTGCAGCGCGCGTCGGCACCTCCTTCGGCATCGCGCACCGCCCCCCTTGATCCGGGCTCGAAATACGTGCTGCGGGGCACACGCCGGACGGGCGGATCGTCTGCGAGGCATCCGGCCGGCGCGCTGACGAAGCGCTCCGCTCCCGATACAGTGCCCGGCCATGACCGCCGCCGAAGACACCCGCTTCCTGGCCCTGCTGGTCCACCGCGGCCACCTCGACCGGGCGCAGGCCGAGTTCCTGCTGCCGCTGGTCAAGGAGGGCCAGGGCCTGGACCGCCTGCTGGCGGCGCAGATCGGCTGGAGCGCGGCGGAGATCGCGCGCCTCCGGCGCACCAACGCCGGCGAGATCCCCGAGATCCCCGGCTACGACGTGATCGCGCGCCTGGGCAGCGGCGGCACGGCCGACGTGTGGCGGGCGCTGGAGAAGAAGAGCGGGCGCGTGATCGCGCTCAAGGTGCTCAAGCCCGAGTGCCTGCGCAGCGACGCCGTGCGCCAGGCCTTCGTGCGCGAGGCGCGCCTGCTGGAGAGCCTGGAGCACCCGGGCCTGGTCAAGGGGCTCGGCATCGCCAAGCACGGCTCGACCTACTTCTCGCGCCTGGAGTGCATCGACGGCCAGACCCTGCTCGAGATCCTCGACCAGGGCCGGCCCTTCGCCGAGCAGGAGGCGCTGCGCATCGTGCTGGCGGTGGCCGAGACCATGGCCTACATGGCCGCCAAGGACCTGGTGCACCGCGACGTCAAGCCCGGGAACATCATGCTCGACTCCGCCGGACGCGTGCGCCTGATCGACCTGGGCTTCGCGGCCCAGCAGGACCAGGGCGCCGCCGCCGGCTCGGCGGTCGGCACGGTCGCCTACCTCTCGCCCGAACAGGCGCGCGGGGGAGCCGCGGCCGACCTGCGCAGCGACATCTATTCGCTGGGCGTGACGCTCTTCCACCTCGTGGTCGGGCGACTGCCCTTCGAGAGTTCGCAAGACAGCGAGGTGCTGCGCATGCAGGTGACCCAGGCGCTGGCGTCCCCGGAACTCAAGAGCCGCGGCTTCTCGCACCACCTCGTCTACTTCGTACAGAAGATGATGTGCAAGGAGGCCTGCGACCGTTACCAGTCCTGGTCGGAGCTGATCGACGACATCCAGGCCCAGCTCGCCGGCCGCGCGAGCCTGGATTTCGAACGCGAAGGCACCGCGCGCCCGAAGACGCCGCCGCGCCGGAGGCGCTTCTGAGCTTGTCGGCGCGCATCGAGTCGAGCGAGTCGCCGGGCCTGAGCGGCGTCGTGCCCTTCCGCTTCGCCTGCCAGCGCTGCGGCCACTGCTGCAGTGGCGCCGAGGGCTACGTGTGGCTCGAGGACGGCGAGAGCGAGCGCCTGGCGGCCGCGCTCGAGCTCGCGCCCGAGGTCTTCGAGCGCCGCCACGTGCGCGCGGTCGTCGATCCCGAGCGCGGCGAGCTGCGCCGCGCGCTGACCGAGGACGCGCTCGGCGGCGGCCGCTGCAGCCTGCTGGTCGGGCGCAACACCTGCCGGGCCTACGCCGCACGGCCCGAGCAGTGCCGCAGCTTTCCCTACTGGCGCGCCGTGCTGCAGGACCGCGCGGCCTTCGAAGCGGCGCGCGCGACCTGCCCGGGCATCGCGGTGGTCGTCGAGCCCGAGCTCGCGGCGCGCGCCGACCGCGAGTTGGCGGCGTTGTACGCCGAGCTCGGCCCGCGGCCGCAGCGCGCGAGCTGCTGCCTCGACGCGCCGGGCGGCAGCGCGGTCTTCGCCACGGCGCTCGAAGCGGACCACGCCGCACGCGCGCGCGCCGCGCGGGCCGCAGACGCAGCGGCCGGGCCCGGTTGCCGCCTGGGGGAGGCCGCGCCCTTGACCTGCCGGCTGGCGGCGGACGCCGACGGGCCGGCCTGGCACGCGCGGCTGCGCGCGCTCGAACGCGCGCTCGGCTACCCGGCTGCCTACGCGCCGCTGGGCGAGCTGCTCGCGGCGCGCGGCGTCGACGTCCACGGGGAGCGCGCGTGAACCGCTTCCTGGTCTTCCTGTTCTCGGCCGCGATCGGCCTGGCGATGGGCTTCGGCGCCTGGTGGGCCTTCTTCGCGCCCGAGCAGCACGTCGAGCCCGAGCCCGGGCCGCCCAGCGCGCCGCGCATCGAGGAGGAGCCGCGCCGCCAGCGCGAGCCGCTGGTGGTGCAGACGCTCAAGCAGCCCGAGAGCCAGACCTCGGCCGGCGTCGCCCCGCGCTGGGCGGCCAAGAACCGCGAGGCGATCACGGCGCTCGAGGCGGGCGACCACACGCGCGCGATCGAGCTCTTCGAGGAGTGCCGGCGCGCCGTGCCCGAGGAGCAGGTCTTCGCACTCAACCTGGCCGAGGCGCTGGCGCGCAGCGCCAACAGCGAGCTCGAGCACGGCAGCCGCGAAGGCCGCGCGGCCGCGATCGAACGGCTCAAGCGCGCCAAGGAACTCTCGCCCGAGCGCGAGGACATCGCGCGGCGCCTGGAGCAGGTCGAGCGCCTCGAGCGCTCGGAGGAAGGCCTCTGGACCGACACCTCCGAGCACTTCGAGCTCAGCTACGACGGCGAGCGCAGCGAGATCCTGTGGAGCGCCTGGCAGATCACCAGCGAACTCGAGTCGGCCTACCTCGACCTGGGCGAGCACTTCGGCCACTGGCCGGTCGAGAACGGCCGGCCGCGCATCCGCGTCGTGCTCTACAAGCGCCAGGGTTTCCTCGAGGCGACCGGCATCGGCCACTGGGCGGGCGGGTTGTTCGACGGCACGGTGCGCGTGCCGGTCGAGGACCTCGGGCGCGAGAAGACCGAGCTGACGCGCGTCCTGCGCCACGAGATCGTGCACGCCTTCGTCGCGGTGGTCGGCGGCAAGACCGTGCCGGGCTGGCTCAACGAGGGCCTGGCGCAGTACCTCGAGCACAAGGACCTCGGCCTGCACCAGCGCCGCATCCAGGGCGCGCGCGAGGGGCTCAAGGGCAAGCAGCTCCTGCCGCTGGAAGAGCTGCAGAAGAGCCTGGCGAGCCTCAAGGACGAGCAGAAGATCCACAGCGCCTACCAGCTGTCGCTGGCGCTGGTCGACCACATCGAGCGCAACTACGGCGAGCGCGTGCTGTACGAGATGGTCGCGGGCTGCAAGGCGGGCGTCGAGGTGACGATCAGCTTCCACAAGCGCGCCGGCACGCCGCTGGCGCAGGCGCACGCGGACCTGGCGCGGGAGCTGGAGTAGCCGGCTCGACGCCGGCGGTGGCCAGGGCGCCGCGCGACCCGTATCCTGCTCGGCCCTCACCCCCGGAGAACACCATGAAGATCCAAGACTGGATGTCCCGCTCACCGATCACCTGCTCCCCCGAGGACTCGCTGCAGCACGCCGCCGGGCTGCTGTGGAGCCACGACCTCGGCTGCCTGCCGGTCGTCGGCGCCGACCAGAAGGTGCTCGGCATGCTGACCGACCGCGACCTGTGCATGGCGGCCTTCACGCGCGGCTCGGGCCTCGCGGGGCACAGCGTGGCGAGCGCGATGGCGCGCCAGGTGTTCACCTTGTCGGCCACCGACTCGGTCAAGAAGGCGCACGCGCTGCTGCGCCAGCACCAGCTGCGCCGCGCGCCGGTGCTCGACAAGCAGGGGCGCCTGGTCGGGATGCTGACGCTCGGCGACCTCGCGCTCGGTGGCGCGCGACTGGGACGCGCGACGCGCCGCAAGTCGGCGGGGGAGCTGGCGGAGACCTTCGCGGCGATCGTCGCGCCGCGCGCCCCGCTGAAGGTGGCGAAAGCGGCGAAGCCGGCGGCGGAGGCGACGCTGAAGCCCGCCGCGAGCTCGGTCAAGAAGCCCGCGCGCACGCCGAAGCCCGCGCGAGCGAAGCGCGCGCGCGGCACGCGGTCGCTGACCAGGTCGCGCTGAACGCGCCGCAGTGGCGGCATCCAAAGGCGAACGGCCGTGTCAGGATCACGGCCGTTCGCGTCTCGATCCCCGAACGCCTCAGGCAAGCGTTCGCAGCACTTGGGACCGCCGGCAGCGCGCAGGAGCCGCGCGCCGGACCCATCGCTCCTCTCCGTTGCTCTCGATTCGGCGGGACGGCGTGGGACGGGCAGTCGGGCGCGGCCTCAGGAGCTACGACTCTGTCGGTAGCTCAGGAGGAAGAGCACGGTCTGCACGACCCACAGCGCGAGCAGGATCCCACCGAGTGTGTAGATCAGGGTCATTCGGAAACTGTGCCTCGTGGCGGGAAGGCCGCGGGACATCTGTACCTTCGTCTGAGGTACCTGGATCCCGCCGAGGGGTTGCGTAACGATCGTGTTGCCTGCGGCGTTTGTCGCGAGCTTTGCGCTGCACACCGCTTTCCCCAGGTACGACGACGGCAGTCGGGGGTGGGTTTCGTCTGCCCGGTTTTTCTCGTCACCGCGGGCTTCTTGCGGCGTCCTCCGTCCCTGGAGGCACGTCATCCGAAGCGAATCGCCGAGCGACACCGAACACGGCGCACAGCGTCCCAATCCCGATACGCGCGCGGGAATCCGCGGGCGAAAGCCGGTTGCGAGTGCGCTGGTCGAGGGACAGACCGAGATCGAGGCCTTCGCACAGCTGCGCGAACGCACCGGGCTCGCGCGGCTCTCGCGTTGGAGCACCAGGCGCTTCGTTTCCGAAGCAGGCCTGAAGGCCTCCAGCGCGCGGCGACTGGTCGCAGCGTTCGCCCTGGGGCGCGCGGTCGAACGCGCACGGCAGGGTGAGGGCACGGCGCTGTCGAGCGCGCGCTGCGTGGCGGAGTACTTGGCGCCGAGCGTGCGCGGCCTGGAGCAGGAACAGTTCTTCGCGCTCCTGCTCGACGCCCGCCACCGCTTGCGGCGCTGCGTGCGGGTCGGCGTCGGGACACTGACCTGCACGCTGGTCCATCCGCGCGAGGTGTTCGGCGCGGCCGTGCGCGAGTCGGCGGCGGCGCTGATCGTGGCGCACAACCATCCGTCGGGCGATCCGACGCCGTCGCTCGAGGATCGCGAGGTGACGCGCCGGCTGATCGAGGCCGGAGCGCTGCTCGGGATCCCGGTGCTCGACCACGTGATCGTCGCCGGGCACGGTTGGTGCAGCCTGCGCGAGGCGCAGCCGGACGCGGGCTGGCGCACCTGAGGCTTCCGCTCCGACGCCCCCTTTTAACAGCGCAGCGCCGCCAGCACCGCCAAGGCCGCCTCGGCCGCGGTCTCGACGCGCAGCACGGCGTCGGCCAGGCGGCAGGGCAGCGCGCCGGCCTGGATCAGGAATTCGAGCTCCTCTGCCGTCCAACCGCCCTCGGGTCCGATCCACACCGTCTCGCTCGCGCGCGGCTCGCGCGCCAGGTCGATCAACCGGCCCTCGGCCCGCGGATCGAGCAGCCAGGCCCCGCGCGCCAGCGTCCGACCCGCCTCGACCGTCACCGGTTCCGCCAGCGTCGGCAGCCACCGGCGCCCGCACTGCTTGAGCGCCTCGCGCAGGATCCGCTCGAGGCGCTCGCGCCGCGCCGCGCCGCGCTCGCGCACCTGCGGGCCGCTGCGCGCCGCGATCAGGGGCACGATGCGCGTCGCCCCGAGCTGCGTCAGCCGGTCGAGCATCTCCTCCGCCGGCCCCGGCCTGGGCCAGGCGACGCAGACGCACAGCTCCGGCGTCCGCGGCGACGAACCGGGCTCCGGCGCGCGCTCGAGCGCTCCGTCGAGCACGAACTCCAACTCGCGCCGGCGCACCGCGACCACCCGCGCCGGCCAGGCCGAGCCCCGGCCGTCGAGCGCGACGAAGCCGTCGCCCGCCTCGAGCCGCAGCACGCGCAGCGCGTGCTCGACGTCCTCAGGGCGCAGTTCCGGTCGCGCCCCGGGGCGCCCGGACCCCGCCCCGTCGGCCAGGAACAGGCAGCGGTCCTTGCTCGCGGCGGCGCTCGGCTGCACGGGCCGATTCTGGCCCGCCCGACCCCGTGCGGCAATCACCGCGCGCCGGGCCGTTCTCGCCCGCCGCCGGAGGTGCATCGCGCCCGCCCCGCCGCTACGATCAGCGCGCTCCCGGCTCCGTTACCCCCTCGTAGCCTCGGGGTAGGGAGCCCCTGGTTGCCCCACGAGCCGAGTCCTCGGCCGACGACCTGGGTTCCTCCCCCCGCGCCGCCCGGACTGCCCCGCCTCATGGATCCCCGTTTTTCGCTGCGCTTCCAATCGGGTGAACGGAGCGGCGAGCTGATCCCCATCCCTGAAGGGGGCTTCACCGTCGGCCGGCGGCCCGGCAACTCGCTGCAGGTGCTCGACAACTCCGTCTCCGGGCGGCACGCCGAGTTCCTGATCGACGAGCGCGGCGTGACCGTCAAGGACCTCGGCTCGACCAACGGCACGCGCGTCGGCGACCTGCGCGTCCTGGAGCAGCGCGTCTCGCACGGCGACCTGATCGTCCTGGGCAACGTCGAGTTCCTGCTGGTCGACGCGCGCCTGGGCAGCGTGGCGACGGCGGCCGAGGCGCTGAGCAAGACCAAGGAAGTCCCCGGCCCCGACGGCCTGCAGCGCGTCAGCGCCGAGCGCATCGCGCGTGCCAAGCGCGTCTCGCGGCCCGGTATCCTGGTGCTGGTGCTCGCCGCACTCGGCGGCGGCGTCTGGTGGTACCTCAACCGCAGCAGCGGCGGCAGCTCCTCCAGCGTGCGGCCCGTCGCGGCCGTGCCCGGCAACCTGCTGGGCGACGAGGCCTCGTTCGAGAGCGACACGGACAGCTGGTCGAGCGCCGTCGACGCGCCCCAGGCCTTCCTCAAGACCGCGCGCGCGCGCCGCTCGGGCCAGAGCGGCGTCGCGGCGGAGCTGGGGGCGGGCGAGTGGGCCCTGGCCCGCTCGCGCGATTGGCCGCTGCGGCCGGGCGCAACCTACACCGTCGCGGCCGCCCTGCGCCGCAGCGGCGACGCGCGCGTGCGCGTCGGCCTGGAGTTTTCGCGCACGGCGCCGGAGGGCGCCGGCGGAACCGGCCCGCTGTACGCCTGGTCGAGCGACGCGGCCGACGACGGCTGGAGCGAAGCGCGCTTCGAGGCCAGCGCCCCCGCCGGCTACGACCGCGTGCGCGTGCTGCTCTGGGCGCACAGCGCGGCGGGCGGCGGTGGCGCGGCCGACGACGTGGCGCTGACCGAGGGTGCGCCGGGTGCCGCGCCGCTGGCGATCGGCAACTACACGCTGGCGCTGCCCTGCTCGCCGGGCACGAGCGCCGCGCTGGCGAGCTCGACCGCCGTGCTGCTCTCCGGCCTCGAGTTCACGCGCCCGGGAGCCACGCCGCTGTGGGAGGGCGAGCGCTTCCAGGCCACGCTCGACGGTCCGCGCCTGCGCCTGGCGAGCGCGGCGCCGCGCGAGGCCTTCGCGCTGCGCTGCGAGAGCGCGCTGGCGGCCGGCGGGATCGCGACGATCGGCGCCGACGGCTACAAGACGCACGGCCGCGACTTCGAGCGCGCGGCGGTCAAGGACCTGCTCCTCGGCGGCAAGGGCGACTTCGTGCGCCTGTCCTTCGACGTGCCCGTGCGCCTGAGCGGCGAGCCCGAGGGCAGCGCGGTGCGACTCGTAGCCGAGGCTGCCGGGCTGTCCGCGGTCGCGCTCCAGCTCGAGTTCAAGAGCGAGCGCGAGCAGGCCGGCAACCTGGCCTACGCCGCGCGCAGCGCCGAGAAGAAGGGCGAGCTCGGCGAGTGCCTGCGCCAGTGGAGTGCGCTGCTCGACACCTACCCCTACGAGGACAAGCTGGTCGAGGAGGCCGAGGCCGCGCGTTCGCGCCTCTCCGAGCGCGGCCTGGCCGAGGTGCGCGAGGTGCGGCTCGAGAGCGAGCGCGCGCGCTTCTTCCGGCTGGTCGACCTGTACCGCCAGGGGCGCGAGCGCGCGCGCGCGATCGCCAAGCGCTACGCCGGCAGCGAGGTCGAGCGCGAGGCGCTGGCGCTGGTGCGCGAGGTCGAGCAGGACCTGACCGGACTGGAGGCCGAGCTCGACGCGCAGGAGCGCGAGCGCCTGGCGCAGATCCTGCGCTCGCTCGAGGCCCAGAAGGCCACCGGCCTGGCCGGCGAAGTGCGCAACTACCTGGCCAAACGACCCGGCGCCGCGAGCGCCCCCCGGGCCCCGGCCGAACCGGGCGCCGCGCCGCAGTGAGCACCTGACCATGCCCCGCACCGTCACCGGCATCGACCTGGGCCTGCGCAACGCGCGGTTCCTGCGCGGCTACTCGAAGGGCAACACCTTCCACGTCACGAACTTCGCCAACGTCCCGGTGGCGAGCAGCGAGATCGTCGACGGCTGGCAGGCCTGCGAGCTGGACTTCAAGCCCGGCAGCGCGCGCGTCGGCATCACCGGCCGCGACGTCAACGTGCGCTACGTGCGCGTGCCGCGCGTGCCCGACTGGCAGCTGCGCAACCTGATGCGCTTCGAGGTCGAGGAGATCGGCGGCCAGTCCGGCGCGGGGCTGGCCAGCGACTTCAACCTGCTGCCCAACCTGCCCGAGATCGAGGGCGAGGACGTGGTGCTGCTGGCGATGGCGCGCGAGACGCTGCTCGAGGAGCACGAAGCCGGCCTCAAGGCGCTGGGCGGCACGCCCGAGGCCTTCACACCCAACGCGATCGCGCTGTTCAACGCCTGGACGCGCTTCGGCGTGCTGCAGGACGAGACCGTGCTGGTGGCCAACATCGGCTACGACAACGTCGACGTCGTGATCGCGCGCGGCCCCGACCTGCTCTTCGCGCGCAACCTGAGCGGCGGCTCGCGCCTGTTCGAGGACGCGATCGCGCAGCGCTTCTCGATCTCGAACGAGAAGGCGCGTGAGCTCAAGGAGGAGGTGGCTTCGCTCGACCCGAACGCCAAGCACCTCGACACCAACGCCGAGCGCGCCAGCCGCGCGATCCTCGGCGCCGCCGGCCAGCTGCTCTCGCTCCTGCAGTCGGCGGTGCTGTTCTGCAAGACGCAGGTCAAGCTGACCGGCCTCAAGCTCGACCGCGTCATGCTCTGCGGCGGCGGCGCCGCGCTCGACGGCCTGCCGCGCTACCTGCAGAGCGGCCTGTCGGTGCCGGTCGAGATCTTCGACCCCTGGCGCGTGGTCGAGACCGGCTCGCTCTCCGACGAGGAGCGCGCCGAGCTCGAGCGCTACCACCTCGAATCGGTCGTGGCGCTGGGCCTGGCGACGATGGCCTCCGATCCCGACTGCTACGGCATCGAGATCGTCACCGCTGCGACGCGCAAGCGCCGCGCCTTCGCGCAGCGCCACGTGTGGCTGATCGCCGCCGGCGTGCTGGCGCTGGGCTACCTGGGTTGGGATGCCTGGCGCACCTCCCAGGACCTGAGTCGCGCCAAGGAGCTCGCGCGCAACGCCGAACAGCAATACAAGCGCGCCAGCGAGACGCACCGCAAGGGCGAGGACCTGGCGCTGCGCAACCGCGAGCTGCAGCGGCTGGCCGACGAGCTCTACGCCGTGCAGGGCGCGGGCGAGCAGACCGCGCGCGTGCTCGACCTGTTCGGCCAGCACCTGCCCTCGGACTTCTGGGTCACGCAGATCTCGAGCGACGTGCGCGCCGATCCCGAGCTGGGCATCGCGCGCGGCAGCGAGCGGCCGATCGTCACGGTCACGGGACGCGCGCGCGAGGGCACCAACTCGCTGTCCGCGCTGTACCAGGGCTTCATCGAGAACGTGCGCAGCAAGCTGCCGCCCGAGGCCGCGCTCAAGGAGCGCCTGGCGACGACCGGCGCCAAGTTCACGCTCGACCTGTCGCTCTTCGCGCCGCGCGCCGCGCCGGGCGCCGACGGCACGACCCCCGCTGCGGGCGACGGCCCGCGAGGAGGCAAGCCGTGAACCTGGGCGAGTGGTGGCAGGAGAACAAGCGCTTCGCGGTCACCGTGGCCTCGGGCGTGATCGTGTTCGTGATCGGCGCGATGGTGATCGACAGCACCATGGCGCGCGACCTGACCGCGACCCAGGGCCAGCTGCGCACGACGCGCCGCAAGCTCGAGACCGAGACGCTCTACAGCGCCGAGCAGCTGGCCGTCCTGATGCGCGAGCACGAGGCGCTGAGCAACGTGACCGAGGCCCTGAAGCAGGGCGTGGCCTTCGCGCCGCGGCCCGGCTTCGTGCTCGATCCGGCCCGCGGCGCCGCCGCCAACCAGTACTTCCAGACCGTGTCGAGCGTGCGCGAGGACCTGCTGACGCTCGCCGGCCGCGCCAACCTCAGGTTGCCCGAGGACCTCGGCCTGCCGGCGCTCTCGCCGACCAAGGAGCCCGAGATCGCGCGCTACCTCGAGGGCCTCGACCTGGTCGACCGCCTGGCGCGCATGGCGCTGGCCAGCGGCGTCGCGCGCGTCGACAAGCTCGCGATCCAGCTCGATCCCAAGCTCAAGTCGAAGGACGGCGTCGGAGCCCTCGAGCGCACGCGCGTGGTCGCGACGCTCTCGGGGGCGCCCGGCGCGCTGGTGCAGTTCCTGCTCGCGACGCAAGCCGCGGCGGGCGGCGGCCCGCTGATCCTCGAGAAGAGCGAGATGCTGCCGGCGCGCACCAAGACCGACGAGGCCGTGCTGGAAGCGACCTTCCAGGCGGTGCGCCTGCACGAGACCCAACCGGCCGAGACGCCCTGACGGAGACGCGAACCCTTGGCGTTGCAGAAGGAACAACTGGTCCTGATCGTGACCGTCGGCGTGCTCGGCTGGCTGGCCTGGTCGTCGACCAAGCGCGCCGCGCCGCTCGACAGCAGCCGGCGCAAGGGCCAACCCGAGCTGGTCGCGCACGCCGTGCCCGACGTCGCGCTGGTGCGGCCCCAGCCGCGCGGCAGCCCGGGCGCGGACGCGCGCGAGCTCTTCGCGCCGCCCAGCGACACGCGCCCGCTGCCGCCGCTCGACTTCCAGCCGCCGCCGCTGGCCGCGCTGCCCGCGCTGCGCCCGCCGGCCGAACCGGGCCCCGCGCCCGAGCTGTTCGGACGCTTCTTGCGCGTCCAACCGGTCGCCATCGACGTGCCCGGCCTGTTCGAGACCGCGCTCGCGCCGGCCGAGGAAGCGGCCGCCGCACCCGCGCGCCCGACCAAGGAGTTGACGCAGCAGGAGCGCCTCGAGCGCCAGGCCGCCTGGCGCCGGCTGTACGACTGGTACCGCAGCGGCGAGTTCCACTTCGGCCGCATCGTCAACGACGACCGCTACCGCCTCGCCAAGCGCGCCAACGAGCCGCTGGCCTTCATCGAGTTCAACCCCGAGACCGGCCAGCCGCGGTTGCCCGGCCAGCCGCCGGTGCAGGTGGCGCGCGCCAACGTCGCCGAGTTCGGCTTCGCCGAGACGGTCCAGAACCGCATCGAGCTGGCGCGCATCGAGTACGGCGACCCGCTGCCCGCCTCGCAGTACGACCAGGCGCTGTTCTTCGCGCAGAGCTGCCTCGACGAGCGCCACGCGACGCCGCGCGCGCTCGAGGTCGCGGAGGAGATCTACGCGCGCGCCGCGGCGGCGCTCAAGGACGATCCCGCGCCGCGACTGGGCCTGGCGCGCGTCTACGAGGCCGGCTTCCAGTTCGAGAAGGCCTTCGCCGAGTACCGGCGCATGCTCGACGGCACCTGGGGCCGCAGCGCGCTGGTGCAGGCGCGCCTGGCGGAGCTCGAAGCGCGCCTGCGGCTCTTCGAGCAGGCCGAGGAGCGCCTGCGCGAGGCCGAGCGCGCCGGTCGCACGCTCTGGCCGGTGCAGGCGGCGCTCGGGCGCTTCCTGCTGGCGCGCGGCCGCGCCGGCGAGGCGCTCGAACCGCTGCGCCTGGCGAACCAGTACGAGCCGACGCATCCCGACGCCAAGCGCGAGCGCGCCGAGCTGCGCTGTGATCTCGCCGCCGCGCTGGTCGCCAGCGGCTCGCTGCCCGAGGCCGGGCAGTGGTTCGAGAAGGCGCGCACCGCGGATCCGAGCTCGACGCGCGCGATCGCCGGGTTGGCGGCGCTCTCCGCGCTGCAGGGCGGCGGCACCAACGGCTCCGCCGCGGCCCCGGCCGAGGGCCCGGCGAACTTCGAGCTCCTGCTCGCGCACGGCATCCAGGCGGTGCAGACGCGCAGCGCCGACATCGCGCGCGTCGCCGCGGGCTACCTGCTGGCCGCCGCCGAGGCCGATCCGGTGCGCGCGGGCCTGGCCTGGCGCGCGCTCTCGTATCTGGCGGAGACCACCGGCAACCCCGAGGACGCGCAGCGCTTCATCGACCTGGCCTACGAGAACGACCCGACCGACGTCTACACGCTGTTCCAGCGCGGGCGCGTGCTGGCGGCGCGCGACGACCTCGACGGGGCGGCGGCGATGTTCCGGCGCGCGCTCGACCGCGAGCTCGACTTCCCCGACGCGCTGGCGCAGCTCGGCGAGCTGATGCACAAGCAGGGCCAGTTCGCCGCGGCCGACAAGTACCTGGAGCGCGCCGTGCTGCTCGACGCGCGCTTCGTGCCGGCGATCGCGCTGCGCGGCCTGAACTTCATCGAGCTCGGCGACCTGCGCGGCGCGGAGGCGACGCTGCAGCAGGCGCTGGCGATCGACCCCGAGCACCCGACGGCGCGCAACGCGCTGGCCTGGGTGCACTACCTCAAGGGCGGCGAGGCCAACGCCATCGAGGCCCAGACGCGCCTGCGCGAGCTCGACGACGCGCGCCGCGCGCTCCCGGAAGGGGACCCGCACCGCGTCTGGGCGCGCGCGCAGATCGCGCGCATCGGCGACCACGTCGAGAAGTTCGTCTGGTCCGACCGTTTCGACCGCAAGGACCTGCGCAACGGCTGGGACACCGAGGAGAAGCTCGGCCCCCTGTTCGCGATCCACGACGGCGTCGTGACGCTCTCGGGCGCGTTCAAGTCCAACGGCCGCGCGCGCCTGTGGCAGTCGCGCGCCTCGCCCTCCTTCGTGGCGCTCGAGGCGCGCGTCACGGTGCGCAAGGAGACCAGCGCCAAGATCGGCCTGTTCGTCTCGCGCGAGACCGTGCGCGCCGGCGAGAGCCAGGTCGAGGCCGAGATCGCGCTGGCGCGACCCAACGACCCGGGGCGCAACGGCCTGCAGTGGCGCGCGATGAAGCGCGGCGAGGAAGAGCTGCCCTGGACCGACGTGCCGGGCTTCGAGTGGAAGTTCGACCAGTCCGTGACGCTGCGCATCGAGCGCAGCGGCGACGCCGCCGACGCGCGCATCCGCGTGCTCTTCGACGGCCTGCCGATCGTCGAGAACAAGTCCTTCCCCAGCCTCGGCCGCACGACGGGCAACCTGTTCCTGGGCCTCTTCGCCGAGGGCCAGACCGGCCGCCAGGTGGCGCTCGACATCGAGGACGTCGAGATCACCTACCGCGAGAAGAAGTGAGCCCGCCGTGACCCCGCGCCCGAACCCGACCCCCGTCCTGCCGCGGCGCGCCGGCTTCACGCTGATCGAGATGATCGCCGTGATCCTGATCATCGGCATCCTGGCGATCATCCTCGTGCCGCGCATGCTGGGCCTGGGCGAGACGGCGCGCATCCACACCACGCGCGCCTGGCTCGAGCAGATCGGCGGCGCGGTCAACGAGTACGAGCTCAAGTTCGGCGACTACCCGCCCAGCTCGTGGCCCGAAGCCTTCGGCCCGGCGCCCAACGCGACCAACCTGGGCGCCGAGGTGCTGGTGCAGTCCTTGTGGTCGCGCGACTGGGGCGGCGTCAGCCTGGCGGACGACAAGTTCTGCGACCTCGACGCCGACCAGGCGCGCAAGCCGGTCTCCAAGCTGCCCAGCGCGCAGCTGTTCGAGCTGCAGGACGAGTGGCGCAACCCGATCGCCTACATCCACCGCCGCGACTACGACAAGCAGCACGAGTACGTGACGCTCGACGGCGAGACCGGCGAGGTGGTCGACGGCACGCTGACCGCCGCCAAGAACCCCGACACCAAGGGCTTCCGCCACCCGCAGAAGTTCCAGCTGATCTCGGCCGGCCCGGACGGCCGCTTCGGCACGGCCGACGACATCGGGAACTGGCAGGCCGAGAGCGAGGAGTGAGATGCACGAGCGAGCGCGCCGCGCAGGCTTCACGCTGGTCGAGCTGCTGCTCGTCATCGCGCTGATCGGCGTCGTGCTCGGCATCGGCCTGGGTGCGATCGCGCGCCTGGATCTCGGCGAACAGACCGCGCTGGCGCAGGTGCAGAACACGCTGCGCGCGGCGCGCAACCACGCCGTGGCCCAGCGCGCGCCGGCGCGCGTGCGCTTCGACCCGGCGCGCAACACGCTGCAGGCCGAGGGCCAGCAGACGATCGGCACCTGGCGCTTCGAAGCGGACCACGCCTCGGGCGCCTTCGGCCTGGACGGCGCCGCCCTCGGCGGCCACGGCGACGAGCACGGCTTCCACGGCCGCGCCTGGAGCTTCGTCGGCGAGGGCCCGGGCGCGCGCCTCGAGTTCCCGGTGCACGCCGATCCCGCCTGCGACCTGCGCCACGGCTTCCGCGTCGCCTGCGCGCTGCGCGTCGAGCCCGAGGGCGGCGGCGCGGTGCTGGCGCTGGGCGAATCGCTGGGCCTCGAGAGCGACGAGTCGGGCGTCGTGCGCGCCTGGTTCGTGCCCGAGGTCGTCGACGAGCACGGCGAGCCGACGCGCGGCGGCAAGCTGACGCTCGCCAGCGCCAGCGGCCTCCTGCGCCCCGGCCGGTGGAGCGAGGTCGAGTTCGCCTACGACCGGCGCGTGTTCACGCTCAGCGTCGACCGGCGCGTGGCCGTGCTGGTCTTCGAGGACGCGCCGGTGTGGCGCGCCGAGGGACCGCTGGTGCTCTCGCCCGCGCGCCAACCCTGGCCCGGCGCGATCGACGACCTGGTGCTGGCGACCGTGCGCCTGGGCGAGGAGGTCGTGCTGCCCGGCAAGGTGCAACTCTCGGCCAAGACGCCGCGCGAAGTGCTCTTCGCGCCCGGGGGTGCGCTCGAGCGCAGCGCGCACAAGGAACCGGTCGAGATCGTGCTCGAGCTCGGCGGCGACGTCGCCGGCCGCACGCAGACCGCGCGCGTCAACCTGCTGGGGACGGTCGAATGAGGCGCGCGCAGCGAGCTCCCGGCGACTCGAGGCGCGGGCTGGCGCTGATCATCGTGCTGATCGTGCTGCTGGTGCTGTTGGTGATGGCCACGCCCTTCCTGTTGATGGCGCGCAACGCCGACAGCGCTTCGAACGAGCTCTCCGACCGCGTCGAGTCGCGCATCGCGCTCGACACCGCCGGCCGCCACCTGCGCGCGGTGCTGCAGGAGGGCCACGCCGCGACCGACCGCACGCCCTACTGGGACGCGCTGGACGAGATCGAGGTCTCGAACGACTTCGACCCGCGCTTCCTGGTCGCCGCCGATCCGCAGGGCGCGATGTGGGACGCGGAGGTGCGCGACATCGCGGGGCTGATCGACCTGAACTCCTGCTCGCCGCACGTGATCGCCAACCTGATGGGCGTCGCCAAGCGCTTCACCGAGGCGGTCACGGTCGAGAGCCGCGTGTTGAAGCTCAACTCGGCCGAGGGCCTGCGGCCCGAGGGCTTCCTGTGGTGCGAGGGCGAGCTGATCCGCTACACGAAGCTCGAAGGCAGCGAGGTCGTGCAGTTCACGCGCGGCGTGCTCGGCCCGCCGCAGGGCGGCGAGTGGCACGGCGGGCCGCGGCCGCCGATGGAACACGTGCTGGGCAGCTTCGCGCTCGACCAGCGCGCCTTCGCGCCGGCCCTGTGGCGCACCGCCGGCCCGGACGGCTGGCGGCCGTACGAGGCGGTCGAGGAGCTGGCGCTGGCCAACGAGTTCGAGCTGGGTGCGGTGCTCGCCGCCTCGCAGGGTGCGCAGGCAGCCGCCGACGCGCGCACCTATGAAGCGCTCTACCGCCACACCAGCGTGCACGCCGGCCTGGGCGCGGGCGTCGCCTGGCAGCACGCGACGCGCGTCAGCTCGCCGATCCAGGGCGGACGCGACGGCATCCTGCGCGTCGAATCGCTGCGCTGGATCAACCCCGGCTGCACGGTGCGCATCCGCGACGGCACGCTGCACGAGTACGCGCTGGTGCAGAAGGTCGAACGCACGGGCGAGGTCGTGCTCGACAAGGTGCTGGTCAACGACTTCCAGGCCTTCCGCGCCGAGCTCGACGTGCTGGTGCGCCGGCCGGTCAACCTGAACACGGCCTCGCCCGAGGTGCTCGAGGCCTTGTTCACCAACCTGCAGATCAGCGGCCGCAACTCGCGCATCCTGCGCGACGAGGCCGTGACGCTGGCGCGCATCGTGGTGCAGTCGCGGCCGCTCGAGGGCTTCGAGGACTTCCTGCGCCGCGTGGTGCTGCCCGCCGCGGGGCTGGAGAAGCTGCCGGGCGACGCGCCGGGCGTGCCCGAGGACCTGGTCGCCGGCTCGGGCTTCCTGGCGGCCGACAAGGCGCTGGCGCTGTACCGCAACGGGCTCAACGCCAACGACGGCTCGCTGGCCTTCGCGACGATGCCCTACTGCTTCACGTCGCGCGACGTGTACGCCTTCGAGCTGCGCGCCTCGATCAACGCCGCCTCGGGCGTCGAGCGCTCGAGCCGCGTGCGCGACGAGGTGGCGGTGATCGTGCCGCAGCGCGAGCTGCTGAAGCTCTGGGCGCGGCAGGAGGACTTCGACGAGGCGCTGCGCCTGGGCTGCGACGCGCCGTGGTGGATGACCGGGCCCAACGCGACCTCGCGCTGGGACAGCGGAGCGTCGCCGCCCTCGCGCACCTGGGCGCACATGGGCACGGCCGAGGGCCAGCCCTACCTGCCGGGCGTCACGGACGTCACGGCCTTCGCCGACCGCGAGTCGCCGCCGACGCCGGAGCACGTCTTCGCCTCGCGCGAGGACACGGTCTGGGCGCAGCTGTGGCCGTACCGCCACGACGAGCTCGGCCAGCGCCAGCGGCGCGTGCTGCACTTCGACCACGAGACGCGCGACCTCGAGGGGCGCCTGCTGGCCGACCAGCCGGTCAGCCGGCCGACCAACGACCAGCAGGTCAACTGGACGCTCAAGCAGTCGACCACCGGCACGGTGCCGCTGTGCCGCGCGCTGGCGCTCGACCTGTGGGTCAAGCCGCGCTCGCTCAACGCCGGCCGTTTCCTCGACGTCGGCGGCACCTCGGCCGACATCGACCGGCTGTCCTTGATGATCGACGGGCCCGACCTCGTGCTGCGCGTGCTCGACGGCACGGGCGACCACCCGGACACGACCTTCAAGGAGGCGGGCGAGATCCGCTACGCGCTGGCGCGCGGCACCGATCCGGGCCTTCCGGTCGACGTGTGGAGCCACGTCGCGCTCGCCGTGCGCGGCAACCAGCCGAGCCAGATCGACCTGCGCGTCAACGGCCGCTGGCACGGCGTGCGCCGGCCGGGGCTGACGCGCCTGACGGCCAACCTCGACACCAGCACCGGCTCGATCCCGGTCGAGTCGACCGAGGGCTTCCCCGAGCGCTGCTGCGTGCGCATCGGCAACGAGTTGATCGAGGTCACGGTCAGCTCGACCGGCATGGTCGCCGCGCGCGAGGAGACCGGCCGCTACGCCGGCTTCGGCGGGCGCACGGCGCGCGAGCAGTTCACCTCGACCGACACCACCGGCGAGGCGCTGTACCCGGGCACCGACGTCCCGGTCAACCTGGGCTCGATCACCACCACGCACCCCGCCGGCGCGCCGGTCGAGCTCTACGGCTACAGCGCGCCCTTCGCGAGCAACGTGGCGACCGGTGCGGCGGCCCTGACCGGCGGCATCGGGCCCTGGCGCGTGGCCAAGGCGGTGCAGTTCCTGGGCGCGACGACGCCGCAGGGCGATCCGATCCAGCTGACCTTCGGCTTGACCACCTTCACGCTCGGCAACGGGCTGGAGACGGCCTCGAACCCGACCGGCATCCTGCTGGTCCCGGCCGACGATCCCGCGCAGCCGCCCGAGGAGGTGATGCGCGCCTTCCACACCGGCGGCGGCTACGCGGCGATCATCCAGACCACGGACACGAACGGTCCACGCCAGACGCTCGCAGGCTCGCCGCTGGGCGGCATCGAGATCATCCGCTACTCGGGCTGGAGCGGTTCGACGCTGAACGTCGAGGCGCGCGGCATCTCGGCGGCGGAGCTGCCGCGCATGGCGCAGGACCCGCAGGGTTGGCTGACGAACATCCTCGACGTGGCGGCGACCGACGCCCGGCGCGCCTTCGTCGCGAGCTTCACCGGCGCCTTCACGCAGTACAACCCCGAGCTGTACCTGTCGACTTTCGTCGTGCCGATCTCGCTGGCGGTGCCCAACGCCAGCCCGACCGACTTCGACCCGCTGCTGGGCCCCTCGCACTTCGCGCAGATCACGCACCTGACCGACGCCGAGAACACGGAGTGGGTGCGCTACGACGACTTCATCCAGCAGCGCGGCCAGCTCGTGCGCGACGAGCCCAAGGCGCTGCGCTGGCTGTTCAACGTGCTGTCGCTGCGCCAGGGGCCGCCGAACTTCCAGCCGCCGCTTCCGACGCCGCCCGGCGGCGGCCCGACGCCGCCCGGCGGACCGATGCTCGAGCCGGATGAACTGGTCGTCGGGAAGCTCGCGCCCCCGGCCGCGGAGCCCGCCGCGCAGTACTCGTCGAACTGGGAGCCGCGCCTGGGGAAGAGCGAGAACGAGAACTTCCCGCTCAGCGACGCCGCCTCCTCGCGCTTCCAGTTCCGCGGCGTGTTCGGGACCTTCACGCACACGCACCCGGCCAACGTCGAGATCCTGCCGGCCTTCCAGATCCGCGACCTGGGCGCCAGCGGCGGGCACCCGGGCCGCTTCGACTCGGCCTTCCTGGTGGGGGCCAACTCCGACCACCTCGGCTGGCCGGTGATCGTGCACCACGTGCACCGGCCGAGCCCCGAGAACAAGTTCTCGTACTGGCAGCAGGTCCAGGGCCAGACGACGGCCACCTTCGCTCCCGCGCCGACCGACCCGCCCGACGACAGCGACGCGCAGGAGACCGACCTGCTGCCCTACATCTACGTCGCACTGCAGCAGAAGGCCCCCGAGCCCTTCGTGCCGCAGACGGCGCAGACCAACCCCAACCAACCGCTGCTCGACACGCGCGAGATGGCGCGCCTGGTCGCCTACCCGTCGGGCGAGCTGCCGCGGCGCGTCGACCGCATGGCGCTGGGCGGCACCTTCGACGCGCGCGGCGGCGAGGTGCCCGACGCGCTGATCGACGAGGTGATCTTCGGCGACACGCGCACCTTCCATGTGCCTCTCGGCGGTTCGCAGCCCTTCCAGGGCGCGGCGCTGGTCTTCGACAACGGCGGCGGCATCGCCGGCATCGACGACTCCGAGCTGACCCTGCGCGTCGCGCCCAAGGCGGTGCGCCTGGCGGGCGTCGTCTACTACCTCGACTACGAGTTCCTGACCGAGCTGCCCAGCGACGCCGGCCTGCTCAAGATCGGCGACGAAGTGGTCTGCTACAACCAGCGCGACCCGGCGACCGGCGTCTTCCAGCTGGCGACCAACGGCCGCGGGCTGATGGGCACCGTCGCCCAGCCGCACGACGTCACCGAGCCGGTCACGTTCCTCGAGCACGTCACGGTCTCGTTCCTCGCCAGCGCGGTCGGCGCCACCGATTCGGCCCTGCCGCTGGCGAGCACCGACGAGTTCCCGACCTCCGGCACGGTGCTGATCGGCGAGGAGCTGATCCACTACACGCGCCACGCCGGCGGCGTGCTCGAGATGCCGCGCGCCTCGAGCGTGCCCGGCCGTATGGACGAGCTCGGCGAAGGCCTGTTCCGCGGCCGCTTCGGCTCGACCGCGGCCGCGCACGCGGCGGGCGAGGCGGTGATCCTGTTCCCGATCCGCTACTGGGACCGCTGGGCGCCGCGCGCGGACGCCAGCGAGCTGGCGTTCTTCACGCTGACCAACGACCAGCCCTCGGCCTTCTGGTCCGCGCTGTTCTTCCAGAAGGAGGACACCGACGCCGCCTCGCTCGGTGTGCTCGTGCAGCTCGACCCCGAGGCGCCCTGGGACGCCGACCCCGAGAGCGACCCGCGCCTGAAGCTCTTCTGGAGCGGCGACGAGAACGGCAAGCCCTGGGCGCTCGGCCGCCAGTCCGACCGGCTCTCGGCGCGCGCCTTCGTGCGCTACGCGCCCGGCGCCTTCGACGGGCCGACGGGGCTGGCGCACGGCTGGCGCCAGTCGCCGCGGCTCAAGCTCTTCGGCACGGCCTTCTTCGCGCCCAGCCTGACCCTGCGGAGCGTCGAGCGATGAGCGCGCGCACGACACGCCGCGGCCTGACGCTGATCGAGCTGGTGCTCGCGCTGGCCTTGTTGTCGGTGCTGCTGGTGGCGGTCTTCACGCTGATCGACCGCTCGCTCTCGATGTGGCGCAACGGCGAGACGCGCCGCAGCCTGCTCGAGACTTCGGCCGGCGTGCAGGAGCTCCTGGCGGACGACCTGCGCTCGCTCGAGCCGGGCGCGCGCGGCGACCTGCTGCTCGACTGGGTGCGCTTCGACACCGACGGGGACGGCGCGGGCGACGCCGCCTGGCCGCGCCTGCGCCTGGTGCGCCAGGCCTCGGGCGGCGACGTGCAGCGCGTGCGGGCGCAGTCGGCGCCGCCGCTCGATCCGCAGCAGGTCGACGGCCCGCTCGAGCTCGCGCTCGACCAGCCCGCGCTGATCGAGGTGCTGTGGATGGTCGCCCCGGCCTCGTACAAGGACAAGCAGGCGCGCGCCGAAGGCGTGATCTGGCGCGGCGAGCGCGTGGTGGGGGACGAGACGACGAGCTCGTTCTTCGAGCCCGGCTTCTTCGGCACCTCCAACCGCCCGCCGGCCGGCGCGACGGTCGAGGTCACGGGCGGGTGTCTCTGGTTCTCGGTCCTGTGCGCCACGCAGACCTCGGTCGTGCACGAGGGCTGGCGCCTGGGGGCGACGCCCGAGTGCGTCGCCACCTCCTGGGACGCCTGGTCGCGCGCGCGGCCCGAGACCAGCGAGCACCCCTTCAACGAGCCGGCCGCAGCGCTGCCGAAGGTGCCTGACCGCGTGGTGCTGCCGCGGCGCGTGCGCGTCGAGCTGGAGTTCGAGCGGCCGGTCGACCGCCTGCGCCGCACCTTCCTGGCCGCGCCGATGGAGACCGGCGACAGCGCGCTGCTGGTCGACGACGGCGAGCGCCTGCCGCGCGGCCCGGACGCGCACGTCCTGGTCGACCAGGAGTGGATGCGCATCCTCTCGGTCGACGGTCACACCGCCGCCGTGCAGCGCGGCCAGCGCGGCACGCGCGCCACGCTCCACGACCGCAACGCCATGGTGCACCACGGCGAGCGCCTGGTGCGCGAGGTCGTGGTCGCGACCTACCGCGAGGACTGGGACCTGCGATGAAGAGCCACGCGCGTTCGGGCTTCACGATCCTCGAGATCATCCTGGCGATGGGCATCCTGCTCTTCGGCATGGTCGCGGTGCTCGGGTTGTTGACGCTCGGCGGCGCGCTGACGCGCGGCGCCCTGCTGCGCACCGAGGCGGCCTCGGCGACGGCGGCGGTCGTCGCCGACCTCGAGGAGCGGCTCTTCCCCCTCGGCCCCGACGGCGAGCTCGGCGAGCCCGGGACGATCCGCGAGCGCGCGCTGGCCGGCACGGGGGTCGTCTACGACGCCGTCGCGACCCAGAACCCGGCGCGCCCGCACGAGTACCGCGTCGACGTCGAGCTGAGCTGGCAGGCCGGCGGCGTGCGCCGCGAGCGCCGTTTCAGCACGATCCTGCTCAAGGAACTGCCCTTCGGCGAGCGCCTGCGCCGCCAGTTCGTCGAGGGGGAGACGATCCCGACCACCTTCGGCAGCCAGGCCCCGCCCGCTTCCGTCACGCCTGCACCGGGCGCGCCCAGATAGGATGTCACCATGTCGATCCGCTGCTTCCTCGCACCGCTCCTGTGCGTCCTGCTCGCTCCCGTGCCGCGGGCGCAAGACTCCGCCGCCGCTCCCGCCTCGACCCCGGTGCTGATGCTGCGCCTGCGCGACGGCTCGATCCAATGGGGTTCGATCCAGGCCCACGATCCGACGGGCATCGTGTTCCAGCGCCTCGACAATGGCGGGATTCTGCGCCTCGCGTGGTCGCGCCTCGACCCGGCCGAGGAGCGCGGCCTGCGCCAGGACTTCGGCTACATCGACACCACCACCGAGGAGGTGCTGGTCACCGCCGACCGCTTGATGACCGTGCGCGGCGTCGAGCTGATCGGCAAGATCCTCGACCGCACCGCCGACACGATCCTGCTCAAGACCGCCAGCACGACGATCCCGGTGCCCAAGAACCAGATCGCGGGCGCCAGCGAGGTGGTGCAGGTGCCGGCGCGCGAGGTCTACACGCTCGAGGAGCTCTACGCCGCCGAGCGCTCGAACCACGACCTGGCGACGGCGACGGGCAACCTGAACCTGGCGCGCTACTGCGAGCGGCTGTTCGACTTCCCGCGCGCGATCGAGCACTACCAGAAGGCGCTCGAGCTCGGGCCGGGTGAGCGCAAGGCCGAGGTCGAGCTGTCGCTCGGCCGCGCGCGCGAGAAGGCCAAGGCGGCGGCCGAGCTGGAGTACCTGGCCGAGATCGACCACCTGACCAAGCGCAAGAAGTTCGACGAGGCGCTGCAGAAGGCCGAGCAGTTCAAGGAGCGCTTCCCGTCCAGTGCGCTGTTCGCCGACGCCAAGACCAAGCGCGACCGCGTGATCAAGGCGCGCACGGAGTTCCTGGGCACCGAGATCGCGCGCCTGTACCAGTTCCACGTCTCGCGCCTGGCGCGCGAAGCGGCCTCCAAGACGCTGGAGGAGACGATGGCCTACCTCGACGAGAAGCTGAAGACCGACGTGATCGCCGCCAGCGCCAAGGACGCGGCGAAGATCAGCAAGGAGGCCACCGAGGACACCGTGCGCACCGCGTGGAAGAATCGCAAGAAGGTGCGCTACCAGACGGCGTCCTACGGCCTGGGCACCTGGCTGCTGGGCAAGGCGGCGGCGCTGAAGGGCTACGAGGAGGACCCGCAGGCCGAGGCGCCGCAGTCGGAGGTCGACAAGCAGCGCGCCGACCTGGCGAGCAAGATCAAGAAGTTCCTGCAGGCGCAGGAGGTCGCGCGCAGCGCGCAGTCGAACGAGGAGCAGAAGGACGACCGCGAGTCGGCCTGGCGCGAGCTCTCGCCCGGCGCGCGCGCGCACTGGATCCTGGCGTACTACGTCGAGAACTCGGGCGACTTCGAGCTCTACACCAAGCCGCTGATCCAGGCCTGCAAGCAGTGCGGCGGCAAGGGCATCGTCGAGTTCGCGCTGGCGGGCGCCAACGTGTCGCAGAGCGCGGTCGGCAAGCCCTCGAACGACTTGAAGGCGGAATGCGAGACCTGCCACGGGATCGGCGCGGTGCGCCGCATCCAGTACCGTTGAGACCGTGATGCAACACACCACCCTGGCCTGCGCTGTCCTGCTCGCGTCGTTGTCCTGCGCCGCGGCTCCCAACCCGCGCATCCCCGGCGACCCCGCACCCTGGCAGCCGAGCGCGCCGCCGCAGCCGGCGGCGACCGCGGGCGGCGCGGCGAAGGACGCCAACGCGAGCGCCGTCCCGGCGGGGCCCGCGTCGACGCCCGCCGCGCCCGGGACCTCGCCCGTGGCCGCGAGCGCCGCGCCCGCGAACCCGACCTCGGGGCTGGCGATCGCGATGGTGGCGGGCAAGCCGGTCGACGCCGCGGACCTGATCGCGCAGTGGGTGCACCACAAGTCGAACGACGCGCTGCAGGAGCTCGACCACCTGGTGCTGACGCGCCTGGTGGGGGCGGAGGCGCAGCGCCTGGGCGTGGTGGTCGCGAAGGAAGCGGCCGAAGCGTCCTACGCCGCGGCGATCGCCGCGATGGAGAAGGAGATCGAGAAGCGCCGGCCGGGGATCAAGATCGACGCCTGGATCGACCAGGTGCTGGGCCTCGATCCGTACGTGTACCGTGAGCGGCTGCGCGAGGACGCGCTCGACCAGCTGGTCGCCGAGCGCGTGACGCGCGCCTGGGTGCTGACCACCGAGCACGCCGAGCTGCGGCTGATCGTGGTCAAGAGCGAGGCCGAGCTGAAGGGCGTGCAGGAAGCGCTGTCGAAGGGCGAGGACTTCGCCGCCGTCGCGCGGCGCTTCTCGAGCGACCCGAGCGCCAAGGACGGCGGGACCGTGCCGCCGGTGATGCGCGCCGACACGCCGATGGGGCGGCTGGCCTTCACCACGCCGATCGGCGCGGTCAGCGACCCGCTGTACAACCAGGGTGCGTGGCTGATCGCCAAGGTCGACGCGCGACCCAAGCCGATCGACGGGCTGTGGCCCCAGATCGGCGCGGCGGTCGAAGCCAGCCTGACGCAGAAGAAGATCGAGGAGCTCGAGTTCTCCCAGTGGCGCAGCGCGATGCTGCAGCGCTACCAGGTCGACATCACGCCCTTCCTGCGCCTGGCGGGGCAGCCGGTGCGGTAGCGCGGCCGACGAACACGGCGGCGATCAGCGCGGCGAGGCCGACGACGTGCACGAGCGTGGTGGCGAGGCCGACCAGGCCCATCGTCCGGCTGAACTCGGGCAGCTCGACCGTGCCCGCGTTGATGCGGTCGACCATGTAGCTGTGGAGCAGCGGCTGCGCGACCGTCACCAGCGCCAGCAGCAGCACGCCGCCGAGGGTCAGCAGAGCCGCGAGGCGTGCGCGGTCGAAGTAGACGAAGGCTGCGATCGCCGCGCCGGCGTACACCACGAGGTGCAGCGCGACGGTCAGGAACTGGCTGACGAGGAACCCTGCATCCGAATCGGCCATCGACGGCACCTCCGCGCGTCACTCTAGCGTCAGCGCGCGCTCGATGGCCGCGGCCAGGTTGCGCGCGCGTTCGGCGCCGGGGCTGCCGGGCTCGTACAGGCCGAGCTCCAGACGCACGCGCGTCCCCGTGGGCGTCGGGGCCAGCGTGGTCCAGAGTGCCGGCGCGTCGCGCTGTGCGCCGCTCCAGCTGGTGCGCCAGCGTTCGAAGGGCGAGGGCGCGCTCGCGGCGCTGAACTCGAGCTCGGCGCGGCGCGACCCGTCCTCGCGGCTCTCCACCTGCACCAGCGCGCGCTGGCGCAGCGTCGCTTCGAGTCCGTGCGCGGTCCAGGCAGCCTGCAGGCGGCTGGCGACCGACTCGAGGTCTTGCGCGACCTCGAAGGTCGCGTCGACGGAGCGCTTCTCGACCTCGCGGCGCAGGTCGAGGATCGGGGCCAGGATCCACAAGCTGACCAAGGCGCCGAGCGCACAGGTGACCACCCAACCCGCCAGATGCCAGGCGCGGCGGCGCAGCTCCCGATCCTCGCCCGGGTCGAGCGCGACGCGCACGGTCAGCGCGAGCAGCAGCGCGCCGAGACCCAGGCTCCACCAACCGGTTCCCGGGGGCAGCGTGCCGGGCGGCCAGCTCGAGGTGCGCGAGAGCAGCACGACCGCGGCGCGCGCGGGCGGCCGCGCGTCGATCTCGCACCAACTCGCCACGTACTCCGGCTTGTCCTGCCAGCGCTCGAGCGCCGCGGTCTCCCCGCTGTAGGAAGGCGTCCAGGACGAGTTGCCGTTCTCCCAGATCGCCAGGTGTCCGAGCACCAGCGCGGCGAGCGACAGCAGCGCGAGCAGCGGCGCAGCGAGGCGCCGCAGGTAGAGCGCCAGGCCGCTCTGCGCGTCGATCGCGGCGGAGAGCTCGGGCTCCTCGCGCGCGTGGAGGTGCACGAGCATGGCGACCAGGCCCAGGTACAGCGCCGCGCCGGCGATCAGGGTGTAGGGGCCGAAATTCCACAGCGCCGCGAACACGATCCAGAAGCCCAGCGAAAGGGCGAAGCCGCGCCAGCCGAGGCGCGCGTGCGCCGGGTTGTCCGCGTGGGCGTCCGGCGCGGGCCGCTGCGCCGCCTTCGACGGCGGCGCGGGCTCCACCGGCAGGGGAGCCGGCAGCGTCAGCGCCGCCTCCGTCCGCGCTGTCCGTGCTGCCGGCCCGCGTTCGACGCGCTCGACGTCGGTCTTGACCTCTAGTGCATGTTGGTAGCGGCGCGCGGGGTCGCGCTCGAGCGCCTTGAGCACGATCTCGTCGAGGCGCACGTCGACCGCGACGCGCGCCGAGGGCGGCTCGAAGGCGCCGCGCGGCAGCGAGCCGGTCAGCATCTCGTAGAGCACCACGCCCAGCGCGAAGAGGTCGGCGCGGTGGTCGACCTCGCGCGGCCGCTCGAGCTGCTCGGGCGCCATGTAGTGCGGCGTGCCGAGCACCTGGTCGCCGCGCGTCAGGTGCGCCTGCGACTCCGGCGCGCCGGTCAGCTTCGCCAGGCCGAAGTCGGCGATCTTGACCCGCCCGGCGCGGTCGACGAGGACGTTTTCGGGCTTGATGTCGCGGTGCACGACGCCCTCGTCGTGCGCGTACTGCAGCGCGTCGCACAACCCGCGCACGATCGCCAGCGCCTGGCGCGGCGCGAGGCGTTCGGCGCGCATCAGGGCGCGCAGGTTCGAGCCCTCGACCAGCTCCATCACCAGGTAGCACACGCCGCGCGACTCGCCGCAGGCATGCACCGTGACGATGTTGGGGTGCACCAGCCGCGCCAGGGCGCGCGCCTCGCGCAGGAAGCGCTCCTTGAAGCGCGGGTCGCCGCCGAGCTCGCGCGGCAGGACCTTGATCGCCACCGGCCGCGCCAGCGCGCGTTCGCGCGCGCGGAAGACGCTGCCCATGCCGCCCTGGCCGAGCAACACCAGGTCCTCGTACTCGGGCAGCGCGGCGGCGACCTCCTCGGCGGTCAGGTGCGTGATCGTGCGCGGCGACGGCGCGGAGCGCTCCTCGCCCGCGGCCGCCGCGTCGTCCGTGACGCCGGGGTCGGGCGCCGGGTTGCGCAGCGCGGCGCGGAACAGGCAGCGCGGACAGGTGGCTTCGGCGGCGGCGAGTGCGGCGCCACAGCGCGGGCAGGCAGGGGAGGCGGTCATCGCGGGGCTCCGGTGGGGGACACGGAGCGATGCAGGCTCGGGCGCGAAACGTTACCGACCGCGAGCCAGAAATCTGCGGCCCGGGTCCCCCGCGGCGCTTCGAGCCGCTGGGCTCAGGGTTCGCGCAGCGCCTCGAAGAGCTGCGCCAGCTCGTCCTCGACGCCGGCCGGGTCGGCGAGCGTGCCACCGACCTCGGCCCGGATCAGCTCGCCCAGCCGGCGGCGCAAGCGGTGCAGCGCGACGCGCACGGCGTTCTCGGTGAGACCGAGCCGGCGCGCGATCTCGGCCTGGCGCGGGGCGTCGTCCTGCTCGGTCAGCGCCGGCTCGAGCGCCGCATAGTGCGCGCCGCGCCCGATCGCCGCCTGCTCGGCCGCGAGTGTCGCGCGCGCGCTGTCGAGCACGGTCAGCGCCCAGGCGCGGTCGAAGGCCTGCTCGGGCGAGCGCCGGTCGGCGGGCTCGAGCGCGTAGCGCCCCTCGGGATCGTCGAGCGCGATCGCGGGCCGGCCGCCGCCGCGTTTCTCGGCCCGCGCGCGCTCGGCCTGGTTGGCGAGGAAGTGCGCGAAGGAAGCCGACAGCCAGCCGCGGAAGCGCCCGCGCTCGCGCTCGACGTGCCGCAGGTCGTTGCGCGCGAGCAGCACCGTGAAGAACTGCTGCACGTCGTCGCGCGCCGTCTCGGCGTCGCGTCCCGAGCGGCGCGCGAAGGCGTAGAGCGGGTACCAGTAGGCCTGGCACAGCTCCTCGAGCGCGCGCCGCCGCTCCGGCTCCGGCGCGCTGGCGCTGGCGGCGACGATCGTCCACCGCGTCGTCAGGAAGCGCGCACGGTCAGGCTGGTTCTCGGGCACGCGCTCACGATAGCGCCGGAGGTGCGAGTTCATGGCCGCCGCGACCTGCCGAGGCTCCATTTCAAGGCCGGAGGGGTGGCCATCGTGGTGACGACCACCATGATCACGACGGCCGAGTAGATGCCTTGGTCGAGGATCGGCACGCCCTGTACCGACAACCCGAGTCCGATGCTGGCGAAGATCAGCCCGACCTCGCCGCGCGGGATCATGCCCAGGCCGACGGTCAGTCGATCGAGTCCTCCGCCGACGGCACCGAGGGCGCAGGCCTGCTTCCCGACGATCGCGGCGACCGTCAGGAGCCCCGCCAGGCCGAGGATCTCCGGCCGCGCGAAGTGCTCCAGCGTGACGCGCATGCCCATCAGCACGAAGAAGACGGGCACGAGGAAACTCGAGATCGGCTGGATCAGGTGTTCGAGTTCGTGCTCCTCCTCGGCAGCCAGCTGCTGGTAATGGACGCGCTCGAGGACGAGCCCTGCCGCGTAGGCCCCGACGATCGCCGCGAGGCCGATCAGGGTCGACAGGTAGGCGACTCCGAAGCAGAAGACCAACGCCGTGGTGAGCAGCACACCCTGGCCTCCGATCCGTGACACCGACCGGAAGAGCAGCGGAGCCACGAGGGCACCCAGCGTCACAGCGCCAACCAGGAAGCCCAGCGCTTTCGCCAGGATCCACCCAGTCTCGACGAGGGAAAGCGATCCCCCCACGTTCGCGGCCTCGATCGCGCCGGCGACGACCGCGAGGATCACCAGCCCGAGCACGTCGTCGATCACCGCGGCCCCGAGGATCACGCGCGCCTCGCGCGAGTCGGACCGCCCGAGGTCGCGTAGCACCCGCGCCGTGATCCCGACGCTCGTGGCCGTCAGAGTGGCCCCCAAGAAGGCGTGGACATAGACACTCCGGTCGGGGAGCAGCAGCACTCCGACCAGCCAACCGAGCGCGAAGGGAGTGACGACTCCCAGCAAGGCGACGAGCAGCGACGGCAGCCCGACCTTGATCATGTCGCGCACCGTCGATTCGAGCCCGACCTCGAAGAGCAGGATGATCACACCGAGGTGGGCCAGCACCTGCAGGGTGTCGTTGCCAGACAGGCTCGCGAACGTCTCGACGCCGAGCAGGTGGAGGTTGCCCAGCAGGACGCCGGCGACGAGCTCACCGAGGACTGCAGGCTGCCCGAGGCGTCTCGCCAGGCCACCCGCGAGCTTGGCCGAGGCGAGGATCAAGGCCAATCCCAGCAGCACTGCCGCGGCGGGGTCGGCGTGGCCACTGGAGACGAAGGCGAGCGGGAAAGCGGAGTGGGTCGTCATGTCGTGCCTGCTGGGATCCGGAGGACCGGTATCGCGACCCAGCGGTCACACCGCCAACGAGTGCGCGACCGCCCAGAGCACCAGCCAAGACCCGATCAGGGCTCCAACCCACGTCCAGTACTGGCGGCCGGTGGTTCGCTCTCCGCTCAGGTTGCGGCCTGCGAGCCACCGCGTGTCGACGAAGCGCAGCAGCACCATGAGCAGGAGCACCGCAGCGAATGCCACGTCCTTCCACGTCAGCAGCCAATGCTCGCCGCGCGCGATCCGGATGGCGAGGACCAGGAGAATGGCATTCCCGCCTACGAGCCACGCGAACCACACGAAGCAGCCCAAGGGCGATTGACGTTCACCGACAGAGACGTTCGAAGCCGAGGGGCGGTCCATTGTGGAGGGTTTCCGGTCGCATGATGCGTGGATGGCGGCCCGACCATCCGGAAACCTGTAGCGACAACAGCTCGCCACACCCTTCGATTGTGACGACCAACATGGTCAGGACAGGTCGAGGCTGCAAGCCAATTGTGATCGCGAAGCACCGACCGGTCGCCCCGCGGCCTTCAGCGCGCCGGATCGAGCCCCACCAACCGCAGGGCGCCGGTTGCGACGCTCGACTTCGACTTGCCGGTCTTCGCCTCGACCACGTGCAGCGTCTCCTTGTCCGCCGTCACCAAGAACCGTCCGCGCGCGTCGATCTCCAGCGCCAGCGCTTGGGTCGGCAGGTCGAGGCGCACCAGCTCGCGCAGCGCGCCGGTCGCGGGGTCGAGGCGCACCAGCGCGTCGTGGTCGAGCTCGGGCGTGCGCATGTGCAGGCCCCACAGCTCGCCGCGCGCGTCGAAGGCCAGGCTGATCGGCCACAGGCGCTTGTCGAGCGTGCCGAGCTCGCGCACCTCTTCCTTCTCCAGGTCGAGCGTCACCAGCTTGCACGGCCGGCTCGCGCCTTGGATCGCGCGCACGACGCCCTGCGCGTCGCGGCACAGGGCGTCCATCGAACCGTCGATCGGCGCCCACTCCTTGAGCGCCTTGCCGCTGGCGAGCTCGAAGCGCGTCACGAAGGTGCGCGCCTTGTTGTCGCCGATCTCGACCACCGTCACGAGCACCCCTGCCTTGCCGGCCAGCGCCAGGAGGTCCGTCCCGTGGCGCTGTCCTCCCGGGGAGACGAGCGCGGACACGATCGTGGTCTTGCCGTCGGCCGGGTCGAGCTCGACCAGCTCGCCCGCCGGGTGCTTCGTGTTGCCGGTGCTCAGGCCGAGCAGCGGCTTGGGGGCGGCTGGGGCGCCCTGGAAGGCGGTCGAGAGCAGCGGGGCGAGGGCGAGCAGGGTTGCGCAACTTGCGTGCATGTCGGTCTCCGTCGGGGCTGGCAGGCCAGGCGGCGCCCGGAGCTGCAAGGAGCAGGCCGGGCACCGCTCGTCTCCAGTCGCCTCTGGAAGCCTCGCGCGACTCCGGTCACACTCGTGCACCATGGCGAGCGCACCGCAGAGCGAAGGAACCACGCTGGAAGCCGAGGCCCCGGTCGAGACGGCCGTCGAGCCCGAGATCCAGTCCGAGTTGCAGCCCGAAGCTGCTGCCGAACCCGCGCCCGAGCCCGCGAGCGCGCCCGACGACGACGCCCCCGGCCAGGGCGACCTGCTCAGCGACGAGGAGCTCTTCCAGTCCGTCGCCGCGCTGCTCTTCGCCTCGCCCGAGCCGCTCTCCGAGAAGCGCCTCGCGACGCTGCTCGACCGCCCGCGCCCCGAGCGCGTCCAGGCCGCGGTCGCGCTGGTCCAGGAGCGACTGGTCGCCAGCGGCCTGCCGATCGAGCTGCGCGGCCTGGCCGGCGGCCGGCAGATCCTGACCGCGCCCGCCCTGGGCGAGGTCGTCCAGCGGCTCTTCAAGGCGCGCAAGGCCGAGCGCGTGTCCGCCGCCGCGCTCGAGACGCTGGCCGTCGTCGCCTACCGCCAGCCGGTGACCAAGGCCGAGATCGAGGCCATCCGCGGCGTGCAGGCCGGCCCGATCTTGCGCACGCTGGTCGACCGCGGCCTGGTGCGCGCGACCGGCCGCGCCGACGTGCCCGGCCATCCCCTGCAGTACGGCACGACCAAGGCCTTCCTCGACCGCTTCGGCCTCGAGAGCCTCGCCGACCTGCCGCGCGACGGCGAACTGGCCAAGGACTAGGCCCGCGGCCGCCCTGCGGGTCGAGCTTCAGCCGGCCTGAGGCCTGCGGGCCGAACTCGCGCTCGCTCCGCGGCTTGCGTACGCCGCGCAAGAGCCCGTAGACTCCCCGGCTTCCTGCCTGCCCGGCCGAACGCCGGGCACGCCCCCCGCGTCGTCCGAGCCCTTGCCCGGCGACCTCCCCACGGGCTCGCCCCGATCCGCCCCGCACCACCGATGACGAAGGACAAAGCACTCGACGCGCCCGTCGCCGCCGAGGTCAAGCCCACCACCCCGGATCAGGACGAGATCATCCACGTCCCGGCGGGGAAGAAGCGCGGTCGGTTCATCCTGCTGATCCTGCTGCTGGTGCTGATCCTGACCACCTTCACGGTCAGCGACTCGGTGGTCGCGTTCTTCACCGGCCAGCGCGGTCCGGGCTCGACCTTCATGACCTACGAGCACCCGCTGCTCGGCCAGCGCAGCCTGACCGGGCCGCAGTTCGCCCTGGTGCGCCAGTCGCTCTACAAGATGCAGTCCGCGACCGGCCGCGCGCGCCGCGAGCCCGACCTCGAGGACGTGGCGCAGGTGATCGTGTTCGACGAACTCGCCCAGGCGGCCGGGGTCGAGGTCACCGACCAGGAGCTCAACGAGCGCATCCTGGGCATCTTCGGCTCGGACGCGGGCTACCGCCAGACGCTCAAGCGCTACCAGCTCTCCGACAAGATCTTCCGCGCCGAGATGCGGCGCGAGATGCGCAGCTCGCGCTACCTGCTCTTGTCGATCACCGGCCTCTCGGTCGCCGATCCGGCCGAGGCCGAGCGCCTGTGGAAGACGCGCCACCAGGAGTACGCCTTCGACGTCGTCGCCCAGGACGTCGAGGCCATGAAGGAGGAGGCGCGCAAGCTCCTGCCCGCCAACCCCGAGCTCGAGACCTGGTTCAAGGCCCTGCCGGCCTTCGAGCAGGACAAGTACAAGCTCGCCGAGCGCGCCAAGGCCGAGGTGGTCTACCGCACCGTCGGTCCGGGCGTGAAGGCCGAGGACCTGGTCGCCAAGTACGGCCCGGCGATCGCGCAGAAGGACCCCGAAGTGCGCGCGCGCGACTACTACGAGGGCTTCCGCCACGTGCGCTTCAAGAACCCGGACTACAAGCCGAGCCAGGGCAGCTTCGACATCGAGGCCCTGTACCAGAAGTACGAGGACGTCAAGGAACAGGCGATCGTGGAGTCGGAGATCTACGACTGCATGAACGCCTGGATCGCCGACATGCAGGCGCGCGGCGACACGAACCTGCCGGTCGACATGCTCGCGGAGGCGCAAGGCTTCCGCTTCGGCTTCCTCAACGACGGGACGATGCGCCCGCGTGCGGAGTGGGAGACCTCGCCGCTGCCCGGCGCGGGCCGCTACGTCGCCGACGCGCTGTTCCGCGAGGACTACCTGCCCGGCAAGGTGCACCCGGCGGTGGTGGTCGAGGCCAACCACCTGGTCGTCGTGCGCCTGGTCGAGCGCGAGCTGGCGCGCATCCCGGACTTCGCCGAGATCGCAGCCAAGGTCGGCGAGGAGTGGGTGACGAAGAAGGCCGCGGACCTGGCGCTCGCCAAACTGGAAGGGCTGCGCGACAAGTTCGGCACGCGCCCGGGCGAGAACGATCCGGCCGCGCTGACCTGGCGGCCTGAGGCGAGCAGCGAGGCCTTCGCCGCCGCGATCGCCGAGGCGGGGATGAAGGTCGAGCACCGCGACTTCCAGGAGCGTTTCACGCCGCTCAAGCCGGGCGAGACGCCGTCGCCGCTGAACACCTTCCTGCAGCAGTCGATGACGCTCTACACGCTCAAGGAGAACACCGTCGCCAAGGCCGAGGCGGCCCGCGACGGCAAGACCGCGTACCTGGTGCGCATCGCGGGCGTGCGCGACGGCGACCCGGCGCGCATGACGCCGCTGGAGTACGAGAGCTTCTCGCAGCAGGCCGTCACCCAGGGGATGCAGGAGTTCGGCACGCGCCTGACCGGCACGCGCGAGTACATGAAGCAGCGCTTCAAGCTGCACCTGTCGAGCTGGGACGAAGAGCAGCCGGCCTCGGGCAGCTGAACCTCACTCGGCGCGCTGCGCATCCGGCCGATCCGCCGGGCTCGGCTGGTCCGCCTGCGGCGAGCCGGGCAGCGGTGCCCGCGGTTCGCCGGGCGCTCGGCGTCTCGGCCGCACGCGCCGCGTCCGTTCGGCCGTCGGCCGGCGCGCCAGCGCCAGGATCGAGTGGCCGACCGGCAGGTCGAAGCGGCGCGAGAGCCAGAGCTCGGCCGCGAACACGCGGTACAGGAGCGCCGAGAGCCAGCGCGGCGCGGGCAAGCTCAAGTTCGTGTGCTGCGAGCGGCGCGGCACGAGGCGCAGGCGCTCGGCCAGCTTGAGCAGCAGCACCGCCGGCGCGATCGCGGGGAAGAGCGCCACGTTGGTGTGCGTCACGCGCTCGACGCGCAGGCCGCCGGCCTCCAGCGCGCGCCGCAGCCGCGCGCGCGTGTAGCGCCGCACGTGGCCCGCGACGCGGTCGTTGTTGGCGTAGAGCCAGGCATAGGCCGGGACGCTGAGCACGATCAGGCCGCCCGGACGCGTGACGCGCCGCACCTCGGCCAGCGCGCGCGCCTCCTCGGGCACGTGTTCCAGCACGTCGAAGAGCGCGACGAGGTCGAAGCTGCGTGCGCGAAACGGCAGGCGGCGCGCGTCGGCGACCGCGCAGGGCCCGGCGCGCCGCTCCTGCGCCAGGCGCAGCGCCTCGGCGTCGAGGTCGACGCGCACCACGCGCTCGGCCGCGTCGCCCAGCGCCTCGGAGAACCCGCCCGCGCCGCCGCCCAGGTCGAGCGCCCGCGGCACGCGCACGCTGCCCAGCGCGGCGCGCAGGAGCTCGAGGTACACGCGCCGGCGGCCGCGGAACCACCAGTGTTCGCGCTCCAGCTCGGCGAACTGCCGCTGCGCCTCAGGCTGCATCGGCGTCCTGTGCGCGGCGCGCGACCACGATCCACTCGTCGAGCAGGTTGACGTACACCCCGCGCCGCAGCCGCCCGGCCAAGGGCGCCGCGAGCTGGCGCGCCAGCGGACCGAGGCGCGCGGCGCGTTCGGCGAGGAAGGCGCCGTCGACGTACTTGCCCGCGCCGCGCCGCGTGCGGTGCACGCGCACGAGACCCGCGCGCCGGCACAGCTCGTCGAGCGTCGCGCGGTGGAAATGGTGCAGGTGCTCGTCGTGCTTGTAGTGCTGCCAGCGCCGGCCGAGCAGGCGCGCCGCCAGGCTGCCGACGTCCTGGGTCTCGATCACCACCCGCCCGCCCGGCGCCAGCCAGCGTGCGACGCGCGCCAGCGCCTCGGCCGGCTGGTCGAGGTGCTCGATCACGTCCCACAGCGTCACCAGCTCGAAGCTGGCCGCGGGGTACTCGGCCGTCTCGAGCGGCCCGACGTGGACGCGCTCGGGCGCGAGCCGCGCCTCGCCGGCGATCGCGCGTGCAGGCTCGAGGCCCCAGACCTGCCAGCCGCGCGCCTGCAGCAGCTCGAGGAAGACGCCCTGCGCGCAGCCGACGTCGAGCGCGCGTCCGGGGCTCGGCAGTTGCCCTTCGAGGACCGCCAGCCGGCGCGCGAAGGTGCGCTCCTGCAGCGGCCGCGCCGCGCGGTAGTCGGCGTAGCCGCGCTCGCGCGGCCGCGGGTTGCGCCAGTAGCTCGCGTCGTAGACCTCGCGCAGCCGGCCGGCGAGCGTGCGGCGCGGCGTGACGTAGACGTGCGCGCAGCGGCGGCAGTAGACCAGCGCGAAGCGGCCCGCGCGGAAGCGCAGCGCGGGCTCGCTGGCGCCGCACAGGCCGCAGTCGGGTTCGAGCCAGTCGCTCGACGGCTCCGCGTCGACGGCGCTCGGGGCGCTCGGGGCGCTCACGACGCGACCTCCACCAGGCCGAGCTCGGCCTCCAGCACCGGATCGTGGCCGGCGACCAGCTCGCGCGCCGCCTTGCGGCCCATCAACAAGGACTGGTCCATGTTGTTGTAGCGGAAGCGTCCCTGGCGGCCGGTGCTGACCACGTTCGCGAGCTGCGCCACCGCCGCCTGCAGCGCCGCGACGCGCGGCGCGTAGTCGAGGTCGTAGACCGGGTAGGCCTCGGCCAGGCGCGCCTGGTCGAGCGCGCGCAGCTCGCCGGCCTGCGCCAACCCGGCGCGCGCGAGGTCGTCGATCGCGCGCCGCGCGAGCTCGGCCGGCGGCGCGTTCCAGGTGGCGTCGCCCGGACGGCAGGTGATCTCGCAGCAGATCGCCGTGCGCTCCCGCGGCGCGCCGTGGGCGCTGAAGTTCTTGGGCTCGCTGACGCGGTGCACCGCCAGGTGGCGTTCGGGCAGGTAGGTCCAGTGGTCGGCCGACAGCGCTGGCCGCGCGAGCTCGAGGTAGACGAAGACGATCGCCACGTGCTCGAGCGCCGCGGCCGCCGCGCGCGCCGCGGGCTCCAGCGCGGGGTCGACGGCGCAGGCCAGCGCGGGCAGCGGGATCGTGCTGACCAGCGCGTCGCAGTCGAAGGCCTGCGCGCCGTGGGCCGCGAGCGCGTGGACGCGCCGCGCGCGGCCCTGCGCGGTCTCGACGCGCGTCACGCGCGTCGCGAGCTCGAAGGTCCCGCCCAGGCGCTCGATCTCGGCCCGGAAGGCGCGCGCCAGGGCGCCGATGCCGCCCGTCTCGGGGTAGTGGAAGCGGCGCACCAGCGAGCGCGCCGTGCCCTCGCGCGGCGGCCGCAGCGTCTTGTGGATCGTGTCCCATAGGTCGGCCTGGCTGATGCGCTGCGCGGCCCAGTCCGAGCTGATGCGCGAGCAGGGCAGGCCCCAGGCCTTCTCGGTGTAGGTGCCGAAGAACAGCTCGTACAGCGTGCGGCCGAAGCGCTTGGTGACCCAGCTCTCGAAATCGCGCTCGGGCAGCTCGCCGAAGCGGTTGCGCAGGCGCACCGCAGCGTAGTCCCACAGCGCGCGCGCCAGCGTCGCGGCCGGCAGGTTGGCGAGCACGTTGGGCGCCGAGAGCGGGTAGTCGAACCAGCGTCCGCCGAGCAGGATGCGCGAGCGCCGCTCGCGCTCGACCAGCCGGCCGTCGAGCAGCGTCGAGAGCTCGGCCAGCAGGCGCGTGTTGCGCGTGTGGAAGCGGTGCGGGCCGAAGTCGAGCCAGTGGCCCTCGCGCCGCCAGCTGTGGGCCATGCCGCCGACGTGCGCCTCGCGCTCGACGACGGTGACGCGCGCGCCCGCGCGCGCGAGCTCCAAGGTGGCCGCGAGGCCCGCCAGACCGGCTCCCAGGACGACGACGTGCATGCTCGGCGCCGCGCACGACGCCGCTCGTGCATCGGAAGGCCGGCGCGCGTGCCCAAGCGTGCGCGCGCCCGCTCCCGTCCCTGGACCGGCGCGCGAAAGAACTTCCCGGTCGCGCGCAGCTCAGGCCGGGTCGTCGGCCGCCTGCAGGTGCACGCGGAACACCGTGCCACCGCCCGGGCGGCCGTCGACCGCGATGCGCCCGCCCATCGCCTGGGTCTGGAGCGCGACCAGGTGCAGGCCGAGGCCGGTGCCCTTGGCGGTGCGCGTGGTCTCGTTGCCGACGCGGTAGAAGGCCTCGAAGATGCGCTCGCGCTCGCTGCGCGGGATGCCCGGGCCGTTGTCGAGCACCTCGATCACGACCCAGCGCCCCTCGGCGCGCGTCACGACCCGGATCGGGTCGCCGCCGGGGGGCACCGGCGCGTACTTGCGCGCGTTCTCGACCAGGTTGGTGACGATCGAGCGCACGCCCTCGGTGAACAGCAGCACCGGCGGCAGGCCGGGCGCCAGGTCGAACACCAGGTCGCGCGCCGGCGCCTCGTCGGCGCCGCACAGCGAGGGTCGCAGGCTCTCGACGATGCGGTTGAGGTCGGCCGGCTCGAGCGGCGTCTCCTTGGAGGTCAGGCGGCCCTTCTCGAGCACGCGCTCGACCAGCATCTCCAGGCGCTGCGTCTCGCGCACGATGCGCCGGTAGTACTCGGCGCGCTTGTCGGGCGCCTCGACCCAGCCGTCCTGCAGCATCTCGCCGTACAGCCGGATGGCCGAGAGCGGGGTGCGCAGCTCGTGCGTCACCGCCGAGACGAAGTTCTCCGTGCGCCGGGCACCTTCGAGGTCGCGCTGCACGCTGCGCATCAAGAGCACGAGCCCCGTGCCCAGCGAGAGCACCAGCATCGCCGCCACGCCGAACAGGTGGCGGTACTGGCTGGCGAAGCGCTCGCGCAAGCGCACCGTGTTGACGCCCACGGTCAGCATGCCGTGGCTGCGGTCGCGCGGCTCGGCCTCGATGCGCGGGTTGGCGAAGGGCCGGATCTCGCGGTACTCGAACTCGCTGGTCGGCAGCCAGGCGCTGCGCGGACCGAAGAGCTCGTGGTTGGGGTCGAGCACCTGCAGGCCCAGCGTCGCCGGCAGCTGGTGCAGGAACCAGTCGAGGTCGACGGCGAAGCCCTGGACCACCAGCGTGCCGTCCTTGGCGGCCACGAAACACGAGGGCATGTTCTCCAGCGATTCGATCGGGTCGACCGCGACGATGCGCGTCGCGACCAGCCGCGGCACGCCCGCCAGGTCGCGGTAGAAGCGCAGGTTGAAGTCCGAGACGTGCGCGCCGACCTGCACGGCCTGCAGGCCGCGCAGCGCCACGGCCTCGTCGTTGAGGCACTCCAGGTCGTTCTCGGTCGAGAAGTTGACCGCGATCACCGGCAACGGGTGGCCCTCGAGCCGCACGTGCTGGCGCGGCAGCTCGTAGGCCGAGCCGTCGGGCAGCGTGGCGAGCAGCGCGAAGTCGAGCGCGGCGCGCTGCTCGGCGCTGCGCGTGACGCTGGCCAGCTCGGCGTGCAGCGCGCGGTTGGTCTCGGGGTCCTGGCCCGACTCGCCGCCGTACTGCAGCTCGGGCCCGCGCGATCCGGGGTCGTCGACGCCGAACTGGAACCAGCCCAGGATGCCGGCCGGGCGCGGCTTGTCGGACAGCGGCGACGAGACGAAGGCGATCTTGGGGTTGGTCGTCGCCGGCACCAGCGAGTTGGGCGGGTAGAAGCGCGGCCGATACTCGAAGAAGCTGCGGCCGTCCTCGTACTCGACCAGCTGGGCCAGCCGCTCGGCCAGCGCGGTCTCCATGCGCCGCGCCGCGTCCTCGACGTCGCGCGGGATCGACTCGAGCTGCAGCTTCTGGTCGACCTCGAGCTGACGCCAGTACAGGCCGCCGACGACGATCGTCGGCAGCACCAGCAGCACGCCGTACAGCACCAGCGCCGTGCGCTGCGTGACGAGCGAGGCGAACGACGGGGTCGGCTTCAAGCGCGCGGGGGCCGCTGGCTCCGGGGGCTCCCGAGGATCGGGGGGCTCCGGGAGCCAGGCGGGCCCGGTGATCCTAGCTGAACCAGCGGTAGCCCTTGCCGCGCACGGTCTGGATCAACGTCGGTTCGGCCGGGTTGGGCTCGACCTTGCGGCGCAGGCCGACGATGTGGATGTCGACCGTGCGCGTCTCGACGTTGGCGCTCTTGTAGTGCCAGACGTCGAGCAGCAGGTCGTCGCGCGTCACCACGCGGTGGCGGTTCTTGATCAGGTACTCGAGGATGTCGCCCTCGCGCGGCGTCAGCGGCGTGACGTTGCCGTCGCGGTGCACCTCGAGGCGCGAGAGGTCGACCGAGATGCCGCCCGGCAGGTCGAGACGCGGCGGCGGCGAAGAGTCGAGCTCCTTGCGGCGGAACTGCGCCTCGACGCGCGCCACCAGCTCGCGCGGGCTGAAGGGCTTCTTGATGTAGTCGTCGGCGCCCAGCTCGAAGCCCTGGATCAGGTCGTTCTCGCTGGCCAGCGCGGTCAGGATCACCACGCGGATGTCGTGGCGCTCCTTGCGCAGCGCGCCGAGCACCTCGAGGCCGCCCATGCCCGGCAGCATCAGGTCGAGCACCATCAGGTCGGGGCGCGTCTTGCGCACCTGGTCGAGTGCCGCGGGGCCGTCGTGCACGACGGCGACCTGGAAGCCGGCGTGCTCCAGCGCGTCGCGCACGCCGAAGGCGATCGACTCCTCGTCCTCGACGACCAGGACGCGGTGGGTGATCGTGTGGGGACGGAGTTGGGGCTCTTGGGTCTGGCTCATGGTCTGCCTGGGAACGGGTCTGCCGGGGGACAGGGTAACGGGGGGGCCGCCGTCGGGCATCTGCCGGCCCGGGTGACAGCCAAAGTCCACTACCCCGTTACGCAGCATGTTTATCCCGGAAACAAGCCTGAAACGGTAAAAGCGCCGCGCGGCGTGCGTCAGGGGTCGTGCAGCGCGCGTCCGCGCTGCGGCAGCGCGATCTCGCAAGCGCGCGCCGCGCTCGTTACACAAGCCTGCCAACATGCTGCGCCAGAGCCCGTGGACGAGGCGCGAAGGTCTGTGGGCCTGGTGCGCGGCGCTGCTCGTCGCGCTGGTGATCGTCGGACGGCCGGTGTGGGACGGCGAGCGCCTCGCCTGCGCCACGGATCTCGCCAGCGCGCAGGCGCCCTGGAACCAAGCCGTCGAGCCGCGCTCGCCGCAGGATCTCTCCGACCAGGGCCTCGCGCTCTACCCGGCCTGGCGCTGGACCGCGACGCGCCTGGCGGCGGGCGAGCTGCCGCTGTGGAACGACCAGCTGTTCCTCGGCGTGCCGTGGCTCGCGAACCCGCAGTGGGGCGTGCTCGATCCGCAGGGCTTGGCGCTCGCCTTGTCGATGAAGCTCGGCGGGCCGGAGCTCTTCGACCGCGCCTTCGCCTGGCTCGCGGTGTTGCGCCTGACGCTGGCGCTGGTCGGGAGCTACTTCCTGGCGCGCCGCTTGCGCCTCGAGCCCGGGCCGGCGGCCTTCGCGGCGCTGGCGGCGGTGCTCTCGGGGGCCTCGATCCTGTGGGCCGGCTCGAGCGTCGGGCGCGTGCTGCCCTTCCTGCCCTGGATGCTCCTCGGCGTCGAGCGCCTGCGCGCGCCGGGCACGCGCCGCGAGCAGGCCGGGCTCGCCGGCGGGATCGGCGCGGCCACCGCGCTGGCGCTGCTCGGCGGACATCCCGAGACCGCGGCCTTCTGCGGGCTCGCGGCCGGGGCCTGGGCGCTGTCCTTCCTGCGCGCGAACGCGGTCGGGGCGGCCTGGGCGCTCGGCGGCCTGGCGCTCGGCGCGCTGGCGGCGGCCGCGGCGCTGGTGCCCTTCCTCGAGTACCTCGCGCACTCTGGAGCGTGGCTGGCGCACCGGCTCGCGCTGCGAGCGCCGGTCGACTTCGCGCTGCTCGCGGCGCTGCTCGTCGCCTGCGGCGCGCTGTGGCAATGGAAGGTGATCGAGGGGCGCGCGAGCGCGGCCTCCGAGCGCGGCCGGACCGCGGGGCTGGTCGGCGTGCTCCTGGGCTGCACCGCGCTGCTCGCGCTGTGCTGCGCGCGCTCGGGTGCGACGCCGCTGCGCCTGGCGCTGTTGCCCGACCTGCACGGCGATCCGACGCGCGGCACGTGGGGCGCGGCGGGGACCTTCGTCGAGCAGGCGGGGACCTGGCTCGCGCTGCCGGTGTGGGGGCTGGCGCTGGCGCTGGTCTTCCAGGCGCGCGGCACGAGCCCCGCGGCGCGCCTGCCGCGCGTCGTCACGCTCGGCGCGCTGGTCGCGAGCCTGGTCGCGCTGCGCCTCGCCGGCGTCGGCGAGCTCTGGCAGGCGCTGCCGCTCGTCGGCACGGCGGCGCCGGCGCGCGCGGCCCCGGTCGCCTGCCTGTTCGTCGCGTTGTGCGCGGGCTGGGCGCTGCAGCACGCCGTTCCACGCGCGCGACGCAGCGCGGCCGTGCTGGTCGCGCTGGCGGTCGGCTGCGCGCTGTGGATCGAGCCGCCGCGCGCCGCGCAGGCTCCGAACTCCGCGCTCGACCCCGACGACGAGCTGGTGGGTTGGCTGACGCGTCCGAGCGGCGAGCTCGCGCCGGGTGGCGAGCGCCACGCGTTCTGGCTGCACCCCGCGCTCTCGGCCGAGCCGCGCCTGGTGCTCTCGCACGGCGCGCGCGGCGAGCAGCACTCGCTGCTGCCCGAGCGCCTCGCGCAGGCTCCGGTCGCGGGCGCGGCCCCGGGCGCGTCAGCGGGCTCCGCCCCGGCGGACGCGCACTGGTACCGCACGCCGCTGCTCGACGCGCGCGCGCTGTCGCCGGGACGCTGGCAGCTGCGCGTCGTGCTGCTCGACCCCGAGGGTGGCCTGCTGGGCGAACGCCTGGTGGCCGAGCTCGAGCTGCGCGCCGAGCGCGCGCTCGGCGGCGCGAGCCTCGCGGCGCTCGCGGCGACGCTCGCGGCCTTGATCCTGCTGCCGCCGCGCGCGCGCTTCGGCACGCTGGCGTGGATCCTGCTCCTCGCGCTGCAGGCCGCGGCCTTCGCGCGCGGCTGGTTCGTGTCCGTGCCGCGCGCCGCGAGCTTCCCCTTCACGCAGACCGAGGCGCTGCTGACGCGCGAGCAGGGTCCCGAGCGCGTGCTCGGCGCGCGCGGCGTGCTCAGCGAGAACACGGCGCTGGTGCACGGCGTGCGCACGCTGGCGGGCTACGACGCGCTCGATCCCCTGTCCTTCGACCTGGCGCGCGGCTACGCGCTGCTGCCCGGCGCGCATCCGATCGTCGACTGGAACGCGGGTGCGATCGACTTCGACGCGCCGCTGGCGCGGCTCTTCGGCCTCGGTTGGCTGGCGGGCTCGTTCCGCACGCCGCCCCCGGGCTTCGAGCTCGCCGCCGGACCCGACGCCGCCCCCGGGCGCCGCACCGAAGTCGAGCTCTGGCGCGCCGTCGAGCGCCCGCCGCGCGCCTTCCTGGTGCGCGAGATCGTCGCGCGCGAAGCGGTGCTGGCGGACCTCGCGAGCTGGCGGCCCTTCGAGCAGGCCTTCCTCGACGACGACGTCGCCTGGCGACCGGCGCGGCCCTTCCGGGAGGGCGTGATCGAGCTCGTCCAGTGGAGCGGCGAGGAGGTCAGCGTCGACCTGCGCCTCGACGGCGACGGCCTGTTCGTGCTGACCGACCAGGCCTTCCCCGGCTGGCAGGCCGAGGTCGACGGCGTCGCGACGCCGGTGCTGACCGTAGACGGCCTGTTCCGCGGCGTGCCGCTGTCGGCCGGCCCGCACCGCGTCGAGCTGCGCTACCGGCCGCAGTCGCTGCGGATCGGTGCCTGGATCTCGCTCGCCGCGCTGCTCGGCCTGGCGAGTTGCGCGGCCCTCGGACTGCGCTGGAGACGGCGCGCCGCCGCCTTGGCAACCTGAGCGCATGGACGAGCTCGCCGAGCGCCAGCAGGGCTGGCCGACGCCGACGGGTTGGGCGCTGATCCTGCTCAGCAGCCTGGCGATGTTCGGCAACTACTACGTCTACGACTCGATCGCGCCGATCGCCGACCTGCTCGAGAGCCAGAGCGGCCTGACCGCGCGCCAGATCGGGATCCTGAACGGGGTCTACAGCGCGGCGCCGATCGTCATGGTCCTGATCGGCGGCCTGATCATCGACCGGATCGGCGCGGCGCGGACCAGCGCGATCTTCGCCGGGATCTGCGCGCTGGGGGCGGTCACCACCGCGGCCTTCCCGACCTTCGGCGGCATGGTGGTCGGACGCTTCCTGTTCGGGCTGGGCTCGGAGGTGATGATCGTCGGCATCACCGCGCTCTTCGGCCAGTGGTTCCGCCACCAGCGCCTGGGCCTGATGCTGGGCCTCAACCTGAGCCTGGCGCGCGGCGGTTCCTTCTCGGCGGACATGACGGCCAAGTGGTGGCCCGGCCTGTTCGAGGACGGCCCCGCGGGCCCCTTGTGGCTGGCCGCGGGGATGGCGGTGCTCAGCTTCGTCTTCGCCGTGGTGTGCCTGGCGCTGCGGCCACCGGCCGGCGCGCAAGTCGAGCGGCAGGGCGCGATCTCGCTGCGCGGGGTGCGCAGCTTCGGCTGCGAGTACGCCTGGATGGTCGTCTTGTGCACGGCGATCTACTCGGTGCTGCTCCCGTTCCGCAGCACCTTCGCGATCCAGTACTACCAGGAGGTGCAGGGGCTCTCGCGCGAGGACGCCGGGGCGCTGAACGGCTACGTGTTCCTCGCGGCGATCTTCGCCACGCCGCTCTTCGGTTGGGTCTTCGACCGCGCCGGGCGTCGCGCGCCGGCGCTGTTCTTCGGCTCGCTGCTGATGGTGCCCGTGTTCCCGCTGCTGGCCTGGACGGAGGCGGATCCGCGCCTGTCCAACGTGCTGCTCGGGCTGACCTTCTCGCTCGTGCCGGCGGTGCTGTGGCCGAGCGTCGCGCAGCTGGTCGAACAGGGGCGGCTCGGCACGGCCTACGGCCTGATGACCATGGTGCAGAACATCGGGCTCTTGGCCTTCAACCTCGCCGCGGGGGATCTCAACCACCGCTTCGACGCGTCGCAGGCCAACCCCGGCGGCTACACGCCGATGCTGGTGATGTTCGCCGCGCTGAGCCTGGTCTCCGTGCTGGCCGCGGCCGTGATCTGGTGGCGCGTGAGCAGGGGCAGGACGGCGCGCCTGTGAGGCCGGAGGTGGCCTGCCGCCGCGCGGGCGGCGCTGCTTTGGCGCTCTTCGCCGAGGCGGGCTAGACTCGCCCGCACCTCCGGGACCGTTCCCAGCCTGCCGGCCCGCCGCGCAGGGGCCCCGGAGCGCTCTGTCGACACCCACACCCGGCGGCATCCGGGCTCGGAGGAGAACATGACCTTGCGCTCGTTGTTCGCGCTGCTGGCGCTGTGCGCGCCCGTGCTCGTGCCCTCGCACACCTCGGCGGCACCGGCCGCATTCCCCGTGGGCGACGGCGAGCACGTCGACACGCGCCTGGGGATCAAGTTCTTCGTGCCCAAGAGCTGGGCGCAGATCCCGCTGACGGCCGAGGAGCGCTGGATGGTCGCCAAGTACCTCTCCGACAAGAGCTACTTCCACACCGAGAAGGGCGGCGGCTGGACCAGCGAGCACAAGCCCGACCTGCAGGTGATCGCCTTCGTCAGCGAGGCGATGAAGACCAAGATCAAGGCCGAGAAGAAGGAGACCGAGTCGGGCGTCGAGCTGCGCATCTTCATCGACAACCCGTACAAGGACTACGAGGACTACCTCAAGCGCCGCTACTCGGGCGGCGGCTGGTTCGTCTCCGACAAGAAGGAGTCCAAGGTCGGCGACGTCGCCGTCACGCAGTACGAGATCAAGGTCGAGAAGCTCTCGCAGGACGGGCCCAAGCGCATCTTCACCTGGATCTACCACGTCCCCGACGTCGACGTGGCGGTGCAGTACGAGGTGCTCGAGAGCGCGATCGACAAGCTCAAGAACGAGATCTCGCGCACGCACAAGTCGTTCAAGTCGATCCCGCGCAAGGGCGGGCCGCTGCACGAGGTGTCGACCGGCGAGGACTGGATGTTCGTCGACCAGGACAAGTTGACGCCCGAGGAGCGCAAGGCGCGCCGGCAGGGGCTCGAGACGCGCGCGCACGAGAAGGTGGCCAAGACCGCACCCGAGGGCTGGAAGGTGCAGAAGATGGGCCGCTTCCTGGTGATGAACCACGCCGACGAGAAGTTCGCGCGCACGGTCGTCGCGCAGTGCGAGGCGGTCTGGAACTGGCTCGACAAGACCTTCCCCTTCGTCGGCACGGGCGAGTACGTGCGCTCGCCGGTGATCCGCATCTGCGCCAACCAGGACGAGTACAACTCCTTCTACAAGGGCGCGGACTGGTTCAGCGTCAACGAGCTGGAGATCACGACCTACCAGGACTTCGGCGGCAAGACGAGCTACAACATGCAGGGCGTCAACCGCGAGGTGAAGGACATCTGGTTCCTCGACCGCGACCGCGACCTGGCGCTGGCGATGCCCGGCTGGTTGTCGATCGGCATCGACCACTTCGTCGGCCACATCCAGGTGGCGAAGAACGGCCAGGCGGAGTTCGGCACGGACTACTCGGTGAAGGACGGCGTGCGCGAGCGGATGCGCGAGGGCAAGCTGGCCCCGCCGCGCGAGCTGATGGTCAAGGCCGACCGCGACTTCACCGACTGGGGCCAGCGCGAGGAGTCGGCCTTCCTGCTGGGCTACTTCGTCACCGGGCCGGCGTCGAAGGACCGGCGCACGAAGACGGTGCTGTCGGAGTACATGCGCAACCTCAAGGACGTCGCGCTCGAGCTCAAGAAGGAGAAGAACGGCGGCGGCGACGACGCGCCGGCGCGGCCCAAGACCGAGGAAGAGGAGGACGCCTGGTTCAAGGAGCAGAAGCAGTCCTTCAAGGCCGGCGAGCAGCGGCTCCTGCAGGAGACCTTCCAGCGCACGTTCCTCGGCTGGGCCGACGACGACTGGAAGAAGTTCCAGGAAGCGTACGAGAAGACCATCCAATGAAGCCCCCCAAGCTCGGGCGGCTCGGGCGGCTCGGGCTGCTGGGCTGCGCGGCGCTCGCGTCCGTCGCGCAGGCCGACATCCTGCTGCTCAAGGACGGGCGCGTCGTCGAGAACAAGCCGATGCACCGCGTCGAGGGCGCGATCGAGGTGCGCTTCGAGAACGGCACGGTGCGCGTGCCGCTCGAGCTGGTGCACGACGCGGTGCTCGACGAGGACAAGACCTGGGTGCCCAAGACCGAGGAGGAGCAGGCGCAGACCGCCAAGGGCATGGTGCGCTTCGAGGGCAAGTGGATCACGCCCAAGCAGCGCGACGAGATGGTGGCGAAGCGCGTGGAGAAGCAGAAGAAGCTGCTCTCCGAGATGAACTCGCGGCGCGAGTGGCGCAACCGCCAGATCCTCGAGACGCGCTGGTTCCGCTTCGAGTACACGGTGCCGCAGCACGTGTTCGAGCCCTACCGCGACGCGATGGAGGCCTACTTCGTCGACTTCGCCAAGACCTGGAAGCTGAAGTCGCCCGCCCCCGAGGACCGCTTGCCGGTGTGCTTCTACATCGACGAGGAGAGCTTCCACCAGATCGGCGGCGTGCCGCCGGGCGTGCTCGGCTACTTCCGCTTCGTCAAGCCGTGGGACCTCAACATCTTCTACGAACGTCTCGACCCGGCGCTGACCGAGGACGTGATGTTCCACGAGGCCAACCACTACCTGCAGCAGCTGATCGACCAGCGCTTCGCCTACCCGCACTTCCCGGGCGAGTCGCTGGCCGAGTACTACGGCGCGAGCGCGTGGGATCCGGTCAAGAAGAAGCTGACCGTCGGGCTCGTGCAGGAAGGACGCCTGTGCGAGGTACAGACCGACATCGCGGCCGGCGAGCGCATGGGCCTGGGCAAGCTGGTCGGCGGCGAAGGCTTGTACGAGCACTACACCTGGGGCTGGACGCTCGTGCACTTCCTGATGAACGACGCCAAGCTGCAGCCGAAGTTCGTCAAGTTCTTCCTGTCGCTGCCGGACGCGAAGGGCGTCGAGAAAGCCCCCGCGCCGGCGGGCATGACGACGCTCAAGCAGGAGGACGTGCTGACGGTCTTCATGCGCGAGCTGGGGCTCAAGGACGCGACGGCGCTGCGCAAGCTCGAGGCCGACTGGCACGACTACATCGACAAGAAGCTGGTGCTGACGGGCGTCACGGGCCTCGAGAAGGCGGCCTTCAAGGCCAAGGAAACCGGCCGCAAGCTGCGCGCGACGCGGCTCTTCAAGGAAGCGATCGAGCAGGGCTCGAAGAACCCGCTGGTGTTCAGCGAACTCGCGGACCTGCACGAGAGCGAAGGCCAGGCCGGCGAAGCGCGCGCTGCGTACGAGCAGGCGCTGGCGCTCGACCCGCTCAACGGCGACTTCTACGGCCAGCTCTCGCGCCTGGTCGGACGCAGCGACAAGGCCGAGGCCGAACGCCTGAAGAAGCTGGCGCTGGAGATCGGCTGGGACGACCCGTGGATGGACATCGACTTCGACGGCGACGGCCAGCCCGACCGACCGGAGCCCGGCAAGCCGGAACCGGCGAAGCCCGATGGACCGGGCGGCCCGGGCGGCCCGGGCGGCGAACCGAAGAAGCCGGGGAGCTGAGGCCTCAGAGCTCCCGTTCCTCCACCCAGGGCACAACCGCGACCTGGAGCTCGTCCTCAAACACTACGCGGCCGGGCTTGTCGACGACCTGCATCTCGATCCACACGCCGGCGTCGCGCAGCAGGTGCGCCAGGTCCCAGATGTGTCGCATGCACGCTGCCGCGCTGCTCTTGAACAGGAAGACCGCGCGCTCCTCGTCGAGGCTGGGTGCGTGCAGGTGGTTGCCGAACCACTCGAGCAGGACGCCGAGCCGCTCCTCGCTCGCCGCGTCGAGCTGGCCCGCGTTCCGCAGCTTGTAGGCCGCGCTGAAGATGCCGCGGCGGCGCAGCGAGCCGGGGTGCTGGTCCAGCGCGGCGAAGCGCAGGAAGCTCTGGCCCTTCGGCGGCTCCGCGGGGATCGCTTCCCACGGACGCGCGTCGAGCGACTGCTCGTGCAACTCGCGGGCGCGCTGACGGGCGCGGCCGCGGTCGACGCGGCGGCGGAAGTAGCCCATCGCTGCTCCTACGCCTGCAGTGCGTCCTCGCGCAGCCGCGGACGCTCCTCGCCGTACCAGTACGCGCACAGCACGGCGCACACCAGCCAGTACAGGACGTCGAACACGTCGACGCGCTCGCGCCAGGTCAGCGAGAGCGCCAGCGCGGCGAGCAGGATCCAGCTGCGCGGGTCGCGCGTGCTGCGCCACCAGGCGACGAGCGCCAGCACCAGGCTCGCGACGCCGGTGACCACGACGAACAGCGCGGCGCCGCGTCCGGTCGGGGAGCTGTGCCAGCGCGCGCCGTGCTCGGCGGAGAGCGCCGGCGTCGCGGCGACGATGCGGCCGAGCGCGAACAGCGTCGCGAGCGCCAGGTGCGCGCCGTGCAGCAGGTTGCCGTCCTGGATGCGGCGCCGCAGCGCGGCCAGGGTGGCGCTGGTCTCGGTCAGGGAGGCCATCGCTTCCTTATATACAGGTCCGGACGGCCCGCGGCCCAGCGGCGAGGCTACTCCGCGAGCCAGCCGCGCGCGGCCGCTTCGGCGCGCGCCCACTCGGGCAGCGTCGCGAAGTGTTCCGGTTCGCGCGGCACGCCCGCGACCTCGCGCTCGGCTTCCTCGGCCTTGCCCGAGCGCGCCAGCGCGGCGGCGAGTTCGTAGGCGATGCGCGGCGGCACGCGGCCGGTCTGGTCGAGCGCCGCGCGCCGCGCCTGGCGGTAGCTGCGCACGGCGGCGGTCCAGTCCGACTGCGCGGCGTGCTCGCGCGCCCAGCGGCGCTGCGCCCGCAGCTCGACCGCGTTCGCCAGCGCGCTCTCGCCGGCCTCGCGCAGGATCTTGGCGCGGCGGTAGCCCGCGTCGGCGCCGAGCTGCGCCAGCTCGGCGTCGAAGGCCTCGAACAGCACCTGCGCGCCCGAATCCTTGGCTTCGCACTCGATGCGCACCGCCAGGGCCATCAGGCGGCCGAGGTCGACGCGCGACCGGGCCTGCAGCTCGCCGAGCAGGGCGCGGCCGGCGTCGACGCGCTCCTGGTCGAAGGCCAGCGTCATCAGGTTCCAGGTCGCCCCCGGGTGCAGCGGATCGAGTTCGCGCACGCGCGTCCAGTCGCGCTCGGCGCCTTCCTGGTCCCCGAGCACCAGCGCCGTCTTCGCGCGCTGCATCAAGGCCTCGATGCGCATTGGCCGGCGCGCGAGCACCGCCGTCCAGGCCGCGTGGACGCGTTCGGGTCGCGCCTCGGTCGCCTCGAGCCAGCGCGCGCGCAGCGTCAGCGCGGTGACGGAGTCAGGGCGCGCCTCCAGCGCTGCGTCGATCGCTCCGCCGGTCGAGCCGGTAGACAGTTCCGCGCCACGCGCCAAGGGTTCCAGCGCGCGCGCGTGGCGCAGCGTCGACCAGGCCTGCGAGACGCCGCTGGCGAGGCCGAGCAGCAGGAGCACCGGCAGCGCGCGCCGCACCCAGCTCGGGCGTTCGCCGACGATCGGGCCGAGCAGCGCGCCGAAGACGGCGAAGCAGATGGTCGAGGACACCGCGTCGTGGAAGTACAGCGCGTGGACCGCCGCGTTGGCGCCCAGCGCCAGCCCGGCCGCCGCCAACGCCGCGTCGTGCAGCTCGCCCGTGCGCAGCCGGCGCCACGCGGCGCGCGCGACGAGCACGAAGAAGGCCAGCACGCCCGCGCCGATCAGCACGCCGCACTCGGCGAGCAGCGTCAGGTAGTCGTCGTGCGCGTGCTCGACCTCGGTCTCGTGCGCGACGCGCCGCTGGTGCGTCGAGCGCTCGATCTCGTCGAGGCGGCGGACGGCGGGGAACTCGCGCGCGAACTGGCCGAGCCCGACGCCGCGCCAGGGATGCTCGGCGATCAGGCCCAGCGTCGCGCGCCAGAGCCCCAGGCGCACGGCGATGCCGCCCGTGTCGCCGGGTGGGGGCGTGGTGTCCTGCGGGCCGGCGCGGACGGCCGTGGTCGCGACCGGCGGCGCGGCCTCGCTGCGCACCAAGGGCAGCATCAAGCAGGCCAGCGCGGCGAGCGCACCGACCGCCGCGAAGAGGTGTGTTCGCACGACGCGCACGCCGCAGGCCGCCGCGCCGAGGCCGAGCACCAGCGCGACCGCACCGGCGAGCACCGGCACGCTCGCGGCGTAGACCAGCTGCAGCACGCACGCCGCGAGCCCGAGCCAGCGCGCGCCGCCCGCCGGCCCGGCGCACAGGAGCGCGCCGACCGCCGCACCCGCCAGCGCGGCCTGCGAGACGCGCCCGGTGTTGCCCAGCGCACCCGCGTGGCCGTTCGCCGCGTCCGCCAGGCCGACGGCGGTGAAGGCGATCGAGAGCGCCGCGAGGCCGAGCGCCAGCGTGCGCCGGCCGCCCGTGCCCAGGCTCGCGCCGCCGACGAGCTGCACCAGGCCGACCAGCACCAGCGCCAGCGCGCGCGAGCCCTCGAAGTCGTCGCCGAGCCCCTCGATGCCGGACCCCGCGCCGAGCGCCAGGAGCGGCAGCATCATCAGCCACCAGCCGCGCGCCGCGCCGCCGTGCGCGCGCACCGCCAGGCACAGCGCCGCCGGGAGCGAGGCCAAGAGCGCCAGCGCCGCGCCCGTCGCCGCCGGCTCGTAGCACGCGCGCAGCAGCGAACCGGGCCCGGGCCAGGCCAGCAGCGCCGCGGGCAGCAGGAGCAGCAGCGCCTGGGGCTGCTCGCCCGGACGAACCTCGGCGGGGCGCGCGTCGCTCGGATCTCGAAGTGTGCCGGGGTCCATGCGTCGCGAGCGTCTGGACGCCCGCGCGGCACTCTACTTCCCGACCACCGCCTCGACGAAGGCCTCGGGCTCGAAGGCTTCGAGCAGCTCGAGCTGCTCGCCCGTGCCGAGGTAGCGCACCGGCAGCCCCAGGGCCTCGCGGATCCCGAACACCGCGCCGCCGCGCGCCGTGCCGTCGAGCTTGGCGACGATCAGCCCCGTCACCTGCACCGCGGCGGTGAACAGCCGCGCCTGCTGGATCGCGTTCTGGCCGTTGGTGCCGTCGATCACCAGCCAGGTCTCGTGCGGCGCGCCCGGCAGGCGCCGCTCGATCACGCGCCGCACCTTCTGCAGCTCGTCCATCAGGTTCTTCTGCGTGTGCAGCCGCCCGGCGGTGTCGATCAGCACCACGTCGGCGCCGCGCGCGACCGCCGCGTCGACGGCGTCGAAGGCCACCGCCGCCGGGTCGGCGCCGCTCTTCTGGCGCACGATCTCGACCTGGTTGCGCTGGGCCCAGATCTCGAGCTGGTCGGCCGCCGCCGCGCGGAAGGTGTCGCCCGCGCCGAGCAGCACGGTCTTGCCCTGCTGTTTGAAGCGGTGCGCCAGCTTGGCGATCGTGGTCGTCTTGCCCGAGCCGTTGACGCCGACCACCAGGATCACGGTCGGCTTGTGCTGCCAGTCGGGCTCGACGCCCGCCGGGCCCAGGCGTTCGCGCAACATCGCGCGCAGCGCCTCGCGCACGTCCTCCTCGCCCTTCAAGTCGCCGCGCTGGTGCAGGCGCGCCAGCTCTTGCGTGACGCTGGCGGCGACCGGGCCGAGGTCGGAGGTGTAGAGCAGCTCCTCGAGCTCGGCCAGCAGCGCCGCGTCGATCGCCCGCCCGCCCTTGAACAGTCCCGAGAGGCGATCGGTGAACGCCGAGCGCGTCTTGACCAGGCGCTCCTTGAGGCGGTCGAACAGGCCCATGGCGCGCGCCTCAGACCGCCGGCTCGTCGGTGTCGCCGTGCGGCTCGGGCACCGGCGCGGCAGGCGGAATGGCGGCGGGCTTCTCGTCGCGCGCGCGGTTCATGATCTTGTCGAGGATGCCGTTGATGAAGGCGCCCGAGTTCGAGGTCGAGAAGCGCTTGCCGAGCTCGATCGCCTCGTTGATCGCCACCTTGGGCGGGATGTCCTGGCAGTGCATCAACTCGTAGGTCGCGAGGCGCAGCACGTTGCGGTCGATCACCGCCATGCGCGAGATGTTCCAGTTCTGCGCGACGCCCTGGATGGTCTGGTCGATCGCCTCCCAGTGCTCGAAGGTGCCGGTCACCAGACGCTCGGCGAAGGCGCGCGTCTCCGCGTCGCGCTCCTCGCCCTGGATCCAGGCGCGGGCCTCGTCGACCAGCTCGTCCCCGCACAGGTCGATCTGGTACAGGAACTGCAGCGCGAGCTCGCGCGAACGGGTGCGTTTCTTCAACGGTGTCGGTCCCAGGTGGCGACCGCGTCGAGCGCGGCCAGGGTCTCGAGTGCGGCGCGCGCCACGTCGCGCCCCTTGTCCTGCTGGCCGCCTTGTTCGGGCGGCAGGGCGCGCGCGCGCGCCTGCGCGAGCGTGTCGCAGGTCAGCACGCCCAGGTGCACGGGCTTGTCGGTCGCCAGCGCGGCCTGCATCAAGCCGCTGACGGCGCCGTGCGCGACCCAGTGGTCGTGCGAGGTCTCGCCCGCGATCACGACGCCCAGCGCGATCACCGCGTCGCAGTGCTGCGCGGCGGCGCGCGCGACGATCGGCAGCTCGAAGGAGCCCGGCACCCAGACCACGCAGAGCTGGTCCTCGCTCAGGCCCGCAGCCAGCAGCTCGCGCCGCGCCGAGGCCAGCATCGCCCCGGTCAGATCCTCGTGGAAGCGCGATACGACGATGCCGATGCGCGCCCCGGGTCGGGTGAGGCGCGGCGCAGGCTGCGTTCGGCGCTGCTCGTCGTGGGCCATTGCGAAGGATCGAAGGGGGAAGAGTCTAACGACGCCCGCGCGCGCGTCCAGCTCGACGCTCTCGCCGACCTCGGCCGGCGCGCGTTACGCTGGTGAGCGCGATGAACGTCCTGGGAACCGTGCTCGCCGGGTCGGCCCTGGCGCTCTTGTGGCTGGCGCGCGAAGCACCGGTGCTGCCCAAGGACACCCTGCCGGCCGCGCTCGCGACCCGACCGCCCTTCGGCTTGGTGGCACCCGAGCAGCCCGCGCCGCCCGAGATCGACGCGCGCCACGCGGAGCTCGGGCGCAAGCTGTTCTTCGACCCGCTGCTCTCGGCCGACCGCAGCGTGTCCTGCGCCAGCTGCCACCAGCCGGAGCACGGCTTCGCACAGGCCGCGGCGACTTCGCCCGGCGTCCACGGCCGGCGCACGGCGCGCAACGCGCCCTCGCTGTTCAACCGCAAGCTCGGCGCGGCCTTCATGTGGGACGGGCGCGTCCCGACGCTGGCCGAGCAGGTGCTGCAGCCGGTCGAGAACCCCGACGAGATGGGGCTCGCGCTCGACGAGCTGCTGCGGCGCCTGGCCGCCGACGCCGACTATGGCCGCACGTTCGAGCAGCTCTTCGGCGGCGCGCCGACGCGCGACGCGACGGCGCGCGCGCTGAGCGCCTTCGTCGAGACGCTGTGGCTCGGCGACAGCCCGGTCGACCATTTCCAGGCCGGGACGACCGAGGCGCTGACCGAGGAGGAGCGCACCGGCCTGTGGGTCTACGAGAGCAAGGGCTTCTGCTGGCGCTGCCACTCGGGCCCGAACTTCAGCGACGAGCGCTTCCACAACACGGGCGTGGGGGTCGTGGACGGCGCGCCGGAGGAAGGCCGCTTCGCCAGCACGCGCCTCGAGGCCGACCGCGGCGCCTTCAAGACGCCGACCTTGCGCGGCGTGGCGCTCAACGCGCCCTACATGCACGACGGCAGCCTGGCGACGCTCGAGGAGGTGGTGGCCTTCTACCGCCGCGGCGGCAATGCCAACCCGGCCCTCGACCCGGAGCTCGAGCCCCTGAACCTGACCGACGAGGAGGCGCGCCGGCTGGTGCTCTTCCTGCGCGCCCTGTCGCGCGTCCAGCCGCGCTGAGCTCAGGCCGACGGTTCGGCGGCGGCCTCGGCGGCGGCCTCGGCGCGCCGGCGGCGGAACAGGCCGCGCGACCAGGATGCCGCACGCGCGACCTGCAGGCCGAGGTCCTCGAACAGCGTGTAGAACAGCGGCACGACCGAGAGCGTGAAGAGCGTCGAGATCACCAGCCCGCCGCCGACGCAGGTGGCCAGCGCGCGGAAATCGATGCCGTCGCCGGGCGGCTCGGTGATCGCCATCGGCCAGAGGCCGAGCACGCTGGTCAGGGCGGTCATCAGCACCGGCCGCAGGCGGTCGCGCGTGCCGTCGAGCACGGCCTGCGTGCGTTCGAGGCCCTCGCTGCGCAGCCGTTGGATGTGGTCGACCAGCACGATGCCGTTGTTGACCACCACGCCGATCAGGATGATCAAGCCGATGATGACCAGGGGATCGATGGGCGTGCCGGTCAGGTAGATGCTCCACAAGCCGCCGACCACCGCGTAGGGGATCGTCATCAGCACCGAGAACGGCAGCACGAACGACTCGAACAGGATGCCCATGATCAGGTACACGAGGATCAGGGCCAGCAGCAGGGCCTTGAGCACCGCCAGCAGCTCCTCGAACTGGCGCTGCAGCACGGAGTCGTCCTCGGACCAGGCGTAGCCGCGCGGCAGCTCGAGCGCGGCGAGCGCGAGCTTGCCCTGCTCGGCGACCTGGCCCTGTTGCGCGGGGTTGTCGATGCGGGCCTGGATCGTGAAGGTGGTCTGGCCGTTCGTGCGCCACACGCTGCGGCTGCCCGTGCCGAATTCCAGCCGCGCGACGGCTGCCAGCGGCACGCTGGAGCTGCCGGTGAAGATCTCGAGCTCGCGCAGCGTGTCGAGCCCGGCCGAGACGGTGTCGTCGTACTCGATGATCAGCGGCACTTCGCGCCCGCGGTCCTGGAAGCGCGGCAACTGCGAACCGCGCAGGGCCCAGGCGATGTTCTCGAAGGCGTTCTGGGCCGTGACGCCCAGCCTCTGCCCCAGGTCGGAGTCGAAGCTCAGGTTGACCTGCGGCGGCGCCGATTCGAGCGGCGAGCGCACGCTGGTGATGCCCGGCAGGCTCTCCAGGATCTCGACCGCCTGCTGGCCCAGGCGCGCCAGCTCGGTCGAGTCGGACCCGGCCAGCGTGAACGACACCAGGCTGCGTTCGCGCGAGTTGGCCTGGTCCTCCTCGTCCAGGAAGTTGAGCGTGTGGCCGGGGATGCGCGGCAGGTGCTGCTTGAGGTCGTCGCGCACGGAGCGGAAGTGCTCCTTGGTCTGCGCCACGTCCCAGAACAGCCGCAGCGAGCCCGACAGGCGCGTGATGCGCACGCCCGAGCGCGCGAAGCCGTACTGCGCCTTCTTCTCGGACAGGAAGCGCTCGTAGACCAGCATCTCGTCGCTGGCCTCGGCCAGCGTGAAATTGTCCTCCAGCTGGACCGACACGCGCAGCTGCGTGCGGCCGCCGTCGGAGCCCGAGCCGCCCAGCAACGACTGCGAGATCGGCACCACCACCGAGCCGACGCACAGCAAGGCCAGGAGCGAGGCCGCCAGGCGCCGCCGCAGCGACCACTCGAGCAGCGCGTGGTTGACGGCGATCAACAGGCCGATCAGCGAACCGCCGGGCCGGGCCAGGGCGCTTGGCGTACGCGGCAGCGCCAGCGCGGCGAGCGCGCGCGGCAGGCGCCAGTGCAGCGCCGCCAGGCTGGCGACCGTCAGCAGGCCCGCGCTCGCCAGCCAACCGAACAGCGCGCCTGAGACCGACTCGCCGACCGCGGCCGAGCCCGACAGTGCCCAGAGCTCGCGCGCCTCGACGACGCGCCAAGCGAGCAGCCCGACGAGCGCCAGCGTCAGCACCCAGCGCAGGCTGACGACCAGCGCCAGGCCCAGGCGCACGGCACCGCGCACGAGCGTCCAGGTCCGGCGTCCACCAGCGAGCACGAGCCTCGCCGTGCCAGCGACCAGCGCTTCCCACAGCCGCGTGATCCAACCCAGGCGCAGCACGAGGCGCGTCAGCCACGCCGGTCGCGGACCGAGCGTCAGCCCGGCGGCGACGGGCATGAAGACCAAGGCCACGACCAGGCTGATCAGCACCGAAGCGCACAGGGGCAGCCCCAATTCGCCGAAGAGCAGCTGCACCACCGGATCTTCGTTCATGAAGATCAGCGGCACGAAGACCGCCACCGTGGTCAGCGTCGAGAGCACCACCGCCAGCGCGACCTCGGACGTGCCGCGCACCACCGACTCGCGGACCGGGAAACCCAGCCGCTGCAGGCGCGTGATGTTCTCGAGCACCACGATCGCGTTGTCGACCAGCATGCCCAGCGCCAGCGTGATGCCGGTCATGGTCAGGATGTTGAACGTGCGGCCGGTGAAGTAGCACCAAGCCAACGCCAGGAGCACCGAGATCGGGATCGAGAGCGCCACCAGCAGCGTCTGGCGCACGCGCCACAGGAACACGAACAGGATCGCGATCGCCAGCAGGCCACCTTCCCAGGCGCTGTCGAGCAGCTGGCCCAGCGCGTCCTCGATGATGCGGCCCTGGTCGAAGACCGGGATGAAATGGAACTGGCCGGCCAACTGCGGGTCCTGTTCGAGGGACGCCAGTTCGCGCGTCACGCGCCGGCAGGTCTCGACGATGTTGGCCTGGCCGTCCTTGCGCACCTCGAAGAAGTAGGCGTACTGGCCATCGATGCGGAACAAGGACTCGCGCACGCTCTTGACCATCTCGACCCGGCCGATGTCGCGCACGCGCAGGCCGTCGCCGATCGGGTAGTCCTCCAGCTCCGCCGGCGAGCGGAAACGCATGTCGGCACGCAGCAGCGCGCGCGCGCCGCCGTCCTCGAACTCGCCGAAGGACTGCGAGAAGTTGTCGGCTCGCAGACGCCGGATCAGGCCGCCGAGGTCGAGGCTCGCGCCGCGCACCAGGTCCTCGTCGAGCAGGATGCGCAGCGAGTCGTCGAGCAAGCCCCAGGTCTCGCACTTGCCGACGCCGTCGACCGACTCGACCCGGCGCTGGATCACGTTCTCGACCAGGAAATCGGTGCGCGGCGAGTCGCCCGGGTGCAGCAGCGCGAAGTACTGGATCGGCAGGTCGCTCTCGTTCCACGAGAACAGCGACACCTCGTCGACCGTGGTCGGCAGCTTCGGCCGCGCGCGCTCGACGCGGTCGCGCACCTCGGCCTTGGCGAAGTTCATGTCGACCGAACTCTCGAACTCGACGAAGATCGACACGCTGTCAGCGCGCGAGATGCTCGAGACGTCGACCAGCGACGGCAGGGAGCGCAGCTCCTCCTCGAGGACGCGCGCGATCTTCTGCTCGTTCTCGACCGCGCTGGCGCCCTGGTGCGCCACCGAGACCTGCATGCCCGGCTCGATGATGCCGTCGGGCAGCATCTGGATCGGGATGCGCGCGTAGGCGATCAGGCTCAGCACGACGGCCGTGGTGAACAGCGTGCTGAGCATCACCGGCCGCCGCACCAGGCTGGCCACCAGACCGCGCTGCCCTCCGCTGTCGTTCACGACGCTCGCGCCTTCCCGCGCCCGTACAACAGCTGCAGCACGCAGGGGATCACGATCAGGGTCAGGAGCGTCGAACTGGTCAGGCCGGCGACGACCGTGATCGCCATCGGCTCGCGCACCTCGGCGCCCTGACCGCTGCCCAGCGCGCCGAGCAGGGGCACGCTCGCCAGCCAGCCCGTCATCGGCAAGAGGCCCAGCACGGTGGTCGCGGTGGTCATGTAGATCGGCCGCAGGCGCGTGCGCGCCGCGTCCATCAGCGCCGTCTGCACCTCCAGGCCGCGCGCGCGCATCTGATTGACACGGTCGATGAACACGATCGCGTTGTTCACCACGATGCCGGCCAGGAGGATCATGCCGATGAAGACCACCACGCTGAGCGGGATGCCCAGGAGGTCGAGCGTCAACACGACTCCGACGCTGGCCAGCGGCACGGTGACCAGCACGATCAAGGGCTGGAGCAGCGACTCGAACTGGCAGGCCATCACGGCGAACACCAGGAACAGCGCCAGGACCAGGGCGAAGCGCATGCTGCGCTGGGCCTCGTCCATCTCGCGCTTCTGGCCGCCGAGCTGCACCGCGACCTCCTCGGGCGGCGTCAGCGAGGCCAGCTCGCGCTCGACCGCAGCGGTCGTGCCGCCCAGGTCGAGGCCCTGTGTCGTGCCGGTGACCAGCACCGCGCGTGCGTTGCCGATGCGGCGGATCTCGGCCGGACCCTCGACGACCGAGGCCGTCGCCACGCTGCCCAGCGGCACGGGCGTGTCCGAAGCCGGGTTGACCACCAGTTCGAGCACAGCCTGCAGCGTCGAGAGCTGCACTTCGTCGCCGACGATGCGCACGTCGATGCGCTCGTCGCCTTCGGTGAAGCGCGTGCTGACGTTGCCCAGCACCTGGTCGCGCACCAGGGCGGAGACGGCCGCCAGGTCGAGCCCGTACTCCAGCGTCTTGTCGCGGTCGAAGGTCACGCGCACCTCGGGGTGGCCGGGGCGGATCGTGGTGCGCACGTCGGCCAGCCCCTCGACACGCCCGAGACGCGCCTGCACCTCGCGCGCCACCAGCTGCAGCTGGGCCAGTTCGTAGCCCAGGATCTCGACCTGGATCGGTGCCTCGATGGCGAAGGGCGAGGCGCGCGTGACCTCGGCCGAGCGCACGGCCGGGTGGCGCGCGATCAGGTCGCGCACCACGCCGACCAGCCGCTCCTCGTTCTCGGCCGAGATGTGCTCGGACGGCATGCGCACGGTCAGGCGCGCGGTGTGCTTGCCCTCGATGTCGCGCGAGAGCGTGTCGCGCTCGACGCCGACGATCAGCGCCGTCATGGCCACGTCCGGCAGGGCGCGCACGGAGCGCTCCAGCTCGCCGAGCACGAGCTCCGTGGCGCCGATCGGGGTCCCGACCGCCAGCCCGACGTGCACCGTGAACTCGCCCTGGTGGATCTCGGGCAACAGGTCGAGACCGAGGCGCGGCAGGCGCGTCACCGACCAGCCGAAGCCCAGGAGCGCGATGCCGACCACCAGCCAGGAGTGGCGCAGCGAGGTCGCCAGCAGGCGGGGATAGCCGCGCTCGATCCCGCCCCACACGCGGTCATGCAACCAGTGCAGCGGCCAGAGCAGCGTGTTCAGCACGGCGCCGAGCAGGCGGCCGAGTCCCAGCAGCAGCCCGAACAGGCCGCCGAGCGCGAGGCGCGCCAGGCGTCCGCTCCAGCCGGCGACCGACTGCACGACCTGGCCCTCGCGCAGCGCGAGGCCGGTGGTCAGTCCGCCGAGTCGCTGCGGCTCGTCGAGCTTCCCGAACAGCCAGCGGCGCGAGGCCAGCATCGGGATGAAGACCGCCGCGACGAGCAGCGAGACGCTCAGCGAAGCCACGACCGTCAGCGCCTGGTCGCCGAAGATGCGCCCGGCGATGCCGTGCACGAAGACGATCGGCGCGAAGACCGCCACGGTCGTCAGCGTCGAGCCCGTGATCGCGCCCAGCACCTCGCGCGTACCGCGCCGCGCAGCCGTCAGCAGGTCGTCGCCCTCCTCGCGGCAGCGGCTGATCGATTCCAGCACCACGATCGAGTTGTCGACCAGCATGCCGATGCCGAGCGCCAGCCCGCCCAGCGACATCACGTTGAGCGTCGTGTCGAAGGCGTACATCGGCGCGAAGGTCACGATCACCGAGAGCGGGATCGAAACCGCGATGACGGCGGTCGAGGCCATGTGCCGCAGCGAGAACCAGATCACGATCACCGCCAGCAAGGCACCCATCCAGGCCGCGCCCTGCACGTCCTCGACCGCCGAACGGATGAAGGTCGACTGGTCGGACAGCACCTCGAAGCGCGCCTGTTCGCGCAGCTGCCAAGCCAGGAACTCGGCCTGTTCGCGCTGTTCGAAGCTGGCCGTGCCCCGGCCGTCGCCGGCCTGGCGCTGGGCCTGCGCCCAGGCCTGCTGCGCAGTCGTGCCGAGCACGCGCTCCTTCACGCGCTCCGCCAGGCCGACGATGTTGGCGCCCGCTTCGCGGAAGATCGCGATCTCGACCGCCTCGCGGCCCGAGACGCGCGTCACGACCTCGCGCTCGGCGTGCGTGCGCGTGACGGTCGCCACGTCCTTGAGCCGGATCACGGCCTGACCGCGGCGCACGATCGCCAGCTGTTCGATCTCGGCCAGGTCCTGGAATTCGTTGAGCGTGCGCACCAGGTACTCGGTCGAGCCCTCGCGGATCAGGCCGCCCGAGGCATTGACGTTCTCCTGCGCCAGGCGTTGCCCGAGCAGCGCCGGATCCAGGTTCTGCGCCGCCATCTTGAACGGGTCGACGCGCACCCGGATCTCCTCGATCAGTCCGCCACGCACCTGGACCGCGGCGATTCCGGGGATCGACTCCAGCTCGCGCTTGACGCGCTCTTCCGCCAGCCAGCGCAGGTGCACCAGCTCGCGCTCGCGCGCGCGCGCCGACTTCGACGCCAGCGTGCCCTGCTGCTCGGGCAGTGTCAGGCCCAGGCGCAGGATGGGATCGAGGTTCGGGTCGTAGCGCAGGATCAGCGGGCGCTCCGAGCCCGGGGGCAGGAAGACGCTGTCGAGCTTGTCGCGCACGTCCTGCACCGCGTAGGTCATCGGCGTGCCCCACTCGAAGTCGAGCACGACGTCGCTGGTCTCGGCGCGGCTGATCGAGGTCGAGCGCACGACGCGCGGCAGCGTGGCGAGCGTCTCCTGGATGCGTTCGCTGATGCGGTCCTCGACGTCCTCGGGCGCCGCTCCGGCCCAGCTGGTGCGCACGGTCAGGGTCGGGTAGCTGATCTCGGGCAACAGGTCGATCGGCAGCTTGCCCAGCGACACGAAGCCGAAGATCGCGATCGCCACGACCATCATCGTGATCGCGACCGGTCGCTGGGTGACGAAGCGCAGCACCCCTGCGGCGTCCCGATCGTCGTCCGCTTCGCGCTCGCTCACGGGCTCAGCCCTTGGCGGGGTCGCTGCCCGTGCCGGTCGGCGCCGCCTCGGCCGGAGCGGGGGCCTTGGTCGCCGGCGGCTCAGCGGGGGGGGCGCCTTCACCCTCGACCTCGATCTCGCCGCCGTCCTCGAGCTCGCGGTTGCCGATCACGATCACGCGCTCGCCGGCGCGCAGCGCGCCCTCCTCGACCAGCACCTCGACCGACTGCTCGTCGGAGTAGCCCTCCTCGACCTCGACGCGCACCGCGCGACCTTCGCGCGCCACGAAAACCAGGTCGAGCTCGCCCTCGCGACGCAGCGCGCGCTTGGGCACCACCAGCGCGTCGGGGTGGCGGTCGGTGATCACCTCGACGCGCACCAGCATGCCGGGCAGCAGGCGCCGCTCGCTGCCCCCCAGCGGCACCGGGTCGATGCCCACCGTGACGCGGAACGAGCCCGAGGCCGCGTCGATCGAGGGGCTCAGGCGCTGGATCGCGCCGCCGAATTCGAGCCCCGGCAGCGCCTCGGCGCGGGCCGTGATCGCCAGCGCCTCCTGCGCGCCTTCCTGCTTGCGGCGCAGGCCCTGGGTGAAGAGCGCCAGCTCGCGCTGCGGCCGGTACAGGATCGCGCGCAGGTTCTCGGCGTCGGTCAGCACGAACACGTGCGCCCCCGGCCCGACCGAATCGCCGACCTTGACCAGCCGCTCGGCGATCACGCCGGCGAAGGGCGCGGTGATGCGCGTGTAGGCCAGCTCGAGCTCGCGCTGCTCCAGCGCCAGCTTGGCCTTCTCGAGCATGGTGGCCGTGGCCTTGCCCTCGACCTGGGTGCGCTCCGAGGCCAGCTTGGCGCTCTCGAGCTCGGAGGCGCGCGTGTCGCGCGTCAGGCGCAGGCTGTCGAGCGCCGACTGCGACAACAGGCCGGCCTTCTCGTTGCGATCCAGGTCGCGCTGCGCCAGCTCGAAGGACAGGCGCGCGCTCTCGACGCGCGCCGCGGCCTCGCGCACGAGCAGGGCCGACTTCTGGATCGAGTCCTCGGCCTCGCGCACCGAGACGCGCGCGTCGTCGCGCTGCGACTCCTTGTCGCGCGAGTCGAGCTGCGCCAGCACCGCGCCGGCCTCGACGCTCTGGCCCTCCTCGGCCAGCACCTGCAGCACCAGGCCGCTGGTGCGCGGGAAGACCTTGACCTCCTTCTCGGACTCGATGTTGGTGGTGGTCGAGAGGCGCAGCACCATCTCGCGCTGCTCGACGCTGGCCACGCGCACGCGCGTCGGGTCGCGCTGCTTGAGGCCCTGCTCCTCGGGCTTGACGCCGGCCTTCGAGTCGTTGCAGGCGGCGAGCAACGACAGGGACAAGGCGCCGCATGCGGCGCGGACTCGGGGGGGGAGACGGATCATGGAACTCCGGGTCGCTCGTCTGGGGATCGGGAGCAACGTGCGCGCTAGACTCGACCGCCGCGATGCGCACCCCCGCCCAGGCTATTGCCGACATCCTACGCCGGATCGAGGGGCCGCGTCTCGTCGAGCGCGTCGCGCTGGAAGCGGCGCGCGCGCGCGTGCTGGCCGAGGACGTGGCGAGCGACATCGACCTGCCGCCCTTCGAGAAGAGCGCGATGGACGGCTACGCGGTGCGCTCGGCGGACTTCGCCTCCTCCGCTGCGGGCGGGCCCGGCGGCGCGCGCCGGCTGCGTCCGATCGGCGAAGCGCGCGCCGGCGCGCCCTTCCAGGGCAGCGTCGCCAGCGGGGAGTGCGTCGCGATCTACACCGGGGCGGAGCTGCCGGCCAGCTGCGACGCGGTTGTAATGGTTGAGAAAGCGCGCACGGAGGACGGTGTCGTGGTGCTCGAAGGCGGCGCGCGCGCGGGGCTCAACGTCTGCCACCGCGGCGAGGACCTGCGCGTCGGAGCGGGTGTGCTCGCGCGCGGCCGGCGCCTCTCGCCGGTCGACCTGGCGGTGCTGGCCGCGGTCGGCTGCCAGCCGGTGCCGGTCCACGCGCGGCCGCACCTGAGCCTCCTGACCACCGGCGACGAACTCGTGCCCGCGCACGTCCGGCCGCGCGCCGGGCAGATCCGCGAGGGCAACACGCTGTACCTCGCCGCGCGCGCCGAGGAGGCGCACGCGCGCGTCACGAACCTGGGCATCGTGCCCGACGACGAAGCCGTGCTCGAGCGCGCCTTCCGCCAGGCCTTGGAGACCAGCGACGTGGTGCTGACCACCGGCGGCGTCAGCATGGGCAAGTACGACATCGTCGGCGCGGTCTTCGAGCGCCTGGGCGTCGAGCCGGTGTTCCACAAGGTCGCGGTCAAGCCCGGCAAGCCGCTGTGGTTCGGGATGCGCGGCCGCGTGCCGGTCTTCGCCCTGCCGGGCAACCCGGTGTCGTGCCTGGTCGGCTTCGAGCTCTTCGTGCGGCCCGCGCTGGCCAAGATGGAGGGCGCCGACGAGCCCACCTGGCAACCCGCGCTGCGCCTCGGCCGCTGGCTCGGCGCGCCGCCGGCGCCGAACGCGCGCCAGCAGCACCTGCCCTGCCGCGTGCGGCCCGGCGCGGACGGCGTCGACCAGCTCGAGCCGCTGCGATGGTCGAGCTCGGCCGACATCGTCGGCCTGACGCGCGCGCAGGGGCTGGCGGTGGTCGAGTCCGACCAGCAGCTCGCGACCGGGGCGCTGGTGCCGTATCGGCCGCTGGGATCGGGCGGGACCCCGGCGTGAGCACGCCCGGCTCGAGCACGCCCGGCGAGGCGCTCCGGCCGCGTGCGCGCGCCCTGGCCTTCGCCCTCAGCTGGTGCGCCTTCTTCCTCGCCTCGCCCGGCATCCTGTCGCGCGAGGGCAGCGCGCTGCTCGCGGTCGCGGCGCTGGTGCCCTGGGCCTGGGCCGCGGCGCGGCCGGGGCGCGCGGCTTTCTGGATCGAGTGGGCGCTGGCGGGCGCGGGCATCGCCGCCACGTGCTTCTGGAGCACGAAGGTGCTGTGGATCACGCTGCTCGTGGTCGCGATCGTGCCCGGTCTCTACGTCGCGCTCGCCGGCGTCGTGCTGCGGCGCATCGCGGGCGGGCTGCCGCTGGCGCTGGCCGCGCCGGTCGCCTGGGTCGCGCTCGAGACGCTGCGCGCGGTGATCGACCCGCCCTTCGCCTTCGGCTGGATGCGCGTCGGCCACCACGCCCACGCCGTCGACTGGCTGGCGGGCAGCGCGCGCGTGTGGGGGGTGGCGGGCCTGTCCTTCGTCCTGGTGGCGCTGGCCGGCGGGATCGTCGACCTGACGCGGATTCGTGCGACCCGCGCGGACGAGGGCGCTAGCGCGACCGGCCGGGCGCGCCGCGGCGCCATCGCCCTGGTGCTGGCACTGGGACCGTCCGCACTTGCGCTCGCGGCGGGCCTGGCCACTGCGCCGCCGGAGACTACGACCGGTCCGCGCGTGCTGCTGGTCCAACCGGCCTTCGAGCAGCACCGCAAGATGGAGCCGCTCTTGGCCGCGACGACCTTTCGCGAGACGGTCGAGCTGACCGAGCGCGGCATCCTCGAGGCCCGACGGGCCGGCGAGCGCGAGATCGAGCTGGTCGCCTGGGGCGAGGGCATGCTGCCCTACTCGATCGCCGATGCCGAGCTGCGGCGCGACTTCGAGCGCGGCGCGCGCTCGCCGGAATGGTCCGGCACGGTGATCGACGCCGCGGACCTCGCCCGCTTCGAGACCAACGAGCGCGAGGCGATCCAGGGCCTGCTCTTCGGCCGTTCCGGCCGCCGCATCCTGCCCGAGGGCGCCAGCCTGATCTGCGGGGTCGATCTCTTCGGCACCGAGGCGGGCGAGATCCGGCGCTGGAACGCGGTCGCCGCCTGGGGGCCGGACGGCGCGCGCGCCGGCTGGGTCTCGAAGCAGCACCTGGTGCCCGGCGCCGAGTCGCTGTGCGGGCTGGAGCAGCTGGCGTGGGTGCGCGCCCTGGCCTTCGATCTCTCGGGCTACGTCCCGGACCTCGCCACGCGCGCCGAGCCGCGCGTCCTGGAGCTGCCCCGGCGCGGGGGGGGTGTGTGGCGCGTCGGCGCGACGGTGTGCTTCGACAACACCTTCGAGGGGCCCTACGCGCGACCGCTGCGCGCGGGGCCGGTCGACTTCCACCTCGTGTGCAGCAACGAGGCCTGGTACGAGGACAGCTGGGAGTACGACCAGATGCTGGCCTTCAGCCGCCTCCTGGCGATCGCGACCGGCCGCTCGGTGGTGCGGGCGACCAACGCCGGGATCAGCACGGTGCTCGGGGTCGACGGGCGGGAGGTCGGCCGGCTGGAGGTCGACGGGCGCGACCGGATGGTCTCCGGGACCCTGCGGGCGGACGTCGAGGTGCCGGTGCGCGACGAGCGCACGCCCTTCGTGGTCGCCGAGCGCGGCTGGATCGCGCTGTGGGTCGCGCTGCCGCTGGGCTGCTGGGCCCTGGGCCGCCGCCGGTTACAGCGCCGTTCGCCCCCGGTAGGAGCAGCGGCGTGAGCGCGGCCCGCTCGCGAGCTTGAAGGCTCGCGGGGGTGCCGATAGACTCGCGCGCCCCGCTGACGGACCTGGGTCCGGGAACGCGCCCTCGGGAGCGTTGTCCGGCAAGGAGTTAGCGGAGCCCTGGGAGCCTGTCGAGGGTCCCAGGCGATCGGATCCCCCCCGCCCATCCCTCGTCGGTTCGCTGCGTGCGGACCCTCGCCCCCTCCACACGTCGCATGAGCTCCATCGGCAAGATCTTCGTGGTCGTGAACCTCCTGTTGGCCGCCCTGTTGGTCGGCTGGGCAGTCAGGGCCCAGAGCGAGAACAGCACCTGGAAGCAGAAGCACGACGAGCTGAAGGCGGATCTGACCACCAAGCACGAGACGGTGACGCGCGAGCTGAGCTCGGTGCGCGCCGAGAAGGGTCAGGCCGATCAGACGATCGCCACCCTGCGCGCCGAGGTCGACGGCAAGGACGCCGACCTGCGCCGCACCAAGGAGGAGCTGAGCACCACCCAGGGCAACCTGAACAAGTGGGCCGCCGACCTCAACAACCTGGCCTCGTCCCACCAGTCGGTGGTGGCCTCGAACGAGAAGCTCCAGGCCGAGAAGGACAAGGCGATCAAGGCCCAGTTCGACGCCGAGAAGGCGCGCGACGAGGCCCTGACGGCCCAACAGGCCGCCGAGAAGGACCTGGGGGACACCAAGACCACGCTGGCCAACGCCGACTCGAAGATCGCCGACCTCGAGAAGGACCTGACCGCGCTGGGCAAGTCCAAGAAGAAGGTCGAGAACGACCTGGCCAGCCTGCAGCAGTACACCGGCGCCTCGCTGGAGAACATCCACTCGATGCCCAAGATCGACGGTCGCGTCAGCGCCGTGACCCTGTCGGTCGAGCCCGGCCTGGTGCAGATCAACAAGGGCAACACCGACGGCGTGAAGCGCGGCTTCACCTTCGAGATCTACGACGGCACGAAGTACAAGGGCAAGGCGCGCGTCGAGTTCGTGCACGACACGACCTGCTCGGCGATCCTGATCAACGCCGTCAAGGGCGAGACCATCCGTCAGGGCGACATCGCCTCGACGCAACTCTGAGCTCCAAGGAAGAGGTGCGTCATGGCCGCAAGAAGGACGACGGGTGCCGGGGCGGGAGCGGGGCGCGAGTCGCGCGTGCGTTCGCGCCAGGGCGAGGATCAGGCCAAGCAGCAGGCGGCGCAGGCCGCGCAGGGTGAGTCCGGGGGCATGGGCATGGCCGATGCGCTCGGGATCGTCACCTTCGTCGTGCTGGTGGTCGGGTTCGTGCTGATGGATCGCTACCTGGGCACGAACTTCAACACGGGGCTGTTCTTCACGACCTGAGGGTCGGAGAACCGCGCGTGAGCGACAGGCCGGGCTCGCCCGGCCTGTTGTCGTTCCGGGGTCGAGCGCCGGCGCCGACCGCGCTCGACCCGGGTGTGAGATGCCCGCCCAGTCGCTTGCAAGCGAGGGGGGTGCTTGTAGAGTGGCGACGCCCTTGGGGCTGAGCGGTTTTTGGCCCCCTAGATGTGGGGGTGAGGGGACTTGATGAGCAACGTGTTCAAGCCGTTGGAGTGGGCGATCGGTCGATTCTCCGTCGACATGGGGATCGATCTCGGGACGGCGAACACCCTCGTCTCGGTGCGCGGCCGCGGCATCGTGCTCAACGAACCCTCCGTGGTCGCGGTCAAGAAGGACACCGGCGAGGTGCTGCTCGACGGCATGGCGGTCGGCAACGCGGCCAAGGCGATGCTGGGCAAGACGCCCGGCAACATCGAGGCCATCCGTCCGCTGCGCAACGGCGTGATCGCCGACTTCGACGTCACCGAGAAGATGCTGCGCTACTTCATCACCAAGGTGCACGAAGGCCGCAAGTGGGTGAAGCCGCAGGTCGTGATCGCCGTCCCGGTCGGCATCACCGCCGTCGAACGGCGCGCGGTGATCCACTCGGCCGAGCGCGCCGGCGCGCGGCGCGTGTTCCTGATCGACGAGCCGATGGCGGCCGGCATCGGCATCGACCTGCCGGTGACCGAGGCGCGCGGCTCGCTGGTGGTCGACATCGGCGGCGGCACGACCGAGATCGCGGTGCTGGCCCTGGCGGGCATGGTGGTCGCCACCTCGCTGCGCATCGCCGGCGACGAGCTCGACATCGCGATCCAGAACCACCTGCGGCGCCACCACAACCTGCTGATCGGCGAGCAGACGGCCGAGAAGATCAAGCTGACCATCGGCTCGGCCTGGCCGCTGCCGCAGGAGCTGATGATGGTGGTCAAGGGCCGCGACAGCGTCACCGGCCTGCCGCGCCAGACCGAGATCACCTCGATCGAGGTGCGCGAGGCGCTCTCGCACCCCGTGCGCCTGATCTGCGAGGCGGTGCGGGGCGTCCTCGAAGAGGCCCCGCCCGAGATCGCGGCCGACCTGGTCGACTCGGGCGTGACCCTGTGCGGCGGGGGTGCCCTGCTGCACGGCATCGACCAGGCGATCGCCGACACGCTCGGCCTGCAGGCGCGCGTCGCGGACGATCCGCTGACCGCCGTCGCGCGCGGCACCGGGGTGTTCCTCGACAAGCTCGACGTGTTCTCGAAGGTGCTGTCGAGCAACGAGGACGACTAGCGACGCGCGTTTTCCGGCCCGCGCCCGCGCTGGATTCCGGCGCGCGCGTGCCGCATGATCCGGGCGAAAGGCCGCGGCGCACCTTCGCGCGCGCGGCCTCCCTGCGTGGAAGCTCGAGGGGAGACTTCCGTTGTCGTCGTCGCGATCGCGCACCATCCAGCTGGGCGTGCTCGCCGTGCTGCTGTACGCCACGTTGCGGCCGGGCACGGCCGTCGATCGTTGGATCGAGGAGGCGCTCGTGCCCGCGCGCGTGCTGGCCGAGCTGGCGCGGCCGGTGACCTGGCTGGGCGGCCAGACCGTGCTCGCCGCCCCCGAGCGGCAGGAGCTCTGGCGCCGCAGCCGTGAGCTGCTCGAGCGCGAGGGTGCGGCGGCGCTGCCGCGCGACGGCAACCTCGCGGCCGGCCGCGGCTTCGTCCACGGCCAGACCATCGAGCGGCCGGCGCGCGACCCCGATGGCGTGGTGATCCAGTACGACCCGCGCTGCACGCTCGCGCCGGGCATGTACGTCACCAGCGGCGACCACTACCTCGGCCGCGTCGAGAGCCTGGTGCCCGAGCGGCCCGGCGAGGCCGTCGTGCGCCTGATCACCGGCCGCGAGGCGCGCATCGGCGCGGAGGTGCTGCTGGCCGACGGCTCGCGCGCGCCCTTGGTGGTCGGCGGCGTGGCGCTCCACCCCGATCCGCGCGACACGCGCCTGTACCTCGCCGTGCACGCGCCGAGCCGCGGCGACCTGACGGCCGGACCGGTGCGCGTGCGCGCCAGCCTCGACCCGGGCCAGCCCGGCCTGGCCGACGGCTTCCTGCTCGGCGAGCTGGTGCACCACGAGCAGGGCGGGCTGCGCTTCCTCGCCGTGCGCGCCGGCTTCGACTACGACGCCGGTCCCTACGAGCTGGTGATCGTCAGCGCCCCCGAGCACGCGCTGGCCGGCGGCTCGCTGGCGCGCGAGCCCTTCGCGCCCGAGCGCTGGCGGCCGACGCGCTTCGCCGCGCGCGGCACGCCCTCGGCGCTGCGCGAGGCGCGCGTCCTTTCGCACGGCCGCTCGCGCGGTCTCGAGCGCGGCGCCGCCCTGGCCTCGGACGGCGTGCTCGTCGGCCGACTGACGCGCGTGCTGCAGTGGTCGGCGCGCGCCGAGCTGGTCGGCGATCCGGGCTTCGCCGTCGCGGGCCTGGCGCAGCTCGAGGACCAGGAGGAGCCGCTGGTGCTCGGCCGGCTGGTGTCGCTCGGGCGCGACGGCGAGGCACTCCTGTTCCGCTGGGAGAACACGCAGGATCCGCCGCTTGCTGCGGGGGCTGCGGGCGCCCCGGGCATCGACCTCGCGCGCGCGCCGCGCGTGCGCGCCTTCGTGGTCAGCGGCTGGGGCGAGCGCGGCCTGCCCGCCGGCCTGGTGCTCGGCACGACCGAGCTGGTGCGCGCGCGCGGCCCGCAGGTGCTGCGCATCACGCCGCCGCTCGACGTGCGCGCGCTCGAGCGCGTCGAGGTCTGGCGCGCGAACCTCCCGCCGGAGCCGACGCCGTGAAAGCGCAGCGCGTGCTGGCCTGGATCGTGTTCGCCGCCTGGCTGACCTGGGCGACGGCGCTGCACGCCTGGCTCGGCCAGCACGGCACGGGCTGGCTGCCCGACCTCGGCCTGGTGCTGGTGTTCAGCCTGCTGGCGCGCCTCGAAGCCGCCGACGCGCCGTGGTTGATGCTCGCCACCGTGTGCGCGCGCGCGGCGCTGGCGGTCGAGGGCCACGCCGCGCTGGCTGCCGGCGTGCTGGGGCTCGTGCCGCTGGTGCTGTGGGTGCGCGGCACCTTCGAGCTGACCGCGCCGGCCTGGCGCACGCTGTTCTGCGGCCTGTTCGTGCTCGGCTTCGACGCCTGGTTGCTGGTCGCGCGCCACGTGCGCGGCGAGGCGGGCGAGAGCTCCTTCGCCGGCGCGCTGCTCGGCCTCGTGCCGATCGCGCTGGTGTCGGCGCTGCTCTCCTTGTGCTGCGGGCCGCTGTTCGCGTCGCTGCCCGGATTGACGCCGCTGCGGAGGCGCACGTGGTAGCGCAGCGCCGCTTCCTGCCGCTGGTCGCGGTGCTGGCGCTGGCGCTGACGCTGATCGCGCTGCGCCTGGTGCAGGTGCAGGTCGGCGAAGCCGAGGTGTGGGGCCAGGAGGCCGCCAACCTGGTGCGCTCGTCGAGCCTGGTGCCCTACCACCGCGGCCGGATCACCGACCGCGACGGGACGGTGCTCGCGCAGGACGAGGACCGCTACCAGGTCGCGTTCGTGTACCGCGAGTTCCGCCGCGGCCATCCGCTGGCGCAGGTGGCGCACGCGCGCGCGGCGCTCGAGCTGCGCGCCGTGCCGCTCGGCGAGGCGCTGGCGCAGCTGGAGCCCTGGGCCGCGGCGCTGGTGGCGATCACGCCCGCGCAGGTCAGCGCCTTCGCGCGCGGCGAGGCGCTCGAGCTCGCCGGCGTCGCGGTGCCCGTCAGCGCGGATCCCGAGGCCGAACAGCGCGCGCGCCGCGCCAGCGACCTGCGCTGGTACGCCTTCGAGCTCCTGCACGCGAGCCCGCGCGAGCAGCGCGAGCTGCGCTTCGACGAGGACGACCCGCGGCGCGCGCGGCCGCTGCTCGAACTCGTCGCCGCGCTGCGCAAGCAGCAGCCCGACGTGCTGCGCGCCGCGCTGGCGCAGGAGCTGGCCGCCGCGCGCGCCGGCCTGGCCGAGCTCGCGGTGCAGCTGGTCGGCGAGCTGGCGGGCCTCGAGCTCGCCGGCGACACGCCCGCCGAGCGCCTGGTCGACGCGCTCGAGCGCCAGCGGCGCGCGATCGAGGACGCCTGCGCCGACGCGCTGTTCGAGGAGGCCGCGGGTTTCCCGGCCGGCCGCTTGAGCGCGGAGACGCTCGGGCGCGCCTTCGACCTCGACTGGCTGGCTGCGCTCTTGCGCTGGGACGGCGCGCGCCTGGCGAGCTGGTGCGCCGGGCGCCGCACGCGCTACGAAGGCCAGCTGTACGGCCTGGTCGTGCCGCGCCTGCTGGCGCGCGCGGCGGTCGAGAAGGAGCAGGGCGGCAAGCACCCCGCCGCGCGCCTGCTCGACGGCCTGGCCGAGCTCTACGCGCCGGCCGGCGAGCGCGCGCGCGACGACCGGCCGCGTTCGTGGACCGAGCTCCGAGACCTGGCGGTGCTCTCCGAGCTCGACGGCCGCTTCGAGGACGCGGCGCCGTCCTCCGACTACGTGGCGGCCGAGGCCGTGCTGCCCCTCAACGACCCCGAGCTGCAGGCGCTGGCCGAGACCGAGACCGATCCGTGGAAGCTGCTCGGGCTGGCGACCGAGCTGGCGGGCGCGCAGGCGCTCGACCCCCAGGCGCCCGCCAGCGGCGCGGAGGCCAGCGCGCGCTGGGCCGCGCACGCGCGGCGCATCTCCTCCGACGATCCGCTGCAGCGGCGCGAGCTCGGCTGGCTGGTGCGCGGCCTCGAAGCGCGCCTGGGCGCGGCCGTCGACCGCGCGCTGCTCGACCTGTGCACGCGCGAGGAGGGCGAGACGCGCCTGCGCTTCGCGCGCGGCCGGCTGGACCTCGTGCTGCAGCAGGAGAAGTCGCTGGTGCGCGACGCGCAGAGCCGGCCGGTGCTCTTGTGCGAGGCGCCGCCTTATCCGCTGGTGCACCTCCTGGCCTCCGACACGGTGCGCTTCCGCGGCTTCGAGGTGCGGCCGACCACGCGCCGGCGCTACCTCGTGCCGGGCGCGGACGGTCAGCCCGTCGGTCGGCTGATCGTCGGCTCGGTGCGCAAGCCGTCGCTGGGCGAGCTCTTCGCGCAAATCCGCGACGAGCGGCGCTACGTCTCGCTGCGCTACCAGGCCCTGCGCGACCGCGCCGAGGACGCCGAGCTGACCGAGCTCGCCGGACGCCTGTTCCGGCCCGACGAGTGGACCGGCGGCGCGGGCGCCGAGGACTACTTCGATCCCGAGCTGCGCGGCCGCTTCGGCTGGCACGAGCTCGAAGGGTTGGCGGGGCGCAAGGCGCTGACGCTCGGCCAGCCGCCGGTCGACGGCCAGGACGTCGAGCTGACGCTCGACATCGCGATCCAGCGCGCGGCCGAGGAGGTGCTCGCGCATCCCGAGCTCCCCGACGACCCGCAGACCGACGAGGCCTGGTTCCGGAACCCGATCGGAGCGATCGTGCTGCTGACCGTCGAGGGCGAGGTGCTGGCCGCCGCCTCCGCGCCGCTGGCGCCGGGAGAGCCGCAGCCCGGACGCGGACCGGAGCGCTCCTTCGTGCGCGAGCGTACGTTGACCATGCCGACCTTCAATCCGCCCGGGTCGGTGTTCAAGCCCTTCGTGGCGGCCTTCGCGCTCGACCGCCTGGGCTACGACGCGCAGCGCAGCGTCGACTGCGCGCCGCTGGCGCAGGGCGACCGCGTCGGCGGGCACGGCGATCTGCGCTGCAACGCGATCCACGGCGCGTGCGAGCTCGAGCGCGCGCTGCAGGTCAGCTGCAACAGCTACTTCGCGCAGCTCGGCGAGCGCTTCAGCGACGCCCAACTCGACGAGCTCGAGCAGACCTTCGGCTTCGGCCTGCCCAGCGGCCTGCGCGTCTTCGGCACGCAGGGCCGCAGCGGCCTGCGCGAGGAGGCCCGCATCCCGCGGCCGGAGGCACAGCGCGCCGCGCGCGAGAGCGCGTCGGGCAGGCGCCGGCGCGCCAACGGCCTGGTCTACGTGCAGGCCAACCCGATGCAGGTGGCGCGCGGTCTGTGCGGCCTCGCCACCGGCTGGTTGCCCGAGGTCAGCCTCGCGCGCGCGATCGGCGGCGAGCGCCTGCCGCCGCGCGGCGAGAAGCTCGCGATCGGCGAGCCGGCGTTGGCCTTCGTGCGCCACGCCATGGAGCTGGTGGTGCACGCGCCGGGCGGCAGCGGCTACCTCAAGGGCCTCGACGAGGCCGCGCTCGGCTTCCGTCTGGCGGCCAAGACCGGCAGCGGCGACTACAAGGCCTTCCAGATCGACGAGCAGTCGAGCGCCAGCGACCGCAGCGACGAGGCCGAGGGCCGCGTGCGCAAGCACACCTGGCTGGGCGGCTTCTTCCCGGTGGAGCGGCCCAAGGCGGTGGTCGTCGTCTACCTGCACGACACGGCGCGCACCGCCAGCCACACGGCGGTCTACGTCGCGGCCCAGTTCCTGCGCCGCGAACCGGTGCGCGCCTGGCTGGCGCGCGCGCTCGAAGCCGAGCGCCAGGCCGGGGAGGCGCGATGAAGGAGCGCGATCCGGGAGCTTCGGGCGGCACGCTGTCGGGCACCTTCTCGCCGGCCTCGGTGTTCTCGCTGCGCAGCGTGCGCTGGTTCGAGCTCGACTGGCACGTCCTGCTGCTGGCGCTGGGCATGCTGGGTCTCGGGATGCTCTTCATCCACGCCATGTCGGAGGCCGACGCGTCCGCCGAGCGCGGCAGCGACGCGGTGCACTTCAGCAAGCACCTGGAGAAGGTGCTGGTCGCCGCGCCGGCGATGCTGCTGGCGCTGGCGCTGCGGCCGCGCTTCCTGCGGCGCAACGCGCTGCTGCTGTACGGCGTGACGATCGCGCTCCTGTTGCTGGTGCAGGTCGTGGGGGAGAACCGCAACGGCAGCCAGCGCTGGATCGCGCTGCCGATCGGCTTCGACCTGCAACCCTCGGAGCTGGCCAAGGTGGGCGTGATCCTGGCCCTGGCGCGCGTGCTGTACCGCAACCGGCTGGAGCGCGCCAAGGACTGGGGCCCGCCGATCGCGATCGCGCTCTTGCCGATGGGGCTGGTCGCGCTGCAGCCCGACCTGGGCACGGCGCTGACGCTGGTGCCGATCACGCTGGGCATGCTGTACGTCGCCGGCGCGCGCGCCAGCGTGCTCGTGCGCTTCCTGGCCGGCGCGGCGGTGGTCGGCTTCTGCGTCTGGCAGTTCCAGATCGGGGTGCACGACTACCAGCTGCAGCGCATCCGCACCTGGCTCGACGGCTTCCACGCCGAGGACCTGGTCGCGGCGCGCGGCGGCCCGGCCTTCCACAGCTACCACGCGCGCGTGGCGATCGGGAACGGCGGGTTGTTCGGCCAGGGGCTGGGCGAGGGCGTCGCCAACCAGGCGGGCTACCTGCCCGAGCGCGACTGCGATTCGATCTTCGCCGTGCTGGCCGAGGAGTTCGGTCTGCTCGGGACGCTGGGCGTGCTGTTCGGCTACGGGCTGATGATCGCCCTGATGATGGGCAGCGCCAGCGCGATCCGCGATCGCTTCTCGCGCCTGGCGGCGGGCGGGATCGCGTTCTACTTCGCGGCCCAGCTGTGCGTGAACGTCAGCGTCAACCTGGGGCTGGTGCCGATGACCGGGATCACGCTGCCGCTGTTCTCGACCGGCGGCTCGTCGCTGCTGACGACCTTCGCGCTGCTCGGCCTGTTCCTGGGGCTCGCGTCGCACCACGAGCCGTCGCTCGATCGCGACTCGTTCCGCGTCTGAGCCGTCGTCCGTGCGGGGGCGGATCGTGTCCAACGCCCCGGGCGGGCGTCCGTAGCAGCCCGGCTCGCGCCCTGAGGTGCCCCATGTTCCACCACATCCTCGCCATCCAGCTGTTGACCCTGTGTCTCGATCCGCGCGGCGTCGCCCCGGAGGAGGTGCGCCAGGCCCTGCCGGAAGAATTTGCCGACGACGCCGAGGGCTCCGGGGAGTCCGAGTCGCGCGCCCCGCGCCCAGCGGCGGGCCGCCGCAGCCGCGCGGCCGTCCGCGGCTGGAATTCGGCCTCGGCGGACCTCGGCGAGGCGCTCGAGTACCTGGTCGACCAGCGCCTGGCGACGATCGATCCCGACGGCCGCGTGCTGCCCCTGGCGCAAGCGCGGGGCGAGTGGAGCTCGGACCCGGACGCCGCCTTCGGCCTGCGCGACGAGTCGCCGAGCGCGGCGCCGGAGCGCGCCGACGCGCTGCTCGACTTCGACCAGCCGCGCCTCGAGTCCTGATCCGTCGGGCGCGCTTGCGGGGCTGACGGCGGCTGCGCAAGCTGGGCCGCGCCGTCGGTCCGAACTCGATGCCCCCGCACACCGAGCACCAGGGTTCGCCGCGCGCCTGGTGGGGCGTCCTGGTCCTGACGCTGGTCTACGTGATCGCGCTCGCCGACCGCCAGATCCTGGCGCTGCTCGTCCAGCCGATCGCGGCCGACCTCGGCCTGACGCGCGACGACCTCGCGCTGCTGCACGGGCTGGCCTTCGCGCTCCTGTACACGACGCTCGGCATCCCGCTGGCCGTGCTCGCCGACCGCCGCAGCCGGCGCGGGCTGATCGCGGCCGGGCTGGCCTTCTGGAGCGCGATGACCGCGCTGTGCGGCCTGGCGACGGGCTACACGCAGCTCTTCCTGGCGCGCCTGGGCGTCGGCGTCGGCGAAGCGGCGCTGTCGCCCGCGGCCTACTCGTGGATCGCGGCGAGCTTCCCGCGCGCCGCGCTGGCGCGCGCGCTCGGCCTGTACTCGACCGGCATCTACCTCGGCTCGGGCTTGTCCTTCGTGCTCGGCGGCAGCGTCGTCGCCTGGGTCGAGGGCGGCGGGGCGGCGGAGCTGCCGCTGCTCGGCGCGCTGCGTGCGTGGCAGGTGCCCTTCGCGGTGCTCGGCATGCTCGGGCTGGCCTGCGTGCCGCTCCTGTTCCTGCTGCGCGAGCCGGCGCGGCCGCAGCGCCCGCTCGCCGGCGCGCAACCCGGATTCCGGGCGCTCTTCGCGCTGCTGCGCGGCGAGGCGCGGCTCTTCGCCGGCCACCACCTGGGCGTGGCCTGCCTGTCGCTCTCGGGCTACGCCTTCAACTTCTGGACGCCGACGCTGCTCGTCGAGCAGCACGGCTGGACGCGCGCGCAGGCGGGCGTCGGCTACGGCCTGATCCTGGGCCTCGCCGGCGCGGCGGGAGCGCTCGCCGGCGGCGCCTGGGCCGACCGGCGACGCGCGCGCGGCCGCCCGCGGGCCAGCCTGGAGGTCGGCTGGATCGCGACGCTCGCCACGGCACCCTGCGCGCTGGCTTTCCCGCTCCTCGGCGCGCTCGCGCCCGCCTTCTGCGCGTCGGCGCTGCTCTCGTTCTGCACCGGCGTCGGCTTCGGCGTGGCGCCCGCGACGGTGCAGGAGCGCGTGCCGGCCGAGCTGCGCGGGCGCGCCTCGGCGCTCTACCTGTTCGTGATCAACCTGGTCGGCGGGCTCGGGTCGTGGCTGGTCGCACGCTGCGCGGCGCTGGCCTTCGACGGGGCACTCGGTCCCGCGCTGGCGAGCGTCGGCGTGCTTGCGGCCCTGGCGGGTGCTGGATCGTTGTGGTGGGGCGCGCGCGCGCGTACCACAGTGGCCTGAGCCATGGATCGACCCTCGCTGCTCGTCAGCGCCGCCAACTCCCTCCTGACCGGGTTCGTGTTGCTGGCCTGGGTGCGCGCGCTGCGGCGCGCGCGCGCGAGCGGCCTGTCCGCGCGCGCCGCCGGCCTGATCACGGCGGGCCTGGCGCTGTGGCTGATGGCGATGACGACGCTGGCGCTGAACGGCTGGCTGCGCGAGAGCGAGGGCGCACCGCCGCGCGCCGCGAGGATGATGGCGATCGCGACGCTGGGGCTGATCGCGCTCGCGCTCTCGCCCGCCGGGCGGCGGCTAGCGAGTGCGCTGCCGCTCGCGGCGCTGGTCGGGTTCCAGGTGTTCAGGCTGCCGGTCGAGCTGATCCTGTGGAAGTTGCACCGCGAGGGTCACATCCCGGTGCAGATGACCTTCGAAGGTTCGAACTTCGACGTGCTGACGGCGCTGTCGGCGCCCTTCGTCGCCTGGGCGGCGCGCGACGGGCGCGCGCGCGGGCTGGTGCTGGCCTGGAACGTGCTCGGCCTGGCGCTGCTCCTGCGCATCACGCAGATCGCGGTGTGCTCGATGCCCGGACCCTGGCGGCTCTACCCCGAGGGGCCGGCCAACACGATCGTGCTCGAGTCGACCTTCGTGTGGATCCCGGCGGTGTTCGTCACCACGGCGCTGGTCTCGCACCTGCTCGTGTTCCGCGCGCTGGCGGCGCGCCAGGCCGAGTGAGTGCCTACAGCTCGCGCGGCCGGGCGATCAACAGGTCGCCCTCGCGCGTCACCGGCATGGCGAAGCCGAAGAAGTCGTAGTCGAGTGCGCACTCGAGGTCGTCCGGCACGATCCAGTCGACCGCGGGGTCGAGCGCCAGCGCCGCCGCCGGGCTCGAGCGGATGCGCGCGCGCACGGCGTCGAGGTCGGGCACGCGCTCCTCGAGCAGCGCCTCCATCAGCTCGGCGCAGGCCTCGTCCTCGGGGCCGTCGGGGCCCTTCTGCGAGCCCATCGAGAGCAGCGTCACGTGCGCCGACTCCTTGCGCAGCAGTTCACAGGTCACGCCCGCCACCGGCAGGCTGCCGAGCCAGATGCGCTCCGCGGCGCGCGCGCGCACGACGCCCTGCGTGCCGCTCGACGAGCGCAGGATCAGCGTGCGGCCGTTCAAGTTGGCGCGCGCGAGGACCGCCGGCGAGTTGCCGTAGTCGAAGCCCGGGATCGGCCGGCCGTTGACCTCGCCCGCCAGCTTGGCGCGCGGGAAGCGCTTCTTGAGCTCGAAGGCCTGCTCGGGCGTGCCGACCAGCACGATCTCGCGCGCCCCCGCGCCGAAGGCGAAGGCCGCGGTGGTGAAGGCGCGCAGCACGTCGATCACCACCACGTCGCCCTGGGCGATCGCGGCCTGCTCGATCCCGTGGCGACGGTCGATCTTCATCTGGCCGATGGGCTCGGCGCTCGCGCGAGGACGGGGCATGCGGGGGGACGGCGAGCCCGGACGCAGGTTCCGCGGCGCGTGGGGGAGCGCGCTCGTCGCGAAACCTCCCGACCGGGCGAGGTTCGCTGCCAGGATCGGCCGCGCGCGACGCGGATCCTGAGCCGAGCTGCGCGGAACCCCGCGCGCTCGCGCGAATCAGGCCATTCTTTCCCGGCGCGCGACCAGCGCGCGCCAGGGCTTGTACACCACGAGGCCCGCGGCGAGCACGTAGAAGCCCGTGCGCGTGGTCTCGAACTGCGCGGGCTGCAGGCTGCTCGCGACCGCGAACAGCGCCAGGCCCAGGTAGACCAGCGGCGCGAGCGGGTAGAGCGGGCTGACGAAGGGCCGCGGCAGCTCGGGCCGGCGCGCGCGCAGGCGCAGGAGCGCGACGGCGGCCAGCACGTGGAAGCACCACTCGACGGCGACCACCGCGTCGACCAGCGCCGTCAGGCTGCCCGCGAACCAGTACACGAGGCACAGCACGGCCTGCGCGCAGAGCGCCGTGCTCGGGGCACCGGTGCGCGGCGCCAGCGCGCCGAAGCGCGCGAAGAACAGGCCTTCGCGCGCCATCGCCACGTACAACCAGGGCGTGGCGATGATCGTCACCAGCGCGACACCCAGCGCGGAGACCGCCAGGCAGGCCGACAACCACGGCCCGGCGTGCGGTCCGAAGAGGGTCGCGATCAGCTCGCTGGCGAACAGCGGCCGGCCCGCGAGGCCCGCGCTGCCGAGCACGTGCAGGTAGGCCGCGTTGAGCAGCAGGTACAGCACGACGATCCCGCCCGCGCCGAGCAAGAGCGCGCGCGGCAGCGTGCGCGACGGCTCGCGCACCTCGCTCGCCAGGTAGCACAGGTGCTGCCAGCCGCCGCAGGCGAACAGCACGGGCAGCAGCGCCGCGCCGAAGGTGCCCAGCGTCGGCAGAGCCGGCAACTCGGGGGCCGTCGCACCCGCCGCGCGCGCGGGGGCGTCGAAGACCAGGAAGGCCGCGCCGACGATCGCGAGCGCCACCGCGATCTTGAACACCATGATCGTGCTCTGCAGCGCCGCCCCCGCGCGCACGCCGCGCAGCGCGGCCGCGTGCGCCGCGATCAGCACCAGGGCGCCGGTGGTCAGCGCGGCGGGGGAGTCGGGCTCGGCGAGTTGGGGGAACCAGCCGTTGAGCGAGCGCACGCCGAAGCCGACCATCACCGCGATCGAGCCGGGCGTGATCACGCCCAGCACGACCCAGGCGAACAGGAAGGCGACGCCGGGCCCGAAGGCGGTGCGCAGGAACACGTACCAGCCGCCGGCCTGCGGCAGGCTGCCGCCGAGCTCGGCGAAGACCGCCGCGCCCGCCAGGGCGATCACGCCGCCGACCACCCACAAGGCGAGGAAGGCGCCCTCGTGCGGCACGAGCTCGGCGATGCGCGCGGGGTTGAAGAACACGCCCACGCCGAGCACGCCGCCCATCACGAGCATCACCGCGTGGAACAGCCCGAGCTGGCGGCCTTGCACGGCGCGAGGATCGGGCGCGCGCCACTCCGAGGCAAGGGGGCCGGCCGCTAAACTCCCGCGCTCCCGATGCCTGCCGAGCAACGTCCTCCCGCGCCGGGTCCCGGCGCCGCGCTGCGCCTGCTCGAGCAGGCCTGGGTCCAGGCGCTGCTCCTGGTGCTGGCGGTCAGCGCGGCCTACTGGCGCATCGGCGGGCACGAGTTCGTGCACATCGACGTCTCGGAGTACCTGCTCGACAACCCCTACGTGCAGCGCGGCTTCGACGCCGAGTTCCTGGGCTGGGCGTGGACCGCGAACTACGCGTCGAACTGGCACCCGCTGACCTGGATGTCGCACGCGCTCGACGTGCAGCTCTTCGGCCTCGCGCCGCGCGGCCACAACCTGGAGAACGTCGGCTGGCACGCGCTGAACAGCGTGTGGGTGCTGCTGATCGCGCGGCGCTTCCTCGGGCGCTCGCCCTGGGCCTTCTTCGTCGCCGTGCTCTTCGCCCTGCATCCCTTGCGCGTCGAGTCCGTGGCCTGGATCGCCGAGCGCAAGGAGGTGCTCGCGGCCTCGTTCGGCCTGGCGGCGCTGTGGAGCTGGAGCTTCTGGGCGCGCGAGGGCCGCCGCGCGGGGTACGCGGGCGCGCTGGGGCTCTTCGCGCTCGGGTTGTGCGCCAAGCCGACGCTGGTCAGCTGGCCGCTGGTGTTGCTCCTGTTCGACGTGTGGCCCTTCGCGCGCACGGCGCGCGGCGCACGCGCGTTGCTCGTCGAGAAGCTGCCCTTCGTCGCGCTGTCGGCGCTCTCCTGTGCGCTGACGCTGTGGGCGCAGTCGACGGGCCAGGCGGTGCAGCCGCTCGAGCTCCTGCCCTTCGACCTGCGCGTGGCCAACGCCTTGCACGCCTACGGGGTCTACCTCTGGCAGACGATCTGGCCGCTCGAGCTGGTCAGCTTCTACGCGCACCCCGGCGCGACGCTGGCCTGGAAGCCGGTGCTGCTCGCCGGCCTGGTGCTCGCGGCACTCGGGACCTTGGCCTGGCGCGCGCGGCGCGCCGCACCCTGGTTCGCGGTCGGCCTCGCGTTCTTCGTCGTGACGCTGCTGCCGATGATCGGCCTGGTGCAGGTCGGCGGCCAGGCGCACGCCGACCGCTACATGTACCTGCCGCAGCTCGGCCTGTTGTTCGCGATCGCGCTGGGGGCCGAGACGCTCGTGCGCCGCATCCAGGGCTTGCGCGGGCTGGTCGCGGGTTGCGCGGCGCTGGCGGCGCTGGCGCTGTTCAGTCTTACGCAGGCGCAGCTCGCGCACTGGCACGACGCGCGCGCGCTCGGCGAGCACCAGTGGAAGGTGGCGGGTGAGAGCCCCTGGGCGCTGAACCTGATCGGCCGCGACCTGCTCGGCGAACTGCGCGCCGACGAGGCGGTCGAGGTGCTGCGGCGCGCCACCGAGGTCAACCCGTACTCCTCGAAGGCCTGGCACCTGCTCGGCAAGGCCTACACGCTGCAGCAGGACTACGCGCGCGCCGAGGACGCGCTGCGGCGCGCGCTGCGCATCGAGCCCGACAACCCGGCGATGCTCAACCACCTGGGCGAGGTGCTGCTGGCGCAGTTCCGGCCCGCCGACGCCGCGCCGTACGTCGCGCGCGCGCTCGAGCTGGCACCCGACTACGCCGGCGCGCACATGAACCAGGGCAAGCTCGCGCGCCAGCGCGGCGACTTCGCCACGGCGCGGCGCGCGTTCCAGCGCGCGGTCGAGCTCAAGCCCGACCTCCTGCCGGCGCGCATGAGCCTGGCGCACTGCCAGATGATCGACGGCGACTTCGCCGCCGCGGCCGACGAGCTGGCGCGCGTCCTGGCGGTCCTGCCCGACGACCTCGACGCGCGCCGCGGGCGCGGACGCGCGCTGCAGGCGCTCGGCCGCCACGCCGAGGCCGCGGCCGAGTTCGAACATGCCTTGCAGCTCGTGCCCGAGCACGCGCTGGCGCTGGCCGACCTGGCCTGGGTGCTCGCCGCCGCGCCGAGCGCCCCGCCGCGCGACCTGCCGCGCGCCGTGCGGCTGATCGAGCGCGCGGTGCAGCTCGACGCCGGCGCCAACTTCTCGGTGCTCGACGCCGCGGGCTTCGTCTACGCCTCGGCGGGCCGCTTCCCCGACGCGATCGCCGCGGCGACGGCGGCGCTCGAGCGCGCGCGCGCGCTGCCCGAGGTGCAGCTCGCGGCGCGCATCCAGGAGCGGCTCGCGGGCTACCAGGCCGGCCGCGTCGACCCGGCGACGCCGAGGTAGCGGCCTGGAGCGGGCCGAGCCTCCTTATATACTCCGCCGCCGCCCGGTCCTCCCGACCCCCCGCTGCCCCCGCAGATCGATGGCCGACCCCACCCCGCTGCCCGCGGCGCCGTCCCGGCGCGCGACGGCCGTCACCAGCGCGCTGAGCGTCGCGCTCGTCGCGCTGGTGTGGATCGCCTTCGGGCAGGTGCGCGAGCACGCCTTCACCGCGTACGACCTCGACACCTACATCACGCAGAACGGCATGGTGCTGCGCGGCTGGACCGCCGCGGGCGCGCGGCAGGCGCTGACCGTCTTCCACGCCGCCAACTGGCATCCGCTGACCTGGTGGTCGCACATGCTCGACGTCGAGCTCTACGGGCTCGCGCCGGCGGGACACCACCTGACCAACGTCGCGCTGCACGCGGCGACCTCGGTGCTGGTGCTGTGGCTCTTCGTGCGCTGGACGGGCGCGCAGGTGCCGAGCTTCTGCGTCGCGCTGCTCTTCGCGCTGCACCCGATGCACGTGGAGTCGGTGGCCTGGGTGGTCGAGCGCAAGGACGTGCTGTCCGGGCTGTTCGCGCTGCTCTTCCTCCACGCCTGGACCAGCTGGACGCGCCGCGGCGGGGCCTGGCGCTACGTGCTCGCGTGGCTGGTGCTCGCGCTGGGCCTGATGGCCAAGCCGATGCTGATCACGCTGCCCTGCGTGCTGCTCCTGCTCGACCTGTGGCCGCTGGGGCGCACGGCGCTCTCCTGGCGGCAGCGCGTGCTCGAGAAGCTGCCCTTCGTGCCGCTGATGATCGCCTCGGCGGTGCTGACCAGCCGCGCGCAGGACGCCGGGCTGGCGCTGTCGAGCCTCGATCACATCCAGCTCGCGCCGCGCCTGGCGAACGTCGTGTGGGCCTGGCCGCAGTACGTGCTCAAGCTCGTCTGGCCCAGCGGGTTGATGCCCTTCTACCCCTGGCTGCCGCGCACGGAACAGACCGGCGTGCTGCTCGCGTCGGCGCTGGCGATCGCCGCGCTGTTCGCGCTGGCCTTCGCGCTGCGCCGCAAGGCGCCCTACGTCTGGGTCGGCTGGTGCTGGTTCTTCGGCATGCTCGTGCCGGTGATCGGCCTGGTGCAGGTCGGCGACCAGTCGATGGCCGACCGCTACAGCTACCTGCCCTCGCTGGGCCTGTTCGCGGCCTTGGTCTGGGGCCTGCGCGCGCTCGGTCTGCGCTGGGGCGTGCCGCGCGTCGCCGGCCACGGGCTGGTCGCCGTGCTGGGCGTGGTGCTCGTGTACCTGTGTCACGGCCAGGTCGGCTTCTGGAAGGACACCAAGACGCTGGCGCTGCGCGGCGTCGAGCTGGCGCCCGACGTCGCGAAGTGGCGCGGCATGCTCGCGACGCAGTACGCCGAGGAGGCGCGCTTCACCACCGACACGCGCCGCGCGCAGGAGCTCTTGCGCGCGGCCGAGCGCGAGCTGCGCGTGCAGCTGACCATCGCGCCGCACGACGGCTTCGCGCAGCTGCGCCTGGCGCAGGTGCTGATGCGCCTCGGGAACCACGCCGAGGCGCAGACGATCCTGGAGGGCCTCGTCGCGCAGAACCCGCGCCACGCGCAGGCGCTCAAGCTGCTGGGCGGGTTGTGCGAGGCGCGCGGCCAGCTCGCGGAGGCCGAGACCTGGATGCGCAAGGCCTGCGACGCCAACCCGGCCAACGCCGAGATCCGCCTCAACCTGGGCTGGGTCGTCGAGCGCCAGCTGCGCTACCCGGAGGCCGAGCTGGAGTACCGCGAGGCGCTGCGCCTCCTGCCCGGCTACGGACGCGCCGAGTGGCGCCTGGGTTCGGTGCTGCGCATGACCGGCCGCTTCGACGAGGCCGTGCTGCTGCTCGAGCAGGCGCTGCGCCACGAGCTGCCCGCCAACGAGCGCCAGGCCTGCGAGCGCGACCTCGACCTGGCGCGCAAGCGCAGCGTGGCGCGCACCTCATGAGCGCGCGCTGGAAACGCCGGGCCGTGCGCGGCGCCGTCGCGCTGGTCGTGCTGGGGCTCGGGCTGTGGCTCGCCGCGCCCTGGATCCTCTCGCGCATCGCGGGCGCGTCGAGCCGCGCGCCGGAGGAGATCGCGGCCGGGCTCTCGCCCGCGGCGCGCGAGCTGCTCGACGACGCCTGGGAGGGGATCGACCCGGCCCAGGTCGTCGACGTCCACACGCACGTCGCGGGTCTGGGCGCGGGCGGCACGGGCTGCCGCGTCCACCCCGAGATGCGCAGCTGGGCCCACCCCTGGAAGCACATCCAGTTCCTGGCCTACGCCCACGCCGCGCGCATCGAGGACCTCGAGCAGGGCGACGCGCAGTTCGTCGAGCGCCTGCTGGCCCTGATCCGCGCCGGCGACCACCGCGGCCGGAGGGGGAAGCACGGCCTGTTGGCCTTCGACCTGCACCACCGCGCCGACGGCACGCCCGACGAGCAGCGCAGCGAGATGTACGTGCCCAACGACTACGTCCTCGAGCTCGCCGCGCGCCATCCCGACGCCTTCGCGCCGGTGATCTCGGTGCATCCCTACCGCGCCGACGCCGTGGCCGAGCTTGAGCGCTGTGCCGCGCGCGGGGCGCGCCTGTGCAAGTGGCTGCCCAACGCGATGGGCATCGATCCGGCCGATCCGCGCTGCGATCCGTTCTACGCGGCGCTGGCGCGCACGCGCGTGGCGCTCCTGACGCACACGGGCGAGGAGCGCGCGGTCGACGCGGAAGGCGCGCAGGAGCTCGGCAACCCGTTGCGGCTGCGGCGCGCGTTGGAGCGCGGCGTCACCGTGATCCTGGCCCACTGCGCCAGCCTGGGCGAGAGCCTCGACCTCGACCAGCCCGGGCAGCCGCCGACCTCGAGCTTCGAGCTCTTCCTGCGCCTGATGGGCGAGGAGCGCTGGGAGGGCCGGTTGTACGGCGAGCTCTCGGCGGTGGTGCTCGCCAACCGCGATCCGGCGGTGGTCGAAGCGCTCCTGGCGCGCAGCGACCTGCACGAGCGGCTGGTCAACGGCAGCGACTACCCGCTGCCCGCGATCCGGGCCGTGTGGTCGACGCGCGCCTATGTCGCGCGCGGGCTCCTGAGCGCGGAGCAGGCGGCCGCCCTGGAGGAGATCTACGACTTCAACCCGCTGGTGTTCGACTTCGCACTCAAGCGCACGCTGCGCCACCCGCTGACGCAGAGCCGCTTCGAACCCGTAGTTTTCACGAGCCGCGCGCGACTGGGGCTGTGAGACGGCGCGCGAGGGCGAGACAAGCGTCCCCCGTGCGTGCGAGAATCCGGCCCGCCTCCCCGCCATGAAGCCCGTGCGCATCGTGCTCGTGATCGCCGCGCTGGGCGCGATCGCCTGGATCGCGCTGCGCGAGCGTCCGTCGGCGGAAGCGGCGCCCGAGACGCAGCAGCCTGCTGCGCACGCGCCGGCTGCACAAGCGCCCGGGGCCCACGCGCCGGCCGCGGCGCAGACCGCCGCGGCGGACACGCCCTCGAAGCTGCCCGGCGCCGCACGCCTGGGCGCCGGTGCGGAGCTCGGCTCGGCCGTGGCGCACCTCGATCCCAAGCGCTCGGGCTGGACCACCGAGGACTCGAGTTCGCGCGCGCTGGGCGCGCTGAAGAAGCTCGGCAAGGCGGCCGCGCACGCCGGGCGCGAGTGCCAGAAGGAAGTCGAGGCGCTGGCGGCACCGGAGTTCGTGTCGACGGCGCTGCGGCCCGCCGACCTGCGCTCCGTGCGCGAGGACGCCAGCCTGCGCGTGCGCCGCGGGCGCGGTGCGCGCGGGCCCGAGTCCGAGATCCACCGCGGCAGCGCCGGCCTGTCGAGCGCGGTCGCCGAGTGGGTGTCCCCGTTCACCGTCGACAGCGACCTGGTGCTGGAGTTCAAGTCGATCCGCGTCGCCGAGCAGCCCGACGGCTTCGAGATGCTCGCGCGCGCGCAGCTCTCCGGCCCGGGCCGCGAGGGGCGCGTGATGACCACGGCCTGGTGGCGCACGAAGTGGCGCTTCGAGCCCGAGGGCGCGACGCGGCTGCTGCGCATCGCGCTCGAGGACTACACCGAGGCGATCGGCCCGGCCGGCGGCGCGACGCTCTTCGCCGACGCGACCGCGGCCGTGCTGTCCGGCGCGCCCGAGGCCGCGCGCCAGCTCGCGACCTCGAGCGACGTCTGGGCCTCGGGCTACGACCGGCGCCTGGGCCTCTCGTTCCTCGGCCACGAGGGCCTGTCCGTCGCCGACGTCGACGGCGACGGGCGCGAGGACGTCTACGTCTGCCAGGGCGGCGGGATCCCGAACCGGCTGCTGCTGCAGCAGGCCGACGGCAGCGTGCGCGACGCCGGCGCCGAGTGGGGCCTGGATGTCCTCGACCTCTCGCGCAGCGCGCTGTTCGTCGACCTCGACGGCGACGACGACCTCGACCTGGCGCTGGCCGGCGAGGGCGTGACCTTCTTCGAGCGCCAGGAGCGCGGGTTCCGCCGCGCCGCGCGCCATGCGACGGGCACGGTGACCTCGCTGGCGGCGGCGGACGTCGATGCCGACGGCGACCTCGATCTCTACGCCGCGTGCTACGCCTCGCCGGAGAGCACGATGCCCAAGCCCTACCACGACGCGAACAACGGGCCGCCCAACGCGCTGCTGCGCAACGAGGGCGGCTGGAGTTTCGTCGACGCGACGCGCGAGCTGGGCCTCGACGAGAACAACCGCCGCTTCAGCTTCGCCTGCGCCTTCGGCGACGTCGACGGCGACGGCGACCCAGACCTGGCGGTGGCCAGCGACTTCGGCCGCAAGAACCTGTATCTCAACGAGGGCGGCCGCTTCCGCGACGTGGCGCCCGAGCGCGGCGTCGAGGACCTCGGTGCGGGCATGTCGACGGCCTTCGGCGACGCCGACCGCGACGGCCAGCTCGACCTGTACTTCGGCAACATGTTCTCCTCGGCCGGCAACCGCGTCGCGTTCCAGACGCGCTTCCAGCCCGAGGCCGACGAGCGCGCGCGCGCGGGGCTGCAGCGCCACGCGCGCGGCAACGCGCTGTTCCTCAACCGCGGCGCGCGCGGCTTCGAGGACGTCAGCGAGACGGCCGGCGTCCACGTCGCGCGCTGGGCCTGGAGCTCGAACTTCGCGGACGTCGACGACGACGGGTTGGAGGACCTGCTGGTCGCCAACGGCTACATCTCGAACCAGGATCCCGACGACTTGTGAAGCTTCTTCTGGCGACAGGTCGTGTCGCACACCCCGCTCGATGGTGGCCAGGACGCGCAGGACTACGCGCTCGGCTGGCGTGCGACCTGGCGCCTGGTGCGCGAGGGCAAGTCGTGGAGCGGCGGCGAGCGCGACACCTGCTTCCTGAACCTGGGCGACGGCACCTTCGCCGACGTGTCGTCGGCGGCGGGCTTCGACTCGCCGGGTGACGGGCGCGCGCTGGCGACGGTCGACTGGGATCGCGACGGCGACCTCGATCTGTGGCTGACGCAGCGCGACGCGCCGCGCGTGCGCTTCTACGAGAACCGGCGCGACCCGGAGGCGCGCTCGGTCGAGCTGCGGCTCCAGGCGCGCGGCAAGAACCCGCGTGCGAACCCGCGTGCCATCGGGGCGCGCGTCGAGCTCGTGCTCGCCGGCCAGGCCGCCCGCCCGCTGGTGCGCGAGGTCGTCGCCGGCAGCGGCTACCTCGCGCAGTCGAGCGCCTGGCTGCACTTCGGCCTGGGCCGCGCGGGTGCCATCGAGCGCGTCAGCGTGCGCTGGCCCGACGGGACGCGCGAGGAGTTCAGCGGCGTGACGCCCTCCGCACGCGGCGCGCGCTTCGTGCTCGAGCAAGGTACGGGGCGCGCCGCGCCCGCCGCGGCAAACGCGCCGGCGAGCGTGCAGCTCGCGAGCCTCAAGGCGGGCAAGGTCGAGCCGCATCCCGTGCCGCGCCGCGTGCAGCCGCTCGGGCGCCTGCCGCTGGCCGGCCTGCCCTGGACCGACGCCGAGGGTGCGGCGCGCGAACTCGGCGCGGAACCCGGCGGCGCGGCGATCGTGACCCTGTGGACGACCACCTGCCCGACGTGCAAGGCGGAGCTCGCGGACCTGGCCCAGGCCGCGGCGGAGTTCCAGGCGGCGAAGGTGCCGGTGCTGGCGCTCAACGTCGAGCAGGACCTGAAGCCGGGGCCGGCGCGCGCGGCGCTCGAAGCCCTGCGCTGGCCGCACGCGCAGGGCAGCGCGGGGCTCGGCTTCCTCGACGGGCTCGCGGTGGCGCTCGAGGACCTGCTCGACCGGCCGGGTGAGCTGGCGGTGCCGACGACGCTGGTGCTCGACCGCAACGCGCGCTTGGTCGCGCTGCACCGCGGCCGCGTCAGCGTCGAGGCCTTGCTCGCGGAGGCGCGCGTGGCGCGCGGCTCCGACGCGCCGGTGCTGCCGGAGTTGCCCTACGCGGGGCGCTGGATCGAGGAGCCCAAGGGCGAGCGCGATCTGCTCGGGCTGGCGCAGCGCCTGGAGGCGCGCGGTCATGCGCGTATCGCCGAGCGCATCCAGTCGGGGTTGCGCGTCAGCCCGGAGTCGGTCGCGGGCGCCTCGGCCAAGGACAAGCGCGAATACGTCGACGCGGCCCTGGAGCTGGCGCGCCGCCAGGCGGCCGAGGGCCGCTTCGTCGAGGCGGCCGACAACCTGCGGCGCGCGCTGCAGGTCGATGGGAAGCGCGCCGACGTGCAGCTCGCGCTCGCCGGTGCGCTGCGGCGCCTGGGCCAGCACGAGGACGCGGCGCAGGTGCTGGCCGAGGCGCGCGGCGCGCACGGCGGCGAGAGCGGCGAGTGGTTGGCCGAAGCGGGCAACCTGGCGCTGGCGATGGGTCAGGGCTCGCAGGCGGAGGCCTTCTTCGCCAGCGCGCTGGAGCGCGACGCGTCGAGCTGGGTCGCGGCCCTGAACCTCGGCCTGCTGCGCGCGCAGCGCGACGCGCACGCCGAGGCGCGGCCGGTGCTCGAGCGCGCGGCGACGCTGCGGCCCGAGGATGCGAACACGCAGTCGGCGCTGGGGCGGACGCTGTTCGCGCTGGGCGAGCACCCGGCGGCGATCGAGGCCTACCAGCGCGCGCTGGCGCGCACGCCCGCGGATGCGGCGCTGCGCTACAACCTCGGCCTGGCGGCCTGCCTCGCGGGCCGCGTGCCGCTGGCGCAGGAGCAGGCCGGCGAGCTCGAGCGGCTGGATGCCAAGCTCGCGGCGCAGTTGCGGCAGCGGATCGCGTCGTTGCCGCGCTGACCGGGCGCGGCGTCAGGCCGCGGGTTCGACGGGTTCCCTGTGCACTTCGTGGGCCACGGCGAGCAAGAGGTCGGACTTCGACAAGCTGCCGACCAGGTAGCCGCCGTCGGGCTCGATCACCGGCAGACGCTCGCCGGTGTGACCGCTGAACCTGGAGAGCGCCTCGTCGAGCGTCGCGTCCGGCCCGATGCGCGGGAACTCCTCGACCAGCAGGTCCTCGGCGATCACCAGGCTCGCCAGGCGCTCGTCGTGCAGGAAGGGCTTGATGTCGTGCAGCGGGATCACGCCGCGGAAGCGCCGCGTCGCGTCGACGACGTAGAGGTTGTGGATCTGGTGGCGCGCGAAGGTGCTGACGATCAGGTCGAAGCGCGCGTGCTGGTCGACGGCGGGCGGGTCGGCCTTGGTCAGCTCGCGCACCAGGATCGCCGTCAGCGGGCGCGAGGCTTCGTGCTCGGCGCGCTTGAGCGCCGCGGAATAGACCGAATCGCGGCGCAGGGCGCGCGAGGCGACGTAGGCGGCGACCACCGAGACCATCAGCGGCAGCACGACGTCGTGGTCGAGCGTCATGTCGAACAGGATCAGGATCGCCATCAGCGGCGCGTGCGTCGTCCCGGCCAGGAAGGCGCCCATGCCGACCAGCGCGTAGTTGTGCGGCGCGCCGGTCAGCTGCGGCAGCGCACCGTGCACCGAGGTGCCGAACAAGGCACCCAGCGCCGCGCCGACGAGCAGCGTGGGCGTGAAGACGCCGCCCACGGCGCCCGAGCCGACCGTGGCGAGCGTCGCCAGCAGCTTGAAGCCCAGCAGCAGGCACAGCGCGGTCCAGACCCAGTCGGTCTCCAGGATCCAGCGCAGCGTCTCGTAGCCGTTGCCCCACACGTACGGATGCTGGATCGAGATCGCGCCGACGATCAGGCCACCGAGCGTCAGGCGCGCCCAGACCGGGATCTGCAGCGACTGGAAGAAATGCCCGCTGCGCTCGAGCAGCACCAGGAAGCCCGGCGCGCACACGCCGGCGAGCAGGCCGAGCAGCAGGTAGGGGAGCAGCTCGAAGGCGCTGACCAGCTGGAAGTCCGCGAAGCCGAACAGCGCCGCGTCGCCGAGCAGCGCGCGGGAGACGATGGTCGACATCACGGCCGCGGCGAGCAGCGGTCCGAAGCTCTCCATCGCGATCGAGCCCAGCACCACCTCGGCCACGAACAAGGCACCCCCGATCGGCGCGTTGTAGGCCGAGGCGATGCCCGCGGCACCACCGCAGGCGACCAGCAGGCGCGCGCGCGGCCGCGGCAGCCGCGCCAGGCGCGCGGTCATCGCCGCCAGCATCGCCGACAGCTGGCTCATCGCGCCCTCGCGCCCGATCGAGCCGCCCGAGGCGACCGTCACCAGCGAGGAACAAGTGCGCACCAGCGCCGGCCGGGCGGGCACGCGTCCGTCGCCGAGCGAGATCGCTTCCATGTAGTCGCGCGCCTTGCGCCCGCGCGCGAACTTGATCCCGAAGGTCAGGATCAGGCCGGCGACCAGGCCGCCGAGCGCGGGCACCAGCAGGCGGTGCCACCAGGCGAGCGTCTCGCCGGCGCGCGACAGCGGCTCGGTGTTCTGCACGAACAACCACTGCACGCCCTGCGCCGCCTTGCGGAAGGCCGGGCCCGACAAGCCGCCCAGGGCGCCGACCAGCGCGGCCCAGGCCAGCATCGAGGTGGCCTCGCCCGGCCTCATGCGCTCGGCGAGCCAGACGCGCACGCGCACGAGCCGATGGGCCAACCTCTGCATCACGGGCGGAGCTTAGGGTCGCTCGCGGGCGCTTGCCACGGAGCGTCCGCGCGGCCGCGAACTCCGCGGCATGTGCCGGGCAACCGGCGTGCATCGTGCGCGGATCGTCGGAACCGACCCGCGCGCCGTTGAGAACGCCCCCGCGAGCGCTACACTCCGCGCCCCAACCCCCGCACCCCCACGGATCCCCGCCGCATGAAGCCCACCGCACTGGGAATGGTCGAGACCAAGGGTCTCGTTGGAGCCATCGAAGCCGCCGACGCCATGGTCAAGGCGGCGCTGGTCGACCTGATCGGCAAGGAGAAGGTCACCGCCGGCTACGTGACCATGTTCTGCGTCGGCGAGGTCGGCGCGGTCAAGGCCGCGACCGATGCCGGCGCCGCCGCCGCGCGCCGCGTCGGCGAGCTGGTCAGCGTGCACGTGATCCCGCGCCCGCACGAGCAGCTGCAGCTGATCCTGCCGCCGATGGAGCGGCCTCCGGCGACGGAGAAGTCCGCCGCGGCTCCCAAGGGCGGCAAGAACCCCGACTGAGCGGCTGACGCGGGCGCTCCGGGCCCGCGCCGCCTCCAGCACCGACGCCAGGGTTCAACGTGTCCGAGCTCGACCCCGATCTGCGCGCATTGCAGGACATGCGCGACTGCGTCGCCCGCTCGCGCGCCGCGTGCGAGGCGGTGCACGGCTATTCGCAGGCCCAGATCGACCGCGTGTGCGAGGCGATGGCGCGCGCGGCGGCCGCGGCGGCCTACGACCTGGCGCGCCTGGCGGTCGAGGAGACCGGCATCGGGCGCGTGCACTACAAGGTGCTCAAGAACCTGTTCGGCGCCGAGGGCACATGGGCCTCGATCAAGGACGAGAAGACGGTCGGCATCGTGCGCCGCGACGAGCAGGCGGGCGTGCTCGAGATCGCCACCGCGTCGGGCGTGGTCGCCAGCGTGATCCCGACCACCAATCCGACCTCGACCGCGATCTTCAAGGCGCTGATCGCGGTCAAGGGCCGCAACGCGACGGTGATCAGCCCGCACCCGCGCGCGCGGCGCTGCATCGGCGCGACGGTCGAGGTGCTGCGGCGCGCGATCGAGCGCGTCGGGGCGCCCCCGGACCTGGTCACCTGCCTGGCCAACCCGACGCTGGAGTCGACCGGTGCGCTGATGAAGCACCGCGACATCGCGCTGATCCTCGCCACCGGCGGCACGGGGCTGGTCAAGGCCGCCTACAGCTCGGGCAAGCCGGCCTACGGCGTCGGTCCGGGCAACACGCCGGTCTACATCGACCGCTCGGCCGACATCCCCTGGGCGGCGCAGGCGATCACCGCCAGCCAGAGCTTCGACAACGCGACGCTGTGCTGCAGCGAGCAGGGTCTGGTGCTGGACCGGCCGATCGCCGGCCAGCTGGTCGCGGAGCTCAAGAAGCGCGGCGCCTGGCTGTGCAACGAGCGCGAGACCGAGCAGCTGGCGAAGCATTGCAACGTCCGGGGCCACATGAACCCCGACGTGGTCGGCCTCGATCCCTGGAAGATCGCCGAGCAGGCCGGCTTCAGCGTGCCGCAGAGCACCACGTTGCTCCTGGCGCACCAGGGCGGCGTCGGGCCGCAGTGGCCGCTGTCGATCGAGATCCTGGCGCCGGTGCTCTCGCTCCACACCGTCGACGGTTGGCAGGAAGGCTGCAAGGTCTCCATGCAGATGCTGCAGGCCGAGGGCCTGGGCCACACGCTCGGCATCCACTGCAAGGACCAGGCGGTGCTCGAGGCCTTCTTCGTCGAGAAGCCCGCCAACCGGATCGTGGTCAACGGGCCGTGTTCGCAGGGCGCGGTCGGCTACAGCACGAACCTGATGCCCTCGATGTCGCTCGGTTGCGGGCCGCAGGCGGGCAACATCACCAGCGACAACATCTCGGCGCGCCACCTGGTCAACATCAAGCGCGCGGCCTTCCCGCGCCGCGACTGGGCCGAGATCGAGCGCCGCGACCACGCGCGCGCCGCGCAGTGGACGCAGGAGCCGGCGCCGCGCGGCTCGTGCCTGCCGGGCGATCCCGCGGCGGCCTCGGCCAACGTCGCGACGCCGAGCTCGAGTGCCCTGGCCAGCGCCGCGCCGGCCTCGAACTGGAAGGGGAACCCGGCCTGGAGCAGCGAGACGGCACCGCGACCCGCCGCGCCGAGCGCGCCGAGTGCGACCGCGACGCTGCAGCCCAAGGTGCAGCCGGCGCTCAAGTCCACGCCCGCGGCGCCGACTTTCACCGCGCCGCGCGCGAGTGCCCAGGTTGCGCCGGCCGTGCCGGCAGCGCAGGCCGCCGCAGCGCCGGCACCCGTCGCCGCCGTCTTCGCCGGCTCGGGCGTCAGCTCGTCACCCGCGAAACACGCCCACGTCGGCGCCGGCCTGACGCCGCAGGAGATCCAGGTGATCCTCTCGCACGCCGGCGCGGGCTGCCCGATGGGCCCGTGCAAGGGTTGCGCGCACCACGACGTGCAGAGCGGCGCCTGCCACGCCTGAACCGAACTGACCCCGCGGAGGCTCCGCTCCGCACCCCACCCCGAGGAACGAACCCGCCATGGACAGCATGATCGCACTGGGAATGATCGAGACGAAAGGCCTGGTCGGCGCCGTCGAAGCGGCCGACGCGATGTGCAAGGCCGCCAAGGTGACGCTGATCGGCCGCGAGCAGAGCGGGGCCGCGCTGGTCACCGTGATGGTGCGCGGCGAGGTCGGCGCGGTGAAGGCCGCCGTCGAAGCCGGCGCCGCGGCCGCCAAGCGCGTCGGCGAGCTGGTCTCGACGCACGTGATCCCGCGTCCGGCGGGCGAGCTCGAGCGCTTCCTGCCCAAGCCTCCGGAAGCGAAGTGAGCTGAACCTCCGGCGTCGTCCCGCCGGCGGGTGAGCGCATGTCCTCCTCGACCATCGAGCTGCGCGGCGCGGTCTACATCGACCAGATGCAGCCGCAGTTCGCCGCCACCGTGGCTACGAACTCCGACGGGTACTTCCCCGTCGCGGGCGAGGCCGCCTTCTGGCTGGAGGTCAAGCCGGGCATCGTGATCAACCGCCTGATGGACGTGGCGCTCAAGAGCTGCGACGTGCGGCCGGGGGCGCTGGTCACCGAGCGCAGCTACGGCACGCTCGAGGTGCACTCGCCCGACCAGGGCATGGTGCGCCAGGCGGGGGCCTTGATCCTGCGCGCGGCCGGCGTGTCGCTCGACGACGCGCTCGCGCCCAACCTGATGACGACCGAGGTGATCCGCAAGATCTCGGACCACCACGCGATGATGATCAACCGCACGCGCGCGGGCATGCTCGTGCTGGGGGACGACACGCTCTACACGCTGGAGGTCAACCCGGCGATCTACGTCGTGCTGGCCGCCAACGAGGCCGAGAAGGCCTCGCCGATCCGCCTGGTCGGCCTGGGCGCCGAGGGCGCCGTCGGCCGCCTGCGCCTGGCCGGCACGGACGCCGAGATCGACGCGGCGGTCCAGGCCGTGAAGCGCGCGCTGGCCGGCGTGCGCGGCCGCGCGAACGCGGGGACCGACTGATGTTCCTGGGACGCGTCGTCGGCGAGGTGTGGGCCACGCGCAAGGTCGAGGACCTGCGCGGGCTGCGCCTCCTGGTCGTCGAAGCGCTCGACGAGCGCCGCGCGCCGGGCGCGCCCAAGGTGACGCCGGTGGTGGCCGCCGATCCGCTGGGCGCCGACCTCGGCGAGCACGTCGTCGTCGCCTTCGGCAAGGCCGCGCGCGTCGCCTGCGGCGGCGACGGCGACTTCGCCTTCGAGGCCGCGATCGTCGGCATCGTCGACGACTTCGACGTGCCCAACGCGCCCGCGAGCTGGCGCATGGAACCGCGCGGCCGTGACGACAGCGCCAGGCCGGGCAGCGCCAGGCCTGCCGGCGGCGCGACGCCGCGAGGAGGCCGCTGATGCTCGTCGGCACCGTGGTGGGCAACGTGTGGGCCACGAAGAAGGACGCGACCCTGACGGGCCTGCGCTTCCTGGTGATCCGCCCGTTCACGCTCGACGGCCTGCCGAGCGCCGAAACGCTGGTCGCCGCCGACCCCCTGGGCGCCGGCATCGGCGAGCGCGTCCTGGTGGTCTTCGGCCGCGCCGCGCGCCACGCGATCGGCAAGGGCCACGACGTCGGCTTCCAGTGCGCCGTCAGCGCGATCATCGACAAGATGGAGCTCGAGGACGGCTCGCTGATCGGCTCGACGAGCGAACAGGACGTGCTCGGCCCCGAGCTCGCCCGCAGCGCGGCCGGCGCAACCCGCGCCGCCGGCGCCACGACGACCACGACGAACAAGGAATCCCGCGGCCCCTGAGCGGCGCGCGACGAGGTGACCCATGAACCGCAACGACGTGAACCCCGACCTGCGCGACGACGTCAAGCTCGAACACACGATCGGGCTCCTGGAACTGTGCAGCGTGGCGCGCGGCATCGAGGTGGCCGACGCCGTGCTCAAGGAGGCGCGCGTCGAGCTGCTCTTCGCCACCCCCGTGCAACCCGGCAAGTACGTGCTCCTGGTCACCGGCTCCGTGCACGACGTGCGCGCCGCGATCACGCGCGGCGCCCAGCTCGCCGCCACCGACCTGGTCGACCAGCTCGTGATCCCGCAGGTCCACGACCAGGTCGTCCCGATGCTGCGCCGCAAGGGCGGCCGCATCAACGGCTCGCTCGACGCGATCGGCATCGTCGAGACCACCACCGTCGCCAGCTCGATCCTCAGCGCCGACGCCGCGCTGAAGACCGCCACCGTCGACCTGATCGACTTCCGCATCGCCAACGGCCTGGGCGGCAAGAGCTTCTTCACCCTGACCGGCGAAGTCAGCGACATCCGCAGCGCCGTCGCCGCCGGCGCAAAGCTGGCCCAAGACCGCGGCCTGCTCGCCCGCGACGTCGTCATCCCGCGCCCGCACCCGGAGCTGGTGCGCCACCTGTGAGTCCAACGCCGGCCGCGCCCCGCGACCGGAGCCAATCCAAACAGCTCGCACACGACGTCCTCCTCGCACCCGCGGTCGACGCGCCGACTCCCGCAGCTCCGACCCGCACGCACAGCACCTCGACCGCGACACCCAAGACGCGCAGCACCTCGACCTCGAAACCTCCAACGCCCGAACCGAACTCAGCCCAATCAAGTTCTAGCCCGCCGTTCCCCCCGATCCCCACGCGCACGCGCCGCCGACGCACGACCTCCAACGCGAACGCCCAGCTGTCCCGAATCAAGTTCGAGCCGCCCGCTTCCCCCGATGCCCCGCCGCTTCCTGACCGTGCAAGACCTCGAGCGCGCCAACACGCGCGAGCTCGTCGTCGACGCCGACACGATCGTGACGCCCCAGGCGCTCGAGCGCGCGCGCGAGAAGGGCATCACGCTGCGCACCTCGACCGGCAACTACCAGGAACCGACCCCCGACCGCGGCCCCGACGCCGAAGTCGCCCAGCGCACGCTCCCGCACCTCCCCGAGCCGGAACTCTCGGACATGGGCCCCGGCATCGTCGTCACCGCCGTCGGCAAGAACCGCCCCGGCGTCCTGGCCGAGATCACCAACGCGCTGGCGACCTCGAAGGGCAACGTGCTCGACATCTCGCAGAAGATGACCGGCGGCTTCTTCCACCTCGTGATCACCGTCGAGCTGCCCCAAGGTGCCGACTTCGGCGAGATCAAGCGCTGCCTCGAATGCCTCGGCGGCCAGGACGACTTCGTCGTGCGCGTGATGCACGAACGGGTGTTCCGGTTCATGCACCGGGTGTGAGCGGCGGCATGACGGAGCGGCTCCTCCGGGCACGGTCGGGCGAGCGCCTGGTCTCGGTCGACAAGCTCAACCACATCTGGTCGTTCCGGCTCACGGGCGAGATCGCGATCGCGACCGAGTCGCTCTGGCGGCTGCTCCACGACGGCCGCATCGTGGTGACCTCTGAGGATTACCTCCAGAGCTTCGGTCTATCAGAGCCCGTCGATGCCGGTCAGCGGCTCGCCGCGGCCGCGGGAGGCCGCGCGGTAGTGGAGGCGGTGATCGCACCACCCTCGGGCGATCTCGACCTTCATTTCGAAGGCGGCGCGCAGCTGCAGCTGCTGCAGACCTCCTGCGGCTTCGAAGCTTGGCGGCTCAGCGTGCGCGGAAGCGTAGCGATGTGTACCGGCGGTGGAGGGGTCGCTCACTTCCCGGCCGGTGGTTGAGTGCGTCCGGCGGCGCAAGGCAATCGCTGACGGTCAGTACGTACCGAGCTGTGTCTCGCGCAGCCGTTGTTGATCGTCGAAGACCACGCCGAGCCAGTGCCCGCCGACGTCGTAGCCGAGACCCCGCGCATCGTCCTCCGTCGCGGGTCCGAGCAATCGGAGGACCTGCTCGCGCTCCATGCCCACGTGCAGGTAGTGCTTTCGGAGGTCATCGCACATGCGCCAGCGCTCGTGACCCTCCGCCCAGAGCTTCGCGTCGAACGTCCGGCCACCGGTCGAGAAGTCGTGCCTGGGGCCGCACGCAAAGCCCCAGCTCACGACCAGTGTCGTCAAGCTCGCCACGAGCCAGCGTTCGCTGCGGCGCATGGCGACATCCTACTCCGGAACCGCTGCGTGTTCCGGCTCCGGCGCCGCGTGTGAGCCGCGTGGATTCCGCGGCCACCGATTTCCCTAGTCCTTCAGCGCCCCGAGCCTGTCCCTCACCGTCCGCGCCAGTCGCTCCAGCGCCGGCGGGTGCTGCACCAGGAACAGCGACGGCTCGACGAGCTCCAGCTCCATCACCTGCGGCTTGCCGTCCAAGCCCGGCGCGACGTCGACGCGCGCGTAGAGCAGCTCCTTCGCCAACGGCGCCAGCGCCTGCTCGCCGACCGCGCGCTCGGCCGGTGAGATCGGCATGGCGTGCGACACGTCCTCGCTGTGGCCCGAGAACCGCGGCGTCTTCCGCACCGCGTGCGTGAACTCGCCCGCGATCCACACCAGCGCGCGCTCGCCGTGCGACTCGACGCTCGGCAGGTAGGGTTGCACCAGCATGTCGCGCTCGGCGCTCAAGCCCGCCAGCACGCCGTCGCCGGTCGGGAACGCATCGAAGCGGAAGCGGTGCGTCTCGAACGACCCCGCCCCGACCGCCGGCTTGATCACCACGTCGCTCCAGTCGCGCGCGCGAGCGAGCGCCGACAACCTCGTCCGCGCCCCGCGCTCGACCAGCTCCGTCGGCACGGTCGGCACGCCGCGCGCCGCGAGCTCCAGGAGGTAGCGCTTGTGCAGGTTCCCGAGCAGCACGTGCGCCGGGTTCCACAGCGGCCCCGCCCGGCTCGCCCGCGCGATCCAGGCGCGGAACTCCTCGAGGTGGTGGATGTAGTCCCACGTCGAGCGCACCAGCGTCGGCACGCGCGCGTCCCAATCCTCGCGCGCGTCGTTCCAGGCCGCCATGCGCGCGCGCACCCCGCGGTCGCGCAGCGCGTGCAGCAAGAGCTCCTCGTCCGGATCCGGCTCGGGCAGCGGCTTGCAGGTCGCGATGCGCAACTCCACGGTCCGCGCAGGATAGGGTCCCGCCGGACCACGATCGAGGCTGCGAGGCGGATCGGCCCGGCGAGCGCTAGGGTGTGGCCAGCGCACCGGCTGCGCCCCGCCCATGCTGCTCCAAGCGCCTCCCGCACCCGCGACCCTGCCCCCGGTCCAGGTCCTGTTCCTCGGCGACCAGGGCCACCACGAGCCGCGGAAGCGCTTCGACGACGCGCGCGCCGCGCTCGCGGCCGACGGGATCCAGCTCGAGTACAGCGAGGACCTCGCGCGCCTCTCCGCGGCCGGCCTGGCGGACAAGGACGTGCTGTGCGTCTACGCCAACATCGACGAGCTGCCGCCCGCGCGCGAGGCGGCACTGCTCGCCTGGATCGAAGCCGGCCACGGCCTGGTCGCGCTGCACTCGGCCTCCTACTGCTTTCGCAACTCCGACGCCTGGATCGCGCTGGTCGGCGGCCAGTTCGAGCAGCACGGCGCGGGCTGGTTCCGCACGCGCCTCGTCGACCCCGAGCACCCGATCTTCCGCGGCCTCTTGCCCTTCGAGAGCTGGGACGAGACCTACGTCCACACGCGCCACGCGAGCGACCGCCAGGTGCTCGAGCTGCGCGTCGAGGGCGAGCGCGAGGAGCCGTACACCTGGACGCGCACGCAGGGGCAGGGTCGCGTCTTCTACACCGCCTGGGGCCACGACCAGCGCACGTGGAAGACGCCGGGCTTCCAGGAGCTCCTGCGCCGCGGCCTGCGCTGGACCGCCGGCGACGCGAGCTGGCGCGTCCCCGCGCTGCCCGAGCGCAAGCTCGAGGACGCGCGCGTGCCGATCTACGGCGAGCGCGGCGGCCAGCGCGCCGAGACGAAGCGCCCCGCGCCGCTGACGCCCGAGGAGTCGCTGCTGCGCGCGCACGTGCCGGCGGGCTACGAGATCGAGCTGCTGGCGCACGAGCCCGTGCTGACCTCGCCCCTGGCGCTGGCCTTCGACATCCAGGGCCGTCCGTGGGTGTGCGAGAGCCAGGACTACCCCAACGAGCGCGCACCCGACGGCCAGGGCCGCGACTCGATCCGCATCCTGCTCGACGAGGACGGCGACGGCCGTTTCGAGCGCGCGCAGGTCTTCGCCGATCGATTGTCGCTGCCGACCAGCCTGTGCTTCTCGAACGGCGGCGTGATCGTCACCGCCCCGCCGCACACGCTGTTCCTGAAGGACAACGACGGCGACGGCCGCGCCGACGAACGCCGCGTGCTCTTCAGCGGCTGGGGCACCGACGACACGCACGCGGGCCCGAGCCACCTGCGCTACGGCTTCGACAACTGGATCTGGGGCACCGTCGGCTACTCGGGCTTCGACGGCGAGGTCGGCGGCAAGCGCCTGCGCTTCGGCCAGGGGCTCTACCGCTTCAAGCCCGACGGTTCGGAGCTCGAGTTCATCGCCTCGACCACCAACAACACGTGGGGGATGTCCTTTACGAACGACGGCGACGTCGTGTGCTCGACCGCCAACCACGAGCAGCTGAACCTGCTCGGCATCCCCAACCGCGTGTACGAGTCTGTCCCCGGCCTGCACGGCCGCGGCGTCGAGTACATCGCCGACTACGAGCGCGTCGAGCCATTGGGCGACGACCTGCGCCAGGTCGACTGGCACGGCCAGTTCACGGCGGCGAGTGGCGCGACGGCCTACACGGGTTGGAACCCCGACTGGCGCGAGCACGTCTTCGTCTGCGAGCCGACCGCGCACCTCGTCAACATGGCGCGGCTCGTCGAGCCGGCCGACAGGGGTTCGGGCCGCCGCGCGCGCGACGCCGGCAACCTGGTCGCCAGCACGGATCCTTGGTTCGCGCCGATCGCGGTCGAGTGCGGCCCGGACGGCGCTCTGTGGGTGCTCGACTGGTACAGCTACGTCGTCCAGCACAACCCGACGCCGCGCGGCTTCGAGACCGGCGCGGGGGCCGCCTACGTGACGCCCGAGCGCGACCGCACGCGAGCGCGCCTCTATCGCATCGCACTGCGTGGTTGGCCACGCTCGCTTCAGAACCTGGAGGGGGCGAGCGATCAGCAACTCCTGGGCTTGCTGCAATCGAACGACCTGCTCTGGCGGTCGCATGCGCAGCGCCTGCTCGTCGAGCGCGGCTCGAACTCCGTGCCGGCGACGTTGCCGCGGGACGCGCTTCGCAGACGTCCGAGGACCCAGAGTGCGCTCCCTCCGATGAACGACCCATGGATGGAGCAGCACTACCTGCGAATCCTGGAGGGTCAGGGCCGGGTCGAGGACCTGGCCCGCGCGTTCGACGCTGCGTGCCTCGGGCAGGGGATCAGCTCGCACGAGCTCATGGCACTCGCACCATCGACCGAGTCGTCGACGCGCTGGCTACTCGCGAAGTCGCCCATGCGACCGACCACCGCGGACGGATTCCTCGGAAGTCCCGACGCGCGCGTGGTTCGCGACGCGCTGCTCGCGCTGGCGCGCATGCCGGCCGACGCCGAGGCCGGCCAGGCGATCTTCCGGGCGACCAAGCGCGCCGACTTCCCGCGCGACGCTTGGACCCACGATGCCGCGATCGCCGCCGGCGCGCGACACGCCGAGGGCTTCCTCGCGGCGTTGCTCGCCTCCGCGCGCGGCGACGCGCCGCGCGTCGAGCCGCCGGCGCCGCGCAACCTGCTGCCCAACCCCGACCTCGAAGCCGTGCGCGCGGACGGGCTGCCCGCGGCGTGGCGGCGGCGCGAGTACTCGGGTTCGAGCCAGCTCAGCTGGGTCGCGGAGGGTCGCAACGGCGGTCACTGCCTGCGCATCGACTCCGAGGCGGGCGCCGACACGAGCTGGTTCGTCGACGTGTCCGTGGCCGAGGCCGGGCACTACGAGCTGTCGGGTTGGGTGCGCACGCGCGGTGTCACGGGCGCGATGGGTGCGCTGTTCAACCTCCACACGCATCCCGCGCCCGCGCTGACCGAGGCGATCCGCGGCGACAACGACTGGACGCGCGTGCGCCTGGAGTTCGAAGCCGAGGCCGGCGAGGAGCTGAGCATCAACGCGCTCTTCGGCGGCTGGGGCCGCTCGCGCGGGACGGCCTGGTACGACGACGTCGCGCTCGTGCGCCGGCCGGACCCCGCGGGCCTGGCCTCGCTCGACCGCGAGGAACAGCGGCGCGTGCGCCTGATCACCGGCGCCTGGGCGCGGCGCGGGCAGGGTGCCGAGCTGGCGGGTGTGCTCGCGGCGGCCGGCGCCGCGCGCGTCGATCTCGCCGCCTACGTGGTCGACGCGCTGGCCCACGGCCTGCCGCAGACGTCCCGTGCGACGGATCCGAACATCGAGCCTCGGCTGCGCGCGCTCTTGGCGCGGCGCGAACCCGAGCTCGCCGGAGCGGCCTTCCTGCTGGCGTCGCGGGTGGGTGTCGCGCGCAGCGCGGACGAGCAGGCGCGCTTCGAGCAACTGCAGGCCGAGCTCCTCGCGCGTTGCGGCGACGCCTCGCTCGCGGTCGAGCGGCGCGTCGCCTCCGCGCGTGCGGCGCTCGAGCTCGACGCGGGCGCCGCGAGCGCGCTGCGCCTGTGCGCGCTGCTCGACGCGCGTCTCGATCCCGATCTCGCGCGCGGCTGGATCGAGCTGCTCGGCACCGTCGAGCACCCCGATCTGCCCGCCACGCTGCTCGCCTGCTGGCCGCGCCTGGCACCGGCGGCTCGGCGCGAGGCGCTGGCGCAGCTCCTTGCGCGTCCGGCGGGCTGCGAGGCGCTGGCGCAGGCCCTCGCGGCGAGCACGCTCGGCCCGGGCGAGCTCGACGCCGCGCAGTGGCGCGTGCTCGAACAGCGCCTGGGTGCGGACCGCGTCGCCGCGCTGCGCTCGCGCGGCGCCCCGCGCGCGGCCCAAGGCGCGGAGTTCGAGCGCTTGAAGCCCGCGCTGACCCTGGCGGGCGACGCCGAGCGCGGGCGCGCGCTCTTCGCGCAGCACTGCGCCACCTGCCACGCCTTCGGCGGCACGGGCGGGGACGTCGGGCCGGCCCTCGACGGCAGCGCGGCGCGCGGCCGGCTCGAGCTGCTCTCCGAGATCGTCGACCCCAACCGCTCGGTCGAGGCCAACTTCCGCCTGTGGTCGGCGTTCCTCGAGGACGACCGGCTGGTCTCGGGCCGCATCCTGCGCGAGACTGCGACGAGCGTCGAGCTGGTCGACGCCCAGGCCAAGCGCCATGTGCTCGAGCGCGCCGAGATCGCCGAGCTGCGCGCCGAGCCCGTCTCGGTGATGCCCGAGCGCCTGCTCGAGCCGCTCTCGGTCGAGGAGGTCGCCGCCCTGCTGGCCTTCCTCGGCGCGCGCTGAGCTGGACGCCGCGCGCCCGCGCGGGCACGCTCTCGGCATGTCGAGTCCCGCCGAGCCGCACGAGGTCCGCCGCGTCGGCGTGCGCGAGGGCTACGACCTGTGGGCCGCGGCCTACGACGCGACGCCCAACCCGGTGGTCGCGCTCGACGAGCGCCTCACGCTCGGCCTGCTCGCGCCGCGCGCCGGCGAGCGCATCCTCGACGCCGGCTGCGGCACGGGCCGCAACCTCGTGCGCCTCGCCGCGGCCGGTGCGCAGGTCACCGGCCTCGACTTCTCGCCCGGCATGCTGGCCGTCGCCGCGCGCCGCGTGCCCGGGGCGCGGCTGGCCGAGGCCGACCTGCACGCGCGACTGGACCTCGCCGACGCGAGCTTCGACGCCGTGCTGTGCGCCCTGATCGGCGAACACCTGCGCGAGCTCGACACCTGCGCGCGCGAGTTCCGCCGCGTGCTGGTGCCCGGCGGGCGCCTGGTGTTCTCGGTCTACCACCCGGCGATGGCCGAAGCGGGCAAGGAGGCCAACTTCGAGCGCGACGGCGTCGAGTACCGCCTCGGCGCCGTGCGCCACACGCTGGCCGACTACGAGCGCGCGCTGCTCGCCGCGGGCTTCGTCGACCTGCGGCGCCACGAGCACGCCGGCGACGAGGACCTCGCGCAGCGCCTGCCGAGCGCGCGGCGCTACCTCGGCTTCCCGCTGCTGCTGGTGCTGTGCGCGCGCGCCCCGTGACTCAGTCGACGCTGGCGCGCACTTCGTAGGCCAGGATCTCGTCGGCGTTGCCCGTGCCGATGCCGTGCACGCGCACGCTCAGGCCGCCGCCGGCGAAGGCCGCGAAGAAGGCGGCGCGCGAGGACAGGTCGCCCTCGAAGGTGCAGCTCGGCGCCAGCAGCACGGTCAGGGGCCCGGGCGTCACGCTGTCGCCGAAGGGGTCGTCGAGCTCGCCGCCTGCGGTCGTGAAGCGCGCCTGCGCCTGGTTCGCGCTGGTCACCAGCGCGGCGTCGAGGCGGCCGAGGAACACCTTGACGCGCGTCGCGTCGATCGTCGGTGCGCCGGGGATGCCGGCGACCGGTCCACGCACCTCGACCTTCATGCCGGTCAGCAGGTCGGCCGCCCTGAAGCTCCGTTCGTCGTCGGTGTCCAGGAACAGCGTCGCGCCGCCCAGGTCCACCGCGACGTCGGTGCCGGTCGAAGCCACCTGCCCGCCCAGGATCGCGGGCGAGTCGTTGTCGAGGCGCACGATCAGGGTCGGGAGGCCGCCGATGTCGCGCACGAAGCCCTCGTTCTCGGCGTTCTCGTCCTCGATCTCGATGCGCGAAGCCACGTAGGGCGGGTTGGTGAACTGCGCGAACTTGAGCTTGAGCTCCTGGCCGACGACCAGCGCGGCGGAGGTCGTCAGCTGATGCTCCTCGACGAAGAACACGGTGCTGGCGTCCCACTGCGCGGTCAGCGTCGCCGGGATCGCCCCGCCGAAGGCGGCCGCGACGATGCCCGCGCCCTTCTCGACCTCGGCGATCGACAGCACCAGGTTCTGGCCCGGGCCGATGCCGAGCAGCAGGCCCTCGATCTTGACCAGGTTGGCCGCGCCGCCGCCGAACAGGTTGTCCTCGATCTCGATGCGCGTCGCGGTCAGCGCTCCTCCGACGAGCGCGCCGTGCACCTCGAGGAAGCCGCCCGGCGCGACCGCGGCGAAGAAGGCCGCCCGATCGGCGAGGGTCCCGCCGTCGTCGTCGAGCAGCATCGTCGCCGGCGTGACGCGCACCAGCACCGGCCCGAGCGGCACCAGCGCGTCGTCATCGGCGAAGGCGTCGAGCACCAGCGTGGAGGCGGCCGGGTCGAGCGTCGCGATCGTGCCGCGGATCTCGTCGATCGACGAGCTCGACGTGGAACTCGCCGCCGAGCCGGCCGGCGCGAAGGTCAGCGGCGGCGCGGCCACGTCGCCGCTCAGGGAGTCGGCCAGGTTCAGGTCGACGAGCACCTTGCGGTAGCCGGTGTCCGTCACCACCAGCGGCGTGGCGAACGGCAGGCTGAGCGTGTCCGCGCCCGCCACGACCGCCACGCCGCCGCCCGAGTTGGTGCGCGCCGCGTAGGAACCGGGCAGGAACTCGAGCTGCAGCGCGCTGTAGGTCCCGGCCGGCACGTCGCGACTCGCCAGCCAGGCGCTGGAGTCCGCGAGGCCCAACAACTCGAGCGCGACCGGCGCAGCGAGCAGGTTGGCGCTCAGCCCGCCACCCTGCAGCTCGAGCCGTGCCGCCTGCACCGTGACCTGGAAGGCGAGCAGGTCGTCGGCCGGCGCGTCGGTCACCAGCAGGTCGAAGTTGGAGAAGCCGGCGCTGCCCCCCGAGCCGCTGCCGCCGCCACCGCAGGCGGCGGGCAACAGGGAAGCGAGGAGCAGGGTCAGGTGCGGGATGGTGCAGGACGGTCGTCGCATGGTTGGGCCTCCGAAAGCAGGGGACCGAGCCGGGGCAAGCCGCGTTCCATCCGCGCTCGCAGGCGCCGCGGGGCCGTGCCGCGCGGCGCGCATCCAACTCCTGGACAGCCGTCGCGCTCCCGGACGACCCTTGGCGCGGCCAGGGCGGTCGCGGACACTGTCGCGCCCCATGCCGCCCTTCACCGACCAGGAGATCCTCGAGACGGTGCGCATGATCGAGCTCGAGACGCTCGACATCCGCACCACCACCCTGGGCATCAGCCTGTTCGACTGCGCCGACCCCGACGTCGAGAGCGCCTGCGAGAAGATCTACGCCAAGATCGTGCACCACGGCCGCGACCTGGTGCAGGTCGCCAACTCGATCTCGGCCGACTACGGCATCCCGATCGTCAACAAGCGCATCGCGACCACGCCGATCGCGCTGGTCGCGGCCGCTTCCGCCACGCACGACCTGGTGCCCTTCGCGCGCGCGATGGACGCGGCGGCCGCGGCCTGCGGCGTCGATTTCATCGGCGGCTTCACGGCCTACGTGCACAAGGGCTTCACGCCCGCCGACCGCGCGCTGTTCGACTCGATCCCGGCGGCGATGGCGGAGACGCAGCGCGTGTGCAGCTCGCTCTCGCTGGCCAGCTCGCGCGCGGGGATCAACATGGACGCGGTCAACCGCTTCGCCGAGGTCGTGCTGGCGACCGCGCGCGCCACGGAGGCCCAGGGCGCGATCGGCTGCGCCAAGCTGGTGTGCTTCTGCAACGTGGTCGAGGACAACCCCTTCGTCGCCGGCGCGCACCTGGGCGTCGGCGAGGCCGAGACGGTGCTCAACGTCGGCGTCTCCGGCCCGGGCGTGGTGCGCTCGGCGCTGGCGCGCCTGGGACCCGAGGCCGACCTGCTGGCGGTGGCCGAGACGATCAAGCGCACAGCCTTCAAGATCACGCGCATGGGCGAGCTCGTCGGGCGCGAGGCGGCCCGGCGCCTGGGCACGAACTTCGGCATCGTCGACGTGTCGCTGGCGCCGACGCCGGCGGTCGGGGACTCGGTGGCCGACATCCTCGAGCTGATCGGCGTCGAGCGCACCGGCGCGCCGGGCACGACCGCGGCGCTCGCGCTCTTGACCGACGCGGTCAAGAAGGGCGGCGCGATGGCGAGCTCCTCCGTCGGCGGCCTGTCGGGCGCCTTCATCCCGGTCTCGGAGGACGCGGGCATGATCCGCGCCGTCGAGGAGGGTGCCTTGTCGCTGGCCAAGCTCGAGGCGATGACCGCCGTGTGTTCGGTCGGCCTCGACATGGTCGCGGTACCCGGCGACACGCCGGCCGCGACGATCGCCGGCATCGTCGCCGACCAGATGGCGATCGGCATGATCAACCACAAGACCACCGCGGTGCGCATCATCCCGGTGCCCGGCAAGCGCGCGGGCGACAAGGTCGAGTGGGGCGGGTTGCTCGGCACGGCGATCGTGCAGGATCCCGGGCGCTTCGGCGCCAGCGTGCTGGCGGGTCGCGGCGGTCGCATCCCCGCGCCGCTGCAGAGTTACAAGAACTGAGGCGGGAAGCGCGGCGCGCGCGCTCGAGCAGAGCCGCGGCTCTCTTGACCCGCGGAGCTGCCCGATCGGGCAGGACGGGCCGGGAATCTGCACCCCGCTCAAGAAGGGCCTTCCGCGGCGTCGACTCGTACGTGCCCGTCAGGTCTCAACCGCGCCGCGCTCCCTGCGATGCACCCACCATGAAGCCCCGCCTGCTGCTCGTCGACGACGTCGACTCCGTGCGCGATGCGCTGGCCCAGATGCTGGCGCCGCGCTACGAGGTGACGACGGCCCGCAATTCGTCGCAGGCGCTGGAGCTCGCCACGCACGGCCGCCCCTTCCCGGTGGTGGTCACCGACTTCGCCATGCCCGGCGAGGACGGGCTCGAGCTGCTCGAGCGCCTGCGCATCGAAGTGCCCGAGACGGTCGGCATCCTGATCAGCGGCGAGGCCGAGCTGCAGCAGTCGGTCGCCTCGTGCGCGAACCTGCAGGTGTTCAAGCTCTTGACCAAGCCCTGCTCCTTCGAAGCGCTGGCCGCCGCGATCGAAGCCGCGCTGGCGCACCACACCGCGCGCGAGATCGCCGCGGCCGACCGCGAGCGCGAGCGCTTCACGCGCGAGTCGCTGCAGGGCCTGAACTCGATCCTGGAGGAGCGCCTCGAGCGCCAGACCGCGATCCTGCGCCGCCTCAACCAGCTGGCGGTCGAGCTCAACGCCGCGCCCTCGCTGCGCGCGATCGCGGCGCTGGCGGCCCAGGCGGCCTTCGACCTCCTGGGCGGGCGCGGTGTGCACGTGCAATTGTGGAGCGACGCCGACGGTGCCGCCGCGGTCAGCGCCAGCGCCGGGCCGGAGATGTCGGCCTGCATGCTCAGCGTGCCCGTGCTGCACCACGCGGCGGAGCTGGGCGAGCTCTCGGTCGAGGCGCGCGCGCACCGCGGCCGCGAGCTGAGCCACGCGCAGCGCTCGCTGCTCGATTCGATCGCCGCCTCGGTGGCGGCGGCGGCGCACAACGAGCTGCGCCGCCGCGACCGCGACCGCGCGCAGCACGCCTTGATCCTGGCGCTGGCGCGGCTCTCCGAGGCGCGCGACAACGAGACGGGCCGGCACCTCGAGCGCGTCGCGGGCTACAGCCGCCTGATCGCCCAGGCGCTGCGCGAAGGCGGCCGGCACACGGAGCTGATCGACGACGACTGGATCGAGGACCTGGTGCACGCCAGCCCGCTGCACGACATCGGCAAGGTCGGCATCCCCGACTCGATCCTGCTCAAGCCCGCCAAGCTGACCAGCCGCGAGTTCGAGGTGATGAAGCACCACGCCGAGATCGGGGCCTCGACGCTCGAGGCCGTGATGCACGACTACGGCCGGCACCGGCTGCTCGAGATGGGGCGTGACATCTGCTGGGCGCACCACGAGCGCTGGGACGGCTCGGGCTACCCGCGCGGTCTCGCCGGCGCGGCCATTCCGCTGGCGGCGCGCATCCTGGCGCTGGCCGACGTGTACGACGCGCTGACCAGCGTGCGGCCGTACAAGCACGCCTGGTCGCACCAGGAAGCTGCCGACTGGATCCGCACGCGCGGCCGCGGCCACTTCGACCCCGACGTGCAGGCGGTGTTCCTGTCTCACGAAGCCGAGTTCGACGCGATCCGCGCCCGCCTGGCCGACGTCGCCGAAGCCGAACTCGCCGAGCTCCTCGAACCGCGCTGATCCGGTACGGTGCCAGGCACTTCTTCACCCTGTCGGGCCGCTGAGTACGGTGCCAGGACACTTCTTGACCTGATCCGCCCGCGGCGCTGCGGCACCGCGGGCGGATCAGGTCAAGAAGTGTCCTGGC
>Ga0315912_10000237_pt1 | contig 117346 bp, 91 predicted proteins | sample VfabasoilMG_FD_204469 | JGI IMG/M metagenome (GOLD analysis project Ga0315912, IMG submission 204469) | Garden soil microbial communities collected in Santa Monica, California, United States - V. faba soil | ecosystem: Environmental > Terrestrial > Soil > Garden | place: USA: California... | reverse complement strand
GCGTCGAATAGGCAACATCTCGTACTGCCAATGCATTCCGTTCGATCGCCTTGAATTACCAGGGTGAGGCTTTGAGTATGGAAACGCAGAGTCCCCGAGGCGGGAGACTCTGCGACGACACAATGTTTCACCGCTCAATCGGATTTCAACATAGCAAGGAAAACTCCGTTCGTCCAACCGAAGCCATCTTGATTTGGGTATTCCCCGCCGCCACCTTTTCCATCGTCGTCGCAGACATTGTATTTTTCGGTGAGTTTACCGGTTGACTCATAAACTTTTCGATTCAGATTCATCCAGTTAGTTCGAATCTGATTGGCAAGATGATCAAGCTTGTAATGCTTCAATCCCTGAAAGCTAGTCCATTGCAGCGGCGCCCAACCGTTGGGTGCATCCCATTGCTGTCCGGTGAAGTTTAATGTCGTGATCAATCCACCAGGTTTGAGAAATTTCTCCTGGATAACTCTTGCTACGTGTTCCGCCTGATCGGCAAAGCTCATCTTGAAAAACAACGGAAATACTCCGGCCAGCGTAAGCTGATCCTTTTGTTTTCCTTCCCTGAAATCATAATCAAAATAGAATCCTTCCTTTTCATTCCAGCAATGCCGCAGCACGGAGGCTTGCCGGCGTTCGGCCGCTTCGAGGAAATACGCAGCGCGATCAGCGTCACCGGAAAGGCGATGACTCTCCTCCAGTGTTTTTTCGAGATGAAATAATAAACAGTTCAGGTCGACGGGAACAATGTCGGTGGTATGAATGCTGGCAAATGAGTTTACATCCTTAAACCATCGACTGCTGAAATCCCAACCCGATTCAGCGGCGGCGCGAAGGTGACGATACAATTCTTCCGGCCTTTGTGTGGCGTGATAAGCCAGCTCAACATCTTCCTTATACGACTCAGGCCGGGGCGTCGCATGTTCATCCCAATAACGATTAAGAATAGACCCATCGGGCATGCATACGGCACGGTGAAATGCCTTTTCACTTTTACTTACCTGATCTGCACCTGCCATCCAGAAATCATACTCCTTTTCAAGATGCAAGCGGTACTTGGTTAAGACAGTGTTACCCTTTACTTCCGCGAGGAGTTTAATCATCAAGGAAAAAAATGGAGGTTGCGACCTACCGACAAAATATGTACGATTCCCATTCGGGATGTAGCCTACCTCGTCGATGAGGTAAGCGAAGTTGTCGACCATGTTTTCAATGCGGTCAACTTTCCCTGAGGCACGAAGGCCGAGCATCGTAAAGTAGCTATCCCAATAATAAATCTCACGGAATCGTCCACCAGGGACGATGTAAGGATTAGGGAGTGGAATCAGCGAGCTCACCTCCGATTCAGAGGATCGTGTGAGTACATCCCACAACTGCTCAAAGTGTTGTTCTATCGACTTCCCGCCACTAACATAGCCTGTCGAGTAAGACTTTGGCAATTGAAAATGTTCGTCAATGAATTTTCGCAAATCAAAATCCGGGTTCTCGCTGGCCGACTCATATCGTTTTTTGATTTCAATCAGGTCTTGCATCGGAATACAGTCGGGAAATGTTTTGCCATCCGAAAGAACAGCCGTCAGCTGAACTTCTTCAAACAGTTTTCCGAGATCGTGAATATCGAGCTTCATATCAATGTCCGGCTGAACGAGTAAAAGGAACTACAGTCTCTGATTTTTTCTGAAGTCGGTTCAGCAGGAAAAGACAGATCATCAGAATAGTAATCGGAACAAGCGAAAAGTAAAATGCGGTTTGCCCGCCGTAGGCTTCGAAGATGTGACCTGTTATAATAGAGCCAGTCGTTCCGCCCAGCGCAGAAAAGATAACGATCAGCCCGGACATTGCTCCATGCTGTCGCGCTGGGAGCGCGCTTAAAATGACGGAGTTGATCGCTGGATAAATCGGCGCCAGAAATAATCCGATCAGTGGAAAGACAAAAGCACCGAGTGGGGCGCTACCCCATCCGGTAACTTCATGGTGTGATGGTTCAGCCAATGGAATCGCCACGAGCACTAGCCCGGCGGCGGCCAACAGGCAAATTACCAGAACAAAGAACCATTTGATTTTCCGCAATGCGATGCCTGCACCAAAACGTCCCACCGCAGTTGATGCAGCCAGGATGCTGCCCATTTGAATACTGAGTGATGTCGGCAAATTCAGCACCTTGCTATTAAAAGTTGGCAGCCAACTCATAATACTTTGTTCAATCAGTACATAGATAAATGCGCTGATTACAAAAACGAGCACCAACGGCATCAACATGAGCCGAAACATGTCGACGAATTCTTTGGCCATCGGTTTCGGTTCCCCGGCTTTTACCGCCGACTCATCCAGGCTTGTACTCCATAGCAGGAGGAATGCGACGATCGTTATACCGCCAAGCAGGTAGTACACCTTGAACCATTCAGTTGATTGTGGTGAGTGGTCGCTGACAAAAAAGCTAAAGATGAAGTTGCCCGTAAGAATGCCCACCATGAAAAACGATTCAATAAAATTCATAAGACTGGCATGGTCCTTCCTGTTATCGGTAATGATACCAATGGTGGAATACACCGACACTTTTATCAGGGCAAAGCTGGTTCCTGTGGCCGCGAATAACAATTTCGTCGCCCAAAAACTACTCAAGGACGGCATCAGGAGACAGACGACAGAAATAAAACCGAGTGCAATCAACATCGAATTACGATAACCAATCCTGACAATGTACGACGCGACCAGGAAAGAAATCAAAGCGATGCTCAGATCCTTGAACGCTTCGAGAATACTCGCAGCAGATTCCGTTACGCCAAAGTTATGCTGCACTTGCAGGATTACCGTTCCGACAGAGTTCAGCAAAATGGCAAAAACGAAGTAGTTTAGAAAAATAGAAAGTTTAATCCTCCAGTGACTCATGGGCTGGTTGCGTTGGTTGTCAAAATTTAGTCAAAACTTTGCAACACCAATTAACAATTATCAATTAACAATTGTCAATTGAATGCATGAGGCACTTTCATTTTCACATTTGCACATCAAACAAAAAAGCCCCAGGTCCATGAACCCGGGGCTGCACTGCAAAGTATATTATAGAGAGTGGGTGGTTAATTATCAATTAACAATTGTCAATGATCAATTAAATGCACGAGATTCCCATTTGCACATTGACCATTTGCACATTATCTCAGCTCAAATTCTCCCTGCTTCACATCGCGTGAGTTAGTTCCTACAAAAACCTGGAACTTGCCCGGCTCACACTTCCACATCAGATCACTGTTGTAAAAGGACAGCTCTTCATCTGTAATGGTAAATGAAATGGTCCGGGTCTCTCCTGCTTTCAACATTACTTTCTGAAATCCTTTCAACTCCTTTACCGGTCGCGTTACTGATCCCACCAAATCGCGAATGTACAGTTGAACGACTTCGGCGCCATCACGGTTGCCACTGTTGGTTACATTTACAGTGACCACGATGGAATCTTTGCTTGTCATCTCGCTCTTGTCCAGTTTGAGGTCGCCATAACTAAAGGTGGTGTAGCTCAAGCCAAAACCAAATGGGTAAACCGGATCGTTAGAAACGTCGAGGTAGTTGGATTGAAATTTCTGGAACCACGGTCCACTCAATGGGCGACCCGTATTTTTATGGGCATAGTAGATCGGGACTTGTCCGACGTTCTGTGGGAAGGTGGTTGTTAATTTCCCCGAGGGGTTCACGTCGCCGAATAAGACATCGGCTATAGCATCACCTGCTTCGCTGCCGCCAAACCATACGTTCAGGATCGCGGGTACATTTTCTTCTTCCCACTTCAGTGCCAACGGGCGACCCGTGAAGAGCACAAGCACAACAGGCTTACCTGTTTTCAACAATGCCTTCAATAAATCTTTTTGTGTTTCCGGAATTTGAATATTCGTTCTGCTTGACGCTTCTCCACTCATTTCAGCTGCTTCACCTACCGCGGCCACAATCACATCGGCGCCCTTGGCAATTCGCAACGCTTCGCTGCGCAATTCTTCCGCGGAACGCTTATCACGATGTAACGATTTTCCAAACATGGTTGAACTGGCTTCCAGCTTTTCGTCTTCATCGAGATTGGAGCCTTTGGCGTAAACAATTTTCGCGTTCGCGCCAACCGCCTTCTTCAATCCTTCCAGTACGGATATCGATTCAGAAAACCTTGCGGCCACACTCCACGTTCCCGTCATGTTTTCCCTCGCATCCGCCAGTGGTCCTACCAAGGCAATGGTTCCACGCTTCTTAATGGGAAGAATGTTGCCCTTGTTCTTTAACAGCACAAAGCTCTGGGCGGCAATGCTTCTTGCTTCCGCGCGATTCGCAGTGGTGAAGACTTCGGTCTTGGCCCGGTTCTCATCGCAATATTTGTAAGGATCATCGAAAAGTCCCAGCTCAAATTTCGCTTTCAAAATTCTGCGGCATGCATCGTCAACATGTTTTTCAGAAAGCTTTCCTTCCTGAATTGATTTACCCAAGGTGTTCAGTAATCCTTCACTCACCATGTCCATGTCGAGGCCGGCATCGACTGCCAGGGCCGATACATATTGAAGATCACCGAAACCGTGATTGATCATCTCGCTTACACCCGTGTAGTCCGAAACGACAAGCCCATTAAATCCCCACTCCTTCCGCAGCACCTGTGTGAGTAACCATTTATTCGCTGTCGCAGGCACACCGTCTACTTCGTTGAACGAAGCCATAACACTCCCCACACCTGCATCAACCGCTGCCTTGTAAGGCGGAAAGTACTCGTTGTACATCCGATGACGACTCATGTCAACGGTGTTGTAATCGCGCCCAGCTTCGGACGCGCCATACAAGGCATAGTGCTTCACACAAGACATGATGGTGTTGTTTGCGGTAAGGTCATTGCCTTGGTATCCTTTTACCATCGCCCGGGCAATCGCTGATCCGAGATACGGATCTTCTCCACTTCCTTCCGAAATGCGACCCCAGCGTGGATCGCGACCAATGTCAACCATGGGCGAGAAGGTCCAGTTGATTCCATCGGCGCTGGCTTCCTGCGCTGCGATGCGCGCGCTGCGCTCGATCAAAGTCATATCCCAGCTGCAACTTAATCCAAGAGGAATAGGGAATACAGATTCATATCCGTGAATGACGTCCATGCCAAAGAGCAAAGGAATTTTCAACCGGCTTTTTTCAACGGCAATCTTTTGCATCTCCTTGATGTTCGCGACGGATTTAATATTAAACAATCCACCCACTTTTCCTTCGGCAATCTTTTTCGCGATATCAGAACTCTCGACCGCACCGGTCGTAAACGCTCCCGCCGACGGGAGATTCAATTGACCAATTTTTTCCTCGAGCGTCATGAGCGACATCACTGAATCGACTCTACGATCAATAGCACTTGTCGAAACGGACGATTCTTTTTTGCAGGCAGTAAAAGACAGCGCCATCACAAGGACGACAGCGCTGTTCAGTCTAGGTAATGAAACGTTCATGATATTATTTTTTAGCTCGGCTAAATCTTCTTTTTCTTAGATGGTCCTTCAAAGGTCTTCCCAACCGGGAAGACCAGATGAAGGGGGGCTCCAATTACTTAAATCCAAGTTTGTCTTTCGCGACCTGCACTTCAGGACACGACATAAATAAATTCCATAGCAATCCTGTCCGGTGATTCTCTATCATCACTACGGCAGGACCCTGATCAATGGCCAGGTATCGCGGCAAGTACCAGTCGCTCTGCTCACTGAAGGCATCGTAAAAGCCATACGCACCCAATACCTTATCGCCAAGATCTTCATACAAGTGCCGCACGACTTTCATTGATTCAACCGGCGTGTAAGGAAACGACGACAAGGCGGCAGTAGGTGAAATCACGCCGAGGTCTTCCGTGGGACTGTGTGCAGCATATCCATTGATAGAATAACTGGCCGTAAGTCCCCAGCAATTTTCTCCATAGCCTTTGAAATGTTTGGGGTTCTCGAGACAATACTGTCGGTTGATCAATGTGTGATTGACATTGTGTTCCCAGTAATCCGCGTAGCGATCTTTCAGTCCGTGAGGATTCAATCCCAGGAAAGAATAGTGCGACCAAAACAAAGGTCCACCAAATTGCTGCGCGCCATTGTGCTTAAGACTCAAATGATATCCGTATTGACTGTGCGTTGAGTCATTTCGGATTCCCCCTTTTCTCGCCCAGCCATCGTGATACACTTCCGCAGGGATGGTGTGCGTGGGTGAACCCGCTGCCAGGAAATACATGATGAGGCATTCATTGTATCCTTCAACCGCGAAATTCATTTTCCACTGGTGCTTCGGCGACCAATGCCAGTACAATACATTTTGTTTATTCTTGCGATGCCAGTCGAACTCAATTTCTCTCCAGAGCTTATCGATCTTGGCGGACAGCGTTTTCTCTTTTTCGTTACCATCCTTAAAGTATTGACGAACGCAAAGCAATCCCTGCGCGAGGTAAGAAGTCTCGACGAGGTCAGCTCCGTCATCGTCCGGACTGAAAGGTTTTACTTTCCCAGTCTCACCGTTAAGCCAGTGCGGCCACACGCCGTGAAACCTGTCTGCCTTGGCTAGCCAGTCGACAAGATGATCGAGACGTTCGAATCCCTGCTCGCGTGTAATGAAATTCCGTTCGATGCCTACGAGGATGGCCATCACACCGAATCCTGTTCCACCAGAAGTAATGATATGCTTATCATTTTCCGGATATACATTGTCGGCGTGAAAGCGTTCGCGTGCCGCACCCGACGTTGGCTCGGCGCCATCCCAGAAATACTGAAAGGTCTTGTATTCGACCAGCGTCAATAATGAATCATCGCTGATCTGCTGCGGTTGTTCGACAACAGCTGGACTCTTTTTGGGTAAGGAACAACCAACAATTAAAAACAGGATAACGACAAAGCGGATAGATTTCATCATAGTCAGTTAGGTGTTATTGACAATTCTGTTAGCGCTTGTTGAACTTCGGGAGCGGACATGAATAGGTCCCATAGCAATTCCGTGCGATAGTTTTCGATCATCACGATGATCGGTCCCTGGTCGATCGCCAAATAGCTACTGGCGGTCCATCCTTCGGTTACATTGAATGCATCATAGAAACCATACTCTCCCCATAACCGATCGCCTAAAGTATAGTAGAAGAATTTAAGCGCCTTCATCGACTCGGTCGGTGTATAAGGAAAAGAAGAAAGCGCGGCCGTTGGTGTGATCACCCCCAGATCGTTTGAAGGCGAATGTGCATCATAACCATTCTGATTGTCGCTGGAGGTAAGGCCCCAACATGCATCGCTGTAGCCAACGAACTTCTTTGGATTCGCTACACAATACGCATGATTGATCAACGACGCATTTACATTCTGTTCCCAATAGTTTGCGTAGTCGTCCGTCAGGTGAGGATTCAATCCCAGGTAAGAATACTGCACCCAGAACAACGGACTCGGATTTCCCAATGGAAGCTTGATTCCGTAGTAAGTATTGTTGGTGACGATCGCGCCATTGCGTCCATAGCCATTGGAATACACAATTTTTGGAATACTGTGCGATGGCGAAGCGGCGGAGAGAAAGTAAGTGATCTGCTCTTCGAAGTATCCGTACATCGCGAAGTTCATTTCCCAATTGTAGTTCGGTGACCAATGCCAATACAAAACGTTCTCGTTGTTCTTGCGATACCAATCCCATTCAACACCTTCCCACAGCGTAGTGATCCGATTGATCAGGTCATTGCCAACCGTATCGGTCGGCTGCAGATATTGGCGAAAGGTAATGAGTCCTTGTACCAGGAAAGAAGTTTCAACAAGATCGCCGCCGTTGTCTTTAGCGCTGAACGGAATTACATCTCCGGTGTTTCCATCAATCCAATGCGACCATGCGCCATGAAAACGGTCGGCTGTTTCAAGGAATGATACAATCTTGTCCATCCGCGCGACTCCTTCGGGGCGCGTGATAAAATTTCTCTCGATGCCCACGATGATCGACATGATGCCAAATCCCGATCCTCCACTGGTCACGGTATTGCCGGAAGTATTTCTTTCGCGCGCCATGCCGCTGGCGGGATGGGCGAAATCCCAGAAGTACTTGAAGGTTTGTTGTTGAACCAGCGTGAGGAGCGCGTCGTCAGAGACCACCGGGAACTTTGGTGTCTCATCAACCACGGCGTAAAACTTCTGATCGCGTCCACCAAAAGATTCTCCATTCGCTCCTTCCAGGTCGTCTGAAATTGATAATGTGTAGGGACTCAGGTGCACCAAATCAACAGCGCGCGTAACGGAAACAGTTTTGTTATCATTCAAAAAGCTAAAGGTCAAACCCGATTGATCCGGACCGGTTAATGTAATCAGTTGATCCAGGCCGGTTGTTTGAATGGGATCTGAAAAAACAATTTCAGCAGAGAAGTCAAGGGGCACATCGGTTACACGAGACGGGCCGGTGACCTCTACGCCTCCGATCTTCAGCGATGTGATTTGCAAGGTGCCAGCGATCGTTTCGAACGCAACGGAAATTCCGCCAAAGGTTTCCCCATTTGCGCCCGCCAGCTGACTGGTGATTTGCAAATTGTACATCGTATTCTTTTCCAAAGCCAGATTCGGATCGATATGGATGTGTTGGTTGTTACTGGAAAACGAAGTTTGCGTGGCCACGAGATTGCTTCCTTCCTTCAGCGTGATCGAATTGGTGGCAGACGTCGTATTCACGGGCGATGCAAAAGTTATCAGGATGGATTGATCGAGGGGCACGTCCGTTGTTGTCGCGCCGGATAAACTCAACTCCACGACACCTGCATATACACCCGTTAAGGAGAGGGCAGCCTTCTCATCTTCGCCACATCCCGACAATGAGGTCAACCACCATACCGCGCAAATTCCAGCAATCCACCTCATTATCAAGTGTGAAGAAAGAGGGCTTCAGCGAACTGAAACCCTCGTAACCAAACTAACCCGTAAACCAAACATTACAGATTCTTATTTTCCTTTTCCTTGAAGTACAACCAAAGCGGTGATTTCTTCAGCCGTCAGCGCTGTATCGTAAATGCGTACTTCATCCATGGACCCGGTTAAATAACTTGCCCAATCCTGATGACCGCAGCACCCAATGCTGGGCGTTGTTTGAAACTGAACGCATCCGAAAACCATGGGACCACTTCCGGTGAAGTTCGTGTCGCCGGTCCATCCAGCGGTTGCTTCAGACAACATCGAGGCATTGATATAGTAATTGAACTTAGAAGTCGTTGCATTGTAAGTAAGGGTGTGATTCGTCCAGCCATCAAAGAGTCCCTTGAAATTGCTCACGTTCATCCAGGTTTCCTTGTTGCCATCACTCACAATGTGCGCGACGATCTTGGCGGCGTTCTTGTTGCTTCCGTTTTCGACAAACCAATCGAGGTTTCCCCAGAAGCCTGCAGGATTGGAAAGGTTAACCAAACCAAGAATGCCGTCGATGCCGTTGTCGGCGTTTGCGTCAATAAAGGTTGGGTTTACCCAAAACGAAATCGTAAAACTTTTCAAGCCTGTGATCTCAGTGCCTGCGTCGTACGTTAAGTACGTTTTGTTCGCGACACTCATGTTCACGGCCTGGCCCTTGAAACCGCCGGTAAACGTGGTACCGCTGTTATCGGCTTCTGCGCCCGAAACATCTTCGGCGAGCGTTCCATCGAAAGACCAGTACGCGACGAGGTTATCGGTAGCGATCTGATCCACTGCCGTGAATCCACTGATGGTGAACTCAGGCTTGTAGCTCTCCGGATCGAACTTTTCGTAGCAGCCGGTCAACAACAAGATGACCATCATCGGAACGGCTTTCAATCCGAGTGTGATATGAAATTTATTTTTCATGTTCGTGTTCATTAGATGATGAATTAATAACCAGCATTCTGTGTGAGTGTACCCGTGCTCAGATCGATTTCACTTTGTGGAATCGGCCACACTTCGTTCTTACCGGCTTCCCATCCTTTAGCACCGAATACTTCTTCTCCCCTGCCCTGGCGAATCACATCGAAGTAGCGATCAAATTCCATCGCCAACTCCACACGACGTTCAAACCAAATAGCCTGGCGAAGCGTAGCCTTGTCTGTGGTGGTTACTTCCGGAAGCGCTGTTGAAGGATCCGATGCCAGCGCTCTCGCACGTGCTCTTACTCTCTCCAGAGACGCGAGTGCCGGCGTTGTGTTGCCCAGCTCATTGTTGGCTTCGGCATTCATCAGCAATACGTCGGCGAAGCGGATCACGCGAATGTTCTGCTGACAACCTTCGTTGTAGCTGGCCACGTAATCACCGAAGGGTACATAAGACTTCTGATTGTACATCGGGTTATCACCTGTTCCGGGAATCGCATCGCCTTCCGGCGTAGTTTCTCCACGGAAAATGATCGTTGCATCTCGGCGCGGATCGTCTGCTTCGTAGGCGTCGGCCAGGTCTTGTGTCGGTACATTGAATCCCCAACCGCCGCCAGTTGATCCACGCACGCCCTGAACCTGGGAGTACTGCGAATTAGAAGCTGCTGCATTACCAGGAATCAACGCGGCCTGAATTTCAAAAACAGATTCAACAGAATTCTCATTGTCAACTCTGAACAATCCATTGTAGTCATCCACGAGATCGTAAGACATCGCCATCACGTCGTTGGTGTAGGTGAGTACATCCGCCCACTTGGCTTGATACATGGCAACCTTAGCATGCAGCGATAACGCCGCGCCTTTTGTTGCGCGACCAAGATCAGACCCGGTGTACGCCTGCGGGAGCACCGCGGCAGCGTCAGTCAAGTCTTGTTCGATGGCAGCCCACACCTGATCTTTCGGTGTGCGTGGAAGGTTGTATTCACTCGCATCCTTCGGAACATGCAAACGAAGCGGTACATCACCAAAGGCGCGAACGAGTCTGAAGTAAGCATAAGCCCGGATGAATTTCGCTTCTGCGAGGTATCTGGTTTTCAACGCTTCATTCATGGAAATTCCCGGAATATTGTCCAACACCTGATTACAGAGGTTGATCGATTGATACTGGCCATTCCAGAAATCTGACAGCTGACCTTCGGTCGAAGTCGCTGTGAAATTGTCGAAGTTGTTTAAGAAGGTCGCATCCGAAGCTGAGCTTCCTTTTTCGGTGTCGTCACTTCCTACACTTTCCACAGCAATAGGTGCAAAGGCAACCTGCTTCCACTCGCGCAGGTTTGCATAGATCGCATAGACCGCGGCAGTCGCATCAGCTTCCGTTTTCCAGAATTGCTCAACCGGGGGTTCACCCTGCGGCGGAACATCGAGGAAACTATCGTCGCATCCTGTTGAGAGCAGCAGTGCGCCAGCCATCAGGATCGCAATTTTATTATTGATATGTTTAATGAATTTCATAGTCAAGATGTTTTTGGATTTCAGAAAGTGACATTAACACCGGCGTTGTACGTCGCAAACAGCGGATAAACATTCAGATCCACGCCTGCGCGCGTCGCACCACCACCAACTTCCGGGTTGAAACCTCTGTACTTGAAAAAGTTCAGTGCGTTCTGGGCATTGGCATACACTCTGAAGCGCGTGATCTTCCATTTGTCGGTGACCGCGGAAGGAAGTGTGTAACCGATTTGAATGTTACGCACCCTGAAGTAGCTGCCGTTCTCGACATAGAAAGAGTTTGCGCGATAGTTTTGTCCACCGCCGATGTTGGCCGAAGGATAGCTGTTCGAAGTTCCTTCTCCATGCCAGCGGTTATCATAAAACTCTTTGCTGAAGTTTTCTGTGCCGTAGCGCAATCCGAGTTCTGCATTGTAGATGTCTACGCCGGCAAGCCCCTGGAAGTCGAGCGTAAGATCAAACGCATCGTAGGTCCAGGTGGTGTTTATTCCGTAGGAGAATTTGGGATTCGGATTTCCCAATACAACCTGGTCTTTGTCATCGATGGAACCATCGTCATTCACATCACGATACCTGAAGTCGCCGGGCGCTGCGGTAGATTGTATAACATCGCCGCCAGACGATTGGTAGTTGTCGATCTCTTCCTGGTTTTGGAAAACTCCGACTACTTGCAATCCATAAAACTGGCCGATGGGTTCGCCGACAATGGTTCGTGTATTCCAGTTGTTTGAACCGGTCGTGCCCACCGCTTGATAGATCGGTGTTTTTCCGGAGCTTACTTCCAGTACTTCATTGTTGTTGATCCCCATGTTGGCGCTAATGGTGTAAGACAATCTTTGGTTGATATTATCATTCCAACGCGCGAGGATCTCGAATCCAGAATTTTGAAACGTCGCCTGGTTGCCTAACAGTTTGCTACCGGTTGTTCCCAAAGAGCCAAGGATCGGAACATCGAAGATGGCATCCTCGGTTTTGCGATTGTAGTAATCCAATTCAACAAAAAGTTTGTTGCTTAACAAATTGGCCTCGATGCCGATGTCTGTACCGACACCCATTTCCCAAAATGTTGTGGGTGGTGCCACGCGATTGACGTTTGCACCCTGGAACACGGAACCATCACCACCAACATAAATGAATGGAGGTGCTTGCGTTACCTGCACGACTGAAACATTGGCGGGAACAGAGACGTTTCCGACTTTACCCCAGCTTCCTCTCAGCTTCAGTGTTTGGAAAATATTTTGGTTCCGCATGAAATCCTCCTCAGAGATCACCCAACCTGCACCAATGGAGGGGAAATTACCCCAGCGGTTGTCGCCTTCAAACTTTGACGATCCGTCGGCGCGCAAAGAAACAGTCAACATGTACTTTTCCTTGAAGGAATAATTCACCCGTCCGAAATAAGACAGGATGGTACTATACAAGGGATATTCCTTCGGCACATTCACCTGGTCGACATCCACGATGTTAAAGTTATTACCGATGGTCAGGTATTGGTCCTCGGCGTCGGCCGGAACATTTTCACCGGTGAGAATCACCTTGCCAAATCGATTGGACTGAGCGCCCTGGCCAACGAGCACCTTAATGGCATGGTCGCCGAATGCCTTGTCGTAGCTTAAAGTATTTTCAACAATCCAACTCCGCGTGCTCTCATCCGTCACAGTGAGTTTGCTCACATCTGTACGTTGTGAAAGCGTTGCCTTGTAGAGTGGAACATAGTTGCGGACTTCTTTCTCGCCGTAGTCTCCGCCAAGGCTGGTTTTGAACGTAAAGTTTTTGGCAAACTTCGCTTCAGCATAAATGCTCCCAGTCATCCGGTAGTGCTTGTAATTCTGGTTGAAATAATCATTCGTCACCTGGGGATTAAACAGGTTTGAATTACCGACTCCAAAATCGTAGGGATCGCCATAGGTGCCATCGGCATAGTACACCGGAACGTTCGGCGCTGCGGCGTAGATTTGATGAAAAATATTACCATCAATTTCTTCCGCTTTGTTTAACGCGCCCATCACCGTGTAACCAATGCGCAGAAACTTGAACGGATGAAGATCATTTTGAAATCTCGCCGTGTAGCGATTGAATGTGTTTGATTCTACCGTACCATCTTGTTTCAGGTATCCCAAAGAGAATGCGTAATTCGATTTCTCAGTGCCGCCTGTCAGGGAGATTTGATGATTGGTGATCACTGCTGCACGCAACATTTGATGATACCAATCTGTCGTTCCATAGCTGGAAGGATCGTCGTATCTTCCGGGATCTCCATTGGCCACATCCAACTCGTTGATGATGGTGGCAAACTCGGGGCCGCTCGCCATTTCAATCATGTTGGTCGGCACCTGACTTCCGACATAGCCATCATAGCTTACTACGACGTTCCCGTCGGTCGCTCCTTTTTTCGTCGTGATGAGTACGACACCGTTGGCGGCGCGAATTCCGTAGATGGCTTCTGAAGATGCATCCTTCAACACACTGATGTTCTCGATGTCGGCAGGATTCAGGAAGCTGATATCCTCGTACCATACGCCGTCAACAACAAAAAGTGGACTGGCTTTTCCATAGACTGAACCAAGACCCCTGATGCGCACTTCGGGTGAAGAACCCGGTGCACCCAGGTTTGTAATCTGAACGCCGGCGACTTTTCCCTGCAAAGCGCTGATCGGATTAATGTTCGGTTGTTTGCTGATCTCTTTTCCAGCCAACTGCACCACAGCGCCTGTAACGTCCAGCTTCCGTTGTGTTCCGTAACCAACGACTACTACTTCACCCAGCGCGGTAATGTCTGGGTCCAACACCACATCGATGGTCGTCCGGTCACCCACCGTGACGGTCTGAGAGGTATATCCCACGAAGGTGAACACGATGGTGTTTTCTTGTGGCGAAAGGGTGATTGAATAATTCCCGTCGATATCGGTTGTAGTACCCTTGCTGGTCCCCTGAACAACCACGTTGACTCCAGGTAGCGCGGAGCCGTCATCTGCCGCCGTTACCTTTCCATTAAGCTGCTTGTCCTGCGCCCAGACTGCCGTACATAACAGGCTGTGCAACAACACACTAAAGAGTAATTTTTTTGTCATAAGAGGCGCGTTTTTTACACGTTCGCGTAAGTGAATTTTGCATTTGTCAAGTACTAAGGGGAATATTTTCGGAGAAATGTGATGGAATGACACTATTTATAATGGTCAACATCGCCCGTTTTTTTGCGGATAAAAAACATTGATTTCAAACGATTACGGGGCCAATTCGAGGATTTAAAAAATGGATCTCTCGGAAAAAAAACAATCGAATCTGGGACGGATCAGAGGGCTTCTTCGGAAGGAATGGCCTTGGCGGCGCGATTCCCCCTTGGAGTGTGACTGTCGGGTATGAGAATTACCTCCTCCCAACGCGACGCATGTGGTTTCTGCCCTCGTCGTTCGAGCTCCTGCATACGCTCCAGGACCTTGTGCTTAAAGCTCCAAACCGTGTTTACCCGGAGGTCAAGCTGCGTCGCCAATGCTTCCAGGGTGTACTCTTTCGTGCCGACAACGGTGAGGTAAGCGAGGTAGAATCCTTTTTCAATGGGGAACTTGATACTGTGGAAAATGGTGAAGGCCGTGATGGATTCGTTGTAGCCACAGCGTGTGCAGCGGCGCGCAAACTTCTGCGCCCCATCAAAGTACTTTTCGTTACCACATTTGCGGCAGTGAAATGAATGCTCCCATTTTAACGTTTCGAGGAAACGGTGGCAAGCCAGCATATCGGGATAAAGTGTTTTGAACTGCTGGTAGTCCATGGTCTTCTCCAGCAGTCGCTCGCTGAGCACTTCTTTAATACTACTCTTCAATTTCCAGTTGTCGAGATCCAGTATGGAGTTAATCTGGTTGATCTCATACGCTTGCTGTTCAAGTTTCTGATTGATGGTTTCCAACTGGCTGTTCTTGTCGTTCAACTCCATGGTGCGCTCCATGACCTTTTGCTCCAACTCGCGCGTCACCTTGTCTTTGAGCGTCATGTTCACTTCGTGCTGATGGATGGTTCGCTTCAACGCGCGGTCGCGCATGTCTTTCAAAATGCGGATGCGATCGCCCAGGGCGAACGTCAGGAACAACATTTCAAGAACAAAACTGAAATGCAAGCTGTAGTGAGATGCAGTCGTGAAGGGTAAGACGTTGAAGTAAACCATGGTGCGGATAAAGAATCCCGCGAACAACACGCCGTAGGCAATAACAAAAAATCGCGCGGGTCTGTACCCCCGTTGCCAAACCCTGATGCCCGTATAAAAGATGAGCGACAGCGGAATGATCTCAATGTTTCGATAGTTCAACCACTGCGGGAAGAAGAGCAGCTCGACCACAAACAAAATCGATCGGGCCACAATCATCCATTTCAGTGCGCGATCCAGACGAGGTGAGTTGCCGCGCGTGCTGAGGAATCGCCGCGTGAAGATCAAGCCCCAGAGAATAACAGAATACAAGGTTGCACCCACGGCGTAGTCATTCCACTCGGGATGGTTGGGCCACAGGTATTGGAATCCAATACCATCATAACTCATCGCGTACGCCGCCACGCTGAGGATGTACATGATGTAGTAGATGTTCTTGATCTCCCTGATCGCCAGGAAAACCAGGAAGTTGTAGAGGGTGATGATGAGTACCATACCATAAAACGTTCCGAATAAAAAGTACTCGTTGATGGCATAAAAGACAAACCGATCCACTGAACGGAAGGCAATGCGGATATCGGCAAACTCGTGCGATTGTACGCGAAAGAAGTAGTACATCGTCGTGTCCGACTTCATGGCGAGGACGATCTCAAAATTCTTGTGCCGGAATGTGCGCTGCACGAATGGCTGACTATCGCCCATCAAAACATTTCGATACGAGCCGTTTTCCTGGGGAACAAAAGCCTCGATGTGATCGATGGTCTGATCGTAAAATTCGAGCAACCAGATCTTATGCGATTCAGCGGAATGGCGAATGGGCAGGCGAATCCAGTAAGAAGCGTTCTTTTGAAAATCCTTATTCTGATATTCGGGATGCTGCTCGAATCGGTTCGAAAAACTGTTGGAGGAAATCTGGTAGAAGGAAAGCGAATTGGTAGGGTCGATGTAGTAGGTAACTTCATTGGGCATGAAGTTGTGCTCGATGATCTTGTCGTCAACTTTTAAAGGTTGTTGAGCGTTTAGTGCGCCACCAAACGCTGCTATCAAGACGAACGCCAAAAGCATGCGCAACATAACCTCTTTCCTATTTTGACTGTAGACGAAGGTACGGCTTTATCCCCTCATAGTGAATGGGCCTCGTATATGAGGTCGATCCATGATGTCGAAGGTTCTTTCCGCACCTCAATTAAATCTCAACATCATCTCCACCAACTGCGGGCGTTGGGCTTCCAGGTCTTTATGCCACAACATCGTCAGCTCAGCTTTCTGCGGAATGTTTTTCAGCTCAATGTATTTCACCCCGTGGGGCTGACCGCGCAATCCTGATTTCGGTTCAATGGTGATGCCGATGCCCGCCTCCACCAGTCGCAGTCCGGTGGTAGCAAAAGGCGTTTCGTGAACTATCCTCGGCACAAATCCCGCATCGAGGCAAATGGATTCGATCGTAGACACGTACAACGAACTTTGATCCTTTGGTGGCAGTATCAATCCTTCGTCAGCAAATGCTGAAAAATCTTTGTAGTTATCCTCGTTCACGGGATGATCGAGTGGAATAACGACGACAAAATTATCGCGCAACAGTACCTTGCTGTTGATGCTGCCTTCCACGACAGGGTTGGTGGTGAATCCGATTTCCAGCTCCTTATTTGCAAGCGCTCTTACCTGCTGAAGATTGGTAAGCTCAAGCATGATCGTTCGCATGGACGGAAACTCCTGGTTGATCTGTCGAATCATTTTCGGCAGAAAGGCTTGCATGGAAGAGTGCGTATAGCCGATTCTGATTTCGCCGGCTTCGCCGTTGTGGATCTGCCTGGTCCGATTACAAGTGAATGACCACTGATGTAGTATGCGCTCTACTTCTCCTTTGAAATAGACCCCCGCTTCTGTGAGCTCGACATTTCTCTTGTTGCGCTTGAACAATTTCGCCCCGAGAACGTCTTCCAGTTGCTGTATCTGACGGCTTAACGCAGGCTGGGCGATTGACGCATCTTCCGATGCCTTTGTGAAATGCAGTGTCCTTGCAACTTTTAGAAAATTCTGAAGTACCTGTATATCCATACCAATTGCTGGCTCGTGTCCCTTAAGTCAGGGATTTATTCAATTTTGGCATTACTCCATTAAAATTAAGTATTTTTTTTAATAAGGGAGAACAGGTTCATTTGTATATACCCCATGTTGGGCGATAAACTAAAAGCCATGAATAAAAAAGTTCCTTTCAATCATCTGTCGGGAATATTCCTGATCTCGTTTGCTACGCTGTTACTCGAGTTGGCACTGACCCGGGTTTTGTCTGTCTCGTTATGGTATCATTTCGGTTTTTTGATCATCTCCACCGCGCTATTGGGCTTCGGTGCTGCTGGCGTTACACTATCAGTATCCACCAGGCTGCGTGAGCGGAGTGACCTCGACAAAACACTAGCCGGGTTATGTATTGGCTTTGCGTTGTCGACCATATTGAGCTTCTGGCTGATGCAGCAAATACCGTTCGATCCGTTCAGTTTGTTGTCGGACACCAAGCAATTGTTATACATGCCTTTGTACTACGTCGTAGTGCTAACGCCTTTTTATTTTTCAGGATTGGTGATCGGTTTGCTGCTCACCCGGAGCGATTCGTCGGTAAACAGGTTGTATGCCCTGGACTTGCTCGGCGCAGGACTGGGCTGTATTGCCATTGTACTGGTGATGCCACAGTTTGGCGGCTCCGGTTCAATTTCTATCGCAGCGGCTTTTGGAGCACTCGCCGCCGTGGTCTTTGCGCAAAAGCAGAACCGAAGCTTTGCCATGGTCAGTGCGGTTTTGGTGATGGGCTTGATTACGTTATCCTTTTTTGCCGATAGGGCTTTACCCATCCGAACCTCGGCCAACAAAGCCCAGCGACTAAAAACACTAACGCCGATGTACTCGGCCTGGAATACCTTTTCCAAAATTGATGTCTACGATTTCGCCAAAGATTCCATCAGACCGGCTCAGCGACTCATTATTATTGATGGCGGTACAGCAGCCACCGGTATGGTTGACATGACCATGGGCGTTGACCAAATCGTACAGGAGGCAAAAGCTAACCCCACCGCGCGTCAGAAGGTGAGTGACCCACGCACAGAGATAGCGGCGTTGGGAACGAAAAAACCAAAAGTGCTCATCATTGGCGCGGGTGCCGGCGATGAAATTTTAGAAAGTGTTATCATCGGGGCCTCCTCCATTACCGCAGTAGAACTCAATCCCATCATTGTCGATATTCAGACCAGGAGGCAAAAGGAATATTGGGGCGGCCTGTACGATCGACCTGAAATTAAACTGGTGGTCGATGAGGGCCGTAACTTTGTGAAACGCTCCACCGAAAAGTACGACGTCATCATCTCCAGTCACACCATCAGCAACGCGGCCGTGTCAAGCGGCGCGTTGAGCCTGGCGGAAAACTATGTGTTAACCCGTGAAGCCATCGAAGACTACCTCGATCACCTGACACCCGATGGCGTATTGTTTTTCACGCGGCCAGAAATTCAGATCCCACGGCTATTCACCACAGCCACGGAGATCCTTCGTGAGCGCGGCATACCTACGCCTGCTGATCACATGTATGCCTTTTCCCGGTCGACACCGCGTGATCAAAAGGAAAAGCACAAGTTCCTCGCCGGGTTCTTGCTGAAAAGGTCTCCGCTTTCGGAATCACAGGTGGCGTTCATCAGATCGACAATCCATATCGGAGAAGAACCCCTTAACCCGGGATTTGAATACAAAGAACTCTATTCACCTGGTGTCACCGCTGCGCCGGCATCGATCTATCAGGAAATCGTTCACAGTAAAAACCTGAACGAGTTGTATTCGCGCTATGATCAATTGCTTGCACCAGCCACTGACGACAAACCATTTTTCAATCAACATGTCAAATGGTCGAGCGTGACGTGGGCGGATTTTCAGGATATCTTCACGCAGAATGAACGTGGCAGACTGGCGCTGGAAGATAAGCCCATCGCAGAGATTACGCTCGTGATCATTTTGTTGCAGTCGGTGCTCATTGCCGCCATTCTAATCTTGATACCGCTTTGGAAATTCTCGAGACAAGGACTACAAGTGAAGGGAACCTGGAAATTCCTCGTCTACTTTGCCGGTCTCGGTGTTGGATTCATTCTGATCGAGATCGCTTTGCTGCAACGCTTCAACCTGTACCTCGGACAACCGGTTTATACCTATGCCGTGATCCTCGCCGGACTATTGATCTTCACCGGCATTGGCTCGTTCGTCTCCGAGCGATTTGAGGCAGATCCAAAAGTAATTCTCACCAGAATTATACCGCTGATACTCGGCGTCATGATCTTTACAGCCATCCTGCTTCCATTTGTTTTTGATGCCACCCTGCAACTACCCTTGGTCGCGAGAATTTGCATCGCCATGGTATTAGTAGCACCGTTAGGAATTGTTTTAGGGATGCCATTCCCGATTGGACTTCGAATGATCGGCAAGGAATCGCAAGCGCTTGCGCCCTGGGCTTGGGGGGTGAACGGCTTCTTTACTGTGATTGGATCGGTGAGCGCCATCATCCTCGGCATGGCGTTCGGATTTACGGCAGTATTGGTGACCGCAGCCCTGGTATATTCTCTGGCTGGAGTTGTCGTTGGATATAAATCATCGATCGTCCGCGAGCCACTAGACATACTCGAGCGGCAAAAAGTAGAAACGGTTTAACGACTGTAGTTGGCTTAAGGCTATATCCTGAAACGAGCATAACCCTCGCGAAGGATATAGCTTTTCATTTTTCTGTCTGCAATAGAATTTTCGTCTAATCACGGTTGTCCTCCAGCCTGTAACTTCAAATTTTCTAAGGATCGATCTCTTCCTGAAGCAAGTGACCAACTACTTCAAGCCTGGTTAGAACTTTTGTTAGTCATTGAACATCAGTAAAAAGAGCAAGGGGATTCATCCCGATGGCTATCGGGAGAGCTACGAGCGCGGGAAACCCACACAATAAAAAAAGATCGAAGGGTCGCTTCGATCTTTAGTAGTGCACTCGCAGGGATTCAAACCCCGAACCTTCCCGACTAGGAGTCGGGATGCTCTATTCATCCCGATAGCTATCGGAAGAGCTACGAGCGCGCGGGAAATAAACCCACAATAAAAAAAGATCGAAGGGTCGCTTCGATCTTTAGTGGTGCACTCGCAGGGATTCAAACCCCGAACCTTCTGATCCGTAGTCAGATGCTCTATTCAATTGAGCTACGAGTGCGTATTCGTGTGTGCAAGGTGTGTGTCCCGATGCTCTATTCATCCCGATAGCTATCGGGAGAGCTACGAGTGCGGATTGGGCAATTGACAGTTGACAATAAGGCAATTGACAATTGGTTTTTAGTTGTCAAATGACCTGTTGTCAATTGTCAACTCCAATTTTTGGACTGCAAATGTAAATAATTAATCAACTCGACAAAACGGCGGGTTTGGCCCTGCCAACAAAAAAGCTAATTTTGGCCCTTGTTTAAACGACAGAAGAGATTCATGATCAGAAAATTCACTGCTATTATCCTGTTTACTGCATTTTTTAGCCATGCTTTCAGCCAGGAATCGACAACCACCACTCCGACCCCGGCTCCCAAAAAGACGGCTCGTCCCGATATCCCGGGCACATTTACCCTTGAGTTGGGTATCAACGGCGCCCCACAGGCCCCCGATCGCTTTGACCTTGGCTTCTGGGGTTCTCGTACGTTTAATGCCTACTATCAATACGACATCCGGATCGCGAAATCCAAGTTCAGCGTGGTGCCAGGTCTGGGTCTAAGCCTGGAGCGATACAAATTCAAGAACGGCTATACACTGATGTACAGCCATGGAGCAGACCCCGAAAAGGACTCCCTGGCGATGTTTTCTCCATCCCAAGCTGGATTGCCAGGCATGAAAAAGTCGCAGCTGGTCACAAACTACGTTGAGTTGCCGCTGGAAATCTGCTTCCGTACCAATCCCGACGATCCTGCGCGAAGCTTTAAAGCCTCCATTGGCGGTCGTATCGGATTCCTGTACGATTCATTCACGAAAGTGAAATACAAAGAAGGCAGCGAAGTGAAGCAGTATAAAGACAAGCAGCGTTTTGAGCTCAACCAGTTCCGCTATGGCGTTTACACGAAAATAGGATTTGGTAACTTCAGCATCTTCGGATACTACAATATCAACAACCTGTTCGAAAACGGGGGCGGACCGGTAGAGAATAAAAAGAAAACCGAGTTCAACACCTTTACTGCAGGTATATCGCTGTCGAGTTTCTAATATTCTGAATTCAGAATACAGGAGACAGAAGTCAGTAGGAAGGAGCTGAGTTTCAATCACTCAGCTCTTTTCGTTTAGATCGAATTCAATTGTCGGTTCGGAAGCTCGGAACGGGCAAGCCCTCCTTGCTGAAAAGATTTGGAATAGCGCTGTTGCTCCAGGCAAAACGAACGGCCACGGGAGATTTTACTTCTTTTGCAGACACCACCACCGTACTTCCCTCGATCTTAGCTTTCGCGGGGTAGAACTTCTTGTCTTCGCCAGCAATCTGAAATTCAGTAGGCTCGCCTTTTGCCATCAGTCCGTTTGGTGCGTTGCTGAAAGTTACACGCACTTTACTTTTCTCCACCTTCATCGACTGATACAGTGGGCTTTGATAAGCAATTCCTTTTTTGCCATAGGCATCGGACAACGCGATGTTCGCCAAACGCTCTCCCACCGGCTTTTTAAACTGCGGATGGATGTCTTTTACATTGTCGACCAAATCCGATATCACCACCATTCCACTGCGCGGTATTTCCAGCATCTTCACTTCCTGCTCACGGATCAGCACGCCGCTGTCGCCGCCATACTTATCATAAGGCGCAATTTGAACGTAATAAAAAGGGAAGTCGACGAGGAACTGCTTCCGCCATTCCAACACCAGCGTTTCCATCAACTGCTTATAAGTAGCCGGCATCTTCGTGTTGCTTTCACCTTGATACCAAAGCGCTCCCCCTAATCGGAAAGGTATAATCGGATTCAACATCGAGTTGAAAACGACACCGGGATTGGAAGGACACCACGGACGATCATCTTTCTGTTCGGCAGCCGACGCTTTGAGGTCAGTATTTGCATCGATACGTTCCTTCGGTACCCAAACTTCCGCAGGCGTTCCACCCCAGCTGGCGTTGATCAGACCGATGGGAATATTCAGTTCATCATTGAGTTTCTTTCCAAAGAAATAACCTACCGCGCTGAAGTATCGAACGCTCTCCGCGTTGCACACGCGCCACGTTCCCTCGCCACGCACTTGTAAGTCGGACGCGGCAGACTTGGGAATATGAAACAACCGGATATTCGGATCGTTCACGCCGGCGATCATCGTCTTACCGTCGCCTGACGCTTCCATGCTCCACTCCATGTTCGATTGACCAGAGCAAAGCCAGACTTCTCCTGACATCACATCTTGTAACGTCCTGGTTTCACCGCCTGCCTTTATGGTAATGGTGTGCGGTCCGCCGGCCGGTGGTGAGAAAATGGTTGTGGCCCAGTACGTAGTGTTGTCAGATTTAGTTTTAATCGTCAGCGTATCCCAGCTCACCTTGATGGTGATATCCTGCGTCGGATGCGACCAGCCCCAGATGGGCACCGGCGACTGCCGCTGGATGACCATGTGATCGTTGAAGACTGCCGGTAGTCGGAGTTGAGCAAAAGCGCTTGAGATCAGGAGGAATAGTGCAAGCGAGGAAAGAATTCTTTTCATAAGAGTTTGGAATGATTGGAAAAATACTAATATCAATTGACAGTTGACAACAGGCAGTTGACAAAGTGTAGTGGTAGGTAATGCGCCGTTGGCACCGGTTTGAATGTGCTCAAGGGAAAAGTTGACAGTTGACAACTGGATTCAATCTGCGCTCATCTGCGAGATCTGCGGGACATAAATCCCTACCACAAAGGGCACAAAGGTCCACGAAGTTTCACAAAGTATTGTCAACTGCCCCTTGTCAACTGTCAACTGATTTTTAAAGGATCTTCTTCAAGCGCTCCACCATCTCCAGTACTGCCGGACAGACAAGGGTGTTCTTGTACGTGAGCTCCGTGATCTGGACCATCTTCTTGCGATTGGTGTGCGGATATTCGCGGCAGGCCTTGGGGCGATCTTCGTAGACGACGCAGTGATTCTCACTATCCAGAAATGGGCAAGGCGACGACTTCAGCACGTAGTCCTTGTCTTCGTCGACGCGCAGATATTTCTCCACGAAATCCCCTGGCTTCATTCGAAGCGCTTTGGATACGCGCTCGATATCGGTCTGGTAAAAAATAGGGCTTGTCGTGTTGCAGCAATTGGCACATGTCAAGCAGTCTATCTCTTCAAATACCTCATCGTGCAGTTGATGAAATTTATCGTCCACGGTGCGGGCATCTTTGCGCTTCAAACTTTGCAAATATTTCTTGTTGTCTGCGGAGCGTTGTTGTGCCTGTTCCCGAAAGCGATCAAGATTCATGAAGCAAAATTACAGATCAACGGGAAAGAAAACTACTTTTGCTGGGCATGAACACGGCAAATCTCCTCGCTTCCATCAATAAAATCATTCCGCTTACAGAGGAAGAAACTTCCGCGTTCCTGGGGCTGATACTTCCCATGAAGATTCGCCAGGGCGAAATGATCGAAAAGCCTGGCGAGCAATCAAAATACTTTATCCATGTTGTCTCCGGTTGCCTGATGACCTACTACACCGACAAGGAAGGCGTTGACCATGTCATCCAATTTGCGCAGGTGGGTTGGTGGACCGGCGACACAGCAAGTCTTAACAAACAGATTCCCTCCACCTATACTACCCGCGCCCTCGCGGATACCGAAGTGTTCTTGTTACCAAAACCCGGAATGGATGACCTGCTGGAAAAGCATCTAAAATTCGAGAAGTACTTTCGTATACTCTTTCAAAATTCTTTGATGACGCATCAGGATCGCCTCATTCAAAATCTTTCCGCTACAGCAGAAGAACGTTATCAAGCCTTTGTAAAGAAGTATCCATCCCTCGAGCAATATGTTCCGCAGAAATACATTGCTTCCTACCTGGGCATCACCCCGGAGTTTCTGAGCAAGATCAGACGAAAGATCATGGAGAAGTAACTACCCATTTTTCGTTCGTCAGCTGCCATTCAAGCGCCTCAATCGTTTGTGTTAATCTAGTTCAATATCTTTCCCTTCCTTACTTAACCTGGTTCAACCGCCTGATCGCGTCAACCGCCGTTAATTTGTATTGTCAACGCGACAGCAAAAAAACAAACGAAAACTAAAACAATACAAGTATGTCAACGGCAACAGCAACACAAACCAAATGGGGAATTGATACCACCCACAGTGAAGTACAATTCAAAGTGAAACACCTGGTGATTTCGACGGTTACCGGTTCGTTCAAGAAGTTTGATGGTGAAGTAAAAAGCGATGGGGACGATTTCGACAACGCGCAGGTAAATTTCAAGATCGATGTCAACAGCATTGATACGAATCAAGCCGATCGCGATGGTCACTTAAAGTCTGAAGATTTTTTCGCCGCAGCGCAATATCCCACCATTACTTTCGCTCAAGGTACGCTGAAGAAAGTATCGGGATCCGACTATAAACTCGTTGGAAACCTCACTGTCCGCGACATCACGCGTCCCGTGGAGTTGGATGTGGAGTTCGGTGGCATCGTGAAAGATCCTTGGGGAAACATCAAAGCCGGTTTCGAACTGACAGGCAAAATCAACCGCAAGGAATTCGGACTGACCTGGAGCGCGCTGACCGAGGCCGGTGGTATGGTGGTAGGCGACGATGTGAAATTGCACATCAACATTGAATTGGCGAAAGCATAATTTATACGGAGAGCCCATCTCGCAAAAGGCTACCCCTATCGGGGTGGCCTTTCTTTTTTTTGAGCCTCGATAAAAAACAAATTCAGGTAAACCTTGTAACTTGATAGGCGTATAATTATCGCCCAACCCTCCTATCTATGACATCTGTGGCCACCGGAACGCTCGTTGAAAAATCGCGTATCAACTCCATCGACCTGATGCGCGGCATTGTCATGGTGATCATGGCGCTGGATCACACCCGCGACTTCTTTCATATCAACGCCAATGTTTTTGATCCCACCGACCTGACCCGGACAAGCCCGATCCTTTTCTTCACACGGTGGATCACACACTACTGCGCGCCGACATTCGTATTTCTGTCGGGTGTTTCCATTGCGATAAGTCTTGAACGAAAAACAAGAAAGGACCTCTCCTTCTTCCTGCTGACCCGTGGCCTTTGGCTGGTTCTATTGGAAGTAACGTTCATTCGATTCAGCTTTGTTTTCAACCTTTATTATGATTTCAATGTGTTCCAGGTGATCTGGGCCATTGGCATGTCGATGATCCTGTTGAGTGCGTTGATTTTCATTCCACAACGGTGGCTTTTAATCATCGGATTGGTAATAGTATTCGGTCATTCTACTTTCGACTTCTTCAGACTTCAGCCAGAAGACAAAGGCTATGTTGTCTGGACAATCCTTCGGCAGGCTGGATTCGTTCCCATTTCCGAGGGCCATGGGTTGCTGGCGTTGTATCCATTAATACCGTGGCTTGGCATCATGCTCACCGGAATCGGCTTGGGCCAGTTATACCGTTCGGGGTTTGATTCGTTGAAGCGAAAGAAATTGTTGTTGCAGCTTGGTGCAGCAGCCGTAGCACTTTTCATTGTTCTCCGGCTCATTGACGTTTATGGCGATCCGCAGCATTGGAGCGTGCAAAAGAACTGGCTGTTCACGTTGATGAGCTTCCTGAATTGCGCGAAGTATCCACCATCGCTCCTGTTCACATTGATGACTTTAGGTCCGGTGTTGTTGCTGCTGTCGTGGATGGAAGGACGTGAGCTGAAAATTCTGAATCCATTCCTCGTGTTCGGTCGCGTACCGCTATTCTATTATATACTCCACTTCTATGTAATCCATGCAGCGTCGCTCGTAGCCTTTATGATTCGTTATGATAAATCACTCTCCGAAGTTGATTTTCATTTCTTCCATAACACCTTTGGAGGAATTCCCTTTGGTGTTGGCTACGGATTGCCCTGGGTCTATGTCGCATGGGCAACATTGATCGCGTGCTTGTATCCAATCTGCCGGTGGTATAACCATTACAAGAGCACCCATCGATATGTGTGGTTAAGTTACCTGTAGGAACAGCGCACCCTGAATCATCCCATTATCGGGTAGGGGCAACGTGGAATCACCCTGAATAATTATTCTGTTTGAAACTGGATTTTGTATCTTTATCCAAACCTCATGTTACCGATGTCAAAATTAAGCGTTCTCAAGGTCGTTGTGTGTCTGACCTTCTTTACCGGTTCATATGAATTACTGGCGCAGTGGCCATCCAGCACATTCAAGCATCTGAAAATTCATCATTCCGGGATTATGATCGAAGACGGTGAAGGCGGATTTTACAATGCGCAATCCGGGATCACGAATTATGCCGACAATGACAATACCATTCAGCGGGTTTCAGCAGACGGTACGATCATTTGGGAAAAGGAATTCTTCCACGACACGCCCGACAAACATGTCAGACCTCACAGGATAATTAAAGACAAGGATAACAACCTGTTTATTCTGGTAACACGATATGCCGGGCAAGGTTATGAACTTTACGTATTCAAACTCGATAAGAACGGGAATCATTTATGGAGCCCGGACGGTGTATTGGTAAAATTTAACAACCTCATCGGTGGTGATTTTGGAAACATGGCCGTCACAGAAGAGGGCGGCGTTTTTGTCAGTTGGGTGGAGTATGGCATCCTGATCGATCAGAAAGTCTTCATACAGAAACTAAATGCCGACGGCGGGAAAGCGTGGGGAGATAAGGGGCTTATCCTTTCTTCTAACCTGGAACTCGAAACGTTCGACTACTGGGGCGACAACATGTTTTACCCCGATGGCCAAGGCGGATGTTATGTTACCTGGCAAGAGGTGAACCCTCCATTCCTGAAACGCTTTGTGATGTTGCAGCACGTTAATGCCTCTGGAGCGTTTAACCTGGGCCCGGTTGGAAAAGTAATAAACGAATACAACGGCAGCCTCGCCCCTTCGCTCGGTAGAATTTTCAAGAATTCATTCGGTGAACTATTTGTTTTCTGGCCACAAGACTACAAGCTATACGGGCAAAAACTTGACGACGCTTATCAATTTCTGTGGGGACCGTTGGGGAAAGAAATTGTACCGCTCCGGGAAGTAAATAGTGCTGGCCTGCCATTTATTCAACAAGCCAGCGATGGCGGTTTCTTTGTTCACCAATATGATGACTCATATAATCACAGCATTAACAGGATTGATCGAAATGGAGACAAACTTTGGGGCGATGAGGGAGCGAAATTCACCAATCTCGCCAAAATCCTGGCTTTCCATAGCTTGCGGGAAAAGAACGGCTCATTGTTCGTAGCGTGGGGTTTAGACGAAGATCCTTCCGGGACTCGAAATTTGAAACGCCTCTATGTACAAAAACTGGATTATGACGGCAACATGCAATGGGGCGATGGCATTAAACTGTGTGAGTATGAACCCGTGCTCACCGATCGCAGCGTCGACATGGGACTCGTTCCGGACGGCGTTGGTGGGGCGTTTGTAGGCTGGCCAGATGTTCACGGATTATTGACTGACGGCAATCATAATCAGTTTCAGGCGGCCAACAGAGTTTTCAGTGGCGGTACGCTCGGCAATACACCGGTGACTCCAGCCGCCGACCCTGGTCTTATCCAAGGTACTTCGACGATCTGCACGGGGATTAATTCGTTCTCTGTTCAGGACGTCTCCCCCGGCACGATACAATGGATCTTACAACGAACGGATAGCCCTGGATTAAAAAGACTAACGGGTAACAATCAGGTCAGCTTTGACTTCACCGAACCTGGTAGTTACGATCTTTACGCTGTTCCCTATTCACAAGACGGTGTACCGGGTCCTGCCAGTCGGCTGGAAATTACTGTTAACCCTTCCGTGAAAGTCACAGAAATAAAAGGCAATCCAGATGTATGCCTGGCCTACCCTGTTGAGGAATATTATGTCATCAAACCGATTAAGGGTCCGCCGGTTTCCTATTCCTGGGAAGCCAACGGAGGTACCGTAGTCGAAGACTCGGGCAATGGAGTAAAAGTTGAGTGGACTGAATCCGACGCAGCCACCATTACCGTCACTCCTTTGAATGGTTGTCATTCCGGAGAGGCAGTCACCTTACAAGTCAGTACCACCGTTATGCCGACAGTATCCAATATTACCGGACCGTCGATGGCTTGCGCCTTTGCCGCGGAGCCGTATAGTATCGTACCAATTTCCGATGCTACCATTGAGTGGGTGCCGGAAAGTGGAAGTGTTCTGTCTGGACAAGGTACTCCCCAGGCTCAAATTTCAATTAACTACAGTCAGGACATTGTGGTCAGAGCCATAAGGGGTCCCTGTTACAGTCCCAAAGTGACCTTGCATGTTAGTACAAAACCACGACCTGATAAACCAAACTTAACAGCAGCCTTTTCTGAGTTGTGCGTCAACAGAGCCAGCACCCTTGCTGTTGTTGGAGATTATTCAGGATACGAGTGGAATAACGGAGCCACCACAAAAAGCATCACACTCACGCAACCTGGCACCTTCCGGGCGAGAGTGAAAAATGAACTCGGCTGCTGGAGCGTGATGTCTGAAAGCTCAACCGCTTCAAAGCCCACCGCCGTGCTCACCATCAACGACGATGAATTAACGGCGTCTTCAGCCGTCAGTTACGATTGGTATTTGAACGGTTCTGCCATCAACGAGCACGCACAGACCTTAACGCCTGAAGAATCTGGTTCGTACAAAGTCAAGCTCACAACTTCATCAGGCTGTGAGGTCTTTACGAATGAAATTCCAGTTACCATAACATCAATCGAACGAGCGACTTCACCGATTTCAATTTTTCCCAATCCAACGTCCGGAAAAATACAATTAACCAGCGACAGGGCTGTCGACCAAGTCGAACTCTCCAATGTGATGGGAAAAAAGTTAATGGTTATCACGGAATTCTCCGGCGCTCTGGATTTGAGTGGACTTCCTTCCGGGAATTATATCCTTTCGGTCCAAAGCGGTTCGAAGGTGATGGCCTACCGGATTGTCAAATTATAAAATTACATCCGCTCGGGTACAACAATTCCCAAAAGTCCCATAGCACGCTTGATGGCGTCCGCGATGGATTTCGAGAAGGCGATTCTGAATTTCAATTTCAACGGATCAGTCTCATTGAAGATTGGAATGCTCTGATAGAACTGATTGTATTCTTTCGCCAGGTCATACGCGTAATTCGCGATCACCGCCGGAGAATGGTCCTTGGCTGCTGTCACTACTTTCGATTCGAATTGGCTGAGGACATGCAGCGCCTCGCGTTCCGCGGGTTCCAACGACGCCACGCCTTTCAATTCATCGGCAGCTATAGTAATGTTCAGGCTTTCCGCTTTTCTAACAATGGCGCGAATGCGCGCATGCGTGTATTGAATAAAAGGCCCAGTGAATCCTTGTAGTTGAATCGACTCATTCGGATCGAAGAGCATTCTCTTTGTCGGATCAACCTTCAGCAAGAAGAACTTTAACGCGCCCATGCCAATCATTTCAAAGAGTGCTTGTGCATCGGCTTCACTAACGCCTTCAAGTTTGCCGAGTTCACGCGTTTGCTTCTCCGATTCCTGGTGCATCTCTTCCATCAAATCATCCGCATCGACAACAGTACCTTCACGTGATTTCATTTTGCCGGTGGGAAGGTCCACCATTCCATACGACAAGTGGAAGCAATGCTTCGCCCATTCGTACCCGAGCTTCTTCAGGATGAGGAACAATACCTTGAAGTGATACTCCTGTTCGTTCCCTACTGTGTATACTTGTCCCATGATTTTTGGGAAATCTCTGAAGCGAAGAATGGCCGTGCCGATGTCCTGCGTCATGTACACAGACGTACCATCGGAACGGAGTAACACTTTTTGATCGAGGCCATCGGCGGTGAGGTCAATCCAAACTGAGCCGTCTTCCTTCTTAAAGAATACGCCAGACTCCACGCCCTTCAATACTTCTTCCTTACCAAGAAGGTACGTATCCGATTCGTAGTAGAGTTTTTCAAAGTCAACACCCATGCGGGTGTAGGTAGTGTTGAAGCCTTCGTACACCCAGCCGTTCATGGTTTTCCAGAGCGATACCACTTCGGAATCCTTCTGCTCCCACTTCCTTAACATCTCTGATGCCAACTGCATAATGGGTGCTTGCTTCTCTGCATCCTTTTCAGCGACGCCCTTGCTCATCAACTCGGCGATCTCTGATTTGTAAGCCTTGTCGAAGGCAACGTAGTACTTTCCTACGAGGTGGTCTCCTTTGATACCGGAGCTCTGCGGCGTTTCACCTTTGCCAAACAATTTCCACGCAGCCATCGACTTGCAGATGTGAATGCCACGGTCGTTGATGATCTGCACACGGTGAACTTTATAGCCGTTGGCCTTAAAGATTTCACTCACACTCCATCCGAGAAAATTATTTCTCAAGTGCCCTAAGTGCAAAGGCTTGTTCGTATTGGGCGAGGAGTATTCGATCATGATCTCCTGCCCGTTGTCGGGAAGTTGACCGTACGATGGATTGGCGTAAATGCTGTGCAGCACATCAACCCAAACTTTGTCGCTTACTGAAAGATTCAGAAAACCCTTAACGACATTATACTTCGTAAAGATTTGTGAATGCTGCAGCAGATGCTCCCCAATCATTTTCGCCGTTTCTTCCGGGCCCTTACGGGAAATCTTCGTCAATGCAAAGCAAAGCAGACTATGAGAGCCTTCGAAGTCGGCACTGGTTGGTTGGATCGAAAGATTTTCAACAGGCTGTCCGAATAACGAGGTTACAGACTTTTGTATTTCGGAACGTAAGAGACTATCTAGATTCATGACTAATGATCAATTATCAATTGGTCAATGTGCAAATTGAATTCGCGCGTTGATCAATCCATTTGCACATTTTCACATTGATCATTGATAATTAAAAAATTACCACTCCAGAATATAAGCAAACATCAACGGCGCCACGATGGTCGCGTCGCTTTCAATAATGTATTTCGGTGTATCGATGCTGAGTTTTCCCCAGGTGATCTTTTCGTTCGGCACGGCGCCAGAGTATGAACCGTAGCTCGTCGTCGAATCGCTGATCTGACAGAAGTAACTCCAGAACGGAACATTGTCGCGTTCGAGATCCTGGTGCAGCATTGGCACTACGCAGATCGGAAAATCTCCCGCAATACCACCACCAATCTGGAAGAATCCGATTCCGTCGGTTCCGGAATTCTTGGTGTACCAGTCGGCCAGCCACACCATGTATTCAATTCCCGACTTCATGGTCGACGCTTTCAGTTCTCCCGTAACACAGTAGGAAGCAAAAATATTTCCCATCGTTGAGTCTTCCCATCCGGGTACCACCATCGGCATGTTCTTTTCAGCCGCGGCAATCATCCAGGAGTTCTTCGGATCGATCTCATAGTATTGTTTCAATTCGCCGCTGTTCAGCAGGCGGAACATGAACTCGTGTGGAAATAAACGCTCGCCTTTATCTTCCGCATCCTTCCATACTTTGAAGAGGTGCGCTTGCAGTCTTCTGAACGCTTCTTCTTCAGGAATACAAGTATCGGTAACACGGTTCAAATGATTTTGAAGTAAGTCCCACTCCTGTTCAGGTGTAAGGTCGCGGTAGTTCGGGATGCGCCTGTAGTGCGAGTGCGCCACGAGGTTCATGATATCTTCTTCCAGGTTGGCGCCCGTACAGGAAATGATGTGCACCTTGTTCTGGCGGATCATCTCCGAAAAGCTGATTCCCAACTCCCCGGTACTCATCGCACCGGCCAGCGTCACCATCATTTTCTTGCCTTCGGCCAAATGCTTTTTGTAGCCTTTGGCGGCATCCACCAGGGCGGCAGCGTTGAAGTGCAGGTAATGCTTTTCAATGAAGGAGGAAATCGGTCGGTTCTGGCTCATGGCAATTGGGATTCAAATTCAGGGGCGAAAATAGTAAAAGTTTCAGTTCCCGTTCACTGAGATTAGGTTTCCAGAAAGCGAGGACGATTGTTCCAAGATAGGTTGCCGGTTGCCGGTTTCCAGTTGCCGGGGGGCAATTTGAAAATTTCGTGGGCATATCAGTTACCGGTTTCCCGTTGGCAGTCTAAAAGGAAATATTGAACATGCGACGCCGGCGACTGGCAACTGGCAACCGGTAACTATTCCGCTAGCACGGGTCTGCTCGCAATAGATTTCGCAGTAGCCTCGAGGATTTCGAAAGCGCTTTCGGCCATCCGGTTTTCGGTGTCCAAGGTTGGGTTGACCTCAACAATTTCCCAGGCGCAGACTTTGGGATCCTTACCGAGCGCCACGTTCAGGGCCTTGGCTTCTTCGACGGTCAAGCCATTGGGTACTGGCGTACCGGTTCCGGTGGATACGCGACTATCAATACTGTCCACATCGAACGACACATAGATCATGTCGCAGTGGTCGAGCATCTCCAATGCCTTGCGGGCAATGACGTCTGACCCCAGCTTCTTGACATCTTCCGTTTCAATAAAGTTGACGTTGTATTTATTCAGCAGGTAGTTCTCGGGCTTCTCCAGGTCGCGCACGGCGATGTAGACGATATCCTCGGGATAGATTTTAGGTCCGGGCATGCCAACGTCCTTGAGCTGTTCCCAGTATTCCAGCGTTTCACCGCGTGGGTCGTTCACCTTGCATTCAAAGTTGTCGAGGCCACAGGCCATCGCCAGCGCCATGCCGTGCATGTTTCCGGACGGCGTAGTGAAGGGTGTATGAATGTCGGCGTGCGCGTCGATCCAAATCACACCCAGCCTTGTCTTTGGGTGCGCTTTCTTGATGCCGGCAATGGTACCGTAGGATGTGCTGTGATCCCCGGCCATGATCATCGGAAAGAAATCATCAAAGATGGTTTCGTATACTTCCAGGCACACGCGTTCCTCCATGATCAACACGCCGTCAATAAATTTGGCGTAGGAGTGCTTGGCGCCGTCGAACAGGAGTTCATTGACGTTCTCTACCTCAATGGACTCGTGCTGTTTAAAAAAATCAGAATGAAGGTCCAGGCTGGCAATCTTCATGGCCTCTACACCCAGGCTCGCTCCCCTCGTTCCGGCACCGATTTCGGACTTCACTTCGATGATCTTTAACTCTTTCACGACACGTACAAATTAAAATTCTTTTTGAAAAATGATTAACCGCAGAAAATGTTGAAAAAAAACGCTTTTCCTCTGTCCTTAGAAGTCAGGCAGCCCCGGCTTGATGGGGTAGATCGTATGGGAAAAACGGTTAATCATGCTTTTGAAAGCGTATTGCAAAGATGGCAAAATTATCCCAATATTGCACCCTTTGTGGAAAGGCGTTAATCGTTATCCTTGCCCAACGGTGGGCAGGCGTTATCCGGTTGTCCGGGCTCACTTTTGAACTGGAAATTTCGATTGGCGACCGTACCATCAAGTAACCTAATTACTATTTAACGGATAACGGTCTAAATGAAGAGCTACCGCGAGCTGATTGAGCAAACCTTTGAGTTTCCTCAAAAAGAATTTAAGGTCCGCGACCACGAATTGCTGTTCAACGATGTACCCTTGATGGATATCATCAAGGAGTATGGCACTCCCCTAAAACTTACCTACCTACCCCGCATCAGCGAGAACATTCGCTTCGTTCAGGCTACGTTCCTGAATGCGCTGGAGAAGTTCAAGTATAACGGAAAGTACACGTATTGCTATTGCACGAAATCTTCGCATTTCTCCTTCGTACTGGAAGAGGCGTTGAAGAATGAAGATGTTCACGTGGAGACTTCCTCAGCCTATGATATTCCCATCGTACGGTCGCTGTATGAAAAAGGCAAGGTCACGAAAGACACCTACATCTTGTGCAATGGTTTCAAGATGCCCCTATATACCCAATACATTTCCGAATTGCTGAATGACGGTTTCCAAAACTGCATTCCAATCCTGGATGAAATGGGCGAATTCGAGGAGTACGAAAAGAATGTAAAGAATCCGTACCGCGTTGGCATTCGCGTAGCCGCCGACGAAGAACCTAAGTTTGAATTCTATACGTCGCGCCTGGGCATCCGCTACAGCGACATCAATAATTTCTACAAAGACAACATTGAAAAGAGCGAGAAGGCGAGCCTGAAAATGCTTCACTTCTTTATCAATACCGGCATCAAGGATACAGCTTACTACTGGAGCGAATTGAGCCGCTTCATTTTCAAGTACTGCGAACTGAAGAAAATTTGTCCTTCACTGGATTCGATTGATATCGGCGGCGGGTTCCCGATTAAAACCTCCCTTACCTTTCAATACGATTATAAGTACATGATCGAACAGATCGTGGAGAACATCAAGTGGATCTGCGACAAGAACAATGTTCCCGTGCCGAACATCTTCACAGAGTTCGGAAGTTATACGGTAGGCGAGAGCGGCGCCGTGCTCTACCAGGTTGTCGATCAGAAACTTCAAAACGACAAGGAGCTCTGGTACATGATTGATGGATCATTTATCACGCACCTGCCTGACGCATGGGGGTTGAATCAAAAGTATGTGCTCCTGGCCGTGAACAAATGGGACGACCCTTATCATAAAGTGAACATGGGTGGGCTTACCTGCGACAGCATGGACTATTACAATTCCGAAGCCCACACCGGGGAAGTATTCTTGCCTATGATTAACGACGAGGAACCGCTTTACATCGGGTTCTTCCACACCGGAGCTTACCAGGAATCATTGGGCGGATACGGCGGCATTCAACATTGCCTTGTTCCGGCTCCAAAGCACGTGCTGATCAGCCGGAATGAAGATGGCGAAATCAGCACCCAATTATTTGCTGCCGCGCAAACTTCTGAAAGCATGTTAAAGTTGTTGGGATATACGTCCTGATCAATGAGCCAAATATCATAAAAGAAAAGCCGCTCGATGAGCGGCTTTCTTTTTTTCAAAACCTAAACTACTACTAGAAACCTATAACCCCCTGAATTAGCCAACCATCGAACTTGCCTGTGCTCATGATGCTGGTGTCCGGGTAACCTTTATAATTCTGTACGACATACTCTGCTTTGAACATCACATTGGGCGTGATGAACCAGCCAGCGGCGAAAGAAGTGCGATCCAATGATACATCGTAGCGGGTACCTTGGTTGATGCTTGGAGTAGTACCAGTAGCGGTGGTGGCCTGGCCTAAAGCGATGGTCGCATCAACTTTATTGTAGCGGGCGCCCAGGTAATATTTCTCACCTTTTCCGAAGCGATAGAGTACGTCGCCTTCGATTTGCTCGGCTTCGCGTTTATCAAGTTTCGTGAAGGCGGGCAGCGCAGGGTTGCTGTATTGAACTTCTCCATTCTCGACGGGTGTGCTGCCAGAAGCTTTTTCATAGGTTCCGAAGAACTCCAGTCCTTTGAATTTCACGAACGGGTTGATCATGATGGTGCTGATATTGTCCCTGAATCCAGGGTTGAATCTTCCGGAGAACGCATTGGCGGTAAGGGTCGCTGCGGTATTTTCCATCACATATTGATAGTTGGAACCGGTGCGGTCGCCACCGTAGATGGTGTTGCTTACGGAAGACTTCGTAGTGTAGAAGGAACCGGTTAACCTAACTCTCAAATCTTGCTGGAGTTGTTTGTCAAATCCTACTTTTCCATAGAAGGAAGGTTTGCGATCATCCGGTTTGCTAACGTTACCCTGGATTTCACCATCGGTCAAACCTAACATGGCGATGTAGCCGGATTTCTGGAAGTACAACTCACCGCCAATTTCAGTTGTGAATTCATCCATGATGTTATTCTCGACATACGGGTTCCAGAGTGTATTACCACCATCGCTTCTGCGGAAGTGAGCATCGCCATAGTTGACTTCCATGTGACCAACTTTCAAGGTGATGTTCTTCCACAGCTTGTCCATGATCGGGCTGTTCAGGAAGCCTACTTTGTCAATTTGAAAGTATCCACCCTTTACCCAAAACTCATTGTGGTGGTGAGAAGACATGTAGGACACCAGGTTCATGCGCACGCCGTCCGCCAGTTGAACATCGATGTTGAAGTTCGCTTGTGCCAGCGGGAATCCACCGGCCAACTGATACAGCTGGTTGCTGTTCACGTAAGTAGCGTTCGTAGCGGTGTTGATGTAGCCACCGTAAACTTTTGGGTCGACTGCGAGATTCGGAACGACGGCGCTGGTATTGGCATTCACAAACACGCCTGATCCAGGAGCATCTTCAATAGCAGCGACGCCACCACCAGCAGCACCTGGTAAAACTGCCTTGGCTGAGTTTGTGTGACTGAGGTTTTGATATCCAAGGGCGAAGCCTGCGCCAAATCTCACGCGGACACCTTCGTATACTACTGTGTCATTCTTTGAAGTCTCAAATACATTGACACCACGCTGATCGTACGGGCGCCAGTATTGAATTGCCGGTTGTTGCGCCCATGCAAGGGATGCGGCAAACACAAGCACCACTGTGCTTATGCAACGAATTGCCATATTCTTTTTCATAGTCTTATGGGTTAAAAGATTTATCATATAGTGTTTATTAAATAGAGGGAGTTATTGTCAAGTCAAAATTCACGGTTACTTCGTCTTCGACTTTAATGGTGCCCATCACGGCGGTGGGTTTCTCCATTTTGAAGTCTGTCATTTTCATTTTGTGTGATCCGGTGAGCTGAACATCGCCGTTGGGCAATACTTTACTTTTCACCGTCAGCGTAATGGGTTTGGTAACACCGGCCATCGTCAGGTTGCCATTCGCGCGGATTGTTCCATCAGACAATGCTGAAGCCTGACCGAGTTTGTAAGTAATGTTTGGATTCTTGTTGTAGGTAAAAGCTTCCCACGTCTTGGTATCCATCGTCTTTCCCTTGGTACTCTTGATGCCTTGCACCAACACGGTTATCTCGATGTCTTTAACCGAAGCGACTGCGTTGCCGTTGGTGAGTGCTGAACCTTTCCAAGCGACTTTGGTTGCTTCGGATTCCCAGTCGTGCAGGGTGGAAGTACCTTGCACCGTCATTTTAGAGTGCTTGAGTGCGAACGGTTTTTGAGCGTAGCCTGTGCCCGCGATGACGAGTGTGAAAAACAGGGTGATTATAATGCGAGACTTGCGATACATAAGGGTTGTGTTTGATTACGTATCGAAAGTATAGTTGCGAGACTTCCGCGAATCTGACGAAACAAGGAAAGGCGGGTGATTTACATCAATTTCCGAGGTAAGAATTGTCAGCGAACTGGTGTCTGCAGAACAGCATTATCATCGAACAAAAGCGCGCGCCGATCAACGAAACACCTTGATCTTTTTGGGGATTTGCTTTTTGCTTTTCATGGTTTTGCCCTATATTCCTGTAGCATTTCCTCCCTATCATAATCGGTCGCCATTCATTGTTTTAACGACCGTCTATCCTCGGCCCGAGCTTACCCTGGTTGGACAATCCATGGCGCCTGGAAACCATTAAAACTATATCGCCATGAAAGTTTATGATGAAAAACACCTGAAGAACATTGTTCTGTTGGGTGCGCCCAAGGCCGGCAAGACCCTGCTGGCCGAAGACATGATTTTTGAAGCTGGTATTGTTCACCGAAGGGGTACGATTGAGGGTAAGAATACAGTTTCAGATTACCACGACATTGAACAGGAGCGCGGCAACTCTGTTTTCGCGACGTCACTGCACACCGAATGGCACGACTACAAAATCAACATTATTGATACACCTGGCTTCGACGACTTCATAGGCGAAATGATTTCCTCTGTTCGCGTCGCGGATACCTGCGTGATGGTTGTCAATGCGCAGCACGGTGTTGAAGTAGGAACCGAACTGATCTGGAATTACGTCGATCAGTTTTCAAAGCCCACCATTTTCGCCGTCAACCAGGTTGATCACCCAAAAGCCAATGTTGAAGCAACGCTCGCCGCGCTGAAGGATCGGTTTGGCAACGCCGTAACACAAATGCAATATCCGGTAATACAGGGTGAAGGGTTCAACGCCATCATCGACTTGTTGAAAATGGTGATGTACAAATTTCCGCCTGAAGGTGGTAAGCCTGAAAAACTACCCATTCCAGATTCCGAAAAAGAAAGAGCGAACGAACTTCACAACGCGCTGGTTGAAAAAGCTGCCGAGAACGACGAGAAGCTCATGGAGAAGTATTTCGAAAAAGGCACCCTCGATGAAGACGAGATGCGCGAAGGATTAAAACTGGGGATGATTCATCACGACGTCTTCCCGGTGTTCGTCATGTCGGCGAAAAAGAATATGGGCAGCGGACGGTTGATGGGATTCATTGACAACGTGGCGCCAACACCGCAAGAAGCAAAGCCTGAAACAACGGAGGACGGACAAGAAATTGCTTTCGACATCAAGAAGCCGACCGCCCTTTTTGTTTTCAAGTCTCACATCGAGCCGAACGTCGGAAAATTATCCTTCTTCAAAGTCATCACCGGCGAAGTAACGACCGCCTCCGAATTGACCAATAGTCAGACGGGCGCGGTTGAACGCATTCATCAACTTTTTATCATGGACGGAAAAACCAGAACACCGGTCGAGAAACTGGTTGCTGGTGACATCGGTGCCACCTTGAAGCTGAAGGATACTTTCAGCAACCAAACCCTTCATGCGAAGAATCACGATATCGCGATCAAGCCAATTGAATATCCGGAACCGCGCATCCGTACAGCAGTCGTAGCGCTCAGTAAAAACGACGACGAAAAAATCGGTGAAGTCCTGCACAAGATCCACCATGAAGACCCTACCCTGGAAGTACAATTTTCCAAAGAGCTCAGACAACTGATTATCTCCGGGCAAGGTGAACTTCATCTCGCAGTATGTAAGTGGTACCTGGAAAACGTATACAAGCTCCACGTCAATTTCGAGAGTCCGCGCATATCCTATCGCGAAACAATACGCAGGCCGGCGTCTTCCAACTATCGCCACAAAAAACAATCCGGTGGTGCTGGTCAGTTTGGCGAAGTGCACATGAAGATCGAACCATTCGTCGAGGGAATGCCGGAGCCAACGGAATTTTCAATTCGTGGCAAAGAAGTTATCGAGCTGGAATGGGGTGGCAAGCTTGTATTTTATAACTGTATTGTCGGCGGTGTGATTGACGCGCGATTCATTCCTTCCATCCTAAAAGGGGTGATGGAGAAAATGGAGGAAGGCCCGATTACGGGATCCTACGTTCGCGATGTTCGCGTGATGGTTTACGACGGAAAGATGCACGCGGTCGATTCAAATGACATCTCCTTTAAGATCGCCGGGATGATGGCCTTCAAGGATGCGTTTATGAAGGCTGAGCCTCAACTACTGGAGCCCATCTACGACATTGAAATCATGCTTCCCGAAGAAGTAATGGGTGAGGTCATGGGCGACCTGCAAACCCGCCGCGCCCTGATCATGGGCATGGACAACAAAGGAAATTACCAGGTCATTAAAGCCAGGGTTCCGCTCAAGGAACTCGACAAGTACTCCACCACCTTGCGCTCCTTGTCGCAGGGCCGTGCGAACTTCACGCAACGTTTTTCTGATTTCGTGCCGGTGCCTTCCGAGTTGCAGCAGAAACTCGCCAAAGACATGCACGTGCTGGAAGAAGTCTGAAAAGGCGTCGCCCGGATTCGACCAAATTTCAATCTATACCCGCAGCGCTCCTGCGGGTATTTTTTTGTCGTTCCACAATTGTGTTTTCCACAATCGATTCACATCTCCCCAAAAGGGCTAAAAAACGTGTAGTCGTGTAAGAAAAACACAATAATCACCCATTTTAATCGATTGTTTAACCTGCTACTTTTTATAGATTTGTTTTGCCCAGAATTCCCGTGAGTAACGCCATTGTCATAATACCGACCTATAAGGAGCGCGAGAATATTCGCGCTATCATCGATACTGTGTTCGCTTTGCCGAAGGATTTTCACATCCTCATCGTCGATGACAATTCGCCAGATGGAACAGCCCAAATTGTTGAGGAGCTTCAGCAAGCTTATAATACGGCAGCGGAAACCAAGCTGCACCTCATGAAGCGGCCGGGAAAACTCGGCCTCGGTACAGCCTATATCAGCGGATTCCATTATTCATTAGAACGAGGATACGATTACATTCTCGAGATGGACGCCGACTTCTCGCATGATCCCAAAGACCTGGTGAACTTGTACCTGTCGTGCTCAGAGCAGGGAAGCGACGTATCCATCGGCTCGCGCTATGCGACCGGTGTGAATGTCGTGAACTGGCCCATGGGCCGCGTGCTGCTCTCCTACTTTGCCAGCAGTTATGTGCGACTGGTCACGTCGATGCCAATTCGTGATACGACCGCAGGGTTTGTTTGCTATCGCAAGAAAGTATTAGAAACTATTCCGCTGGATCAAATCAAATTCGTAGGCTACGCCTTTCAGATAGAAATGAAATTTCTCGCGTGGAAGTACGGATTCAAATTAAGAGAGGTACCCATCATTTTCACGGATCGAACACGTGGCGAATCCAAAATGTCTGCCGGTATTTTTAAGGAAGCCTTCTTTGGCGTTCTGCAGATGACTATTCAGAGTTGGTTCAGGAAATACATACCTGTATCGATGGGCTAACTACAGCTCGTCTTAACCTGTCGCTTCTACATTAAAAATCTTGTCGGAAAGTCCGGAAGTCCGGAAGTCCGAAAGCGTGCGAGAGTGTGTGTGGGCAAGTAAATCCAATTGCACAAAGGGCACAAAGGTCTCACAGAGTTGCACAAAGTATCTCTGCGTAACATCGTATTTTCTTGGTGTCATGGATCGAAGTCACGCACCCGCACCCATCCCCACACACTTCCGGACTTTCGGACTTCCCGACTTTCCAAAAACAGAAAAAGGTTGACCTGTTTCCAAGTCAACCTTTTTTGGTTTCGTTGCTACATTACTCCTGCAGACCGACGAAGGTGATGGGACCTACGTGCGACTTCACCAATTCCAGATCGGGCTCGGTGATTTCTGCTTCGTAGCCGTCTTCCTTCAACATGTTGAGGATGTCTTCAGCAGCTTCACGTTGTTTGTAGATGTGATAATCTTCGCGCGCAAAAACAGGATAACGTCCTAATTTTTGTTCGCGATCTACAAAGTTGAAACCACACAAATACAATTTACTCCCGGCGTGTTGAATTCGGAACAGCGGCATCTGCGGATATTGTTGAAGCCATTCAACAACATCTTCGCGGGTACCTTGAACAATTTCCGTGAGCTTGAAGATTTTCATAACTTCTCCTTGGTTGGGCTTATCCAACATGCGGAGGTCGAAGTTGTGAACATACGCGGATAACCCTACACATCCACACAATACCATGAGGGGATTCTGGGCATCACCATGCAACCGGACATCCAGATTCTTCGCATTGAAAAATGCCTGAAGCCTGCGGTTTCGCTTCTGGATAGTAGAGGTCAGGTCCGGCCTGACCGGATTTTTAAATTTTAACTGCATAACACTAAAACATTTCGATATAAGGTGGGCTCCTTACACCAACAAAATTAGAAAAATAATTGAAGTTTAAACGTTTGTCCTACAATTAATCAAAACGAATAGCCTTTATCGGGTCTACCCTTGTTATGAGCATAGTGGGTAATAGAAGCACCATAGTCACTACACCAAATGTAAGAAGATTAAGCAAACCTACGACTTCCCAATGCCAGCTAATCGGCGCGAAGCTCATGTAGTAATCATGGGGGTTTAACTTCACAATCTTGAATTCGTCCTGTAACCAGCATATTCCAAGTCCCAACACATTTCCCAGAACAAGTCCTTTCAAAATAAGGTTTACACCCTGGTAAATAAATATCGAACGAATCAGTCGATTGCCGGCGCCAAGCGCTTTAAGCATGCCAATCATCTGCGTGCGCTCCATCACCAATAGCAAAACGATTGAAATCATGTTCACACACACTACCGTCAGAATTATACCGAGTAATATGTTCACCTGTCGAGTGAGTATCTGCAGCCACTCGAATACCTGGAGAAAACGATCACTCACACGCTGAATGTTCAAATCAAAGTCCATCGTGACACCCAGTGCGTATCCAGCATCGTCAATGTTGTCCGGATCCTTCACGAAAATTTCCAGGCCCCCTGCCAGACTATCTGACCAATTATTCAGTCGTTGGATCATTCGTATATCAGCGATGACCACTTTGCTGTCGTAATATTCTGTAAGGTTTGTCTCGTACAATCCCACGACTTTCAATTTTCTAAACCGCGGAGGGTTTTGAAAAAAAACGATCACGAGGTCGTCGCCTACTTTAGCATTTATTTTTTGGGAGATGGTCTTGCTGATCACTACCTGCTGCGAGTATCCCGAATCCGGAAACTGGATGAATTGCCCTTCGACCATGCTTCCCTGAAAAGTTGCCTGATCGAAACTCTTGCCTACGCCTTTCACCACAACACCCAGCACTTCGTCGTTACTTTTCACGAGGCCTGGTTTGTGTGCATACTCTTGAACTTGTCGCAAATAAGGATACGCTTCGCGGCGATCGTAAGCGTCGATGTGATAATTCATCGGCTGCTCTTCCGTAGAATTACTTCTGGTGAAGCGCGTCACCATCAGATGACCGTTAAAATTATACACCTTGTCCTTGACCGTTTCCTGAAATCCGAACATAATCAAAAACGAAACGATCGTTGCACCGAGACCGATGCCGATACTGACAATGGCAATGGTGTGGATGGTCGAAGAAAAACCACCTTTAGTCTCGCGACTTATTCTTTTGGATATGAAATGCGAAAGGTTCACGGTTATTGCTAACTTTTCACCGCTGTCATTATGAGCGCATGCAAAATAGGATTTCAACTGTGCATAACCAACTGGTTTAACGATTACCCCATGAAGCTTCTATTATCACTGGTTCTGATGCTGTCAGTTTGTTGTACGCAGTGCAGTCCAAAGACTCAGTCGCTGCAGGGCTATACCTACACCGTCAAGCTTAATCCACCGTCGCCCATTCAGAAAAATGAGATTATCATCGGCGCGCAACGACTGGATCTGGTCCTTCCAAAACTGCAAGGTAAACGTGTCGGACTTTTGGTGAATCACACTGCATTGATTGGGAAGACCCATTTGGTAGATACCCTGAAAAATCAGGGCGTGAACATCGTTAAGATTTTCGGACCCGAACACGGATTCCGCGGAGCAGCAGCGGATGGAGAAACAGTTCATGATAGCATCGATGTGCGCACCGGTATCCCCATCATTTCACTGTATGGCAAGAACAGGAAGCCAACACCCGCCCAAATGGCAGACCTTGATATTTTGATTTTCGATATTCAGGATGTGGGCACAAGGTTCTACACATACATCAGCTCCATGCACTATGCGATGGAGGCGTGCGCGGAGAATCATAAAAAGATGATCATCCTCGACCGGCCCAATCCCAATGCGTTTATCGATGGTCCGATGAATGAAGCACCCTTCAAATCATTTGTTGCCATGCATCCCATTCCCATTGCTCACGGCATGACGGTGGGCGAACTGGCGAAGATGATCAACGGCGAAGGATGGTTAACGAATCACCTCGTCTGCGATGTAGAAATTATTGAATTACAAAATTGGACGCACAGCGATGAGTACTCGCTTCCCGTAGGACCTTCGCCGAATCTTCCCAATGATCAGGCCATCCGTCTTTATCCGTCGATATGCCTGTTCGAAGGAACCGTCATTAGTTTAGGAAGAGGTACGCCGACACCATTTCAAGTGTTGGGCAATCCGGAGCTGAAAGGCATGCCCTATCAATTCACACCGGTTGACATCAAAGGAGTAGCGATGAATCCTCCACAGGAGAATAAACTTTGCTATGGACTTGATCTACGCAACGTTCAGGTGCAGCGACGGATTGATCTGTCGTATCTCTACGTCTTCTACAAAGCCTATCCCGAAAAAGAAAAGTTCTTCCTCCCCTATTTTGATATTCTCGCCGGCAACACGCGTTTAAAAGAACAGATTAAGCAGGGCCTTTCAGAAGATCAAATTCGAGAAACGTGGCAGGGGGATCTAAATACGTTTAAGGAGAAACGAGAAAAGTATTTGATCTATCCATAGTTATCAATTAACAATTAACAAGTCACTGGTCACCAATTAAAATAAAGAATACGATCGAGTTGACAGTCGACAATAGGCAATGCGCAATGGGTAAATCGCTAATCACTCGTCACCAATCACTAATCACCAATCAAATGATCTACTCCAAAACGAACCAATTTTGAATTTGGAATTTGGAATCTGAAATCACTTATGACCAAAGGAGAAAAAGTAAAAGATATTCTAAGGGTTCTGGATAAATACATTCCCAATCCTGAAGTGCCCCTTCATCATAAGGACGCTTACACGTTGCTGATTTCGGTGCTATTGTCGGCGCAGTGCACGGACGAGCGTGTGAATAAGACAACACCTTTTTTGTTCAAGCGAGCTGACAATCCTTTTGATATGGTTAAGATGAGTGCGGATGAAATTCGTGAGATCATCAAACCCTGCGGACTTTCCCCTATGAAATCAAAAGGGATCTACGGCCTTTCAAAAATTCTGATTGACAAGTACGATGGGCAGGTGCCGAATACTTTCGAAGCGCTGGAAGAACTCCCGGCCGTGGGACATAAGACTGCCTCTGTTGTGATGACGCAGTGGTTTGGAATTCCTGCCTTTCCGGTGGATACGCACATTCACCGTCTTGCCTATCGGTGGGGATTGACGAATGGGAAGAGTGTGGAGCAAACAGAGAAGGATCTCAAGCGTTTGATTCCGGAAAGCAAATGGAATAAGGCTCACCTGCAGATCATTTACTTTGGGAGGCAGTATTGTCCTGCGCGTGGACATCGCTGGGAAGAATGCCCGATATGTTCGAAGTATATGCGGAAGGAACTGAGGGATTAAAATCCATAGCAGAAAGGGCACAAAGGTCCACCGAGTTTCACAAAGGGATTCTCTGTGAAACTCTGTGCCTCCTTTGTGCATTTTGCGAAATGTATTTAGAAATGTTGACCGACAGCTTTTCGGTAGTTCGTAAAGAACAAGAACGGCAAGAATCCAAAACTGAATAACACAGCGGCAATCAGTAACATCAGGTCACCCCCTTGCAGGTGCAGCATTTTTAGCAACACCGCAATGCCCGCGACAATTGCACTTAATCCGCCGATGAGAAACCGAAGTCTTTCTGACAGCGACTTTTGAATTTTCAATTTGAATTTGTCGATGATCGTCAGAGGAAGAAACAGCAGCGTAAAGACAATAAAGCCATAGGTCATCAGTTCCCAGCCACCCGGCCATTGCAACAATCTAAAACAAAGGCCCATCGTCAGGGCAATGGAAGAGCCGAGTCCGATAGCATACATAAGCTTTTTCATATTGAGTATTTTTTTTGAACTTAATAAGAACACAGTTTCGTTTTCGAGTTTGAAGAGACCTTCAGGAGCCAGGTCGTTGATGGCATCCTGAAGGTTCTTCTCAAAATCTTCATTGACCTTTTCGTTTTCTTCCAGCACGCAACACAGGTGATCCAACACATCTTCTTGCAGAGATTGGAGATGAATACCACTCTTCTCAATGTAGGATTGTATGATTTCTACCTGCTCGTCGGATAATCGCATAGTAACGTGCCGGGATTAAACGATCAGGCAATAGCCTTTTTATACATGTTGAAAAACAGGATCGGCAAAAATCCGAAGCTGAAAAGCGCGGCGCCGCCCACGAACATCATTTCGACTTCCGAACCATTGATGTGGAAGAGTCTCATGACGATCGCTGCGCCTGTAAGTAACGCAGCGCCCAGTGCGAAAAACATTTTCAGTTTTTCTGAAAGCAGTCCAACGAGGTTGTCTCTGAACCGAACAAAGATCAGCAGCGGTAAAAACGCGAGCGTGAACATAAGCAACCCGTAGGTCAGAAGGAAATCGCCGCCTGGCATGTGCAGGAGTTTAAGGCTGAGTCCCATGCTCGAGGCAATGGCTGAACCAAGACCGAGCAAATACATGAATTTTTTCATAAAAATATATTTAGCGTGTAATAGCAATAGTGTTTCGCGCTCCAGCTGGCGAAGTCCCGCCGGCGCCACCGCTTTCACGGCGACGAGGATGGCTTCCTCAAACTCACATGTCAGGTCTTCTACGTCTTCGAGGGTGCAGCACACGTGATCCAGCACATCATCCTGCAAGGATTGAATCTGGATACTTCGTGCGATCTGTGCGCGAATGATTTCAATTTGATTGTTCGACAGTTTCATACGGTCTTCAATTGAGGGAAAACGATCTTATTCAGCGTAGTCATAAAGTCTTTCAACTCGGCGATGTACTCCACCGTTTCCGTCTTTCCTTTCTTGGTGAGCATGTAGTACTTCCTCACCCGCTTGCCAACGTACTCTTCTTGATAGGTAAGCAAGCCATCCGCAGTCATTTTCTGAAGGGCCGGATAAAGAGAGCCATCCTTTAAATGGATCTTCCCGTCCGTCAACTCTTTTACATGCTGCGAAATCTCGTAGCCATACATTTTCTCGTTCTCGGCCAATAACTTCAAAATTATAGCGGAGAGCGTCCCTTTTAGCAGCTCTTTTGAATACATAGATCAAATATACATAGATATACGATGTATCAAAATTAAATATATCTTTTTTCTTTGCTTAGTGAAAAAACCTCGAATTCAGCTTGATTTGAAGTATCTTTCAAGAAACCGTTACCTACATGACCATACTTCTCTATATAGGCAACACGCTCATCATGCCTCCAGGGATGTTCTTCGCCGGCAGCTATTACAGGTTTCGCGGGAAGGAAATCCATATAAAAAGACTGTGGGCGAGCATGGTCTTATTCACCATCACGTTTACCGTTACTACGTTGCAATTCATTTTTCCCGAGATAATACCCGCACTGGATCGTAATCAACATGCCCTCATGTCAGGCGAGTTCTGGCGACTCATTACGCCACTCTTCATTCAACCCTATGGACTGTTTCAGTGCGTGTTCAATAGTATTTTCTTTTTCATGTTCGTTCCAATAGCAGAACACCTTTATGGTCGGAGAATATTTCTGATCTATTTCATAGCGGGCCTGGTGGGTCAGTTGGCTAACTATTATTGGGAGAAAGGCGGCGGGGGTTCGTCCACCGCGCTGTATGGTGTGTTGGGCTCATTGTATGCCTATGCCGTTCTTCATCGCGCAAATTTTCCGAAAGGATATCTGTTAATACCACTAGCCGGATTCTCGGGCGCCACGATACTCTGCTTTTTTGAAGATGGCCACGCCCCGTCACTGTTGGCGGGTGGTTTGGTTTCATTAATACTCTCGAGTAGAACTCATGGTACCGCGGTTACACCTTCCGACATTCATGCGTCGCGTTGAGCCGCGCGACTGACAAAAATCACGAGGGTTGCCGGTGGTCCAACACTTAACTATTTCTTATATTTCGCAGTTGTAAAAACCATGGAACAGAAAATATTTGAGTCTTCGGCTGCTGTTGTGTACTACATTTCCGAAAAATCCCTGGCCAAAATTATCTGGAAGGGAAACATCACTCCCGAAGAATATAAGAAACCATTTCTTGCGATCATCGACCTGTCCAAAAAGGGCACGTTGGTCACGCGCTTCATGTCGGACATTCGCAATCAAGGTATCGTCTCGCCCGAAAGTCGTAAATGGTTTGAAAAAGAAATGGTGCCTGCCGCGGTAGAGGGTGGCTTGAAACGTGCGGCCGTTATTTCCGGAGGCAATGCATTCAAGACTTACTACATCAACCTGATCTTAGGTGCGGTCAATAAATTCAACCTGCCTTTCAAAATCTTCAATGACGAAGAGAAGGCGATCGAGTTTTTGATGAAGGAGGATTGATCGGACGTTGTGCTTCCGATTCTAAAATTATAGTTTACTTTTGTTCGCTATTTGTTTACAACCAGTTATGAAAATCGTTCTTTCCCTTGTCCTTTCAATTTCTTCCTTCACGCCACTTTTCGCCCAGGAATGGTTTCCTGTAAACAGGGGAATTCCCGAACCATCCATGGTATTCGATGACTACTATGGAAAAAGTATTTCCATGGAAGGCAATGTAGCGGCCGTTGGCGCACCTCAAAACGATGAAGCAAATCTCAACGGTGGAAAGGTGTTTATTTATGAAAAGGTCGGGACCAATTGGCAATTGGTTGAAGAATTCTTCAGCGACACCGGAGGTCAAAATGAGTATTTTGGGTCAGAGGTGCTTTTAAAAAACGGATACCTTTTTGTATCTGCGCCCGGTCGAGACTTTAATGGCGTTGAGGCGTTGGGCGGTGTCGCCGTTTATAAGAAAGTTAGCGGTACCTGGACTTACCTCAATACGCTAGTGCCAAGCGACAATAGTCCCCTTACCCAGTTCGGGACCTCTATTGCTTTTAACGGGAGTATCCTGGCCATTGGCGCCGCGTATTCGAATGGAGGCGCTGTTTATATTTTTAATGACCCAACCTCACAAGCCAGCTTTGTCACCAAAATTTTACTGGATGCAGCCGAAACGCCAGGTCGATTCGGAGTGTCCCTTGCTGCGAACAGCACGACATTATTTGTTGGCGACTCGTTCTGCGGGCAGAGTTCAAACCTCGGAGCAGTCTTTGTTTATGATGTGTCGAATTTCAGTCGCATTGCAAAACTAGTTTCATCTCCGACTGAGAATTTTTACTTCGCAACCTGCCTTTCTGCCACGGAAACTGAACTTGCTGTAGGTTCGCCTTATGTTACAAATCCTGACTTTAGCTATGGATCGGTATTCTTATATAAGAAACCAGCCGGTGGATGGGTCGATGCCGCTGAGGATGTTCGGTTTTCTTCAATGCTGTCGGATGATTACGGAGCGTACGGTTCTTCAATTTTCCTGACTGACGCGTCGTTAATTATTGGCACTGATGGTGGCACAGCTTTGGATTTCTATGATAAACCTGCTGGTGGCTGGTCAGCGGCTGCCGCGAAATTTACATGGAGTGAAGACGAACTAACTGTCGAGGAGCGATATGGATCATCCTTTGCAACGAACGGAACGGACGTATTTGTTGGGGCTTATCATCAAAATGTGATAAACGAAAGTTCAGGCGCCGTGTACCAGTACACAAAAGGCAATTCCGAATGGAGCTCGCTGGAACCGGCCGGGATTCTCCGGGAATATTCCATATCGGCTTCAGAGAGTTCATTTGGATTTGACGTAGATATCGATGGACAATATGCTGTTGTGGGCTCTCCCTACGACGACAAACTTGGTAAAGATGCGGGCGCGGCGTATGTTTTTAAACTTGTGGGAAATGAATGGCAAAAGATGGCGAAGCTGTCAGCGTCCGATGGTAAAACGGGAGATTACTTTGGTTTCTCTGTAGCCATTAGCGGCGAGCGGATCATTATCTCTGCGAGAGAAGCAGACCGGATTGTCAACAATGGAGTCTCTACTTACGGCAAAGTGTATGTTTTTCAAAAACCATCTGGAAACGAATGGAGTGATTCCCACGAATCGGATGTTATAGACCGAGTGGACGATCTCAAAGAAGGCTCCTTCGGTTACAAAGTGGACATAAAGGGCAACCTGGTTGCCATTAGTCATTTTCGAGAAGGTGGTAGTGATGAAATTGGAAAAGTTTATTTGCTCGAAAAAGTTGGCGCGGCTTGGCAGCTGAAAGCAACGTTGAGCCCTACCGCAAACACCGTTCGTTTATTTGGATATGGAATCACACTGGACGAAGGTTTGCTCGCGGTGAGCAGTACGTTCGAAATCGGTTTTAGGGGTGCTGTGCTCATCTTCGAAAAACCTGCCAGTGGCTGGACTGACGCGACACAGAATGCAATCCTTTCCCCTTCCGACCCCACTTTCAGTGATGGCTTTGGAACGTCAGTTGCTATTGATGATAATACTATCATCGTCGGCGGCACGCAACCTTATCCGAGTGATTTGACCGGTGCCGCCTACGTCTATGAGAAAACAGCCGCTCATTGGGTTAACGCTACTGAAACCGTTAAGCTTTTAGCCGAAGCAGAAGCTCCAGGTTCAAGATTTGGTTTTTCTGTGGCGCTGTCTGGTGACCTTGCGGCAGTTGGTTCCATAAAAACCAACGCCGGAAATGGGAAAATCCTCCTCTTCAGAAAAACTGATGATGAGTGGGAGACTGCTCCCTATGCTTTTCTTGAAATGCCATCATCCGGCGGCACCAATGAATTTGGTTACGCCATGGACATGGGAGGTGATCATCTCGCCATTGGGGCAACGGGAGCTTCTTCATCCAGTGGCAAGGGGGCAGGCTCGGTTGAGTTTTATACGACGCAGCCTCCAGTCGTTGCAACGACGGAAGATATCGATTCCGATGTTCAGGTATATCCTAACCCCTTTGCCGGCTATGTGCGGGTGACTGGAAGTAACATTCAGTCAATCGAACTTCTCGATACGAATGGAAAATTGATTTTAACCTCATCCAAAAACTTCGGCGAAGTTGTCACCGCAGATCTAAAGAAAGGTGTTTACCTATTAAGGATTATGAGCGGGAAAAAGCCAATCTACAGAAGGGTTATAAAGTATTAGGGCTCCGGATCAACGAACCAGGGGATTCGAATAATTCATGTTGATTGCCTTCTGGCTTCCCATTATTTTAAAATCCTTCTGCGTGAGTTGTACGTTGGACCTCGACCGCCAGATAGCAAAAGGCTCTTTATACGAATAAGGGGATCCACCATATTTATTAGCCAGCTGAACGGCATGCGATCCGGTGGTAAACTGTCGCCCAATAGAAAAATGGGCACCCCCCTGTGAATGCATGGCGATGACGTTCATCGTAGAAGGATCCACGATGGCATACATCCAGATACCAAACGTTTCATTCAACAGGTAAGTAAGGAACAAGGAGTTCTGATCCCGGCTTTGCATGGCCTGGTAAAGTTCATCGGGAGTAACAAACTTCACTTTATGCTGATACACCTGTTTCACTTGTGCCTCTGTTATTTTTGTGGTATCCAACATGTCTTTTGTCAATAGAAGTGTCTTCTCGGACGCAATCCTGAAATTCTCCTCCTTATCGTAGAGCGATTTATCCTTATAAGGTTTCCCTTCCGATTGTGCTTTTATGTACTTACAGAGGTTGACCAATATAAAACGGAATTCTTCCTCGGTATCCGCGCGTGACATCACCGTCAGTGACATGGTTTCGGCATCATCGATCTTGCCCTTTGCCGTAATGCCCAACTCATACTTGTAAGGAACAGCCCGTCCGTCATACTTTGAATCCGAATAAAGGCGATGCTGAAACACCGCATACTCCGTGGTCCTATCCTTGATCATCCCTTTTATTTGATCAATAGAAACAAAGGTAGGATTCCGATGCAACGTCCAGTATTTTTCAAAAACAACCTTAATCAGTTCGTTGTAATCATTAGCCCACCTTAAATACGCCTCCCTGTCGGCCGGTTTAAGCTTGTCGATTTCCTTTCCGGTGATGGGATACAATTCCACCAGCAGAGGCCTCGAGATTATATTGCTGCCAATGGCGCTATCATCTGAATAGTAAATCTGAGAAAAGCATGCAGTAGCAATTGAAAGAAAAATGATTGAGAAGAACGGTCTTAACATAACGGGTTTATTTTCCAGAATAATAGAACATTCCAATTCAAAAAACAAATGCCGGACGCGGTCAACGTCCGGCATTGCCTTGCGCGATCCCGTGAACTAAAAAATCGGGACAAAAAATCTCGCGCGACTCCACACTAAAAAATTGGCACCCGACACCGGCAAAAAATATTTACAACCAACAACCACTACGAATGGAGTAAATCACCTGTCATGCCGGAATGCCATATCTTCCATATTTACGATTTCAGATTTACGATGTACGATTTAGGTCTCTTAAATCGTACATCGTAATTCGTAAATCGCACATCAATCCACATTATCATGTAAGAACTTATTGTTACCCAGAATGTTGTTTTCATCATTCAGGTTGTACTTCGAAATAAAAGGTTCAGAAGAATGCGGAACGTCCTGCATCTTCACGCCTCTGCGCAAGTATGCGGGCAGCGACCACTTCTCGTTGAACTCTTCTTTCGTCATCTCATGCTTGCGCGCCTGCTTGATCTTCTCCTGACGTTCTTTGGCTTGTTGCTGGAGACGTTGCTTGGTCGAACGCAGTTCCATCATGCCATCATCATTGATCACCTGATCGCCATAGCGCTGAGAAACGTGATCGAAGTCGTCGTCCGCCAGCAGGCCTTCATCGCCTTCTTCATTTTCTGAAGGAGTTTCCATTTTATTGAATGGACCACTGAACACCACTTCGCGCTCGGAAGATTTTTCCTCATTCGACTCCGGCCTCTTTTCCTCAGGCTTGCTTCCCTCTGGCTTGGTCTTCAGTTCAAAGTCTTTTTTCTCGTTCACTGAATTGTCACCATTGAACAGCCAGCCTTGCGAGCGGTCTAAATCGTGAACTTTCTTATCGTCGGATTTCTTGGCTGAAGATCTGGACTCCGATGCGTGGAATCCCGTAGCAATTACCGTCACACGAATGCGGTCGCCCAATTCAGGATCAACGCCGTGACCAAAAATCATTTCCGCGTCTTCACCAGCTTGCTCCTGAATGTACTCGGTTATTTCCGTGAGCTCATCCATTTGCAACTCAGCTTCCACACCAGATATAATGGAAAGGAGAATCTTCTTCGCCCCCATGATGTCGCGGTTGTCCAGCAGCGGCGATGCCAGCGCACCTTCGGCACCTTTCTTCGCGCGATTGTCACCACGTGTTTCAGCAGATCCCATCACCGCGGCACCTGCATTCAGCATCACGGTGCGAACATCCTGGAAGTCGACGTTTACATAACCTGCCAGCGTGATGATCTCGGCGATACCTTTCGCGGCGGTAGTCAATACATTATCCGCTTGCGCGAAGGCCTGATTAATGGATAAGTTTCCGAATATCTCGCGCAGCTTATCATTCAAGATCACCAGCACGGTATCACAATTCTGACGCAGCGCCTCAATACCAGCTTCTGCCTGCGCCGTCTTCTTTTTTCCTTCGAAAGAAAAGGGAGCGGTAATAATACCTACCGTGAGGATGTCCATGTCTCTCGCGATTTTCGCGATCACGGGCGCCGCACCGGTTCCTGTTCCTCCACCCATACCAGCAGTTACAAAGACCATTTTAGTGCCTGCCAGCATTTCACGGATTTGCTCCTTGCTCTCCAGCGCAGCGTTCCTTCCCACTTCCGGGTTGGCGCCGCAGCCAAGACCTTCCGTAAGGTTGGCTCCGATCTGGAGTCGATTCGGCACCGGACTACTGTTCAGCGCCTGATTGTCCGTGTTGCAAACCACAAACTCGACATCCTTGATGCCTTGTTTATACATGTGGTTCACAGCATTGCTTCCGCCACCGCCTACACCGATCACCTTGATGATGGACCGGTTCAGGCCGTTTTTCGGAACTTCAAATTTGTAAGATCCTGTTTCAAACATGATTATAACTTTAAGTGGTTGTTCTCCATTAGTCTTTAGTCGTTAGTCTTGAGTCTTGAGACTATAAACTAAAGACTCAAGACTAGTGACTCAATATTCGTTCTTACCGTCAAGGTCATCGATCAACAGACTCTTGGTTTTATTCAAGATGTCGTTGAAAAAATTTTTCGATGAGACGGGCTTCTTCGTTTTGGTAGTTTTCACTACTTCACGAGCTTCCTTGTAGCGATCTTCTCTCTCGTCCAAAGAGCGGAAACCAGACAACACCAGGCCAACCGCCGTGGCATACATCGGGCTCTTCACAATTTCAATCTTACTCTTACCCAAGTGTTCATTCGGGTACCCGACGCGCGTGTCCATGCCAGTCATGTATTCTACCAACTGCTTCAGATTGGCCAACTGTGCTCCGCCACCGGTAATGACAATACCGCCGGCAAGTCTGTTTTCAAATCCGGAGGCGATAATTTCAGCATGCGCCATCTCGATGATTTCTTCCATTCTCGCCTGGATGATGTTCGAGAGATTGCGAATCGAAATCTCTTTCGCAGCGCGATTCCTGATTCCTGGAATTGAAACGATTTCATTCGGGCTGGCTTCTTCAGAGATCGCCTTTCCAAAGCGCGTCTTCAGTTGCTCCGCTTGCTGCGGAAGAACCATTAAGCCTTGCTTGATGTCGTTCGTCACGATGTTTCCACCGAAAGGAATCACTGCCGTGTGGCGAATGATGTTGTCGTAAAAGATGGCAATGTCTGTTGTGCCGCCACCGATGTCGATGAGACAAACACCCGCTTCTTTTTCCTCATCGTTCAGTACCGCCAGGCTTGAAGCGAGTGGTTCAAGGATCAAGTCTTCAATCTCCAGACCTGTTCTTCTTACACACTTGTTGATATTGTTAATCGCGTTGGTCTGCGCGGTGATGATATGGAAGTCCGCCTCGAGGCGAACGCCCGACATACCAACGGGTTCTTTAATTCCGTCTTCATAGTCTACCATGTAGTCTTGCGGCATCACGTGGATGATCTGGCTTCCGGGAGGAACGACCATCCTGTACATGTCCTGCGTGAGGCGTTCAACATCGTCAACACTGATTTCGTCTTCTTTGGATGAACGCGTAATACCGCCATGCTGAATGAAGCTTCGGATATGCTGACCTGCAATACCAACGTTACACACGCCAATATCAATGCCTGCCTGGTCTCCGGCTTCTTTAACAGCCTTCTCAATGGCAAAGACCGTCTTGTCGATATTGAACACAATACCTTTCACGACGCCCTCCGATTCAGCTTTGCCCATGCCGAGCACTTCGAGCTTGCCGAATTCATTCTTGCGACCCACTATCGCACATATCTTCGTTGTGCCAATGTCGAGTCCGACGACTATTTTTTCTTGTTCCATGATTCTATTATTAGTGGTTGTTCTCTTCTTTTTTGTTCACAGTTCACGGTTCACAGTCATTTTGTCGATTCATCCGTGAACGGTGAACCGTCAACCGTGAACTATTCCGCTACTATTTGCCCTTCATACTCCAAATTCACGCGTCCGTATGTGTTCCATCCTTTTCGCGGAAGAATTTCTTTGTAGAAAATCATCAGCTTTTTCAGTTTTTCCTCCGGGTTCTCCGGCGTGCCGTATTCAATTCGCTCATCCCCTACTTGAGGATACAGGGTGATCCGTGCTTTGCTGTCGATATCCATCTGGGCGATCTGCGCATTCCAGAAATCATCTTCGCGGATGAAATTGATCAGCTCCATGATCTGCTTACCTTCTTCGGTTTCCTGAACGTTCTTCATTCTCAACATTTGACGGATGTACCCGCCGCTGACCAACACCACCCGTGACGTAAACTTTTGCGATACCGGCATCACCGTTCCGTCTTCGGCGATGTATCCGTCGGGTCCATCATTCCTTACCATGCGCGCGATCGGTCTGCGCAACTCCGCTTTCACCACCACATTGCCTTTCAAGTCGCTGTAGATGTCCGCGTCTTTAATGAAGGGTTCATTTTTTATTTTTGTTTCGATGTCTTTCAGGTCAACAGATCTCAGTTCAGCGCCTTTTAAACTTTCCAGGTTTACGTCCATCAAATCCTTCACATCGCTCTCGTCCACAAAATAGTTCTCGCGATCATTCTCAATCTTGATGGAAATTTCGTTGATCGAAAGGTCACCCTGCTTGCGTTCGGTAAAGGCAATGAGGGCCGCTACTACCGCGAGGGCCGCCGTAATCTTTAATTCGCGCTTCAGGTTGAACTTGAACTTAAACTTCATACTTCGTCACTAACATTTTCCGGATCGGTTCAACAAACGTATCGATGTCGCCGGCACCGACCGTGGCCAGCACATCCACTTCCACATCCTCCAACTTCGCCATTAAATCCTTCTTGCTGCAGCGAATCTTCACCGGACTCGTGATGTCCTTAAACAGCATATCAGAATTTACACCCGCTATCGGAAGCTCTCGCGCCGGATAGATGTCCATCAGCAACAACTCGTCGGCGAGGCTGAGGCTTTTCGAAAATCCTTCCGCAAAGTCGCGCGTTCTGGAAAACAAGTGCGGCTGAAATACCACCGTGAGTTTGCGCTGCGGATACAGCGACTTCATGGATTTCAGGAACGCCTCGATCTCTGTGGGGTGGTGTGCATAGTCGTCTACATACACTACCTTCTTATCCTTCACAATAAATTCGAATCTTCGCTTCACGCCGGCGAAAGATTCCAACGCCTTCTTGATCACTGGCAATGGTACATTGCACAGGCTCGCGGCAACGGATGCCGCGACGGCGTTTTCGATATTATGAAAACCGGGGACACCGAGCCTTACATGTTCGATATTTCCAAATCCATGGAGATCGAACTCAAAAAATCCGCCCTTCGCGGTAATGTTGCCGGCAAAAAATTGTCCCCGGCTCATGCTGTAAATATTTTTCTTCACGTGGCTCACATCCGCCGCCAATTTCTCGACGATGGATTCGTGTATAATCAATGAGCCTCCGTTATTAATCTGTTTGATAAAATCCTTAAACGACGTGATCAAACTGTCGTGATCGCCATAGATATCCAGGTGATCCGCATCCGCCGAAGTCACGATCGCGATCTCCGGGAAGAGTCGAAGGAACGAACGATCAAATTCATCAGCCTCCACTACTACCAGTGTATCCTTTCCAACTTCACCCTGCATTACCAGGTTCGAATTGTAGTTGGTGGTGATTCCTCCGAGGAAGGCCACCATGTTCTTGCCGGCAGTTTTCAGAATGTGCGCCACCATGGAAGACGTCGTGGTCTTTCCGTGCGTGCCAGCCACACCAATGGTCTTGTAACCTTTGGTGATGAGGCCTAACACTTCTGAACGCTTCAGGATCGTATAACCTTTCTCCTTCAAGTAAGTGTGCTCCAGGTGATCCTTCGGAATAGCCGGCGTGAACACCACCAAGGTTTTATCTTTTTGCTGAACGACTTCCGATGGGATTAGATCAACACGATCATCATAGTGAACCCTCATCCCCTCTTGTTCCAGCGACTTCGTCAATGTCGTTGAAGTGCGGTCATAGCCTGACACTTTCAAGCCCTTCTTCATGAACCAACGGGCCAAAGCACTCATGCCGATACCACCGATACCGAGGAAATAGATATTATCGTATTGTTCGATCTTCAACTTTCTATTTCAATTTTCCATTTCATTTAACTGGCTGCTGGCTTCCGGCCGCTAGCCGCTGGTTGTGTGAGTTGAGTGCGAGGGTGTGTATTTTCACTTGTCATTCTATCTGTGAACTGTGAACCGTTAACTGTGAACTACGCCTATTAATTTTTCAATTTCTTTTACAATGTCTTCTGTGGCGTTTGGTTTCGCCAACGCTTCAATGTTCTCGCGCAGTTTTGTTCCGCGATGTTCATCGAATAATAACTTCAAGGCCTCATCCACCAGCTTATTCATCGCGTCCTTATCCGAAATCAAGATCGCGGCGTCCTTCTCTACCAGCGCCATGGCATTCTTGGTTTGGTGATCTTCCGCCACGTTCGGAGAAGGAACCAGGATGCAGGCCTTCTTCGCGATGCACAGCTCTGAAACGGCCAGCGCACCTGAACGAGAGATCACCACATCGGCTGCTCCATAAGCCAGATCCATCTCGCGAACAAAATCGTGCACCCGGATTTTTCGAAGATCATACTGTCCCAGTCTTTCCCTGTATGAATCGTAGTATCCTTTACCCGTTTGCCAAATCATCTGAATCTTGGCGTCGATCAATTTTTCCATCCCACTCAGAATGCTTTCATTGATTGTCCGCGCGCCCAAACTTCCGCCCACCACCAACAATGTTTTTACGTTCGCATCAAAACCAAAATGGCTGAGTGCCTCCTTACGCTTGCCCTTGGCGCTCAGGATATCCTTTCGCACCGGGTTGCCGGTAAAAACAATTTTCTCTTTCGGGAAATACTTATCCATTCCAGCGTAAGCAACACATACCTTGTTCACTTTACCAGCGACTTGCTTGTTCGCCAATCCAGCGAACGAATTTTGCTCCTGAATAACCGAAGGGATTTTGTAGTGTGTTGCCGCCATCATAATCGGACCACTGGCATAACCTCCAGTTCCGATGACGGCGTTCGGCTTATACTGTCTGATGATCCGCCTCGCTTTCAGGAAACTGGTCAACACCTTGATCGGAAACATCAGGTTCGACAGCGTGAGCTTACGTTGCAATCCACTGATCCAAAGTCCGATGATCTTGTACCCCGCTTCCGGAACACGCGTCATCTCCATGCGTCCCTGAGCGCCGACAAAAAGTATCTCGGCATCCGGATGACGATCGCGGAAAGTATTGGCGATAGCAATGGCCGGGAAAATATGGCCACCGGTACCTCCTCCGCTAATGATCAGTCGATATGGATTCTTCGTATTCAATGCTTGCGTTTTCTTTATTGGTTAAGCAGCTCTTGCCGCTACATTCCTTCCTTCTTTTTCCGCGCCGGGTTTCTGCTGACTCCAGCTCTGATCTTGCTCACCACGACTCACACTCAACACAATCCCCAATGCCAAACCCGTAAATACCATCGACGTACCACCCATTGAAATCAACGGTAATGGTTGGCCCGTCACCGGGCCGAGACCAACGACGACACCCATATTCGTGAAGGCCTGACAGACAATATCAAAACTCAACCCCGCGGAGAGCAGTCCTCCGAACGCTCGATCACTGTTGTAGGCCGCCTTCATTCCGCGATGGAGCAACAACAGGTAAAGCGCGATCATCGCTATGACACCGATCATTCCGTACTCCTCGACATAGATTGCAAAAATGAAATCTGCGAAAGGGTTGGGAAGAATATTCCTCTGGTCGCTGTTGCCAGGACCTTTTCCTGTGAGTCCTCCAGTGGCTACGGCAATGAAGCCGTGCTTTGATTGAAATTGTGGTTCGCCCGTACCTTCGATGGTATACTCATACCATTGTTTGATACGGCTGACCATGGTACCACCGCGCACGCCGAATTTGAACGCCAGTGATCCAAAGAGAATACCGACAAACAAGAGCATCGCCAGGTACTTCGTTGGAACGCGGCCAATGAACAGTAGCAGCATACAAGTCATCAGCAGCAAAATCGCCGTAGACATGTTTGTCAAGGCAATCAGCCCGCAGGTGATTCCACACCAGAAGAGAATCGGTATAAGAGATTCCTTGATGTCATCAATGTTTTGTTGACGCTTCGAGAGCATGCTCGCCATGTTTACAATGAGCGCCAAGCTCGCGAAGTCCGACGGCTGAAAGCTCACGCCGAAAATGTTGATCCAGCGAAACGCTCCATTCACCTCGATGCCTGCAAAAAATGTGTACAGCAGAAGAGGGATGCTGACCAGCAAAGCGAATCGAGATAATTTGGAGTAATAGCGATAATCAACTTTATGTGCGAACCACATCGCGGCCAAGCCAATGAGGACGTGAACAGTGTGCGTAAAGAGTAATAGTTCCGGACTTTCGGAGCGCTTGTACGCCAGCGTGCCCACGGAAGAATAAACGACCAGGATGCTGATCAAGGAAAGTGCAAATACAATTGCCCAGATGATTCGATCACCCTGCAAATTTTCGTCCGCCCATGCTTTAAATCTGGTCATACCCTTTCTTTTTTCTATCGTCCTCTCTTAATCGCATTCATATAAGCTCCCAACATCCAGCGGACCTCATCGGTCATGGACATCAGCATGTTCATCTTTCCGTAATCCAATCCATCCGCCAGAATCAAGCACTGCTCTGTTTCCGACAAAGCATGTTGGCTGGCGTTCATGATCCGGATCTTTTCTGTCGCCTTCTTCTTTTCAAACCCTTCAACCATGGTGGTCGCTGCCGAAGTAGCCGCGCGCCTGATCTGAGCGGTCAAACCGTACTGTTCCCCCTTTGGAAAATCCTTTGTGATTCGATAAACCTCCAGCACCATTTCGTGAGCCCGCTGACAAATAAACTGTTCCCGGAACGACTTCGATGATTTTCTGTTTTGCATAGTGCCTATTCTAAATTTTAATTAAAACGAATCACGTTATCCTCAGGCGTCCACTTCCTTCTTTAATTCCAATACTGCTCTTCTGAACTGATCTCCCCGATCTTCATAGTTCTTGAAGAGATCAAAACTTGCGCAAGCGGGAGAGAGCAATACAACGTCCCCGGCTTTAGCTACCTGGAGCGCGATGTGCACCAGCTCGGAAACACTTTGCGTTTCGCGGATGGTTGGCACAACATCTCCAAAAGCTTTCTTCAACTTATCATTGTCTTTCCCCAGGCAGATCAGAGCTCTCGCTTTTTTTCTTACTTCTTCCTTAATGATGTTGTAATCATTTCCCTTGTCCACGCCCCCTGCGATCCAAATGAGCGGCTTGTCATAGCTTCCCAGCGCATACACCACTGAATCTACATTCGTAGCTTTCGAGTCGTTGACAAACTCAACACCCTTGATCGTTGCGATCATCTCTAGCCGATGCGGAGCGTTCTTGAAAGTTTTTAGTCCAGCACGAATCGAATCAAGGCTCGCGCCAGCTAAATGTGCTGCCGTCACAGCAGCCATCGTATTGATCAGATTGTGCGGACCTTTCAATGTCGTGTCCGACTGTGCAATGCTAAACTTCTCCTTCAGGTCGAACGCCATCTTTTCGCCGTCATAATGAACCTTCTCTTTCGATTCCGGCTTCAGGGAGATGCTGACCGCGTGCGGCACTAATTTTTTCTTCGAGACTTCAGTCGCGATTACCTGATCATCTCCATAGTAAATGAAGTGCTGACGCTCGGTCATGTTCCGGATCAAACGGAATTTCGAATCCACATACTTCTGCATCGTGTATTCGTAGCGATCCAGGTGATCGGGGGTAATATTCAGTAAGATGCCAATCTCCGGATCGAAGGTCTTAATACCATCCAATTGGAAGCTGCTCATCTCGAGCACGTACCAATCGAATTGACTTTCCGCCACCTGACGTGCCATGCTGAATCCCACGTTGCCTGCCAATCCGACGCGGAAGCCGGCGTTGTGAAGCAAGTGGTAAGTCAACAGCGTCGTGGTCGTCTTGCCGTTCGTGCCCGTGATGGCAATTACTTTGCTCTGCGTATACCTGGAGGCGAATTCAATTTCATCCACGATTGCAATTGACGCGGCCTTAGCTTTCTTGACGATCTCAGCTTTGTCGGGGATACCCGGGCTCTTCACGATCAAGTCAGCGTTCAAAATTTTATCATCCGTATGAATACCTTCTTCAAAGGCGAGAGACGCATTGGTCAATTCTGCTTTGTATTTATCCTTGATCGAGCCCTGATCTGATACGAACACATCAAACCCTTTCGCCTTCGCCAGTAAGGCTGCGCCCGTTCCGCTTTCTCCAGCTCCTAAAATGACGACTCTCTTTTTCATCTCAATTTCAACGTTGCCAGGGTTAGTATCGCCAATAGTATTCCTGCGATCCAAAACCGCGTAACGATTTTGGCTTCATGGATATTCTTCTTTTGATAGTGATGGTGAAGGGGGGCCATTCGGAAGATTCTTCTTCCCTCTCCATACTTCTTCTTGGTGTATTTGAAATAAGCCACCTGCAGGATCACCGAAGCATTTTCCACCACAAAAATTCCGCACAGCACGGGGATGAGTAATTCCTTTCGAACAGCAAATGCAACGACGGCGATAATGCCGCCCATCGTAAGGCTCCCGGTGTCGCCCATGAATACTTGCGCCGGGTAGGCGTTGTACCAAAGGAAACCGAGGCAAGCCCCAACGAAAGCCGTACAGAAAATTACCAACTCCCCAAGATTGGGAATGTACATGATGTTGAGGTAGCTACTGAAGTCAATGCGACCAGAGAGATACGCAAAGATCGCCAGCGTCAATGCGATGATTCCTGAAGTTCCTGCCGCCAGTCCATCGATACCATCGGTAATGTTTGCACCATTGGAAATGCCCGTGACAATCAGAACGACCACGAGCACGTAGATCACCCAGGTGTATTCGGCGGGAAGGAAAGGAAGGATCTTACTGTAATCAAGTTCGTTGTTCTTTAAGAACGGTACCGTCGTAGTGGTCGACTTGACATCTTTGTAATCCATCTTCGTTTCAAGGTCCTGCTGGAAGTCTTCAATCTCGATGCTCGCCAGCGACGCAGGGCTCACTTCCCTTACCACGACATTATTGTTAAAGTATAAGGTAAAACCAACGATCAGTCCGATACCAATTTGTCCGACGATCTTGAAGCGACCCGCCAAACCTTCTTTGTTCTTCCGGAATACTTTGATGTAGTCATCCAGGAAACCGATGAGTCCCAACCAGCAAGTCGTAATGATGAGAAGAACCACGTACACGTTGTCAAGCTTGGCGAACAACAACGTCGGAATAAGAATCGCTGCAATGATGATCAACCCGCCCATCGTGGGTGTTCCTTTTTTCTGAATCTGTCCTTCAAGCCCGAGGTCGCGGATATCTTCACCCACTTGCTTCTTTCTCAAGTAGGCAATTAGATTATGTCCGAACGTGATAGTGATCAACAGAGAAAGAAAAGCTGCCATTCCCGCTCGGAAAGAGATGTATTGAAATACACCTGCTCCGGGGATATCCATTGTATTCAGATAATCGAATAAATAATACAACATCTCTCTTGACTCTAGGGTTAGCTTATCGTCTCGGGTCCTGAGTTAAAAAACATCTACTGTCTTCTGTCTCCTGACTCCTGTATTCTTCTTTCCAAATTCAATTACTAAACATCTTCAGCATCCGCTCCACCACCTTCCGATCGTCAAACGGGTGCTTCACTCCCTTTATCTCCTGGTAATCCTCGTGCCCTTTTCCTGCTACCAGCACGATGTCTTTTTCGCGCGCCATCATGCAAGCCGTTTTGATTGCCTCTTCGCGATCGGCCATCACCAATGTCTTTTTCGTTTCTGATGGGGTTACACCGGTTTGCATTTCTTTGATGATCTCCATGGGCTCCTCATCACGTGGATTGTCGGAGGTGAGCACCACCTTGTCACTTAACCGGCAGGCAATGGATGCCATCAGCGGTCGCTTCGTCTTGTCTCTGTTCCCGCCACATCCTACAACTGTAATGACTTGTTCATTGCCTGTCCGGAGTTGTGAAATGGTTTCCAACACATTTTTCAATGCATCGGGTGTATGGGCATAATCAACTATGGCCGTAATTTTTGAGCCGGGTAGTACCAACTCGAATCGTCCCGGGGCACCTCTCAGCATGGAGAGCTTTGTCAATACTTCGTCGGCGTCTTCGCCTAACAATACGGCTGCGCCGTAAACGCCTAGCAGGTTGTAAGCGTTGAAGTCGCCGATCATCTTGAACCAGACGCTTTTACCACCGATCTCCAGTTCCAGACCTTCAATGGTATTGGTGATTACCTTTCCTTTGAAGTCAACCATCTTCTTTAATCCGAAGCTGCGCTTGGCAGCTTTCGTGTTTTGCAGCATCACCATGCCGCGCTTGTCGTCTGCGTTGACCAGCGCAAAGGCCTCACTGTTCAAATCATCAAAGAATTTCTTCTTCGCCTTGATGTAATTTTCGAAAGTCTTATGGTAGTCGAGGTGATCGTGCGTGATGTTTGTAAAGATTGCTCCGGCGAATCGAAGGCCAGCAATGCGTTCCTGATCCACGGCGTGAGAACTTACTTCCATGAATACGTGCGTGCATCCTTCCTCAACCATTTGCTTGAGTAGCGCATTGAGCTGAATCGGATCAGGTGTTGTATGCGTGGCTGGAATAACTTTTTCGTTAATCCGGTTTTCCACGGTGGAGATCAGACCAACATTGTATCCCAAACTTCTAAAGAGCTGAAACAGTAATGTCGCGGTGGTGGTCTTTCCGTTCGTACCGGTTACGCCAGTGAGCTTTATTTTCTCGGAGGGATTTCCATAGAAATTCGCGGACGCGACACCCAGCGCCAGCGCACTGTTCTTGACGGTGACGAAAGCGACGGCTTCGTTAATCGTTTCAGGTAACTTCTCACACAAGATCGCCGACGCGCCCATCGTGATAGCTTTGCCAATAAATTCGTGGCCATCCGATTGCGTTCCCTTCACCGCCACGAACAAAAACCCAGGCTGCACTTTGCGCGAATCAAAGCAAAGACCTTTCACCTCCAGGTTCATGTTTCCATAACTGGAGGTCAACGGCACTTTGTACAATATGTCTTTCAGTTCAGCCATTAATGCTTATCCGAGTTGTAAGTAAATCCTGTCGCCTTTTCCCACGCGCGCGCCGGGCATGATCGATTGTTGTTTCACTCTGCCTTTGCCTTCGTAAAAAACCGTGAGCCCTGACTTTTCCAGCAGGTACACGGCGTCGCGGAAAGTCATACCCATGACATCGGGCGTAATACCCCGTCCTTCGATGGCCTTCTTCCACTGAACACCATCGACCACGCGAGCGGATTTCACCCACGGCTCTTCGGTGCGGGAGTGATTGGAAATTCCAAGTTCATTGCAAAGCAGGGTTAACTCCTCCTGATTGCCTCCACGGATCACCGGGAGCAAATCGTGCTTGGTAAATTTCTTCTCATCCATGGCCTCGTGGAGCTCGATGTCACGCGCATAAATATTATCGGCGACTTCCTTGAAGACCGGTGCCGCTACATTGCTACCGTATTGGTACCAACCCCGTGGGTTCTTGATCAAAACAATGGCGCTATACTTCGGCTCCTCGACCGGGAAGTATCCGACGAAAGACGTGATATACTTTTTCGTGTAGCGTCCGTGTTCGAGGATCTGGGCCGTGCCCGTTTTGCCGGCGATCTTGTAATGTGTTCCCTTGATGTTTTTTGCTGTTCCTCTTTCCACCACACCCAACAGGAGATTCTTGAGCTTCTCAAGCGTTTTTCCGGAACATATCTTCGGATTCAATACCTCAGTTTCGAAACTTTCTTCCGCCTCGTCAGCGCGATTGATCGACTTCACGAACACAGGCTTGATCATTTCGCCGTCGTTCGCTACGGCGTTGTACAACGCCAGGGTGTGCAACGGTGTTACTTCGAATCCGTATCCATAGGCCATCCACGGTAAGCTGATGCCGCTCCAACCCTTTTCTCCAGGACGTTTTATTTTCGGAATGGGTTCTCCCACAATCTGAACACCCAGGGGTTTAGACAATTTCAACTTATCAACATAGTCGACGAACTTCTGTGGTTTCAATCCAAAGTGCTTATCCACCAACTTTGCCATCGCCACGTTTGACGAATGCTCAAACGCTTCCTGAACGGAGACCACACCCAATCCACCTTCTTCGTGGTCGCGCACTGTTTTATTGTAGAAAGTAAATTCACCATTGCCGGTATCGATACTGTCCGTGAGTTCCACATTTGTATCCTCCAATAATGCCATCATCGTCACGAGCTTGAAGGTTGAACCGGGCTCGAACAACCCGGCGGCGGCGAAATTGAATTTCTCATACAGGCCGCCGTGACCGTCACTGCTGAGGTTTGAGATTGCTTTCACTTCACCAGTCTTCACTTCCATCACCACGATCAAGCCATCGTCTGCATCGTGTTGGAGCATGGCTTTGTGCAAGGCTGTTTCCGCTACGTCCTGAAGATTGATGTCGAGGGTGGTTTGTAAGTCAAGGCCATCGACTGCTTTGGTATTGTTCGCATCGAAGACGGGCTTCCAGATTCCACCGGCAATTTTTTGATAGTATGCGTATCCATCCTGGCCACCGAGCTGGGCGTTGAAGCTATACTCGAGTCCCGCTCCCTTGTCATTCTCATTTACAAAACCGATCGTTCTTCTGCTCAGGTTGGAGAAAGGACGATAGCGTACATCAACCTTTTCGAAAACGGCGCCACCGCGAAGTCTGCCTTCGCGGAAGATGGGCCAGGACATCATGATCTTTTTGTCCTGGTAGTCGATTTGCTTCCGGTTGATGATGATGTACTGCTTGTTGGAAGCGCGTGCATCCTTCAGCATGCGCTTATACTCAACTTGTGGTTTGTCTTTGAAGAAGGTAGAAAGATGATAAGCCAAAGAATCAACACCTTTGTTGAATACCTCATCCTTTGGCAAAGTTGCATCGAACGCTACTTTATAAAATGGAAGTGATGTCGCCAACAGGCTTCCGTTGTCAGAATAAATATTTCCGCGCGTTGCTTTCACGCGCTTGTAGTCAAAAGAAATGCGTTCGCCCAGCTTAGCCCACTTCTCGCCTTCAGCAATCTGAATGTGACCTGTCTTTACCACCACGGCGATGGCGAACAGGAAGACAAACAGGAACGCTACCCGAACACGCAGTAATATCGACTTCTTAATATTCACCTTTCTCGACTACTAGTTTATAGGGTGGTGTTAAACTCTCCTTCAACCCAAAATCTTTGACTTTGCGCGCAACCTCCGATTGCTTACTGGCAAACATGAGGTCCGACTTCAGCGTAGTGTAGTCAGCACGCATATCTTCTACCTCAGCCTGGATGGCGTGAATCTGCCGAACCGTTTTCTCCGCGTGGTGCGTATTGCTGATGTACAAGATGCCCAGCAACATCACAAAGAGAATTTTCGGCAAGTATTGAACAGGGAACCCTTCCTCGAAGTAGTTCTCCAGCTTCAGCTTTTTTTCCAGTCCGGAAAAAAGGCTCGAGCCTGAAGCGCCTTCGGGCTTGTTGGGTTTGATTTTGAATTTGTTCTCCGTCATGCTCTAAATTTTCTCTGCCACTCTGAGCTTTGCGCTTCGCGCTCTGCTGTTACTTTGTATTTCCGCTTCAGATGCTTCCACCGGCTTTCGGTGAACGGCCTGAAAGGGTTTGATCTCGTTTCCATAAAAGTCCTTCTCCACTTCGCCAAACATCTTTCCTTTGTTGATGTAGTTCTTCACCATTCTATCTTCGAGTGAATGGTACGACATCACCACCAGTCTTCCGCCCTGCGCCATCACTTCGCCACATTGGTGCAAAAAATCTTCAAGCGCTTTCATCTCAGCATTTACTTCGATGCGTAACGCCTGAAACACCTGGGCGAAATATTTGTTCTCCTTTCCTCGAGGAGCAATAGGGTTCAAGACTGCTTTCAGTTCCTCTGTTCTGGCCATCGGTTTATTCACCCGATGTTGTGCGACAAGCCTGGCTGCGGTCTTTGCATTTTTCAGCTCACCATACATTCCGAAGAGCTTGTGCAATTCCTCTTCAGAATATTCATTCAGCACGCTGGCCGCGGTAACGGACGATGTTTTGTCCATGCGCATATCCAGTGGTCCATCGAAGCGGGTTGAAAAGCCGCGCTCCGGCGAATCAATCTGGTGCGATGAAATTCCCAGGTCCGCCAGGATCCCATTCACTTTGGTTACTCCGTTCATCTTCAGGTACTTTTTCATGTACCGGAAGTTTGCCTGACAAAATGTGAAAGAACGACTCTTAATTTTTTCGGCTTCTTGTTTCGCGTCATCGTCCTGATCGAAGGCGACTAATCGTCCGCCTTTAATCTGTTCGAGGATCGCCAAACTATGCCCTCCGCCTCCGAAGGTTACATCCACGTAGATGCCTTCGGGGTTTATGTTTAATCCTTCGATGCACTCCGCCAGCATTACCGGTCTGTGGTAGCTGGCCGCTGGCCTCTGGCTACTAGCTTCTGGCTGCTGGCCTTTGCTTTTAGCCATCCGATTTCACTTTTTGGATTAGCGCATTGATCATCCGCTGTTCACGAAGAACTTCTTCAATCAATGCTCTGATCGCTTCCGCGCTCGCCAGTTTCAATCTTTCAATGACCATAAGAACCGTTTCCAGTTCAAATGCGGAGCCGAGCGAAGTTTCCAGATAGTATTTGTACTCTTTCTTACTCGACTTCGCGCTGCCCTCGGCTATATTCAGCACTATCGAAACTGCTGCTCGGGTAGCCTGACTGCGAAGCCCATACTTTTCTTCATATGGTAGCGCTCCTGCAATCTTGTATGTCGTCTCTACTAGGTCCATTCCCTTCTGCCAAATCAATAGTTTCTTATAATCTCTCATATAAACACAACATTACTCGTCCGTCACAACCAAGCAGCCAGTGGCCAAAAGCCAGCGGCCAGGAGCCCTTTGCATTACCCATCAGACTTTATCTTTCGGATCAGCGCTTTGGCCTTGCGTTGCTCACGAAAAACATCCTCAATCAACCCTCCTATCATTTCCTTCGGCATAAGCTTCAACTGTTCAATGATCAACAGGGGCCAGAAGCCAGACGCTAGTAGCCAGCGGCCCTTTGACAATCTGTTTTTCAAAAGGCTCGGTGTTGTGTTCATCGCTTTCTACTGTTCTAGGTGTTTCTGTGCCAGCTTCGACAGCTCACTTTGGTCGTTGATCAGGTGCTTCTCATAGATGGTAGGATTCCAGACTTCTACCTTGTTGCCCATGCCCACCAGGATTACATCCTTGTCGATTTGGGCATAGGTGAGCATGTTCTTGGGTACTACGAACCGGCCATTGCTGTCCAGCTCAACTGTAGAGGTACCCGAGAAGAAGTTCCGCTGAAGTTTGCGGTACTCCTCATTGAATTCGCTCAAGCCTGAAATTTTAGAGAAGACCTTTTTAAACTCCACCATGGGGTAAATAATGAGGCATTGCTCGAAGCCCCGACGGACAACAAGCTCCTGGTCCCCTTCAGGGAGCTGGACCTTGATCCGCGATGGCAGGACCAGCCTGCCTTTGGCATCAAGCTTACTCTCGTATTCGCTGGTGAAGAAAGTCATAGACGTGTAGTGGTTGTCTTTGCTAGCCCCGACTTCTCGGGGTTCTCCTAAAGCAAACATAGGTAATTTTCATCCACTTTATACCACTTTCATCCACTTTTTTGCATTTAAGACGAAAATGAGCCTATAACCCGGCCGAAAAAACCAGTTTTAAGGATGAAATGTTGGTCTGTTAATTAAAGAGTGCTGAAAAAATCACGTGAAGAATAGGCGGGAACACCAATGGCTATAAAACAGGAAAGCCAAATGACTCGACGTCATCTGGCTAACCTACCTAACCCTGCAAACTCAAACTTACCTCATTGTACTGCGTTCAACTTGCATCCTTGCAACCCCTTTTGATATTGTCCAGGCGGGAGTCTGGCGTACGACTACTCTCTTGCCAGGCTCCGTCATCGCTCTCGAGCTCACGGTGGCCACGCCTTTAGAAGAATACCAGGCTACATCGCCCGTCACTACTTTCACCGGATGCACAGGTTCCTGATATTGGATGCGCTGCACATCTTTCGAAATGTAAATTGGCCCCTTTGCATTCTTGCTCTGGGCGTTTGCCGCCAACGCAAAAAATGTCATACCCAACAATACCAAAGTGATCTTTTTCATACCGTGTTTTTTTGATTTCCTTCTGCCACAATTTTACGCAGGCGAGCCGGTTGTAGGTATTAGGATGTCCTTATAGGCTGATTAGAATTCAGTTAGGTCATTAGAAACGAATTAGAATTATTAATTTTATTCAGATTGTTCTCTGGTTTCAATACCAAATCGTTTATACTGGCTACTATGAAAGTTTTGGTTGTCGAAGACGAAGTGAAAGTTGCTGAAGTATTGAAGCGGGGTCTTGCCGAAGCCGGCTACGATGCCGAGCTGGCCTTCGACGGACAAATCGGGTTGCGCCTTGCTACCTCCGGGAATTATGACCTCATTTTGCTGGATGTAAATCTCCCTTTGTTAAACGGACTTGAACTTTGTAAAAAACTTCGGGAGAAAGACGAGCTGACACCGGTACTGATGCTCACGGCCCTCGGCATGAGCGATGATATTGTAGCGGGACTGGAGGCTGGAGCGGATGACTACCTTTCCAAACCTTTTCGTTTCAATGAACTTTACGCGCGAATCAAAGCGCTCACCCGGAGACGCAATGTTGCTGCATCCGATAGCGAAGGAAAAAAAGAGCCAGCGGAAACAACCATCTTTTCACTGGCAGACCTTGAAATTGATTTTGACGCCCGACAGGTAAAACGTTCGGCGAGAATGATTCAGCTGACCGCAAAGGAATATGCCTTGCTGGAATACCTGGCCAAGAACGTAGGCAAGGTCCGCTCTCGCCTTGAAATTGCCGAATCTGTTTGGGGCCTGAACTTCGAAACCGGAACGAACTTTATTGATGTGTACATAAACTATCTTCGTAACAAGGTCGACCGACCTTTTAAAAAGCACCTGATCCACACCGTAACAGGTTTTGGATACGTGCTCAAATTGCCTGAGTCGTGAAAATAAGACAGCGCCTCGCCTTACGCTTTATGATCGTAAGCGCCCTGATCACCGGGGCGATCCTGGCCTTTACTTACTTCTTCACCCGTGGATTTGTTCACAGCGATTTCATTGATCGACTGGCGCAGCAGTCCAGCCTCGAGGTTTTGCATTACGCCACGCCCGAAGTGAGGGATGTGATGCCCGCGGGTTCATTCAATCTAAATAATCCATCTGCCTCTATCTATTCAGAGAAAAAGGAGCTGCTCCACAAGTCGGGCAGTTTTGATGTCCCTGAAACCTGGGTAACATTCTTACAGGGTAACGACGTGTTCAATGCCGAGCGTGGTCCTTATTCAACCGTCGGACGCAAGCACGTTGTGAACGGCAATCTCTACCTGGTTTTTGTTTCCGACAAAGACTTGCCTGGCGAGCGTGAAATGAATTTCCTTGCCAAGTCGATTGTGGCGGGTTGGATTGTTAGTCTGATCCTTTCTTACCTGACCGGACTTTATTTTTCCGGAGATGCGCTGAAACCCGTGACGCAGGTAGTTCAGGAAGTGAACACCATCACAGAAGACAACCTGAACTATCGATTGAAGTTGAAAAAGAAAATCGCGGTTGATGAAATTGATGAACTGATTCTCACCTTCAACGCGCTGCTCAGTCGCATACAGCGGGCCTTTATCGCGCAACGGCGCTTCGTTCAAAATGCCTCGCACGAGTTGAAAACGCCACTCACGGCCATCATGGCGGAAGTAGAATTGGCGCTGGCTCGCAATCGGCCTACAGAAGAGTATCAGCGCACGCTTCACGTTGTGTTGCAGGAAACCGACCGGTTAGCGCGCATCACACAAGGTCTGCTAACACTGACGCGATTGGAGGAAGGATCGCACAAAACAGAAATGAACAATGTGCAGATTGAAAAAGTAATGTTGGAAACGCTCACTTCGTTCAGGCTTCACCATCCGGAACGACAAGTTACGCGCGAGGGCGAGGTGCCAGAAGTTTATGTCTACGGAAATGAGCATCTCCTTCAAACAGCTTTTCTAAACATTCTTGACAACGCCTACAAATACTCATCAGAAAAAATCAACGTTGCCTTGACGACAGAGGATCACAAGGTGACCATCAACATTAAAGACTACGGAATCGGAATTCCGAAAGGTGACTTAAAGAAAATAAAATCACCATTGTATCGGGGATCCAATGCTAACGCAATACCGGGAGCAGGTTTAGGATTATCGCTCGTCGATAGAATTGTCATGGTCCACAATGGACTATTTGAAATCCGGAGCCAGGAAGGTGAAGGAACAGAGTGTGTTGTAAGATTGCCAGTAGTCTAGGCTTTCTTCGGCGTCAGTTTGCTCTTCCAGTAACCGTAGCTAAAGTACACGACAAGACCAAAGGCCATCCATCCGAAAAAGACACCCCAGCTGCGCGCAGGAATCTCAATCATCAGGTAGAGACAGCATAACATTCCAAGGACTGGAATAAGCGACAACTTTCGAATGAAGGTGACGATGGCAATGACCGTTGCGAACAGAATGAACACCAAAAACAATATTTCCTGGTGAGACTCATGTGAAATGTTCGTCAACGAATCGGTCAGCCGGTTGCTGAAACCATACAGGAACACAGCGAACAAAATCGGAACGATCCAGCGACCATTGATATAGGGCAGATTAAATTTTTTGCTTTCAGCATCCGTTTTAGGCGGCAACATCAACACGCCGCAGCACACGAGTACAAAAGCGAACAATGTACCAATGCTCGTCAGATCAGTCATGAGCGCACTCTCAACAAAGAGCGATGGAATAGCTACAATGATACCAGTCATTACCGTGGAGAAACCGGGCGTATGATATTTTGGATGGATTTTCGAGAACCTTTTCGGAAGCAAGCCGTCGCGGCTCATGCTCATCCAGATGCGCGGTTGTCCCAGTTGGAACACCAGCAAAACGCTGGTTGCAGCAACCACGGCGCTGACTGAAATGAAAAAGCCGACCTTGCTCAAATTGATTTTCTCAAATACATACGCCAGGGGATCGGCCACGCCCTCGAACTCAGAATAATTTACCATGCCGGTGATCACCAGGGTAACGACAACGTAAATCACAGTGCATATTACCAGTGAATACATCATACCACGCGGCAGATCGCGCTGAGGGTTAGCACATTCTTCAGCCGTTGTCGAAATTGCATCGAAGCCGATGTAGGCAAAGAAAATAGCAGATACACCCTTTAGCACGCCGGTAAATCCGTTGGGCATAAACGGAGCCCAATTGCCCGTATCTATATAGAACACACCAATGGCGACGATGATCGCCAACACGACCAACTTAAGTCCAACCATAAAGTTGGCGCTGCTCCGGCTTTCCTTTATGCCGATGTAGGCGAGGATAGTGATGAGGACAATGATAATGGCCGCGGGGAGATTACAAATGAATTTGAAACCAGCTATCACCGGCGCCGTTGTCCATGCCAGGTTAGCCGTTGCTGTTTGTAAAGCGGCGGGGTCAATGGAAGCAATGGTTTCTTCCAAATTCGGGTACGTTGCGCCAGGCGCCGCCAACTTTTCAACAATTGCCAGGTAGCTCGTTTCTGCAGTGGTTGGGTCTGTCAACAGCCAGGCAGGTAAATGAATTCCGACACCATCCAGCAAGTTGGCAAAGTAACTACTCCATGAAATAGAGACCACAACGTTTCCGATGCCGTACTCGAGTATGAGCGCCCATCCGATAATCCATGCGGCCATTTCTCCGAAGGTCACGTAGGAATATGTATAAGCACTTCCGGCAACGGGAACACGAGACGCGAATTCCGCGTAGCACATTGCTGTTAGACCACAGGTAGCGGCCGTAATTAAGAAAAGGAATACTACCCCGGGGCCACCATCATAGGCTGCCTGACCGATGGTAGAAAATATTCCCGCTCCGATAACGGCTGCAACGCCTAGTGCCGTCAGGTCTCGAACGCCCAATACCTTTTTGAGTCCGCCGCCGTGCTCATCGGCGCCTTGCTCTGCATCTTTTAGAATACCTTCGATAGGTTTTTTGCGGAATAGGGAATTGGACATTTCGAATGGTTAAGGTGGCCCAAAGTAAGTAAAATTTGATCAACGAATCGCGGGCTATACTATTTTCCACCGGTCGTGTAAATCCCCCTGCGATCAAAATTATGGGGGTTTCCCCCTTACCGAAAGATTAATTTGCGTTATCTTTCATCGTCGTTCGCAGGATGCTTGAAGGGCGGTACAGGATGGGAATTTTTTGACGACAGCTATCATTATTGATTTTTTTAAATGCAATTATCACCGGATCATAGCCAGGGAGGCCAGTCTAACGCGGTAGTTAAAACAACCATCTCGGCCGACGAACTTAACCTGCTTCCCTTAAAAGCATTTGATGGCAAAATTCATGTCATCACGGAAGCCACCAAGTTAGCCAAGGTCTATAAAGAAATCGAGAAGCATCCCGTCATCGGGTTTGATACCGAAACCCGCCCCAGTTTTAAGAGAGGTCAGAACTACAAAGTAGCCTTGATCCAGCTCGCACTCCCCAACCAGGTATACCTTATCCGGACCCATTTTACCGGAGTGCCCGAAGAGCTCGCCGCGATCTTTGAAAATCCGAATATCGTAAAGGCGGGCGTTGCCATTCACGACGACATCAAGGCCCTGCAGAAATTTAAAAAATTCGAACCGGGATCTTTTGTCGACCTGTCGACCGTTGCCCGTAAAGCCGGGTACCAGGTCGAGAGTGTTAAAAAGTTGACGGGCCTGTTCCTCGGGTTCCGCATTTCCAAAAGTGCTCAGACTTCCAATTGGGAAGCCCCTACCCTTACCGAAAAACAACTCGAGTATGCGGCAACAGACGCGTGGGTCTGCCTCCAGATTTACAAACACCTCGTCGTTGCGACGTCGTAGCCTGTAGCTTATCGGAATTAAATAAAATGCAATCGGTTGATTTTGGAGTCCGCCGACCGCATCACCTTTTCATGTGAGGCAAAAGATTATTTTAGCGCCCACCTTTACCACCAAAGACATTTGGTTGGTTTAGTCCAAGGTTACGCTTTAGTTATCCAAGACCCTCTCCAGCCCCTGCTAGCCTGTAGGGGCTTTTTGTTGCAGAATTTTTACCGACCCCATTCCTCCGTTCACCTACTGTCGTCCTGTACCGGCCTAATGCTGGTGGCCATGGCTTATCTCACACCGTACATTTGATCAGGAAAACACGGAAAACCATGAGCACCGACGAAAACAAAACCACGCTACCAGATACCCCCTCAAGATCTGACGAACCCAAATCCTCCTTTAACTCCGGACAAGTCCTGGCCGGCCTTGTGGTTCTGACGGTGGGAAGCATTTTACTCTCGAAACAAATCGGTGTGGTATTTCCGGAATGGATGTTCACCTGGCAGATGCTCGTGATCACCGTTGGAATTTTCGTCGGCGCCAAAAGTCAATTCCGGGATTCGGGATGGCTTACTATCGTGGCCGTCGGCGCAGTGTTTATGGCTATTGAATTTGTCCAAGGATTTTCCTGGAACATGGCCTGGCCGATCATCATCATCGTTGTTGGCTTAGGAATGATCATGAATTCAGGAAAAGGCCGACGCAGATGCTGAACTAAAGAAGAACCAATTTATTTGTGAAAGAATATTAAGATCTAGAAATATGAATACGGAAAACAGAAGCATAAACCCAACACCCTCTCAACCAGCAACACAAAAGCCGGAAAGCAATTTTCCCTCCGGCAGAGCACTGGGCGGAATCATTGTCGTGGTAGTGGGTACATTATTATTAGCCGAACGCGTAGGCGCTGACCTTCCACGTTGGATTTTTAGTTGGCCTATGATCCCCATCACCATCGGTTTGTTTATCGGCGCACGCCATAAGTTTCGCGATTGGGGATGGATGATTCCTGTGGGCATTGGTCTGGTGTTCCTGATCGGTGAGATGATTGACGGTTTCGACATGCACCATTTCTTTTGGCCGATCGTGATCATCACCGTTGGTCTGGTCATGATTTTCCGGTCGCGCAGAAGACATGGCGATTGGGGCCGTTGGAGAAACGAAAGTGATTTTTCCAACACGGCGTCAAGCACCCAGGTTGAATCAGATTTCATTGACAACGTTACCATCTTCGGCGGCGCTAAAAAAGTAATTATCTCCAAGGACTTTAAAGGCGGTGAGGCGGTAACCATTTTCGGTGGGATGGAATTGAATCTTACCCAAGCGGATATTCAGGGAAGAGTAAACCTGGAGCTCGTGCAAGTTTTCGGCGGAGCGAAATTGGTTGTTCCTTCGAACTGGAAAATCCACACGGAAGAAGTGGTGTGCATCTTTGGTGGCATCGACGACAAGCGCAATCCCAATGCACTGACAGCCGATCCTGGAAAAGTATTGGTCCTGAAAGGCGTGTGCATCTTCGGCGGCATCGACATCAAGAGCTATTAGTTTCTGTGAACGTTGATGAATAATGACTAACCCATGTATTCACTACTGATCATCCTTCAAGTACTACTTATGAACTGGTATATCGCAAAAATCATCTTCGGCATCAATGGCGAGGACCAATCTAAAAAACAATTTGACGAACAACTCCGCCTGATCGTTGCCCACGAGCAGGAAGAGGCCCTGTTGAAAGCCAGGATGATCGGACTGAACGAAGAAGAATCGTTCCTGAACGACAAGAATAAGATTGTGAAATGGGAGTTCATCAATGTCGCTGAGCTGGTGCCGATCACCAAGCTGGAAGACGGCGTTGAGGTTTACTCCAGAATTCACGAAACCGACGAGGCCAAATCCTATATCCACTACATCCATCAAAAAGCAGTGGCCCTTAGACTCCATGCGCAGGCGATGAACTAAAGTACTTTTCACATTCACGACAAACAGCCAGGAATCTAATAGAACATAAGCATCGAATTTTGTTACTTGATGCCTGAAATTTATCCGACTCGGTGACCCTCCCCAGAATATCAACCGGAAAAATAACGTTAGCCTACCTCACCTGGTGGGCGCTTCTGATTGCCATCGAGACGTATGCGATCCACAACACGTTCAATTTTCGTCTCACCATCGCGCTGGCCGACGCGCTGAGTTTAAACCTCCTCATCGCGACGTCCGGGTACATCATGCACAACAGCCTCCGGTATTTTCAACCGGGGCTAAAAAATGCCGCGTCGATGCTGGTGTGGAGTGTTGTGCTGGCTGCCGGATGCGTCATCCTTCATCGCGTGGTGATGACGGAGTATTTGTTTCCGGATGATAAAAATTACTTAGCGTACCTCGCTGGCTCCAACCTGATCCGTGGGCTCTTCGCCTGGATGATGATCGCGATCATCGCCATCCTCAGCTCGATTTGGTTTTACTACCAGGAACAACGCGCCAGCGAAAAGCGCGAAGATGATATGGCCAAGATGGCACGCGACGCTGAACTGGCTACACTCCGTCAACAGCTGCAGCCGCATTTTCTTTTCAATAGTCTGAATTCTATCAGCGCACTCGCCGGAAGCAGGCCGGAAGAGGCGCGAAAAATGATTCAGCAGTTGTCGGATTTTTTGAGGGGAACGATCAAGCGCGACGACCAGCACCTCGTAACACTCGAGGATGAATTGACGCACCTGCAATTGTATCTCGATATCGAGAAGGTACGCTTCGGTCACCGTCTCAACACCGTTGTTGAAAATGATAAGGGATCTCAATCGCTCCAACTCCCCGCGTTGCTGTTGCAGCCCATCGTGGAAAATGCCATCAAGTTTGGATTGTACGACACCACGGGAGAAATCACCATCCGCATTACCACCAAAATGGAAGACAAAGAATTGGTGATCACCGTGGAAAATCCGTTTGACGCCGCTACCGCACAACCTCGTCAAGGCACCGGTTTCGGATTGACGGGAATTCAGCGTAGGCTATATTTGCTGTACGCGAGAAATGATTTGCTCACCACCCAGCAACGGGAGAATCAAACGTTTATCACCGAGGTAAGAATACCGCAAAAAGCATGATCAAAGCTATCCTCATCGACGATGAACCGCTTGCGCGAAGCATCACGCGCGAATACCTTCAATCCTATCCGGACATCGAGATTGTCCAGGAATGCAATGACGGATTTGAAGGTGTGAAGGCCATCACACAGCACAAACCCGATGTTATTTTTCTCGACATCCAGATGCCGAAGATCAACGGGTTTGAAATGTTGGAACTTCTCGATCATCCACCCTCCGTCATCTTTACGACGGCCTTTGACGAATTCGCGATGAAGGCGTTCGAAGCCCACGCTGTCGACTACCTGTTAAAACCTTATAGTAAAGACCGGTTCGACAAAGCCATCCAAAAATGGCAACAGCGGCGCACCGCCATCAGCGAGCCACCATCGAAATTGTTAACGGAAGAAGTTCGTCAGCCGGAAGAACGAAACCGGATCGTGGTGCGCGAAGGGGGCAACATCCGGATCATACCGGTGCACGAAATTCAATACCTGGAAGCGTACGACGATTACGTCAAAATCTTCACGGTAAAAGAAATGTTCCTGAAAAAGAAAACCATGAGCTTCTATGAACAGTCGCTCAATGGGGAACAGTTTGTCCGGGTGCACCGGTCCTACATAATTCAACTCAACCAATTGACGCGAATTGAACCGCTGGAAAAAGATACGCACCAGGCGCTGCTGAAAAGCGGGGCTAAAATTCCGTTGAGCAAAACCGGGTATACCAAACTAAAAACAGTGTTGGGTTTATAATACCACTCGCATGAAGCTTAAGTCCATATCGAGAGTACTGATGGTCCTTCTCTGGCTCAGTACTTTTGTCGTGGCTATGCTCTGGCTCTTTTGGAAAGATGCACCTTTCGATCCCGAACCGATTACTGTGGTTCTTGGACTTGTCTCTACCGCTGTTACGGCCTTGCTGGCGGAATATGGCGCACGATTAGAGCACGAAGAATTTTCCCTTTCCTATGCGTTGGCCTACGGCTACATCAACAATTTTGTCGAACCGTTGATTTCACAGCTGGCGTCGACCCTGCAACCTGGGACCGCGAAACCGAAACTCTTTATATATATGCCCTCCACCCTTCGGGAACTGGAGCCGCGCAACATCGATCGAATCATTGGGCAGATGCGCATGAAACATTTTCAGGACCAGGTAGTAAACCTTGCGTTCAAAGAAGGCAGGGCGCGGGATGTACTGACCGTCACCTCGAGCAACAATCAGCGAGTGTATTTTGATTTCCCCAATACCTTGCTCAGCCTCAACAGCCTGATCGACTACAAACTCGAATCCAGGAAAAATCAATTCACCGATTCATCCCGCGATGAAATGGCCGCTGGATACATTGCCAAGTTCAAGGAGGTGGTTGAAAAGCTAATTCATGACAAGCAATTGAAAGACTACGTTTTCTTTGTCGACAAAGAGCTCGACATCGTCTTTTAGTTTGATCAACGATTCCAGATCAGGTGAGTGATTCTCCAGTCGTCCGTTTTTTCTAAAACCATCAGGAACTTGTCGTTCACTATTTTTACAGTTGAATCACCCTTAATCAAAACCTCCCCTCCCGTTCCTCCGCGGCAGACCGCCTGAGTTCCGCTCACTGAAATTTCATCGATGGTAATGGTTAACCGGGGAACGGACGATTCAAAAATTTTTTGATAGTGTGCCCGAATGGCAACGTGCCCCTGAATGTCTGGAGCGCCGGGCGGAATAAGAATGGCATTTTCGGCATAGTAACGCATCACACCATCCAGGTCGGCACGGTTATCGGCAGCGATGATACCTTCCGCCTGACGTCGAACATCATCTTCATCCGTGGAAGCTGGCGTGCCGCACGCTGCGAGAAAGAGCAACAGGTAACAATATCTAATCATTGATCCATCAGATGTGAAAAACCCATTCCTTATACTGGCTGTCGTTGGGGTTGAAATCATCGCGTCTTTGAAAATGAAAATTTATCAACTCGACTTCGATGACGTCTTCCAATGTTAAATTCCTGTAGCCTTCCTTTCCACCAGCCTTGGTGAAACCCATGGCTTGCCAGCATACCAGAACAATTTTATTTCCAGAAGTTCTGGCCACGCCATAGGGATAAATAGTCCGCGGCAGAAACTCGCCTTTCAATTTAATCCGGCACGCGCGTTTTTTTTCAGACGCCTGCCACAATTGTTGGGTGATCTCTTCGATCATGTCTTGGGCACCAGGGATCGTTTCAGCGCACGACGTGCCAGCAACGAGCTTATGAGGGTAAGGACAGCGCCCAACACCATCGCCGCCCCGGGAAAATAAGTTGGTGAATCCGGCGCGGTGTAGTAGGCAAAGATGCTGTTCATCACAAGTGGGCCGACGATTGATGTGGCACTCATCAGGCTTGTAAACCCGCCCTGGAGTTCTCCCTGCTCATTCGGTGGAATGTGCGTCGACATGATTCCCTGAATGGCAGGCCCTGCAATTCCCCCGAGGCAATACACCACGGTGATGGCGTACATCATCCAGCCCTGCGTCGCCATTCCATAAAGAATAAATCCAAGAGCATATAGTCCAAGCCCGACGTACACGCTTCGTTCTTTTCCGAGTTTAGGAATCAGTATACGGATCAGCCAACCTTGAACAATGGCGTACACAAGTCCTACAACGCCGAGTGACAGTCCGATTTGACTTTCTTTCCAATGAAATTTCTCTATGGTAAAGAATGCCCAGTTACTTTGCACGGCGTGCGCTGAGATGTATAGGAACGTGAGTGAAATAAAAAGTCCGGCTATGATTGGATAGCGGAAAAGGCTGAGTAATGTACCAATGGGATTGGCGCGGCGCCATTCAAATGTCCGTCTGTTTTCAGGCTTAAGAGATTCAGGCACCATAAAAAATCCATACAGCCAGTTCAGCAACGACAACCCGGCGGCCACGAGGAAAGGCACACGTGTTCCCAATCCACCGAGCAGTCCGCCGATAACAGGTCCGAGAATAAATCCCAATCCAAACGCGGCACCAATCAATCCAAAATTCTGACCGCGTTTTTCAGGCGTGCTGACGTCGGCAATGTATGCTCCCGCCGTGGTGAAACTTGCGCCCAGCATACCCGCGATCAAACGGCCGACAAAAAGCCATCCGATTGTCGGCGCGAAAGCGAGGAACAAGTAGTCGCAACCAAATCCAAACAGTGAAGCCAGGAGCACGGGTCTGCGTCCGTAGCGATCACTCAATCCTCCGATAATCGGTGCGCAGAAGAATTGCATAATGGCATAGGTTGATATCAGCCAGCCACCATAGGTAGCCGCACCGCTCACGGTGTCACCGGTCAATTCACGAATCAGTCCAGGCATTACGGGGATGATAATACCAATGCCCGTAACATCGATAAGTAGGGTGACAAAAATAAAACCGAGGGCCGCAGATCTGTTTTGCTTCATGGGTCAACGTTGAGGTCGTAAATAAAATCAATTTCACAGGCGCGACCTACGTTAAAACGGCTGAATTTTTACGACAACGTTGAAATTCCAAACCGAATCGCCGCCCTTTGAATATCCAGGCGTTTTGTTGACTTTTATCCACGAAATCCTAACCAAACCGTCATCCAACATGGAGTACCTGTTGTTCCTAATCCTCGTTATCATCCTCCTTGTCGTTCTCAGTATGAAAGGCAGCGTATCCAACAGGTTATCAAACCTGGAGAGCAAGCTGGACATTCTGATGGCTGAACTCAAAAAAGCCAGACTTCAGGACCCGCCTGCGATCGTGCAGAAAGAAAAATCCGTCGTTAAAGATACCCCGAAGACCATCGCTCATGAGGCGGAGGTCATTAAGCCGGTCGAAGTAAAACCTGTCGTAAAAGAAGAAGTAAAAGAAGAGGTAAAACCGACCGTCAAGGAAGAACCAAAACCTCAGCCTCAAGTGGTGACCTTTCCGGTTGTTACCCCGGCGCACGTACAGGAACAACCACAACCTCAACCACCGATACCCCCCAAACCTGGGTTCTTCGAACGCAATCCAGACCTTGAAAAATTTGTCGGCGAAAACCTGGCGAACAAAATTGGTATTGGCGTGCTGGTGTTGGGCATCGGGTTCTTTGTAAAGTATGCGATCGACAAAGAGTGGATCAATGAAATCGGAAGAGTATTTATTGGAATCCTTTGTGGCGGAATCCTGCTGGGCGTGGCACACAAGCTCAGAAAAACTTTTGCAGCGTTCAGCTCCGTGCTCGTCGGTGGTGGTATCGCGGTACTGTATTTGACCATCGCTATCGCGTTTCACGAATACGAATTATTCTCGCAGACGGCCGCGTTCATCATCATGGTTGTCATCACAGGTTTCGCCGTTGCGCTATCGATAACGTATAACCGAATCGAGCTGGCCATTCTTTCCATACTCGGTGGTTTCGCGTCGCCATTCATGGTGAGCACGGGTGAGGGTAACTATGTCGTGTTGTTCATCTACGTTCTGATTTTGGATGCAGGCATGTTGGTGTTGGCCTACTTTAAGAAATGGAACCTGGTCAACATTGTCGCGTACGCCTTCACCATTATCCTGTTTGCGTCCTGGCTGGGAAATCGGTTCGATGAGCTCAACGCATCGATGGTTGTCGGCGCGTTGATCTTCGCTACGCTTTTCTATTTCGTGTTCTTCGCCATGAACCTGATCAACAACATCAAACAGAAACGAACCTTTAATGCACTCGAAATCGGCATGCTCCTGAGCAACACCTTCTTTTACTATGGCTGTGGCATATACATTCTCAGCGGCGTGGGTGAAGAATTTCAAGGTTTGTTTACGGCGTCGCTGGGTATTTTTAACTTCATCTTCTCTTTTCTCTTGTATAAGAAGCAACATGTCGACAAGAACCTTGTCTTCCTGTTGATCGGACTCGTGCTCACCTTCATCAGTTTAGCCGCGCCGGTTCAACTCAAGGGAAATCACATTACACTGTTCTGGTCTGCGGAGGCAGTATTGTTGCTCTGGCTATCGCAAAAGTCGGGCATCCAGTTGATGAAAATGACTTCGGTTGTCGTCCTGGGGTTGATGCTCATCAGCCTGATCATGGACTGGGATCAGATTTACTTATCTGAAAGTCCCGCCGATCTGACGATCATATTCAACAAAGGCTATCTGACCAGCGTCTTCGCAATCGCGTCTGCCGCGTTAACGTATTATTTGTTGGGACGAGAGAAGACCGAGTCCGAAGAAATGGTGAGCTTGTACAAGAACATCCTCCTCATCGGAGGAACAGTTCTCTTGTATGCGGCGCACCTGTTGGAACTTCGTCACCAACTTTTCCAGCACGGTTTCGCGCTTGAAACGCAGAACATCATTATCGGATGTTACAATCTATTCTTTCTGGCCTGCCTGCTGTGGGTGTTCCGTAAGCGGGATACGGAACCCGAGAAGGGCGCACTCACTTTCGCAGGAACGATTGGCATTCTGGCTTACCTCGTGTTTTATCATAAACAATTCATCACCGCCAGAGATAACTACCTGTTCAACCAGGGTAGTTCCACCGGCTTCGTCTTCCACTACATGTTCATCGCATTTTTACTGATTGTTGCTTTTCTCGCTTTACAGAAAGCGCAGGAACTTAAAAACTTAAATCGCGAAACCCATTTCGCTTACTCGTGGTTCTTTGTATTTTTTATATTGTTCCTGGCCAGTGCGGAATTGGACCATATCGTGATGTTAACGGTACGGCCCACTTGGGAAACCTCCGATCACGTGTTGACACAGAATCATAAGATCGGCTACCCTATCCTTTGGGGCTTGTCGTGTTTCGTGTTGATCTTCATCGGATTGAAAAGGAAGCGAAAACATCTCCGCATCATTGCCCTGACTGTTTTCCTGATTACTTTAATCAAGCTCTTCGCCGTTGATATCCGGGGCATTTCTGAAGGTGGAAAGATCGCTGCCTTCATTTCTCTTGGATTGCTGCTCCTGATCGTGTCGTTCATGTATCAGCGATTGAAAAAATTACTATTGACCGACGAACCGATATCCGACGATTCCAAAAAAACCGGGAACCCATGAAACGATTTATTTTCTTAGCCTTCGTTAGCGCCTCTGTGTATGGGCAAGAGTTTGTCGGGCAAGCGACCATTCCGCCTGTACCGACGGACGGATTTTATCGCATCGACATTTCATCTCCACTAAATCCATTGCTGAATCCGGACTTCTCCAACCTCCGAATTCATGATCGCGCCGGACAAGAAGTACCTTTCATTATCCAGGAAGGCGTTGCTGTTCAGCACACCGAGGAATTTAAGGAGTACGATATCGTGGAGAAGAAATTGCAAAAAGGCTGCTGTACTTCACTGTTGCTTCACAATCCCGATGGCCAACCGATTAACAACATCAGCTTGTCCATCAAGAATGCCGAGGTTTACAAGTCGGCTACGTTGCTTGGCAGCGACGACAAGCAAAACTGGTTTGCATTGAAAGAACAGTTTACCTTGTCGTCCATCAACAATCCAAACCAGACTTCCGAAATCAAGATTATTGATTTCCCCCTAAGCAATTATAACTTCTACTGGCTGCGGATCGACGACTCCACTTCTGCGCCGCTCAATATTTTGAAGGCGGGGTATTACACAGTAAGTTCTGAACGCGGTGCATTCACCTCGCTTCCCTTGCAAGTTCAATTGGCCGATAGCGCGGCGAGCAAAGAAACGTACCTGTTCATCCACCTGGATTCAGCTTACTTCGTCGATGAGTTTGATCTTTCCATGACTGGACCGGAGTACTTTCTGCGTAGAGCTTCGCTGTATCAAAAAAAGACATTGCCCCCTGATAAGAAAGGGATAGTGGTTCACTACTACGAGCAGCTCTCAGCGTTCCAACTGAGTTCAAAGCAGACCACCAGGATAACGCTACCTAAGCTTAAAGTGTCTGAGTTAATGGTGGTCATCGAAAATGACGACAATCCTCCATTGACATTGGGTTCTTGCAATGCTTATCAGCTCAGCCGATATCTCACCGCGTGGCTCAAAAAAGATATTGAACACACGCTCAAAATCGGGAGCGCTAACACGGCGTCGCCGGTTTATGACCTGGCATTTTTCAAAGATAAAATTCCAGCATCACCCCCGCTGTTGACGATTCACAACCTGACCGCCTTTGAAAAAGAGGAACCTCAATCGTCGACGACCATTTTTACCAACCCGATTATTATTTGGGGCGCCATCATCGTCACCATTCTTATCCTCGGATTCATGGTGATCAAGATGGTGAATGAATCAGGATCGGCACAAAAAAGTGAAGAGTAGTTAATCTTCGACCAGTGTAATCCTTGAGCCGAGGTCTTGCAGCAATTTTATTTGAGCGCTGAAGCTTTCGCTGTTTCTGGCGCTCACTTGAATTTTCATAATCGCCCTTTCATCAAAACCTTGTTCGCCAACGATCAAGTCTAGTTCTTTCACCAGCTTCATAATCTGCGGCGTGGCATTGAAATCGTAGGACAAGGTGTATGCCTCCATCACCTCCCGCTCAACAATAGCAGCATGATTCAATGCCGCGATGGCCGCTTCACGATATGCGCTGATGAGTCCGCCGACGCCCAACTTCACGCCCCCGAAATAACGCACAACGACAATCAAAACATTGGTGAGGTCCTTCGACTTTATCTGTCCGAGAATGGGGTCGCCAGCAGAGTGGTTCGGTTCTCCGTCGTCGAACGCGCGAAAGCGGTCTTTCTCTGGTCCCAGAACCCAGGCGAAGCAATGGTGCCGGGCATCAAAGTATTCCTTCTTCAGACTTTCGACCCTTGCCTTGATATCACCCTCAGAACCAACAGGGAACGCGAAAGCAAGGAACTTGCTTCCCTTCTCTTTATATATACCTTCAGCGGGATTCTGAATGGTTCGGAAAGAAAAAGCGGGCATTTGTAACGGAAACTACAGTTTCGGCGTCAAATAAAGCAAAAAATTAAGGGGTCCACGCAACCCTTGGCCACGAACTTCAGTCTATAAAAACGTAACAACTTAAACTGATATGAAAAAGCTAATACCCTTCATGGTGCTGATTCTTCTGGCCGGCATGTCCGCAAACGCACAGACCCGGGAGACCAGAACTGTAAATACGTTCACCAAAATTTCATTCCGGGTACCCGGCAAATTGTACCTCCGCCAGGGTGCTACGCAAAAGGTAGAAATCGAAGGTAAAAGCGACTTTCTGAAAGAAGTTGAAACGGATGTCGAAGGAAACAAACTGGTCATCGGTAAGGAAGGCAAAAACTGGATGGATTGGAATTGGGATGACGACGATAAAGTTAATGTATACATTACCGTTAAAGATATTGAAGCGCTTTCCGTTGGCGGCTCTGGCGACATCATTGGTGAAACAAAAATCACCAGCCGTGAGCTTAACCTCAACGTCAGTGGTTCCGGAACGATGAAAGTAGAAGTAGATGTCGCTGGTCCCCTCGAAGCGGACGTCTCAGGCTCAGGCAATGTTGAAGTGCGCGGCAAGTGCAATTCATTTGATAGCGACGTGAGCGGATCAGGAAAAGTAATCCTTAGCATTAATGTGGCACAGAACGCGGATTTCGGTGTCTCTGGTTCTGGTAAAATTCAGGCGTCCGGTACAGCAGCTGAGGTGAAAGCTTCGATCAGTGGTTCAGGAAAAGTATTGGCCGCCAATTTGGAAACCAATCGCTGCGAAGTGAGAATCTCTGGATCAGGTGATGTGGAGATCAACGTGAAGAACGAATTAGATGCCAACATCAGTGGTAGCGGAAGTGTGTCGTATAAGGGTAATCCGAGCAAGGTGAATAGTCACGCTTCGGGAAGTGGGTCGGTGAATAAAATGTAGAATTCAGAATACAGGAGACAGAAGACAGAAGCCCACGGTTTCAACCGTGGGTGAAGTTGCCGGAGATATTGAAGTAGGGAGTTAGAGGATGAAAAAAAAGCGGAGGGTTGCCTCCGCTTTTTTTGTCTTTATCGGGTTGCGAATTTGTAAGTCGTGCTGGTCTCGTAGGTTTGGCCAGGGCTTAACAAGACGCTGGGGAATGCGGATTGATTTGGTGAATCGGGATAATGCTGTGTCTCCAGACAGAGCCCGGTGCGATGCTTATATACCACGCCGCCTTTGCCGGTGAGGGTTCCATCTAAAAAGTTTCCGGAGTAGAATTGAACACCGGGTTCAGTAGTGCTCACTTCCATGAGTCGTCCGCTGGTAGAATCATAGAGTTCTGCAATTTTTCTGTTCGTCTTTCCATCGTAACCTCTCAGAATCCAGCAATGGTCATAACCCACACCTTTCTTCAGCTGATCTTCGTCCTGGTTGATTCGCGAACCGACGGCGGTAAGCGTTGTAAAATCAAAAGGTGTTGTTGCAACTTTACGAAGCTCTCCTGTCGGAATCAATCCTTTATCAACCGGAAGGAATTCATCGGCGTTGATCTGCAACTGATGCTGCAGAATATCCTGGTTCATGTTGGCCGACAAATTAAAGTACGTGTGCTGTGTTAAGTTCACAACAGTCGCCTTATCGGTGGCTGCCTTGTAATCTATCTTCAGTTCGTTCTGATCCGTGAGCGTGTAGACGACTTCCACTTTCAAGTTTCCGGGATAACCTTGCTCGCCATCAGCGCTCTGATAAGTAAGCTTCAGCGACGATGAGTCTGGCTGAACTTCGATATCCCAAAATACTTTATCAAATCCTTTTCCACCATGCAAATGATTCTCGCCATTGTTCACAGGAAGGGTGTACTGAACTTTGTCAATTGAAAACTTTCCTTTTGCTATTCGGTTTCCAAACCGGCCGATCAATGCACCGAAGTACGCGGGGTTGCCTTTTAAATATTGCGACAAAGAATCAAACCCGAGAACCACATCTTCATACTTTCCATTACGATCAGGCGCCGTCATAGAAACAATGATTCCTCCATAATTGATGACACCCACTTCCATGCCTTGCGTATTTCGAAGCGTATACAAGGTAACGGCTTTACCATCCGGCATCGTTCCGAAAGGTTTAGACGACACACTTCGGGTTGGTGTTTGTGCGGTCTCCTTATTCTCCTGTTCCTTCTTGCAGGAAATCAGCAGGACCAGCGAGGCGATGGTAAGTAATGTTGTTAATCGATTCATATAGGGGTTTAAGTTTAATCTAAGGTAGCAAACGGCCAGTTATCCTTCCATTGAATTTCTCTAATCAATAATTTAGGTTTCCCTTCGTCCCTGGCGTCATAGGCATGGAATACAAGGTAGTCCTTGCCATCAAATGTGTAAACAGAATTATGACCGAGTCCGGGCCACGAAGCATTGCCTTGTAGTACCAATGTTCCACCGCCCTGATCGAGCCGATTTCCGTTTTGATCGACGTAGGGCCCTTGTACTTTGTCGGATCGCCCAACCATAATTTTATAGTTACTCTTCACCCCACGACAACAGAAGTCAAAAGAAATAAACAGGTAATAAAATCCATTCTTATGAAAGATGAACGGCGCCTCGACTGCTCCATCTCCAGGATCCGCATCATCAACCTTGAAGTCGCGCGCGCGTTTCGAGAGCGTGTACCATTCTTCAGGCTGCGCCACCTTATCGAGACTCTTGTCCAGCTTAACCAATTTCATTCCGCTCCAAAAACTTCCGAAGACAAGCCATGGCTGTTGGCCATCATCCACAATCAAGTTGGGATCGATCGCATTCCAAAGGTCGCGACCGGGGACAGATTGAATGACTTTGCCGTGATCGTTCCATTGGAAGGCTTTGCTTTTCGAATCCAGTGTCTTGTTCGTCGCTACGCCGATGCATGATGTATTCTTGCCGAAGGCGGAGACAGAATAGTACAGGTAGTATAAACCGCTATGAAAAGAAATGTCCGGCGCCCAGATGTGTCCTTTGAATCCTGGAATAGTTTCGACAGCCCACGTAGGCGCCGAAGCAAAGACTGGTTTCTCCGCAACCCAGTTCACGCGATCCGTCGACGAATAAACCGAAATACCCATGCCCGTGCAAAAAAGGTAATACTTCCCATCCTGCTGAATCATCACGGGATCGTGCACGCGAATATTCTGCGCACACGACAACGTGGATATCAGCAATAATCCAAGAAGAGCCTTCGTGTTCACATTACTTTTATTTTGAGAATAGAAAATGAATACGGTGCCAGTTCCACTACAGCGCCCTTGCCCTTAAGTGTCACGGGTGATTCCAGCGGCGCAATAAACGTCGGTGTGTCCAATGCATTTACACCCGCCAGGTCTGAGCTCTTCAGTACCGTCAATGAAGCTTGTGGATTGAGCTTCTTCACTCCCGCGAGGTTAACGGTTTGTTGAACCACCTTGTCAGAGGTGTTCACCAGTTTGACGATAACTTCTTTTGAGTTTTTGTCCCACACAGCGGAACCAAAAATTCCATTCTCACCGGTCGCAGGCTTATCACCAATGGTTGCTGGTAAGACATGCGTCCCTTTGTTATTGGCGTACAACTTCTGCACATAGTAGTTCGGCGTGCCATAGGCGCGAAGGTTGTCGAACCAAATCAGGTCGGGTGTCCATTGCCAGCCTTCCGCGTGCGCGAACAAAGGCGCATAGGAACACATGTAAACGACATCCGCGTTGCGCTCCAAACCAGTCATGAAGGCCGCTTCCGACAAAGCGCACAGCCAATTGTTTTGATTATTCGGGCTGGCAATGGCGACGCTTTGTGCTGCGTATTCGCCGGCAAATATTTTCGGGCCGCTGCGATCGTATGCGTCATAGCGCGTTACGTTCTTTTGGAACCACTCGGGATTGTTGTAGTAGTGTTCATCAACGATTTCAGCACCGAGTGACTTCAACTCCGCGGAAGCGTAATCAAACAGCTCGCCGGTAGGGAAAGGTCCTGCGCCGGAAACGATCTTGATGTTGGGATACTTCGCTTTGATCGCTGCAGCAAATACTTTGTAGCGTTCAATGTATTGTGGTCCCCACTGCTCGTTGCCAACGCCGATAAATTTCAGATTGAACGGTGCCGGATGCCCCATGTCTTTTCGGATTTTTCCCCAGGGCGAATCCACGGATCCGTTGGCAAATTCGATGAGGTCCAGGGCGTCCTGCACATAGGGATCAAGTTCCTCCATCGGCACCACTTCGGCCGTATTGAACTGGCAGGCCATCCCACAACTCAGAATCGGCAAAGGCTCGGCGCCGATGTCTTCCGACAATTGGAAATATTCAAAGAACCCCAAACCGAAAGTCTGAAAGTAGTCAGGCGCGGGGCGATGATTGAATTCTGTATTCCAGCGGTTCACGATCATCTCGCGTTGCTCAACGGAACCAATCGTCTTCTTCCATTGATAACGCGTAGCGAGTTCACGACCCTCCACAATACATCCGCCGGGAAAGCGGAGGAAGCCGGGTTTCATATCATACAAGAGCTGCACGAGATCGCGACGTAATCCACCAGGTCGGTTCTTCCATGTGTCGGAAGGAAAGAGCGATACCATGTCGATGTCGACAACACCTTTTCCTTCGAACGCAATGTTCAGCGTAGCCTTCAGTTGCGTTTCTTTGGCGGTGATCGTCGTGCTGTATTTTTTCCAGTCCTTGCCGGCGGGAGTAACGAGCGATTCACCAATCACATTTCCTTTCGGGTCGATCAGTTGAACACGAAGTTTTGTGTTTCCCTCCTGCGGCCTGGCCTGCATTGAAAAATTGTAAGTCAGGTCTTTCCTGATTCCCATGCCGCGAAAGCCTTCGTTGGCCAGCGAATAACCATTGTCGACATTCACGTTCACCCGTGCAAAGCGCGGATTGGATTTCTCTCCCTGGTGGATCACCAGAATTTTTCCCGCGTTCGTGGAAAGCGCAAAGCGATCACTTTTTTGTTCCTTCCATCCCATCAAAGGTTGGTAGAACTCAAATGAGCGGTTCTTCACCAGCTCGGCATAGATTCCGCCATCCGCGCCGAAGTTGATGTCTTCGAAAAAGATTCCCCACATCGTGGGTTGAATCTCCGACTTCGGTTTATCAACCGTAACAACCAATGGATTTTGCGCCAGCAGATCGCCAGCACAAAAAACGATGATGAGTAAAATACACTTCCGCATAGTCTTAAAGGTTTATTTCTTTCCCCAGATGGCCTTTCCCTCGGTGGTAAGGCCTGTGAAAATCAAGCAAGCTCTTTTGTTCTCCCAGTCGCGGCCGCGTTCGACCAATACTTTTTCAATGGTGGCCCCATTGTTCCAATTCAGGTCAAGCCACGGCGAAGCAAAGGTCCAATGGTGACTTGCATTTCCGTTGATGGTGCCAGCCGCATCCAGCGTCATCGTAACCGCTTCTTGAAAATTGGGAGAAATTTGTTCCTCCGCGTAACCTGGAACGATCTGGTAGCCGAGGTCAATTCGTTCCCAGGCTCCCGCCAGTTCTGTGGATGCGACCGTCGTCTGCTCGGTAGCAGCGTATCGCTCGGGAGAAACCATTGGCCAACCTTCCGGAGTCCAGAAAATTTTCCGCACGTGCATCACCATGTAGTAACTGTTCACGCCTGGCCGTCCCTGGTGCGCCATGTAGTACTGACCATTGTTTTTAAAGACCGACACGTGCGATGTGCCTTGCCATCCACCGTGGCCCGCAAACTTATAAGGTGCAAGGATCATGGGACCGTGGTCCTCCTCCAGGTTCATGTCGTGTCCGGCGAAATCAAGAAAAGGTCCTTCCGGACTGTCTGCTCGTCCAACCCTTACGTTGTATTTGGTTTGAAGCCAGTCGTAGGCGATGAAGAGGAAGTATTTGTTGAGTGTTTCGTTGTAAATGATTTCGGCGCCTTCAATGTTGCCGTTGATTTTTCCGCTGGTGAATCCGCGCTGGGCTATTCGAACGCCCTTGGTTCCACTAACGGCAGCCAGCCCGGTGGTCGCATTCAGTTTTAAAATATAAATGCCATCCCACGCTGAACCATAATACATCCAATGATCACCGGTCGGCGTTACAATTACGGTGGGATCAATGGCGTTCGTTTGAATCGATGCGTCATCAAGAGAAGTTACGACTAGCGCCTTCTCAGTCCACGGGCCAATAGGATTTGAAGCGGTGGCCAACCCAATGGCACTTAACCGGGGCTTTGCGGAAGAAAGGGAATAGTACAACCTGAACTCGCTGCCAACTTTCATCACATAAGGCGCCCATAAGGAATTGAAGGGAGTGCCACCATTGTTCTTAATATGATCCACACCTTTTTGCGGGAGGTTGTTAAAGACCCAGCCTACAAACGTCCATTCAACCAGGTCTTTTGATTTTCTTATTTGTATTCCCGAACGAACATCAATACCAAACCCGACGTCGGTGCTGTAACTGTAGAAGTAATCCCCATCCTTGATGATACTGGGATCGTGCACATTGTAAGGCCCCCAGCGCTCATAGTTTGCAAAGGGCGCCAATGCCTCGTAGGTGTCGTTGATCGTATTAAGATCGAATGGCACTGGTTCTACTATGATAGGAGGATTTGGACCTGGTAAATCCTTATCCTCCGAACAGGAGCTTAACAAGGTTAATAAAAGGAATACTATGGCACCCATCGGTGCAAACTTTCTATCCCACATTTCTCTCTTCAACAGATTCATGATCGTATGTCACTAATTCAAATCGGCATCGCGGTGTCGCTTCAACCCAGTCATTTCAGCTCCAACACAACAACAGAGAAAGGAGGCATCTTTACCTGTAGTACTTTATTCTTCAGTTGGGCGTCCTTAAATGGAGCTGGTTTTAACTTATCCGGCTGTTCGAACGAATTATAATCTTGCAATTTCGGTGAGGTGAGAATTCGGCCTGAGACCGTTTTGTATTCGGCTCCCGTTGTATTAATGGTAATTTCCTGAACATTCTTCGCGTCAATGTTTACCAATGTCACGTGTGTTACGCCGTTATTGTCAATTGATGCTGATGCCGAAACTGCGGGCAATTTTTCTTTACCCACCACGTAGTCATTTGTCTTCAATGAAATGGGAATGAGCTTTGCGTCCTGGTGGACATTGTACATTTCCATCACATGGTATGTTGGCGTAAGGATCAACTTTTCGTCCTTGGTTAAGATGACCGCCTGCAACACATTGACGGTTTGTGCGAGATTAGCGCCCCGAACCCGCTCGGCGTGATTGTTAAATACGTTTAGGGTCATCCCTGCGATCATCGCATCGCGCATCGTGTTTTGCTGATACAAGAAACCAGGGTTAGTTCCTTCCTCAACATTGTACCATCCGCCCCATTCGTCGACAATGAGGGCAACTTTTTTTGCAGGATCATACTTATCCATGATGGTAGAATGGCGCGTAACCAATTCTTCCATTTGCCAGGCGCGCTTCATGGTGGTAAAGTATTGGGTTTCCGTAAAGTCGGTGGCCGAGCCTTTGTTGCTCCAATCAATCACGGAATAGTGATGAAGGGCTAGTCCATCCAGCATGTTAAGCGGGATGTCGCGCATGAGAACTTCCGTCCAGTTGTAATCCGAACCGTTGGAACCGGAAGCAATGCGAAAAAGTTTGCTCGTGTTACTCCAATCGGTCATAAAGGTTGCATACTGACGATAGATGTTGGCATAGTACTCCGGCTTCATATTTCCACCGCAGCCCCACGCTTCATTTCCAACACCCCACAGGGTAACGTTCCAGGGTTTCTCACGCCCATTTTGTTTCCGAAGGTTCGCCATGGGACTCTCGCCCTCGAGATTTACATAGCTTACCCAGTCGGATAATTCTTTGACGGTTCCACTGCCAACATTGCCAGCCAGGTAAGGTGTAGCACCAATCGCTTCGCACATGTTCAGAAAATCGTGCGTTCCAAAACTGTTGTCTTCGGTGACTCCGCCCCACCACACGTTTACCATCTTTGGCCGTTTAGCTTTTGGACCTATTCCATCCTGCCAATGATACGTGTCGGCAAAACATCCCCCGGGCCACCGAAGGTTTGCAACTTTTAATTTTTTAAGCGCCTCGATAATATCGTTCCGCACACCGTTTGTATTCGGAATTTTTGAATTTCCCTCACCCACATAAAATCCATCATAAATACAATGACCCAGGTGTTCAGCAAAGTGGCCGTAGATATGTTTGTTGATCGTCGTTTTGCTATCATGCGTATTCAGCGTAATCACGTTACTGGATTGTGCCTGAACGGTCACAATGCCAAAGAGCATGAGGCTTAGAAAAACAAGGTGGCTTTTCATGAGAACTAGTGGTTTTTGGTTTATTCGTCTAAAATTCATTTGAATCTTTATTCTGTTTATCGAGCGATCAGCTAGCTCCTTTACCATACGTGATTATCCGAACGCTTTGTCCTTTCGCGTTAAACGTTTCAACCTGCCTGATCAATGGTGATATCACAATACTCTTGGATGATTGCGACAAGTATGCGCCGCCGATCGGAAACTCCATTACACGTTTGTGTCCGTCAGACAAAGTAAGGATGGCTTTGCATTCATCTTTTTTCAGGAACACGCGTTCCTGTTTATTGTAGGCATCTATTCGGAAAGAAAGGAGCGAGTCATTGTTCTGCGCGACCATTAGCAACGATTGATTATCAGACAGCTCCAGGCGAACAATTCCTCTTGCATCTCCATTGACAAAGAAATTACCGGCCTGATCCAAAGGTTGAAATGTACTCTGCCCATTGTTTAACAAGACAGCACCGGTAGAAGCATCATACCTTCCGGTTTCAATCTGCTGATCGTAGGAGTTTCCAACCAGGATCAAGTCCTGCATTCCATCAGCATTAAGGTCTTCAACCGCTATCCCATTTACGGGGGCTACTTGCACAGATTGGGGCAAGTGGGTGATTACGAAGTTCCCATTGCCAGAATTTTCTATAAACGAAGTCGATGCAATATTGCATCGTAAAGTCTTCGGTTGATTAGCATTAAGCAATTGCAACAGTTGATCCGTCGTTGTTCTGGCGTACTGTCTATAGTACAGAATATTTCTTTTCAAAGCCGGAAGTTGCCGCGTCAGCTGATCCAATGAAGCGAGTGGATAAGATGTGTCTCCTTCATAAACAGATATGATTGGATCAAGGGACCCATTGTTGTCGAAATCCCCATAGTGAATTTCCATGGGATGATCAGGCGTGATCTGAAAAGAGGTATTTAATCCGATGTTCCCTGCTACAAAGTCAAGGTCGCCATCATTGTCAAAATCGGCTGATGCTATACTATTCCACAATCCGTAACTTTCCTTTAGCGAGGTTCTGTCGGTGATATCAGTCAGCTTATTGCCCACGTTTTCGAATAATGTTAATCGCATAAACTCTCCTGCCAATACAAGGTCAGGACGATTGTCATTATTAAAATCTGTCCACAGGGCAGCCGTTACCATTCCGATGTTCCGCAGGGATGGATTTATTTTTTCCGTTATATCGACAAATTTTCCTCCTTGATTCTCCAGCATGTAGCTGTCGGGAGCTTCCGGATATTTTCCTGGTCGCACCCTGCCTCCGACAAAAAGATCAAGGTCTCCGTCCAGGTCGAAGTCGCCAGCGGCGACTGCAGCGGTGCTGGAAAGCATTATTGGAAGCGCATCCTTCGCCAGGGAAAAATTTCCTTTGCCATCATTCGTGTAGAGGCGGTCCTGATAACCGGTGTGCTCTTCATAACGTTCCGAGCCTCCGCTGACAACATACAGGTCAAGGTCTGCGTCGCCGTCCGCATCAAAGAGAATTGATCCCAGGTCTTCGAATTCGTTATCGGGCAACGAACGTTTTTCAAATTGCATCTTCTTCTTTTGAATAAAGACTGCCCCCGAAGATTGATAAGCGCCACCAACGAACATGTCTTCCAAACCATCGCCGTTTACATCACCAACAGCAATGCCTGGCCCCTGATTGGATCGCCCGTTTATCAGCAACGGCTGCGTTCTGAAATCATTCGATTGAGTTTCTTTATGCACAAAGTCAATGGTCATGCCCGACGCGAAATAATTTTGACTTGGCTCCTCTTTCATAAAGTTAGTCGTTACCGCTTTCCGGTACTCCACCTCCTGTTGAATATTCACCGATAGATCGGTGAATCGGTTTTCTTTTCCATCAGGCCAGGCAACCACCAGGCTGTCAATTCGATTGTGTGCGCCCAATCCAATATGGATAACCTTCTCCACCGAACTTTGAAACCCGCGAACGACCTGTTGATACCGGCATTGTTCTTTCCCGTTGTTGTACACCTTCACCACAGCTCCGAATCCAGTCGCGTTGACCGATGGACCCTTCAATTTAACCCGCAGAAAATTTGATGAAACAGAATCGTGTTCGATCGTGGTATTTTGATAGATGAACGGCTCCTGGTTTAGGTTATTGACAACGATGTCGAGATCCCCGTCGTTATCCAGGTCGGCATAGGCGGCGCCATTTGAAATAGAAGGTTGCGTAATTCCCCAGTTTGAGGATTGATCGGAGAAAGTTAGATTTTTTTCGTTGCGATAAATGTAATCTGGCAAAACAACTGAAGGTCGTTTCTTCAGGCTATCCAGAAAAAGCTTTTCTCTTTCCTTTCTATCGGAAAATGGAGAGCCCGCTTCTCTGAATTTGACAAAGTCCAGGTCTGTGACATCCCTTCCGAATCCGTTGGTAATAAAAATATCCTGGTACCCATCATTGTCGAAGTCCGCAATCAACGGTGCCCAACTCCAATCCGTGCGTTGTATACCGGCGAGCTGCCCCACTTCGCTGAATCCATTTTTTCCATGATTTACCTGAAGCATGTTGCGCATATACTGGTACCCGTAGTCTTGTTGTACGGCCAGTTGAAAGCGCTCGTAGTCATTCGGCCCGAACATTTGTTTTCTGCGCCCGTGATCTTCCGGGAGCATGTCTACCGTAACGATGTCCGGGAGGCCATCATTGTTAAGATCACCAACGTCATTTCCCATCGAAAAATGACTGGTGTGTTTGAAGTAACTCAACCCTTTATCGGTAAAAGTTCCATCGTGGTTGTTGATATACAGAACATCTCTCGACAAGTAGTCATTGGAAACAAAAACATCGGGCCAGGTGTCCAGGTTGGCGTCGATGATGGATACACCCAGGCCGAAACCTTCGAGCAGTATTCCGGCTTGTGCAGACACGTCTTCAAATACCGGATGACCCAATGTGCTGTCGTAAGTGTTCCGATAAAGCTTGTCTGTATTGCGGTTTTCGCCTCGCCCCATAATAGGCCGCACGGCAATAGCTGACATTTCAAATCCACCGCCCACCAGCAAGTACATGTCAAGGTCGCCATCCTTGTCATAGTCGAAGAACACAGATTGGATGGACTCAGCTGAATCAGCAAGACCATACTCGCCTGCCATTTCTTTAAAGGTCAAGTCGCCCTGATTGATAAAGAGTCGATCGGGAAAAATGTTCTTGTTCCCCACACCGCCAACGCAAACGTAAATATCTTCCCATCCGTCACTATTGATGTCAACAACTGAAACTCCGGTGCACCATTCGTTTTTCAATTCAATGCCGGCCGATGTACTGATATCCTCAAATTGAAAATTCCCCTTGTTCAAATAAAGTGCATTGGGTGTTTGATTGCCTGTGAAAAATAAATCGGACAACCCATCATTGTTCACATCGATTACGCCCACGCCTCCACCGTTATACATGTACTCGTATGTTAGAATGTTTATAGAGTCCGTTTCGTCAATGGCATTAATGAATTTTATATGCGTTTCATTTGAGGACAGAAGTTGGAATCGCTTGCTGTCCTGTTCATTTGACGAACACCCAAATAAGATAAGCGTAACCAAAGTGGCAGCCCATATCTTTAAACACATTGTCCAGTATCCTTTAAAACCAGGTCATGTCAAGTTGCAAAAAAGAGGCTGTCTCAAAAAGCCAATGTCACAAATTGTGTCTGAACCTCAGCGTCCTTCGCGTCCCCTGCCTGACGACAGGCAGGTTGCGGTTGAAATTTTTACCGCAGCGGCGCTATGTCGCTAAGGAATCGCGGAGAGCGTAACCAAACTATTTCCCTTCACAATGATGTATACGCTTTAGAGACAGCTCTTTTCTTTAAAACCTGTTGCCGTTAGTTGTTATTATTTACATCGTTTCCTACCAGATTTGTATTCAAGTCAAGCTCCGACTGCGGAACAGCAATGTATTTGCGGCTTGGAACATAATTGTCAAATTCCGGATCGTTCAATTTCAACTGCGCGAGTTTGGCGGCGTCATCCAGCCATCCCCAACGCTTGATATCATACCACCGTGAACCTTCGATCGGCAGCTCCATGATTCTTTCATGCGCTAACTGATCCATGAACTGTGTAACGGTATAAGCTGCAAACTCAGCTTCGCGATCTGGTAGATTTGCGCGATCGCGCACACGCTGTACTTGCTTGGCTGCTTCCGCCATGTTGCTGGTATTGGCGAGACATTCGGCATACATCAACAGCACATCACCGAAGCGGATCAAACTGTAGTTCACACCGCATGTCGTCCAGTCACCACCTGTAGCAGCCAACGTATATTTTTTGATCCAATATGAATTAAATGGCTGTACGAAATAATTTCCTGCATCAGGTTGACCTGCTTTTGCAGCGTCCCATACTTTACCATATGCCGTTGTATATCCATCGCCAGGCTCATAGGAAAGAATGGTAGCGTGATACCGTGGATCAAAATGATCATCGACGGTTTTCTCTTCTCTCATTTCGTTGTAGAGAAATGGTGTCGGACCATAGTCTCCAAAATCGTTTATCGAATAAGTAGGTGCAAGCGCTGAGAATTGCCTCCACCCTGAGCTGGGTTCTCCTCCCCAGTTGAAGAGGGGGTTGGCGCTTTGCGTAAATTCAACCCAGAAGATTCGTTCGGGCACAGTTGCTTCAATCGAAGGATCTTGTGACCACAAGTCAGCGTAGTTGCCCAGATTGTAAATATTAGAATCTACAACATCCTTGAAGAAGGGTATCGCTTCAGCATATTTGCCCTGGTAGAGAAGTACTTTACCCATCAGTGACCTCGCGGCTCCACGCGTTGCGCGACCAATCTGTCCCTGGTCAGCACCTGCTACACTGGCGTAGCTGTCGGGCAGCAGTGAAATTGCCTGGTCAAGATCGAGCTCTACCTGAGCAAAAACATCAGCTTGGGTAACGCCTTGGTTTGATGGGTAGAGTTCATCCTTGCCCTCCGGAATCTTTAACACCAGCGGTGGAATTTCAAAAATGTTAGCTAAGTCAAAATAACTTAAGGCGCGTAGAAAGTAAGCCTGGCCTAATAATCGATCACGAAGTCCTGCATCAAGATCAGGAACTCCTGGAACTCTCTCCAACACTTGATTCGCGCGGCTAATCATTACGTAATGATCGCGCCATGCAAACTGCATAAAGAGTTCCGTCGGAGGCGCGATAAAATTTGCTGGGAGTTCCCAGGCGGTAAATCCACCGCGTGAGAAAATCTCGTCACCCCGTCCATCGTTAATCGTTGGCGTGATGCGCTGATACATACCGTCGATGATCAGGGTGTTATAGACTGCGTCAACGGCTGCAATGGCCTGCGCTTCGTTCGTATAAAAGTCAGCGGTCGAAAGACGATTGGGATCTTTCATATCCAGTTGATTGTCGCAAGAGTTGCTGGCAAGAACTGCCAACCCAAGCACGGAAATTTTTATTATCTTCTTAAACATGGCAATTAGAATTTAAGTTGAACACCAACCATAGTTGTTCTTGGTCTTGGGAACGTACCATAGTCAAATCCAGGATTGAGAATGGAGGCCTGAAAATCCGGATTGTATCCTTTGTAGGCCATGAAGGTGTGAACATTCTGCATCGTGAAATAAACCCGAGCGCTTTTGATTCTGGCTTTGCTTAAGAGCTCAGTGGGAAACGAGTAACCAAGCGAGATGGTGGCAAGTCTGAAGTAATCGCCTTTTTGCAACCAACCCGGACGATCAGAATCTCTTGAATTCAAATTGGCATCCTGATGTTTGATGCGTGGAATATCCGTGTTCGTATTTTCAGGAGTCCACCGGTTCAAGATATCGGTATGTCGGTTGGTGTAACCAAACGCTTCCGCGCTCATAAGACCTCTGTAGATGTTACTATTGATCAAATTGCCACCAGCGCCGTTACCGAAAATTGTTAAATCAAAGTTCTTGTAACCGGCAACGATATTCAAACCATAATTATAGGTGGGCATCGCTTTCCCGAGGAATGTACGGTCATCGGCGTTAATAACACCATCGTTATTTAAATCTTTAAATCGAATGTCGCCGGGGCCTGTTTCGGCTGCCTGGTAAGCGTGCTTGGCCGGATCGTAGCCTATGTTACCCGGACCGACGGTATTAACCTCGGTCGCGCTTTGGAAAATTCCTTCATACACATATCCGTAGTGGTCGCCGATTGACCTTCCTACCTCGGTGCGGCCACCGCCTTCCTGAAGCCGCGTGAGCGGTCCCAGACTTAATACTTCGTTTTTGACGGTGTAAAAGTTAGGTGAAATGTCTAGTGAAAAATCACCGAATGTTTTCCTGTAACGACCGGAGATTTCAATGCCCGAATTCTGAATGGAACCGGCGTTGGTCGCAACGTTTTCAACCGGCGACCCATTCGTCGCAGGAACCGGGAGGTACAGCAAAACGTTGTCTGATGTATTGTGATAATATTCAAGTGTCAACTCAACAGCGCCATCTAATAAACCCGCATCGATCGCGACGCTTCGGGTGGTTCTGGTCTCCCATTGAATAGATTCGTCGATCAGTTGTGTTACGGCTGCACCCAAGACTCTTTGATCTCCAAACTGATAAGGAATTGCCCGGTTAATCGTGCCGTAGTACAGATAGTTTCCTACCTCTTGACTACCTACCTGACCGACACCTCCCCTCAATTTAAGTTCAGAGATGAAGGCTGGCATGGTAAAGTCATTGTGAATTTTCCAGGCTACGCCGACTGATGGAAAGACGTGATATCGGTTTTCCTCCCGGAATTTAGACGACCCGTCTCTCCTGACGTTAAAGGTCAACAGGTAACGATCCTTATAGTCATAATTCAATCGTCCCAATAAGGATGATAACGCCGACGCTTGCTGATTGTCCGTAGCGGTTACACTGGCAGCGCTTGCAAGCGATTGAACGTAGGGCTTTTCAAGTCCTGTCCCATAATTACGGATTTCTCGAAAGTCAAAATCCTGGAAGGTTTGGCCTACTAAAAATTTCAGTTTATGATCGCCAAATGTCTTGTCGTAGGTCAGGGTATTTTCAATCAGGAACGAACTGGAGTTCCGCGTGCCGACCTGGTATTGCGCCACCGGTCCCGGAAAAAAATATCCCAGGTCGTACTGCGGCACAAACAGTTCGTCCGTTATGTCCGTCTTATCGTATTGCAGACTGGTTCTGAAATTTAGATTCTTCACGATTTCAACTTCGCCATAGATATTGGCAAGCACCCGGTTTACCAAGGTTGAATTTTCGATCAGCGTGTTAATTCCGGGAACGTTAAGCGTAATGGAATTATGGATCGTCTGATCGGCACCACCGAATCCTCCTTCACGGGCCGGGTCATAAAGCGGTATTGTAGGCGCAGCCTGCACCAAGTCATTCACTAACGAGGGACGACCTCCTGGCAAACTTATGGCGGTGGTAAAGAACAATGGATGTTCGTCAGACCGCATAATGAAAATATTCTCCCCGATTTTGAATTTGCCAAGGTTTGTTTCTGAATTTACGCGGAAGGTTGCGCGTTTGTAATCGGGGCCAGAGCCAACCAATGTTCCCACATTATCCAGGTAATCCAGTGACATGTAGTAGTTGGTACTTTTTGATCCGCCCGAAATATTGGCCGAGTAATTTTGAATATATCCGTCCTTATAACCCTCATCCTGCCAGTCAGTATCGACGTCATCAACAAAGTTGGGAGAGTTAGGGTCATTACCAGGCAACGGTGCGAGGCCTGCATTTGCGCGGGCTTCATTCATGATCATCTGATAACCTTCACGATCGAGTACCGGAATTCGCTGAGGTACTTTTTGAAATCCGTAGTAGGCACTAAACCCCACGGTTGGCGTCTCATTCTTTTTGCCTGATTTCGTGGTAATGATGACGACGCCATTGCCAGCGCGATTTCCGTAAATGGCGCCTGCCGTCGCATCCTTCAATACCTGGATGGTTTCAATGTCATTTGGATTAATGTCCCTGATTCCGCCGGCCAATGGAAATCCATCCACTACATAAAGCGGCTCCGCACTGATTCCTTGTCCGAACGTCGCGATACCTCGTACGCGCACGGTCGGTGTCGCCCCCGGCTGTCCGTCACTTGTAATCGTAACACCAGCAATCCTTCCTTGCATCATTTGTGTTACATCGCTCGAAGCAAGCTTGGTCATCTCTTTCGGATCGGCGATACTGACCGCGCCGGTAAGATCACTTTTCTTCTGCGTACCATATCCCACCACCACAACCTCGCTCAACGATGTGATATCAGGCATCAAAGTAATGTTGATAGATGTCTGAGTTCCTACGGTAATTTCTTGCGTCAAGTAGCCGATAAAACTGAAAACCAACACCGCGCTACCGGGGGCGCTGATTTTGAACACGCCTTCCGAATCGGTGGTAGTCCCGTTGGTGGTCCCCTTCTCCAGGACGTTGACACCCGGTAATGGGGATCCATTTTCATCCTTGATGGTTCCGCTAACGGAAACCTGCGAGTAACCTTGAAGGACACTGGCCATCAACAAACCGACCAGGCAAAGTTTGAGTAAAACCCGACCGCCTATTCCTGTAGGCCGCCAGGTTGAGATTCTGGTAGAGCTCTCTTTCATAAAAGTGATTTTTTTGGGTCATTAAATCGTTAACAATAATGTACAATCTACACTTATTTTAATGAAATGTATACTATACACTTATTTTTTTTGCAATCGATTGTCCACTTTCGGCTGGAATAGAAAGCTTCCGGACAGACCGTGCTCCGGAGACAATCATTAACACTTGGAAAGGATTGAATTGTTGGCCCGAACAGGCCGGTTGCTTAAATAAACTTGACTCCTTCGCGGTGGAGTTTGTTGTACTTCGCTTTGTCGAAGACGTAGTAAAAGGCCCCCTTCCGGGAAGATTCCTTTTCCTTTTCGTTCAGCTTATTGAGAATACTGAGTGCAAGAATCTTGCGGGTGAAATTTCTTTTGTCCAACGGCATTTCGTAGATGGCCTCGTAGAGATTTTGCAATTGAGGCAACGTGAATTTATCGGGAAGCAGCTCGAACCCAATCGGATGGTTGCTGACTTTTTCCTGGAGTCGTTCTTTGGCTTTCTTCACCATTTCTTTGTGGTCGAACACAAGTTGAGGAACATCCTTCAGCGGAAACCAGCGAGCTTCGTGTTCGGACTGCAGCTGCTCGTTGTAGTCGGCGATGTTGATCAGGGCAAAGTAGGCTACCGAGATTACGCGACCAGCAGCATCGCGTTTGACGTCACTGAAGCAGTAAAGCTGCTCCATATATATATTGTCCAAACCTGTGAGCTGGTTCAGTACCCGGGTGGCCGCTTCGTCTGTACTTTCATTCTGGTGTACAAATCCACCCATCAGCGACCATTTGCCTTTCTCCGGTTCGAATCCCCGCTTAATCAAGAGCGCTTGTAACTTCCGTCCGTCAAAACCAAAGATGATGCAATCGACGGCGACCAGAATTCGATCGTGACTTTTGTACTTATTTATATCCATCGATCCGTTACAACTTTGATTTCATTCTAAAATTAAAACAATTCCTGGCAGTGCAAGGTAAGAAAAGAGCTTACCTGAAAATCAAGTAAGCTCTTGTTCGTTTTAATCGGGTTTCATCGGTTTGTTACGCGCCAACTCCCAATGGGGAGAAGTAAGCAAAGATCGCTAGAATGATGGCAAGCACAATGAGCGAAAGGATAACATCCGTCGCATTCCAGCTGGCCCGCGATTTCGCCTTATCTTCTGCCACCGTGGTTGAGTAGGTAAGACCCTTGATATGTTCTTCATCCGGCGCAGGCGTTAGCATGCTGACAACTACCATCACCACGATGCTGAACAAGAACAAGTAAATACAGAAATACAGGAAGTTGAGCGTAGCAAAATCGAGCAAGAAACCTGAAAGATGTGTCTTATTAAGTTCCAAGATAATTCGAAGTGCACCAATGATAAATCCCACAGTCATTGACGTCATCGCGCCTTTTGCGTTCAGGCGCTTGTAGAAAACACCCAGCAGGAAAACTGCTGCAATGGGCGGAGCGAGGTACGATTGAACACTTTGAAGATAGGTGTATAATGTTCCTGAAATTTTATCCATCATCGGTATCCAGACCATACCCAGGATTACTACCACGCCCGTTGCAATTCTCCCTACTCTTACCAATTCTTTCTCGCTCGCTTCAGGCTTCATCTTAACATAGATATCCATCGTGAATAAGGTTGAACACGCATTATAAACAGAAGCCAGCGACGCCATGAGTGCGGCTAACAAACCTCCTGCCAGTAAACCTCGTAGGCCCATCGGCATGATTTGTTCTACCATTGCAGGGAAGGCAGCGTTAAAATCGGGTGCACCGTCCTTAAGGGGAAGTACCAATTGTCCACGTGAGCTTAAAACATAGGCAATCAAACCCGGAATCAGGAATATAAAGAACGGCATCAACTTTAGGTACGCTGCGAAGATTGTTCCGCGGCGCGCTTCCGTTTCATTTTTTCCCGCAAGGCATCGCTGTACGATGTGCTGATCGGTACACCAATACCAGATACCCACTATAGGAGACGCAAATAAAATTCCCAACCACGGAAAATCAGGATCGCTCAACGGCCTGAACATGTTCAATTTTTCAGCCGGAACGGCGCTCATCAGTTCGTCCCATCCTCCAACTTTGTCGAGACCGACCCACAATAAAACAGCGGAGCCACCCAAGAGTACAAATGCCTGAATTGCTTCCGTATACATCACCGCGTGCAGACCACCGAAGATGGTATATACACCGGTGACCACAACGAGAATAATCGCGCCAGTCCAGAAATCCACACCTAGAATTTGGTTAAACACGAGTGCTCCAGCAAAAATTGTTACCGACGCTTTGGCTATGACATAGCTTAGCAACTGGATGATTGACAGCAATCTTCTTGCCTGTGCATTAAATCTTCGCTCCAAAAATTCCGGCATGGTATAGACCATGCTGCGCATATAAAAAGGAACAAACACCCAACCCAAAATCAAAACAATCCAGGAGTGTAATTCATAATGCCCAAGAACTGTTCCGGATGAACCCGCTGATCCGGCGAGGCCCACAATATGTTCTGATCCAACATTCGAGGCCAAAATGGATGAACCAATGACCCACCATCCGAGATTACGGTTCGCTAAAAAATAATCGGTTGGGGCGTCTTTGCTTTTGCGAATGGACCAAATGGATATACCGGCAATTACCGCCAGGTACAAACCCAAGAAGATCCAGTCGACGAGTCCGAGAAATTGCATAGTAGTAGAGATTTATGGTTTAAGGTTTAGTTGGTTCGCGGTTTGGCTTGTTCAACATCAAGTTCGTTTTGCGCATTTACCCTCTATATATTATTAAGAAAACGGTCGAAAGAGCGAGGAGTTTATGCAACAAAATTCAACTTGTTTAATTTTCCGAACAATCTACCGATAATAATTATCATTCCAACGCAACATGCTTTTGAATTGATAGAGATCAGTGTCTTTTCCTATGCGAACGAACTCCACGCCCGCCATCTCTGCAAAATCTTCAAGATGTTCTGAAGATAAGTTCTGGCTATAACAAGTATGATGAGCGCCTCCTGCATAAATCCAGGCCGCACACCCGGTTAGCATATCAGGCATTGGCTTCCACAACACCCTAGCGACTGGAAGTTTGGGTAGATCGTGCTCGGGTTCGACCGCTTCCACTTCGTTTACAAGGAGGCGGAAACGATTACCCATGTCGACGATCGATGCATTCAAGGCGGGGCCCGCGGCGCTGTTGAAGACTAATCGCACCGGATCTGCTTTTCCCCCGATGCCTAACGGATGTATTTCGCAGGAAGGTTTGCCGTCGGCGATCGACTCACAAATTTCCAGCATGTGCGCGCCGAGCACCAATGGATTCGCAGGATCGAAATGATAAGTATAATCTTCCATGAAAGAATTTCCGCCTTTCAATCCGCTTCCCATGACCTTCATCGCGCGAACAAGCGCGGAAGTCTTCCAATCGCCTTCGCCGCCGAAGCCATAGCCCTCCGCCATCAGTCGTTGTACGGCGAGACCCGGCAATTGAACCATGCCATGCAGATCTTCGAATGTATCGGTGAAGCCTTTGAAGTTACCTTCCTTCAAAAATGTTTTCAGTCCAACTTCGATGCGCGCCGATTCGCGAAGCGAATTATTTTTGGCCCCGCCTTTTCGCAGCGCGGGCACAACGGTGTAGCGCGATTCATATTCATCCGTGAGCTGGCTGATCTGCGTATCGCTCACGTCGTTGATAACCTTTACGAGATCGCCGACACCATAACCATTGACCGCGTAACCAAACTTGATTTCTGCTTCTACCTTGTCACCTTCTGTAACGGCGACTTGTCGCATGTTATCGCCAAAGCGGCAGAAGCGTGCGCCCTGCCAATCGTGCCAGCCCGCTGCCGCGCGCATCCACACGTTTAGTTTTTGCAGCACGCCGTTATCCTGCCAGTGTCCCACTACAACTTTTCGATTCAATCTCATCCGCGACATGATAAAACCAAACTCACGATCGCCGTGGGCGCTTTGGTTCAAATTCATAAAATCCATGTCGATGGTACCCCATGGAATATCGCGATTGAATTGCGTGTGCAGATGGAGCAACGGCTTTTGCAATACTTTCAGTCCGCCAATCCACATTTTCGCCGGCGAGAAAGTGTGCATCCAGGCGACAATGCCGATACAATTTTTCGCGTTGTTCGCTTCCTGGCATAACTGGTATACTTCCTCCGGCGTTTTGAGAACAGGTTTAAAAATCACCTTGGTCGGTATACAAGCGGATGCGTCCAGGTCACGGGCAATTTCCTGGGAATGGTCTGCCACCTTCTTCAAGGTTTCCTCTCCGTACAAAAACTGGCTGCCGGTAACAAACCAAACTTCGAATGTTTTCAGATTAATCATGATTACGTCTTTTACTGAGGTCTTTAGGTTCTTTATTGTCTACTTCGATATGAGATCAACTTGTGTGACGCGTTCCGGAAACCAAACCGTCATCTCTCCTTTTCCGCGGTGTGCCCAGGCATAGTAAGGAATGATTTCGATGGTCCGCCTGGAAGTCGATACGTTGTTGTCTGAATTGACTTCGACCACCAGCGCCTCTCCCTTCGCTACAGTTACGCCGTTGAGCAATCCCGGTTTGAACTCGGTGGTAAAAGAAGTATTCTTCGGAACGATGATGTTGCTGGTCTTACCTCTATTGTCGGGCCATTCAGCACAATACATGAGCGGTCCGCGTTGCAGCGATACCTTGCCGATGTCGTCTTTCACATGCGTGTTCGCGATCACTCTTCTCACTTCCATCGGCAGTACCACCTTCACGACGTCGCCTTTCTTCCACGTTCTGTTGATCACAGCGTATCCCTTCGACACCGTAAAGGCCAGCGGTTTGCCATTGACTTCAATGGAAACTTTGTGATCGTCGGTTGATTCAAAGCGATACAGATCGGAAGGCATGGCTTCATTCGAAGCCCATCCCGGAATGCGAACCAGTAAGTTGAAGGGCAGCGAAGATTTCGGATTGACTTTGAAGATCATGTCTCCATTCCACGGATAAGTATTTTCTTGTTTGATCTCGACAGGTTTCTTATTCACCATCAACGTCGCCGTGCCGCTCACGAACAGGTTGACATAGATATCAGCATTCTTTTGGGCGTAAACATATCCAGCAACAGAAGGTATCAATCGCGTGATGTTGGTCGGACAGCAAGAGCAGGGAAACCAACCCGACCGCTCCGCTTCCATATCGTGATGAGAAAATGAATTCTTGATTTCCATGGCATTGGTGTAGAAGAAAGATTTTCCATCCATGCCGACACCGGAGATCAATCCGTTGTATAAACTCTTTTCAAGAATGTCGATGTATTTCGATTCGCCGTGCAAGAGGAACATCCGGTGATTCCAATACACGTTGGCGATTGCAGCACACGTCTCATTGTAAGCTGTTGCATTCGGCAACTCGTAGTTGTCGCCAAAGCGTTCGCCATCGCCTCTCGCACCGATACCACCTTGCACATAGATTTTTTTCCGCACGACATTATTCCAAATGCTATCGATGGCTTGAAGATATTTCTCATCGCCCGTCAACGCCGCTACATCGGCCATGGCGGCGTAAAGGTACCCCGCACGCACTGCATGACCCGTGGCTTCCCGTTGATCGATGACGGGAATGTTATCTTGCCAGTATGCTCCATTTTTCCAGGGATCCTTGCTCGTTGAATCGTATCCATTAAAATGACCACGTTCATCGATAAAGTATTTTGCCGTCTCCAGGTACTCCTTCTTACCGGTGATCCTGTACAACTTCACAAGACCCATTTCCACCACTTCGTGGCCGGGCGCCACATGTCGCTTGTCGTAACCGAAGACGCTGCACACGAGGTCGGCGTTCTTCAGCGCGATATCGAGTAGATTCCGTTTTCCAGTGGCTTGATAGTGCGCAGCAGCCGCTTCGTACAAATGCCCGGAGTTGTAAAGCTCATGACTCAATTCGCGTTCTTTTTCCCAACGCTCTTTTCCCGACCACGAGTGTACCTGTAAAGGATTGATGGTTCGCGCCGTGTACAAATATCCATCAGGCTCCTGCGCATTTTTTACTTTGACAATAAGCGAGTCGATGTAGTCTTCCAGCTTCTTGTCAGGAAAAAGCGTGAGCGAAAAAGAAGCTCCTTCTATGGTTTTGTAAATGTCTGTATCATCAAAGGGATAGATGGTACAAAACGCGCCGCTTCGGGCTGCGGCCATTTCAAAATTCTTTACCCGTCCGGTACTCTCGCATCGCTCAAAGGAAGCGGGAATGGTAACGGTGTGATTTATCTTTATCCGCGGCAGCCAAAAATTATCGTTGAGGTGAACCTGGTTGAAAGGCACTGCCTGGAAGGGATAATCCTTTTGCTGCGCGAAGAGGTCTGCAGCCAAAAAAAGGATCGTCGCTAAAAACAAATTCTTCATCAATGCTAAATTTTATTGTCCGTAGTAAGAGTCTGGTCCGTGCTTGCGTTCAAAATGTTTTTTAATCAGCGCATCCTTCAATCGTGGCGACTTCGGGTTGATTTGTTCGGTGAGGTATGCCATCTGCGCAATGGACTCGAGCACAGCGCTGTTATAGAGTGCTTTCTCCGGTGTCTTCGCCCAAGTGAATGGCGCATGATTTCCCACCAGGATCATTTCAACTTCCTCATAGTTGAGCTTGCGTTCCTTGAAACAGTTCATGATTTGAAAACCTGTCTCATATTCATAATCACCCTTGATCATCGCGTCGCTCATGGGCGCCGCGCAGGGAATGTCGACGGTGTTGTGATCTGCGTGCGTCGTTCCGTAGATCGGAATGTCACGCTGAGATTGAGCCCACGCCGTTGCATAGGTAGAATGCGTATGAACGATGCCGCCGATTTTTTCCCAGTGCTTATACAACACGGCGTGTGTTTTTGTATCGGATGATGGCCGCAGATTTCCCTCCACCGTCTTTCCATCAAAATCAACGATCACCATTTTTTCGGGCGACAGGTCATCGTATGGAACACCGCTGGGCTTGATGGCAAAAAGGCCCTGCGCACGATCCGCGGCGCTGACATTGCCAAAGGTGAAAATCACAAGGCCTAGCTTGGGCAGTTGCATGTTGGCCTGGTAGGCGGAGTGTTTTATCGCGTCGTATTTGCTCACGTCTAAAATTGGTAATGGGTATTCGGCGTTTGGTAATCGGTGGTCAGTTTTGTTCTACGAAATGATTCACCTGAATCGTTTTGCGCTCAACAAATGATCCGAGCTCTAGATATTTTTGGAAACGTTTTGAATAAACCTTCGCGACCGCTGCATTCGGTTTGTACTCCATATCGAATCCCTGGCCCATGGCGTTCATGGCCTCCTCGACTCTCGGATAAATTCCTGCCGCAGTCGCCGCGAACATCGCTGCGCCTAACGCGCAGGTTTGTTCTGATTTATGAATACGAATCGGCATGTTCATGACATCCGCCATCACTTGCATGATGTAGGGTGATTTGCGCGCCACGCCTCCCAAGCCGATCAATCCCTTCACTGGAATTCCTTCTTCAACAAAACGATTGGCGATGGCCTTCGCGCCAAAGCACGTAGACTCAACCCAGGCTTTGAAGAGGTGAGGCGCTTCGGATCCTAAACTCAACCCGGTCAATGCGCCTTTCAATAGTTGATTTGCATCCGGTGTTCTTCTTCCGTTAAGCCAATCGATGGCCAACTCATTACTTTCATCCACGGGAATAGCTGAAGCCTGCTTCGTTAGCTCGGGGATAATCTTGTCCAGCATTTCGTCTTTTAATTTTGACGCCAGCTCCGGATTTAACAGTGATGAAGACTTCAACAAATTTGTGATGGGCCAACTGAGCACGTTCTTAAACCACGCATAGGTATCACCAAAGGCTGATTGTCCTGCCTCCAGGCCAATCATACCGGGAATGACAGAACCATCTACCTGACCACAGATTCCCTTCACCAACATTCCTTCCATGTCTTTTTTAGGAACCACCATAATATCACACGTGGACGTTCCCATCACCTTACTGAGATGATAAGGTTCAATCTGTCCACCGACGGCGCCCATGTGACAATCGAAAGCACCTGCGCTCACCACCACTTGTGACGACAGTCCCAGGCGTTCAGCCCATTCGGGACTGAGCGTGCCCACTGATTTATCGGAGGTATAAGTATCCTTGAATAATTTTGCCGTGAATCCTTTCAACAGGGGATCGAGTGAAGAGAAAAAATCATCGGGAGGAAGTCCACCGAATTCCGCCGACCACAAAGCTTTGTGTCCCGCTGAACAAACCCCGCGCTTCAGGCGATTCACGTCTGTTCCACCCGTCAGGAGAAAGGGTATCCAGTCGCAATGTTCAACCCACGAATGACACGCGCGACGCACGGCTTCGTCTTCTCGCAATACGTGAAGCAACTTTGCCCAAAACCATTCTGATGAATAAATCCCACCGACATACTGCAGGTAGTTCGTATTAAACTTCTCTGCGTGCGCATTGATCTCACCTGCTTCCTTTACTGCGGTGTGATCCTTCCACAGCACAAACATGGCGTTCGGATTTTTTTCAAAACCCGGCGTCAGGGAAAGGGGCTTTCCCGTTTTGTCAACGGCGATGGGTGTCGAACCGGTGGTATCGACAGCAATTCCTTTGATATCTTTCCGGACGGATTCTCCTGCTTGTCCCAAACAATCCTGGATCGTCGATACTAATCCGTCGATATAATCCTGGGGATGCTGCCTGAATTGATTCTGCGCAGCATTACAAAAAAGATGATCGCGCCAACGGGGATAGTAAAATACCGAAGCAGCGATCTCTTTACCGCTTGTCGCCTCTACTATTATAGCACGAACCGAATCGGTACCATAATCGAGGCCGATTACATATGAAGCCATAACTCAATCGTTTGAACGTATGGCAAGGTACACTTTATTTTATTTAAGTGTACATATAACATTTATTATTTTTACCCTTGCCTGACTAAAGGTAAAACCGATTTTGTGGATTAAATAAGACCTGATATTTTCCGGACGTCGGAATGCGCATAGTCTGGCGTAAACAACAGCACATTGTTGTACTGCGTGAACTCGGAAGGTTCGTGCATGGACGTAATCACAACGCATTTCATACCAGCGTTTTGCGCGGCCTCAACTCCTTTAGGAGCGTCTTCAAAGACGATGCAGTCTTTGGGTGCAACACCGATTAAAGAAGCAGCCTTGAGAAAAACTTCCGGGTGCGGCTTGCTTTCCAGCACATCATGGGCGCTGACGATAGCCTGGAAATAATCGTGGATGTTCAGGTTATCCAACACAAAATTGATGTTGTAAGGTATAGCGGCTGAACCGATCGCCATCTTCACGCCGGCGCGATGCGCCACGTCCAGGAAGTCGAACAAACCAGGAAGTAAATCGAGATGAGGTTTGTATACTTGTTGATATCGTTCCTCCTTTCGCAGGCTGATCTCGGCGACCTGCTCGGTGGAAAATTTTCCCGCGCCGAAAACGCGAGCCAGCAACTCATCATTTTTGCCATACATGTTCCTTCGAACTTCTTCCCAACTCAGGTTGGCGCCCAGATCATTGTTGAGCACATCGTACCAGATCTTTAAATGATAGTCCATGTCATCGATCATGGTACCGTTGAGATCAAACAGGAATGCTTTTGCGTTCATGTTATTTTCGGAAATGATTCCGGAGTCCTGTGACGATGAGATATTGTGCGGCGATGTAAGTGATCATGATCAAAAGTCCTGCGTAGCTGATCGCGGTGTAAAACTTATTGACGGCCAGCAAGGAATCAGAAACCATAAACAGTACTGAACCTGCAAAGGCGGTTGTAAAACTGTTGTTGTTTGTCCGCCCATAGCGAAACAACGCATTTAGCACCATCGTCACCAACACGATGGCGTAGAGCATCACGGGGATTTTCAACTCCCCTAACGTTGGATATAAAACGACGACAAGTCCTGTACCCGCCAGAATAATCGGAAAGGCGAGCCGCAGCCGTTGCAACCCTTGCAGTTGATTGACGGAAGAATCCCAGCGATGCTGACGATATGAAAAAATGTAAAACACATGCGATATCAGGAACGCCGCCAAGCCGAAAATAAAATACAGACTGCTGATGTTTTCGTACATCAACAACGTGTCACCCAAAAAAGAAAAGGCCATCGCTGCCCACACGACGCTCGCGCGATCTTCTTGTGGCGTTGAATATCCATAATAGGCCATGAGTGAAATCATGATCAACGGCTTACACAAATGGTGGATAAGAGAATTTCCAATCGCGAGCGATAGCAGTTCACCAAGACTGACGATTACAAAAATCAAAAGAGATGCTTTCTTCATGGCTGCTGGGTTCTGGATTACATGTCACTGAACTCTTCGTGGGAATCCGGGCGTAACGTTTCTTTGCCACGCTGGTAAAAGGTAAGAAATAAAAAGGCCACTGCCGCGAGTGCACTACACACGCCGAAGGCGTGCAGAAAGTAAGCAGCGTCGTTTCGATAGATCAGCGCCGAGATGAATGCCCCGAGTCCAATTCCGAGTTCCATAAAAATGTAGACGGACGCAACACCTCTTCCTTTGTGGTGCTCATCGCTCAGATCGGTGGCCCAGGCCAGCAGCGTTGGGGATGTGGTTCCCTGCGCTAAGCCGTAGAGTGTTACGCCCAAAATCAGGGTCAGTTGCCGATCGGCGATCGCCACGATGATCATCGCCACAACAATGAGGAATGACGACACCTGAAGGACAGGTTTGCGTCCCCACCGGTCAGACGCTTTTCCACCGAGAAGGCGAACAATCAAAGACGCGAGTGTGAGATACGTGAACAGCACGCCTTCATTTTTAATGCCAACGTGGTAGCCAAAGTCTGCCAGCAATGTAAACGAAGCTCCGTAGGCGAATGCGCACAACACCATGACGATGCAAGGCGCAAGCACACGCTTTTCAAACCAGTCCTTTCTTTGAACTTTCAGCAGCGTCCAATGAAATTTCTGTTTCTGCTTCAACGTCTCTTTCATATTGAACAGGATCACAAGCGACAACAAGCCGAGAAACGATGAACAGTAAAACATAAAGTTGATTCCAAAAAGGTTGGCGATATGTCCACCCAACGCCGGGCCACCAGCCATGCCGATTGAACCCGCTGTTCCCAGCAATCCAATCGCCTCTCCCCTGCGATTGGCTGGAATGATGTCTGAGAGAAATGCTGTTTGCCCTGTGGGCGTAAAGCCCGTCGAAAATCCATGAATGAACCGCAGCCAGATAAATCCAGAAACTCCCGTGAGCAGCGGATACATCAGGCTGCAGAGAAAGCACACGCCTGATCCTACAATGATGACCGGGACGCGTCCAATGGAGTCGGCCAGTTTTCCGCTGAACGGTCTGGAGATCATCGCCGTGAGCGTAAACATGGAAATGATGAGTCCCTTATATTCTTCTCCACCCAATGACGCCAGAAAGGAAGGTAACTTGGGAATGATCATATTGAAGCTCGCAAAAAACAACAGCGAGCTTAGACAAAGCAGCCAGAAAGAAGTGGAGTAAATTTTTGTCTTAATCAATTTTTTTCGGTGAGCAGTCGTTCGATGTCTTGTTCCAGATCAGGATCTGTTGGCTGACGTGCATCCTGGTTAACAAAGGAACCTTTTTTGTTGACCAGAACATAACGTGGCAGCTTGTTGATATTAAATAATTTTGCTGCATCTGATTGATCGCCGATCCGGTAATGGTTGATGAACGGATTGATCAGTTTGTGTTTCTTCAACATGTCGCGCCAAACCTGGTTATCGCGATCAAGCGAAACATACAGGAACGCAACGCGGCCCTTATACTTTTCAACAATCTTGCGGGAGTAGTCGAGTTCGCGGACGCACGCGCCGCAGTCGCTGGACCAGAAAGCAATGTACATGACTCTTCCTTTGTTCCTTCTCAAAAACTGGTTGAACCGTTCCTCGTCTTCTTTGCCGCTAAAAAATCGCTCACGCTCAATTCCGTCGTACGTTTTGAATTGGTCTTCCAATGAAACCTGTTGTTCAAGATCTTTAACTATTTTTTCCTCCAGCGGCGTGGCTTTGATCACATTGTAGTCATCCCAGAACGCTGAGTCATACGGAACATTGAACAGGGTTTCTTTTCCAGGTTCGTTGCCTCTGAATTCAAGAAAATTTTTCGTGAGGATATTGGTCGTCAACAATTCAATGTGGTAATCATGCTGGATGCCCAAACTCCGGTTGATACCCTTTCCGTCCACGAGACTGTGGTAGAGGTAGTACTTGTTGCCGTTGCGTTTGTAATTGGAAGCGCTGATCAGCGTATCGAATGAGGTCGTGCGTTTACTCTCTGTTCTGATGAAGGCGAGACTACTGGTATCAATGTACAAGTTACCACTGTATGAAATGCGGTTCGCAGACTCAATGGATTTCGCCGTGTCCGCTTTAAGCCTGTAAGAGATGTGATACACCTCTTCATCGTCGTAAGAGGTAACACCTTCCAATTCAAATTCAAAAAGGTCGGTGTATTTGTGCAAGGTACTCACTTCATAATATCCCATCGCCAGCGAGCCGTATGGATTGCCAGTCTTTGCTCTTGCCTGGAAGGCCACTGCATCGGCTGCCATCACTGTGTACAAAGCGATGGGCGCGTGATTAATGGTAACCTTGGTGTTGTCAAAGCTGCGGCGCAACTGCATCACTTTAACTTCATCCTTCGCCCCGGGATTTGTTTGCCGGACTCTGTAGCCTTTGCGTTTATAGATATCGACGGCTGCCTCAATCAACCGGCCATACTGATTGTCGTCTTTGCAATAGTGCCGGTAAAAAGTCTGGTATACAAAGGGCTTGGTGTTATAATTCTTTCGGATGCTTTCAAAGGCGCGCTTCACGATATCTTCCGGTGTTTGATTGCGCGCCGAGATGACAACTTCCTTCAGCAGAATCTTGGACGGGTTTAACCTGACCACCAATTTATCCAAAGGATTTTCAACCGTGTAATTTTCGTAGCCAACGCACGTGATCTTGATGCTGATCTTCTTGAACGCGAGGTGCTCGGGAATTTTCAGTGTGAAAGTTCCATCCGTGTTGGAGCTGGTGCCGATCGAATATCCGACGATCTCGATGGAAGCATATGGAACCGCTGTCCCCGATTCGTTGTCGACGAGTGAGCCTTCAATGGTCGTCACCTGTGCGATTACCGGGGTAACCTTCAGGCCGAAAACAAAACAGCATACAATCCATGACTTCCCGGAGAAAAAATTCGAGAGGAAGTCAAAGCGGTACACTTTCTTTCTTGAGCTTGTCGGTATGGACGTTGACCCTGTGTACACGCTGACGATTTCTAAACCTGTTGTGGCTGTTCTTGTGCTCCGAGCAAAAATGCCTTGATGTAGTCATCGAGGTCGCCGTCCAAAACATTTTGGGCATCATGACGCTCCACGCCGGTGCGAGCATCCTTTACCAGTTTGTAGGGATGGAGAACGTAGTTTCGAATCTGTGATCCGAAATCGATCTTCATTTTACCCGCTTCGATCTTATCGCGTTCGGCATGTCGTTTTTCCATTTCGCGCTGATACAGTTTTGATTTCAGCATCTGCATGGCGCGCTCGCGGTTAGCGTGCTGCGAGCGTTCAACCTGGCACACGATGACAATTCCCGTTGGCTTGTGCGTAAGCTGAACTTTGGTTTCCACCTTGTTCACGTTCTGACCACCAGCACCGCCTGATCGCGAGGTCTGTATTTCAACATCCGCGGGGTTGACTTCTATTTGTATGGAGTCATCGACTTTCGGATAAACAAAAACGGAGGCAAAGGAAGTGTGTCGCCGCTGATTGGAATCGAAAGGAGAAATGCGCACCAATCGATGCACGCCAATTTCTGATTTCAGTTTTCCGTAGGCAAACGCGCCCTCAATTTCCAACGTGGCGGATTTTATGCCCGCTACTTCGCCGCTTTGATAGTCGATCTGCGAAACTTTATAACCGCCTTTCTCTCCCCACATGATGTACATGCGGTTGAGCATATCGGCCCAATCCTGGCTCTCGGTACCACCTGCGCCGGGGTTAATTTCCACCACGGCGCTGAGTTGATCTTCTTCTTTGCTCAGCATTTTTTTGAATTCCAACTCTTCAACAGCTTTTGCTGTCCTGGCAAACTCGTTGTCGAGTTCCTCGTCGCCTACATCGCCGGCGTCGTGAAATTCGTTGAGCACCTCCAGGTCTTCTACGAGCTTGGAAACTTTTTCAAACGCATCCGTCCACACCCGCTTGATGCGAATGTTCTTCAGAATGGTTTCAGCTTGCTTGGGGTTATTCCAGAAATCTGCTTGTTGGGTGATGAGTTCTTCATCTTTTACTTCGAGGCTCTTGCGATCGTAGTCAAAGATACCTCCTCAAGGCGCTAACACGAGCCTTCAAATCTTTCAATTGATCTGTTGTCATTGATGAATAGATTATATGAATTGCAAATATATTCCAAGTCGGAAGAAATCATCAATGGTCGGTCGGCTATTTCGCGGTGAAAATCAAATTCATTTTGCGCGACCGGTGCGCCGTGCTTCAAGATTTTGAACCATCATCCGCGATAGAATAAGTAAAGGGTATGATTGAATAATGACTGCGTCGCCTTTCTTGCTACCACTTGGTAGGCTATCCTTTTTAGTACTCACTCCTTAATATTACGACGCAATCGTGTTCAGGAAAAAATCGTATCAACACATTCATAAACAGTGCTTTGGAATAAAATTCGGTACAAATCGCTGATGGTAATATTTTTTTCGTTAGGGGACGTTCTCTGCAGATTTTTCGCATACCTTTGCGCCCTATGAACAATTCTCTTACTAAAACCCGGGATCTTGCCTGCGTCTTTTTTGAGACACTGTTCATACTGTTTATCCTCTCAACATCCATTACCAGCAGCGATGGCGATCAAATTCGCCGGTACCATGAGGAACTGACATTTAAGGCTGCGTCCACTAGCCGGACGGATTGGCGTTCGACACAAACCGTTTCACCACGAGCGATTCCCTGCCTCGGCAACTGGTCAGCATTAGGAGAGACAACCATTGATTTACCTGCATCTGCCTTATTGGCTTATAAAAGCTTTTTTACAAACGCTTTGGTACGAAGCGTTTACCATATTTTCGGCACCGCGAGCGCTCCCTGAAACGTAGTTCTACCACAATTTAACTCCTGTTTTTACTGAAACTGTTTGTATTTCGAACACAATGAATTGTATCAT